>Ga0078972_1002294_pt1 | contig 64333 bp, 51 predicted proteins | sample YelNatPaOPGAMG01_FD_67568 | JGI IMG/M metagenome (GOLD analysis project Ga0078972, IMG submission 67568) | Hot spring thermophilic microbial communities from Obsidian Pool, Yellowstone National Park, USA - OP-RAMG-01 (SPADES assembly) (version 2) | ecosystem: Environmental > Aquatic > Thermal...
GGAACCCCCGGACCAGCCCCAGCGTTGAAAGTGCGTGGGGGGTGAGGTCGGTGGCGTGGGTCGAGTAGGTATATGAGAACACAGGGGAAAGCCCTGCCGCTATTGACGCGAACCTGCCTATGGCGAGCCTTCTCAGCGCTGATACGAAGACCCCCACCCCGACCGCAGCGAACACCGCGCCGCAGACCTGCATTAGCCGAGCGGCATCGACGCCCGGCGACGCGATGCTTACGAGCCGATACACGGCGTGCATCAACGGGGTGTAGAGGAGGTGGCCGGGCAGCAGCCATTTCATTGGGTCACCTGATGTCAGGCGGCCCGCGTAGCCGAGACCGTCCAGGTTCAGCGCCTTCGCGCCGAGAGCCAGGTAGACCATCAACAGAGCGAACAGAAGCGCGGGAACGGAGTAGTCCGTCCGAGAGGACTTGTTGCGGGCCGACACGGCGCCGTAAGCGTAATTTATCGTCCTACTCTTCACGTTCGCCACCTTTGGCCCCCCATTCGGCTTTGCGAACCAGCGACCCGGATCGCCTCGTCTTCTCGCACGGCACGCGCGGCCTGTTGACCGTCACCATCTTCATGTAACTCGCAATCGTGCGGCCGACTTTCATCTTGCTCGCGCCCTCTTTGAGGTCGTAGCGCAGCACGAGCGGGACCTCGGAAACCCGCGCGCCTATGGCGCCAAGCTTGATCAGCAGTTCCGCCATACAGACGAACCCCTTCTGCTCGATGAGCCGGTCGGAGTATGCACGAAAACCGCGGTCGAGTATGCTGCTGGAATACGCGCGGAAACCGCAGGTGTAGTCGCGCGCGCCTGGAATCGGAAACGCAACCTTGAGCAGCGTGCTTGCGCCACGGCTCAGTACCTTGCGCAGAGGTGCGAGGCCGATTTCCTGGCCTCCATTCGCGTAGCGTGAGGCTATGACAATGTCGCTGCCGGACTCCACTTCGCGAGCCATCTCTGGGATAAGCGCCGGTGAGTGCGTGTTGTCCGCGTCCATGGCCACTATCACGTCGCCGCTGCCACACTTCGAGACGCAGTGGCGCAGGCCGGTAAGCATCGCGGAGCCCAATCCGAGGTTCCGGCCGTGGCAGATAACGTCGAGCGGCATATCGTCCCAGCGTGCGCGGCAGGCCGGGACAGTGGCGTCGGTGCTGCCGTCGTCCACAACAACGACCTTGTAGACGTCACCGAGCCGCCACTCTACTTGGCGGATCTCATCGAGCAGCAGCGGCAGGGCGAGCGCCTCGTTGTAGGCGGGAAGCAGTATGTGTATCATTGACGTGTCTCCAGAACTCCGAACTGACGCGACGCGCGCGCCCACGCGTGTTCCATATCCAGCGCAACGCTATCCCAGCCGTATCGGCCCTCGACCATGCTGCGAGCCGAAGCCGCGAGCGACTGGCGTCGTTCCCGATCCCTGAGCAGGGAAACACATTGGGCCGCGAAGACGACGGCGTCGTCCGCTACCACCAGGTCAAGTCCATCGGTAACCTCCAGACCTTCGGCGCCGACAGACGTGCTGATTACACACCTGCCCGCAGCCATCGCCTCGAGTATCTTGAGCCTCGACCCGCCGCCGATCCTGAGAGGGACGATGGCCAGCGACGACGAAGCGAGATAGGGGCGGACGTCGGGCACGTCGGCGTGCAGCGCCACGCCGGACTGCTTGCATATGTCGCACATCCACGCCGGCGGCCTGCGGCCCACGATTGCCAGGCTTGCGCCCGGCAGGTCCGATCGTACGCGCGGCCAGATCGACTCCAGCAGCCACCCGACGGCGTCCTGGTTCGGCCTCCAGTCCAGCGAGCCTACGTAGACCATTGCAGGTTTGCCTGGGTCGGGGAGAGGTGTGTAGTAGCCCAGGTCCACGCCATTCGGGACCACCACCACACCCCTCGCGCCATAGCGGCGCTGCATCTCGATTCTGTCCTCCTCGGAAACCGCGGCACAGCAATCGAACATTCGCGGCAACCTGGACTCATAGCGAGAGACCTTCGCAAGCTGGGAGCGCAGGATCGGCCTCATCCAGGCGCGACGGTCGTTGGCGACGTATCGCTCCCATATCACCGCCTCGACGTTGTGGGCGTTGTACACCTTGGGGATTCGCATATCCCGAGGAACGGCGGGAACCACCGAGATCGAGTCGCAGTGGAGCAGGTCGAACTGCTGCGAGCAGAGCGCATTCCGGACTGCAGCGCGCATTACTCGATTCGCGTGAGAGGCGACGATGTATGGCCGGGTCGAAGCCAAAGCGGCGAGTCTACGAACGGAACCTGGCTGGGGGATCTCAGCGATCGCGATGCCCGATAGGCGCCCGCCAAATGCGGTTGTCAGATCGCTGCCCGGCCTCGCGGGCGAGATGAGAGTGATCTGGTGGCGCGCGCACAGCTGCTTGAGCAGGTTATAGGTGCGCACGGTGCCGCCTGAGTCCGGCGGGTAAGGGCACGCTCCGGCCAGGAAGAGCACCCTCATACCAGGCTCCTCTCAGTTGGCTTCCACTTCTCGTATCGCTCTCCCCTCAGGAACCGGTACCACCCTGCTACGGCCGCAGCGGTAGTCGCGCAGAAGAACGCCGGAACGCCGGCGCAACCCTGCCGCGAAGTCAATGCCTGTGCAACTATTTGCAGGACTCCTATACCCAGCACCGCCGCCTCGGCGTAGAACAGCCACATGAACACACTGCTTGATAGCGCGAGGTAAGCACTGGACGCGAGTGCCGCGGCAACGAAGAACGGTGTTATATAGCGAACGAGTTTGTGACTCGCGAGGAATACGGCATAGAGGCCGGTGCGGAACGGGTTGAGCAGCCCGGCAAACCCCCTCAACGCGCGCAGGCCAGTGACCATTGTCCGAACTTTGCGCTCGAACTCCCGGCCGACGGAGGACTGTGCAGCCAGCACGACTTTACTGTCCGGTTCGACGATCGCTCGATAGCCCTTGCTGACGCAGTAGAGCGCCGAGAACATATCCGTAGCAACGTCGAGCGGAAACGTCGGACACAACTCACGTCTGGCGAGGTAGAATGAGCCGTTGCAGCCGGTCGCGGAGCCGATGTCGCTTTCCAGACGGCGAGTGAGCGTGTCGAGCCGCGTATAGAGCCCCTCGCTCGCGCCGACGCCGCCGGCAGCATCTATCTCATCCTCGCTCGAAACGCACCCGACCGTGGGATCAGCGAACCGCTCCACGGCTTCGGCAAGCGACCGGGGATCGAGCATTGCGGCGACGTCAGTGAAGCCGATCACGTCTCCAGACGCAACCCTCAGACCGACGTTCAGGGCGGCGGCTTTCCCGCATCGATCGTTCAGGCACACCATCCGGACTGGCGGGGAGAGGCGCACGTCCGCGACCTCGCGTTCGGATGCTCTCGCCGTGCATTCAGAGGCTATCTTCGCAAGCGTGGAGTCGCTGGAGCAGTCGTCGACGACTATGATCTCGAGTAAATCCGGCGGATAGTCGAGCGCGCGAAGGTTCCTTATCTTGCGAGTGATCGTACCGCTGCCGTTGTGGACGGGAACGATCAGCGAGACGAACGGGCGTATCGAATCCCTGTGCACGGGCCATCGCACCAACCGTGACACGAGCACAAGCAGCGCAACATAGCCGACTTGCGTATAGATGAATCCCGCCACAGACAGACAGAACACCCACACCATTGCCGAGTTCACGCGGCTACCTCCTCGTAAAGACGATCGTAGCGCCTGAGCATGCGGTCCAGAGAGAATGACTCGAGTGCGCGAGCCCTGCCGTTGGCCGACAGGCAGGCGCGTAGAGTGGAATCGCCAGCCATGCGAACGAGCGCTTCGGCCATCGCCTTCGAATCGCACGGCGGCACGACCAGACCCGTGACCTCGTGCGTCACTATCTCGGTAGGCCCGCCGCAGTCAGTCACGACGACCGGCCTGCCGCGCGTCATAGCCTCTATGGTGGCTATCGATAGCCCCTCCGTGTGCGATGGCAGCGCGAAGACATCGGCCGCGTCGAGAATTGACGGCACATCGCCCTGCGAAGAACAGAATTGCACCGCGCCGTTGAGGTTCAGGTCCTGCGCGCGACACCGCAACTCGTCTTTGCACCGGCCGTCCCCGACGAGAAGCAATCTCATACCCGGCACGCTCTTTCGCGCAAGTGCCAGCGCGTCTATGAGGTCGGCGTGTCCTTTCTCGGGGCGGAGCATGCCCACGGAACAGACGACAAAATCAGCCCCGCTCAACTCGAACTCGGCTCGAATTCGCTTGCTGCCGCCGTTGGAGTCGCCCAGCGGCACGCCGTTGTAGATGACCTCGGTCTTTTCCAACGCGACGCTGGCCCGCCGATGCAGTTCCTCGCGCAAGTAGTTCGAGACGGTGACCACGCGCTTGTGGAGCTTTCCGGCCAGCCTGTACGCCATTCGACGAGGCCTTGTGTCGAGATCATAGATCGCGCCGTGCACAGTCCCGATGGAGGGGACCCCGGCAATCGCCGAGCCCAGCGCGCCCGCGACGTTCATCGTGAAGCAATGGCAGTGAACAACATCCGGGCGGGTCCGCTCGATCAGCCGGGCAATCCTGTAGGCCAGGATCATGTCGGAACGCGGATGGTAGGATAGAACCTCGCAAGCGACTTCGCTCTCGCTCAGCCTGTCCCACATCCAGCCCTGCCGCAGAGACCCAACACGCGCGCGTTTGCCGCGCGGCGAGGCGAGGGCAACCACCACGGTCTCCGCCCCGCCCCTTCCGGCGCTTTCTATGAGGTATAGGATTGTTAACGTTTCAGCGTTCTTACTAGACATAGTTGCTCAACGCAGGACCCGGTCACGGGCATCGCGGGCTCCTGCCAAGGCGTCGCCGGCAGCAAATATGAAGTCGCGAATTCCGCCCGACGGCCTGGAACCGAATGATGTCAGACTGCCCTTCGTGCGAAACCTGCCGGCCCTCAATTCGTCCAGCACGGCATCCTGCGTCGAGGCGCGACCGACTGACAGGACCACCTCGCAGCCCCACTCGCAGCCTGTATGCATATCCAGCCCGCCTATGGCCGACAGATGCGGATACGCGCGCGACCAGTGCCGGTAAGCCGCGATGCTGTCGCGCGTGGGCAGATACCGCGTATGCCGGCTCACGTTCCATATTTCCACCGCCGTAAGAATTTCAAGCACCCTCGGTGGAAGATCGGTGTCCGCCGTGCAATGAGCCGCCACCAGGACGGCGCCTTCGCGCACAACGGCCTCGAGCATACCGACCGTCGAGTCGCTCTCTACGAGCCGACGCTGGCCGACAGCGAGTATGTGCACGTGCTCGGTGAGGCGATGCTCGAGGCCCGGGATTGCCGTGAAACCAGCGCGGGTCTGCTCATCGCAGGCCGCGACCATATCTCGCATGGCCGCCTCATCGACGTCCTCCGCGTGGTCCGTCAGGGCGGCAAACGACAGCCCGCGCTCCGCACACAGCGAGGCAATCTCCTCCACGCCAAGAAGACCGTCCCCGGAGAAGCCGCTGTGGATGTGAACTACCCCTCTGGCGCGCTCATCCTGCCCCATCGCGCGGCGCCTCCTTTCCATCGTGCGGCGAAACGTCTGGCCGATGTCCGCAACCACGTCGCGTATTCGTATAGCGCAGGCCCTGGGTCGCTCAGCCGCTCGACCTCGCAGCTAGGGCCGTACCGAAGCCCTCGCAGATGAGCGCCCACCTCCGCGATCCGCGATCGTCCCGGCACGCCGCTGATAAGTGCCGTCGTGAGGCTGTCGATCTCTCCAAGCACCCAGCGATTCGCGGCCGGACGTATGGATGGCGTTTCGAACGGCTCGCCCTGCGCCAACCGCCACGCGAGATACGGAAAGTCCGCGCCGGACCGGACAGCAAGCTCGAGCGAACCCCAAAAGCGCGGATTGATCTCCATCAGGCACGGGACCCCGTCCGCGTTACGTTTGAACTCCACCATCGCGGGACCGTGCCAATCCAGAGCCGATAGCATGTCCAGTGCGTACGCAAGCGCGTCCGGCGGGGGCTCGATGCTCTCGCAGAGCGCGCTCACACCACCCCACGGCGGCTTTTCGATAACGCGGCGGTGAGCGAATGCCGCCAGTGGCCGACCGGACCTGAATAGCGAGAATATGGCCGTTCCCTGTCCCGGGATCACTTCCTGCACTAGCGCGGCGGGGCTCTCTCGCAGCACTTCGTCGAGGACTACAGTGAGTTCGCTCTGGTCCGAGGCGTAGGTGGTGGCATAGCGGTAGGGCAGGTCGGACTGCGCCGCCTTTATCGCCACTGGGTAGGAAAAGCCGCTGAGCAACTGCCCCCGCGTGACCTCGACCGATCTCGGTGTCGGAACGTGCAGCTTTGCCGCGAGAGCCAGTGTCGCCGACTTGTCCAGCGCGGTCTCCAGCGACTCCCGCGGTGGGAGAAGACAGCGCGCGCCTTCAGGCAGCCGCTCGCGGCACCTGCCCGCTAGTGACACGGTGATGTCACTCGACAAGTAGAGCACGGTTTCCGGCATTAGTTCGAGGGTGGAGACCAGCCAGTCCTCGAACTGGCGCGGAGTCGCCCTCGGGCAGGGGTAGACCAGGCTGCCCGAGCAGAACCGCGAGCGCCCGGCAAGCGAGCATCTGTCCTCGGACCCCACTACCACGTGAATTCCACGCCGGCCTAGTGATCGCACGATCGAGAGCGCGGCGCGACTGTCTCCGTCGAGTACCAGTGCTCTCATCGTGCGCGCCTCCTATACCGCCGCGGGATCGTGCCGGCGAGGTGCGTTGTGAACATCGCCTGGGAGGACTCGCCGTTCGAGTCGGTGCTGACACCGTCGTGAATTCCCAGCCTCGGCATTGCCAATCGCGGGGTCTGCCGCGTCACCAACCCTTCGTCGCACGTAAACGCGACCCGATACCCGGCCTGCTCGACCAAACCCGCGACCCGTTCGTCGTGCTGTCCGTCAGGATAGGCGAAGGACACTGGCGCTGAACCGAGCCGGGCTGCAATGTCCTCCCTTGACGATCGCAGTTCGCGGGCGATGTCGTCATCAGGTTCGCACGGCAGGATCATGTGGCTCCGGGTATGGGAACCGAACTCGAAGCCGCCAGCGGCCATCTCCTGAACCTGGGGCCAACCAAGGTTCACCGGCGATTCCGACTCAACCGGCGCCACCGGCCGTGAGCAGGCCGCGACCGCCTTCAGACGCTCGACTTCCCTCGCGGCTGCGGCGTGGCCGGCGCGCGTGGCGACGGTTTCGTACGCGATATCCGCCCACTGTCGCTGCTTCGTGTCCGTGAAGCCGGTCGCGAGGAATACGACGCCCGGGATTCCCTCCCGCCGCATCACGGGATAGGCGTTGGTGTACGTATCGATCCAGCCGTCGTCGAAAGTAACCAAGACAGCCCTCGGCGGGATCGCGTCCTCACCGTCGAGCCACCGCACGACGGCGCTCAGGGTCACCGGGTTGAGTCGCGCGGCGATGGTCTCCATCTGCCGTTCAAAGACGTGAGTCGATGTCACAAGTGCGGGATGAATGCCGGGGCGTACCGGATCGTCCGGATCGAGCACACGGTGGTAGCACAGCACCGTCACCGAGTCTCTGAGTCCGGCCAGGACGCGACCGTTTGCGCCTGTCCACTCCATCATGTTCGAGATCGCGCGCCTTGAGTTCATCATCCGGGCAAGTGAGCGATCAGGCGCGGGCCAAGTGAGTTGGTGATCGCGCGAGGCATGCGCTTCCATATAGCTGACGCCAATCGGAACTTGGGGCTGGCTGAGCCCGTCTCGTCAGGGAGGGCGGCTCCATCCGGCAGGACATAGTGCCAGTAGAGCTGCTCCGCCCGGGCTCCCCACCTCATCTTGAAGACCGCCGGTCCAGTATCCGGGCTGGATCGACCAAAGTCGAACACGCGAAAGCCGCGCTCGCATGCGTGCCGCATAAGCTCCCAATACAGCAGGTTGTTCGGACACTTCTCGAAGTAACGGCGCGAGCACGATATCCACGGTACCTCGACCTTATCCCGAAACCAAACCAGAATCGCCCCCCCAATAGTTTCGGAACCGTCGCTGATGGTGACAAGCTCCGAAGATGCGACACCGGCCAGCACTGCCTCAAAGAACCGGCGAGGATGAGCTGGGACCCCAAGCTCGCGCATGTTCTCCGAAAACACTCTGTAGAAGCCGTCGACGTCGGATGAAGCGAACTCGACGCCCAAACCCTCCTTCTCGGCGCGCCGGACACGGTTGCGGATCTCGCTTCGCAGCGAAGCCCAGAGCTGGTCTGCACGGCCCGGCAGGTCGAGGACAATCCGCACCTTGTGTTCGCGGGCGACAATGCCCGGACGCGGTGGGTAGTCACATCGCATCTCGAAGTGCCGCGCGCGGCAGGTACGCAGCATATCGGTCGCTTCCGCAAGCAGCGCCGCATGAGAGGCCTCGTCAACGGCGCATATCCCGCCCGAATTGAGAAACGGGACAGAGATGATGTGGCGGCCGAGCAGCGGGCTCGTCACCACAAAGGCCGGCAGCACGCCTGATATCCGCCCGTCACGACGCGCAACCCGATAGCCCGGTTCGTAGCCGAAGACATCGCGGATGAGGTTGTGCCAACAGATCAGGTGGGAGTGAGTCGCTCCGGCTGCCGACACGACGAAACCGGCCCACTCGGCGTCACTGAACTCCGAGCTCACCTGTACTGCTGCGCCAACCGCTTTTTCCATTTGGTCTGCGGAACCTCCACCGCTTCGCGCTCTTTGAGCGCCGGTGCGGCGATGTTGTTCAGAGCCACGCCAAGCGCGGCAAGCAGATAGATGTGAGGATAGTAGAGCGGCGTCTGAAACGAGCCCGACACCAGGAAACCCAGCACAGCCGGGAACAGCGCCGCGGAGTATGCGGCGACCGGCGTATCGCCCAACCCCGCGCGCACGAGCCGCGCGTTGAGGGTGAGGCTGCGGCCAAACGCACACAGCAGCATTGCAGCGAATGTCACAAGCCCGCATATCCCAAGCTCGGCCGCCGTTTGGTAGAACACGTTGTGTGCGGTCCTGCTCCAGCTATACGCGCCACCGTATCGTCCCACGAACGCGGACATGAAGTTGCCCGCCCCCACGCCAAGCAGCGGGTGATCGGCAAACATCTCTCTCGCCGCTCTCCAGGAGATCATTCGGCTCTGGGCTGTAAGGTCGCGTTCGTGGGATGATGAGATCGTGGCGACCCGGCTCTTGTATGCGGTCGGAGACAGCATCCAGACCACGGAGATCGCCGCGAATATCGCCACGGCGGCCAGGAGCCGCCTCTTGCTGCGGAGGGCGAGCGCGAACAGCACGGCGAGCAACCCGACAACACCTCCGCGCGAACCGGTGGCCATGATCGAGCACAGCATCATTATTCCGGCGATGCCGCTGAGCACGCGCAGGGCGGGGCTGATCTTGCTCCAGGCCAGGTAGTAGACGAACGGCAGCGCTACGCACATCGCTAGTGCGAAGTCGCCGTCCTCACCAAGAAACGCGCCTTGGCCCGCCGCCCTCACCAAGCCGCCCGACGACGACGACGTAGCGTAATGGATCAACTGCTCCGCGCTGACGAATACGTTCAGGAGCACGAACGTGAGCATAAAGCCGGCCATGCGTTTGGGGGTATTGACTATGGTTTCGATCAGGATCAGAACTACCGCCATTCGCGCAACATCGATAGTGGTGTCAAACGCAATCGCCTTCCAGAACGCGAAGAGGACGGATGCACCCGCGGCCGACAGAAACAGCAGCACGGCTGTGTTCTCGGGCGCGCGCACCCACAGGTCGTAACCGTCGCGCCTTCGCCTCCAAAGCCAGCCGATAAGCACGAACATCGCGACCACTCTTGTAAGGTGCAGCGGCGCAAGCACCGGGAGGCGCTCGGTGGGCCGCAGGTATTCCATGCACATGTACATGATCAGGCCGGCGTAGGGCCATCGCACGCTTATCGCCGCGAGTACCCCTATGATCGTCAGCCCCAGGACGAGGTCCGGCGGAATCCAGGCCAGCGACAGCCCCCCGATAAAGCAGACCCCGACCACGCCCAGGCCAACCATCCAGCCGGGCACGTGCGTGTCGGCTATGTTCAAGCTGAGATCGGGCCTGCGCTCCCTCATTGCGACCTCCCACAGACGCCTACCGGCTCACGGCTCTGCCCGGAGCACACTTCCTCGACTACTCGCGCGAACTCGCGGGCCTGATTCGGCGCGGAGTATCCGTCGATGCCGGCGTTATTGGGGGCACGCAGCCTGCCCGCCTTATACGCTGAATAGAACTCCATCATGGCACGAGCAACGGCCGCGGGATCGTCGCACGACGCTACCTTGCCGAGGTCGAGCCTCCTAACCTCGTCGGAAAGCGGGCCTTCCGGCGTAACGGCGAGTATGGGCCTTCGCGCGGCCATATACTCGTACAGCTTGCACGGAACTGTGAACTTCTGGCCCGCCGACGCGGTTAGGAACTCCAACAGCAGATGTGAATCGTTGAGCTGACGTGCCAGCTCGGCGTGTCCCAGCGGGCCGGGAAACTCGATGTCACGCGGCGCTCCGGCGCGCAGCGGGTCGTCTTGCGGAGGCCCGGCGAATACGACGCGCATGTCGGCGCGCGCCGCGGGATCGTCTCGCTCGATCAGCGACAGGGCGTCATAGATCACACTCGGATCGTGCATGTTATACAGCGATCCGGCGTATGTGGTCGTGAACTTGCCCGAGGGCATGTCGGTCGGCGAGAAGTGCGCGGGGTCGAAGCCGTTTGGGTGCACGTATACGCGCTCTGAGCGTCCCAGGTCGCGAATGCAATCCGCCAGTATCTCGTCCAGGACCAGAACCGCGTCTGCACGCCGGACTATCGCGCGGTCCAAGCTCTCGCATCCTCGCCTGAACACAGCGCGGTTCCAGCTGATCGACGGATTCGCCGTCCAGGGGTTGCCGTAATGAGCGATCCACGGCCTGCCCGTAATCTTCTTGAGCGCAAGCCCGAGCAGGTGGGCTCCGAACGGCGGCGCGCTGGAATAGATCACGTCGATTCGGTTGCGCAGCACAAGATAGAGCGCCGGGACCAGGCTCGCCGCGGCCCAGGGCGCGTCGATGTCAGGGAACTTGGCAAGTTCGGCCATTGTCATTCTGAGCGCGGCGAGAGATCCCCGAGATTCTTCGCCGTGCTCGGAATGACGTCTTCTTGCCGCGGTTGCCGACGCTTCAGCACTCGCTTTTCGTGCCGAGGCCCGGCGCTCATACCACAACAGCGGGTTGAGATTTGGGATCCGGGTCACGTGAGCAGAAGTCGGTATCTCGTTCGTAAGCTTCGAATCGGTGCGGCCACGCGGGTACGAACCCCGCGTGGCCGAGACGACCCATACCTTGTAGCCCAGCTCCGGCAGGTACTTAGCCAGCCGAAGCGGCCTGAAAGACGCCGCCACGGTTGAAGGCGGGAAATGATGTGTCACCAGCAGTATCCGGCGAGTCACGAAGTATTCCCTTTCGCACGACGTTGGAGCAGTGTGGCGGCACAGCGCAGCAGCGTACCGCAATTCGTCCTGTTACGCGACCACGCCCGCAGATAATCCTCGCGGGCACGCGACAGCAGGCCGGCCTGCTTAAGATGCCAGGCGGACTCTACGTACATCTCGGATAGACGGCGGCGCAGGCTGCGCCTGTCGCTTCCTGAAAGGCTCGGATCGTTCTCAAACCGGCGCAGTAGCCTTATGCGCCGCTCGTTTTGCGAGATCACGTCGCAGCTTACATTCGCGCCGTGGATCCGGCAGGTTACCAGCACTCTGTCGATATACCCAAGTCTGAACCGTCTCGACAACCGCAGATAGAATTCATAGTCCTCAACCCCCTCGACGCCCGGGTCCCACGGACCAACTTCGTCGAACCGACGCTTGGGAATGGTGACAGTGGGGATGGGTATGAACCGCTCCCGAAGCAGCGCCGGAAACGCGCTCTCGTCGATGATCCGCAAGTCGCCACCGTCCGCGACTGTCCTGAGGTCCATCAGCGCCCTGCGCTGGCTCAGAAACGATGAGAACAGCGTTTCGCCGTCCTGCTCGACTGCCGCATCGCCGAAGACCATGCCAAGCTCGGGATGGCGCTCCATAGCGCGCACGCGCAGTGAGAGCGTGTTTGGCGCCCAAACGTCGTCGGCGTCCTGGAAAGCGATCAGATCGCCCCTCGCCTCAGCGATGCCGAAATTCCGGGCGACCGCTATCCCCGCATGGTCCTGCAGGACATAGCGGACGCGGTCGCCGTACGCGGCGACCACCTCGGCGGTATTGTCCGTCGAGCCGTCATCAACTACGATCAGCTCGAAGTCGCCGTAGTCCTGGCTCAGCACTGAGTCCATCGACTCACCAAGCATGTGACCGTAGTTGTAGGCCGTGATGATGACGCTGACCTTTGGCATCAGGCCCTCCCCACCGCCCCGGCAGCCCTGTGGAGAGCCGACTTGACGACTCCTTTGACGGCGGTTATGTCGTCCTGCTCGAAATAGCCCAGCAGATACAGGATGAGCGGACAACTCAGCACGATAAGCGTCCTTGGGGCCACCAGCGCGAGCCCCGCGCCCGGCAGCAGGTGACACGCGCCATACAACCCACCGGCCACTGCCAGCAGCATCGTCGCGCGGCGAAGATCGTAAGGAATCGGATGCAGCCTCTGCGAAAACACGTAAGTCGCCATCGCCATCGCGCCAAACCCAACCACGGTCGCCCACGAGGCTCCTATCGCGCCGTACCGTGGAATCAGCAGCACATACGCCGCCGTCACGACGACGGCCGACACCAGATGCCCGAGCGTGCGATAGTACGTCCGCTTCGCCAGCAGCGTCCCGAGTTCGAACACGCTCGACGCGGCCCACGCCGTCAGCCCGAGCATCACGACCGGCACTATCCGGTACGCGTCCCAATACGACCGGTCGGCCATCACCTTCACCAGGTCCCTCGAGATCGCGGACAGCCACAGCCCAAGAAAGACCACGCAGAACATGAACGCGTTGAAGTACCGGGCGTAGATCCGGCCGGAGTCCTCGCGGTCGGCTAGCGTAAACACGACCGCGGACCAAGCCAGCCCGATGGGCTCCATCACCACGCCCGGCATCACCATGCACAGCTTGTAGCCCAGCGAGTAGACTCCCAGCACCTGCAGCCCCCAGTACGCCCTCAAGAAGTAGCGGTCCCCGAAGTTGAGAACGAACATGGCGAAAGAGCACGGCACAAGCGGCAGTGAATAGGCCAGCATGGCCCGCAGCAGGCGCAAGTCAATCCTGGGCCGCCAGCTCTTCCCGACTGCCCCTATCAGAACGGCAAAGACCAGCGAGACGCCGATCAGGTTGCTGATCATGACACCCATCACGCCCATCCTCAGGAAGACGACGAGGTAAATGTTGAGTGTCAGCGCGACCAACACGCGCCCCACGACCACGGCGGCGTAGAGCACCGAACGCTCGTGGATTCGGAGCATTGCCATCGGAGCGGCGATGGAGAGCTCCAGGCCCATCGCTATCAGTGCCAGCCGAACACACAGCCCATACCCCGCCGAGCTGAACATCAGCCCCGAGATCGCCGACGAACAGGCGCCTAAGACAAGCGCAGCCGCGATCCCGGTTCCTCCGGCGAACGCGATGGCCGTGTTGACCACCCGCGCGCGCTCCTTGTCGCTCTTGCCGTCCGCATAGAACCGCAGCAGCGCCGACGCGATACCCATGCCCAGCACCAACGAAATGACGTCGGTGGTACGGCTGATCAGCTCCAACACGCCGTAGTCCGACGGCCTGAGCGCGCGGGTGTAGATCGGGATCATCACGAACCCGATCAGCTTCCCGGCCCAGACCCCGGAGCCGTAGATCAGCGTATGCTTGAGCAGCCTGCGGAAATCCAAGAACCCAGTCCTCTATCTGCCAAGAAGCGCTCTGGCGTATCCTGCCCACGCCCGTCGATACGTCGGCAGGCAATGGATAGCGGTCGCAAAGTACTCGCGGGCGAGCCTTCGGTCGCGTTCACCGGCCGCGATCAGCCCGGCTTCGTACGCCCATGCCCCGAGGTTCGCCGCGAAGAAACCATGGAGCTTTGGGTATGCGCTCTCGTAGCGCGCTCGATGCTTTGTCCAGACCTTCACTGACTCGAGTGTCACGAACCGCCGCTTGCGCGAGTTGCTGTCCTCTCGTCTATGGTACAGGGCTGCCACGTCTTTCGTGAATGCCAGCCGGCTGCGCTCGGCAATCCTAAGCCACAGATCGAGGTCCTCGGCGAATTGCAGGGATTCGTCGAAACCCCGGACCTCATCCCAGACGTCGCGCCGCACGATCACGGTGCTCGTCATAACAAACGAGCGCGCGAGCAGAGCCGGAATGGGGTCGGAGACGATCAGAAAAGAGTCGTCGCCCAACGGCGCGGTCTCGATCAGCGACAGCTCCTCGCGTCCGTCGAAGTAACGCCCGGCCGGTTCGCCCGTAGCACTGTCCAGCACGCCGGCATCGGCGAATACCAGCCCTATCTCCGGGTCACGCTGGAATAGCTCCATCCGTCGAGAAAGCGAACCATCAGTCCACACGTCATCCGCGTCCAGAAACGCGAGATAGTCAGCCGACGTGAAGAGTGAGGCAACGTTTCGGATGCCCGGAGGGCCGAGGTGATCGCTCGCGATCACCGTAATATCGTAGCGCGAAGCGACGCTGACGGTGTCGTCGGCCGATCCGTCATCGGCGACCACGACTTCCAGTGGCCGATAGTCCTGGGAAAGCGCGCTCTCGATGGCGTCAGTCAGTATGCCCGCCCGGTTGTAGCTCGGAATGATGACGCCTACGGTTTGTGCCATAGGACGCCACCTAGACCAGGAGCCAGCGCTCGCCGGACGCGTGCCGGAGCGTACGAACGGGCAGATCGTCCTGCCTGAGGGCATCGCGAACGGGAATGAACCGGAAGTCTTTGAGCAGGCAGGAGAGCTTGTGGGCGTTGGCGCCGATGTTGAGATACGACCTCAGTCCCCTCGCCAGGCCGAGCTTCACTCTGGGTATGCCTTCGTCCATCTCCCACGGGTGGAAGTAGAACACCACGCGCCTGTTTGCCCGGTTGATGGCCTGGGTGATCCGCTTCACAACGCCGTATGGCAGCAGTCGGAAGTAGCCACCGCCGGCAAACGGCACGTTCGTGCCCATCGCAGGCCAGACGGTGATGGGCACTTCCACGATCGATCCAGAATCGGTTATCACGTCGCGACCTTCCATCCACCGACGCGAAACACCGTAGCGGTCGTGCTTGATGGGGAACATGCTGGAATCGTACCGAATCCCCTCCTGAACGAGCACATCCAGTGCCCATAGGCAGTCTTCGGTGATCGAGAACGATGCGGCCCGGTGTCCGCGCACTTCCACACCGGCCGCGTCCTCGATGGCGCCTATCGAACGTCGCAGGTCCTCCCGAAACTCCTCGGGCTTCATGTTGTATATGAGCCGATGCTCCCATCCGTGGGTTGCGATCTCGTGGCCTGCGTTCGCGATCTGGCTGATCAGCAGTGGGCAGCGGTCGGCATTCCAGCCCAGAACGAAGAATGTCGCCTTCGCGCCGGCGTCGTCCAGCATTGCGAGCAGCCGTTCCGTGTTGTGCCAGAGCCGCAACTCGCAGTGCGGCCACGCCTCGCGCGGCACCCGCCCTTCGAGGTTGGATACCTGGAACCAGTCTTCAAGGTCTACAGTCAGGATGTTCATGTGCCCTTTATCATTGCCGGAATAGTCAATACCAAAACCTTAAGATCAGTTAGCAGCGAACCGCCGTAGACGTACAGGAGGTCGTACTTGATCTTGATCTCAGGGTCGGTTGTGTAGTTGCCATAGACCTGCGCGAGGCCGGTGATGCCGGGCCTGACCTGGTGTCGCGCACTGTAGCCGGGAATCGACTCGCTGAACTGCTGGACGAAGCACAAGCGTTCCGGCCGCGGCCCCACCACGCTCATATCGCCTCGCAGCACGTTCCAGAACTGCGGGATCTCGTCGATCTTGAACCTTCGCAAAGCGCGCCCGACGCCGGTTATCCTCTCGTCGCTGGGGCTGGCCAACACAGGCCCCGTATCGGCCTCGGCGTTCGCAACCATCGTCCGGAACTTGACGAGCATGAACTCGTTCCCACCGACACCGACCCTCGCCTGCCTGTACAGCACCGGCCCGCGAGACGTCAGCTTCATTAGCAGCGCGACCAGCAGCATAACGGGCGCGCAGACGACCAGTGCGACCGACGAAAATGCGATATCGAAGGAACGCTTCAGAAACCGCGCGCACGCTGACCGCTCGCTGTTGAGCGTCACCAAAGGCAGATCGCTCACCCTTGACAGCTTCGGGTTGCTGACCATGGTCTCGTACACACTCGGAACGAGCCTGATTCGCGGATGTCCGTGACCATTCGCCGATACGGCCTCGGCCAGCCTCTCGATCCAGCCGGGCATAGAGGCGACGATGATCTCATCCACCTCCATTCGCTCGGCGATTTCGAACATCTCCGCGGCGCTCCCGAGGACCTCCATGTCCTTCACTGCGTCCGCGCCGTCTTCAGCGAGGAACCCGACAATCTCGTACGCAGGTTCCCTGGACGCCAGAAGCGCCTCGGCCAGCGATCTGGCTTTCCCGCTGACGCCAACGATTATCACGCGCCTCGCTGCCGGCCGGGCATCTTCCCTACGCCCGGCCGAGCCGCGCCCGCGCTTGGCCGCTGCTCGCCCTGGAGAAGCGCGTCGCTGAGTGGGTTGACGTAATACCGGCATCTCATGTCCTCCCCGGCTAGTCGTCTAGCGCATAGTCATCCTCGTCGCCGCCCGCTGCGTCACGGGCAGCTATAAGTCTTTCGTCCGGCGGCCTGCTCCGCCTGGACTGAGCAGAGTCCAGCACATTAGGCGTCGAGTAATAGTGAGCATAGTAGTGGCAGCTATCGACGTCGGTTGGCGCGACCTGAGTCAGCACAACTCCGAGAATGTTGGGATTGGCCTTGTTGAGCAGGCCTTTGATCTGGAACTCGGAGCCGCGCGGCGCTTCGTTCGCCCGCACCACCACCAGGACGCCATCCACCGCCGAAGCGACCGTTGCCGCGTCCGCGAAGACTATCGCGCTGGGCACATCGACCAGCACGTAGTCGGCAACGTGTTTGAGCTCCTCGACAAGCTTCTGGAGTCGAGCGCTTCGCAGCAGCGCCCAGGGGTTGTGGATATCGGTTCCCGCGGTGATAAGCGCTAGTCCCTCGACGAACGTGCTCTTCATGCCTTTGTCGATCGTGGCTCCGTTCCGCAAGAGATCGGCAAGCCCGAAATCGTTGGGCACGCGGAACAGCTTGTGCAGACTCGGACGTCGAAGGTCCGCATCGATCAGCACGACCCTCCGCCCTGCCTGGGCGAGTGTGACGGCCAGGTTACAGATAGTGGAGGTGCCTCCCTGCGCGGGCTTGGCGGTCGCCACCATTATCGATCTTATGTCCCCCTCGCGCGTGTCGAGCAGGAGCTCGGTAGCCAGGAACCGATAGGACTCGGCAAACGGCGACATTGGCGAGGTTTGGGTAATAAGTCGCGACGTGGGACGGTCGGTTCGCGTTGGGACCTTAGGAATGATCCCCGAGACTGGCAGTTCGAGGAGTTCCGAAGCGTCCGTGGCGGTGCGCACGCGCGTGTCCAGCGTCTCCACAGTGACCACGACGCCCAGCCCCACAACAAGCCCCAGCACGATCGCGCTGAGCACTAGCTGGATCAACGACGGCCCGGCGCGCAGCGGTCCATCGGCCGAACGAGCAGCGTCGATGAGCTTGATCGCGCCGGCTTCGGCGGCGAGCCTTTCGTTTATGCGCGCACTGTGAACCTGTGCGGCCATCGTCTCATACCGCCTGGCCGCCTCGTCGTAGGCACGCCTTCTGCTTGAGAGTCCGAGGTCGACGGAGGAATAGCCGCCCATCTTCGACTCGCGTTCGGCAATCAGGCTGTCCAATCGCGCCAGTCGCGCGCTGCCGGCCCGAGCATCCGCCTCGAGATCCTTGATCTCTCCCGTGACTCTCTGGTAACTCGGGTCGTCCACGGTGCGCACAACCGGCTCCTTGAGGGCCTGCTGCCTGTCGATCTCAGCCTGTGCGGCGGAGATCTGCTGCTTGAGCTGTTTGATGCGGTAGTAGTCGTCCGTGTATGTCTGGCTCAGCCTGACCAGATCGGCGCGCGCCTGGCCTATGGACGCCCTCAGCGAGTCGATTGTCGCGACCGGAGGCTCATTGGAACGAACCGATACAGTCGGGGCCAGAGATCGCGCCTGGCTGCGGCGAACGGCGAGCCTTGCCGTGACATCCGCGACGCGGGCACGCATCTCATCGCGCTCGGACCTCAGCGGGGCCAACTCGGTGAACGCGGCGTTTATCTCCGCGGGCAGGTCGGCGATCCGGTTCTGCTTGCGGAAGAGGGCAAGATCGCTGGCGGAAGCATCGAGTTGGGCTCTGGACTTGCGCGTCAGGTCTTCAAGGAACTCACGAGTGCGGACCGCCTCGCGGTGGGACACCTCTTCCTGAAACTTGATGAACTCCTCTGCCCACACGTTAGCGACCTCAACCGCGGTGGCTGGATTCGACATCCGCACGGTGATCCCGATCATATCAGTGCCGATTCCACTCTCGGAATTGTAGATCCGATCGCAGCTTATGGACCGGACGAGAGACTCGGGACTGATATGTACGCGACCCGAGACCTTGTCGGCGATTGTCCTGCTCTTCGCCAGCACAACCAGGTTCGCAACCCGGCTGTCGCGCGAACTGGCGGCCACATCCGAGGGCGGGCCGCCCGCCGCGTCGGTCTGGGGCTGGAGATTCTGACGAATCACTACCTCCGAGGGCAGCAGTGTGGTTGTGGCGACATAGTACTTCGGCAGGAACAGGCTAACGATCACCGCCCCTGCCACCGCCACCAAAACTGACAGCATGACCAGGTGTTTGTGTCTTCTTGCCGCATTGTATACGCGCCAGGCGTCCATACATAGTCCTCAGTTCTCGTTTATTTGCCCCGAATCGGTTCCGGGTGGAGATCCATGAATCACCACCCGGAACCCGGCGATCAGCCTACGCCAGGACGCGTCTACGCCTCAGCGCGGGCAGCGCCAGTAATGCTCCCGACCCAGCCAGCGCCAAAGTGCTGGCATCCGGTATCGGTGGCGCGCAAGGTCCAGGACCTGCCGCCGCCCAGAACGAACCGGTGGGCCTCACCACAAGAATGCCGAAGTCGAGGTTCGTCGGCAGTTGACCTCCGGTCCACTGCATCGTGAAGCCTCCCTTCGAGCCCGATGGCGCGATGTTGAAAATGCTGTTGGTAGTCACAAAACCATCTCGCACATTCCCAAACGTCGGGCCGAGCGATGTCACAGGGCCTTCCCATCCTGTGGCCATCCATCCTGTCGGAGGCGGACCCTCTACTACGGGGACTACCCCGCTGAGGGTCACCGTGGGATACACGGCGAAGCCTCCGATCTTCTCACCGGTGCCGGTCTGGTCGTTGAACACGGTAAACGTATACGTGTTCGTGCCGGAATTATAGGTGAAGTCCACGTGCCCGTAGTTGTTCGCTATGGAGAGGTCACTCCAAACAGGAGCTGGGTCGGGATTCGCCATAGCGCCCCCAGCGCAAAGTGCCAGGCTACAGGCCACAGCCAGCACAAGATACTTCGTCTTTATAGGCACCAAGTTCACCTCCTTGAGTAGTGCTGGTACAGTTGTCGCACATCGAGGCCGAGTCAGCGGCTCTCCACCAGTCGTCTCCCCTACCTAACAAGGAGCACGCCCCCTTCCCCGTAGGAACGGCCGACGTGAAAATCATAGCCTGCTCCCTCCTGGGTGAGCAGCTTCGCCAGCGCCGCGGGGTCCACCGAAGCAAACGACCCGGCGTAGCGAGAGATGAATACCGCGTCCACCCGTCCGAGTTTTCCCTCCATTTGAGCGAGTTGCCTGGGGTCGAAGGGGAACCAGACGGCCGACCTGCGGCCGTACCACGCCACGGCCCACGGGCAGTCCGAAGCGACTATTGCATTCTTGGGCAGAAATCCGTCCATATCAGCAAACATCGCGGGAATGCCAGGTGGGGCGGGCGTGACGTTGCGAGCGAGCGCCAGCCATGTCGGCAGCGCCGCAAAGATCACGATCGCGACGACCAGTGCGGTCGCGCGGAGAGGAGAACTGATCAGCCGGTTGGTGACATTGAGCATCGAACCGGCCGCGAATACCACAATGATCGGTATCAGCCCTATCAAGTGCTCAGCGGCCTGGTCGCCCAGGGCTACAGCCAGTGTCCAGATCAACGCGCACGCAACCAGGAGCCTTCGCGCCGCGATAGCAGCCCGATCTTTCGACCTCACGAACAGGGCGAGCACGAAGAACGGAAGGACGTAAAGCCCGATCTGCTGTGGCCACTGGTAGTAGAGCTGCAACAGGCCACCCAACAGCTTGGATGCAAGCATCGGAACGTGGGTTATCGCGAAACCGATCGGGGACGGCAGTTCCCCAAACGTTCTGTGCACGGAATAGGCCGGATAGAAATCCGTGTTCATCAGGATGTCGTACAGCGAGGCTGTGAACACCGGGTTCCCGGTAACGAGAGCATTGCGCACAAGCCACGGCGCTGCGACGACCAAGGCCGCCGCGGCGAACGACACGACCCCAAGTCCCTTTCGCCGTGCGCCGGCAAACCAGACATACACCAGCACGGCAGGCAGAAGCAGCGCGAATCCGTAGTGTGCGAGGCAGCCCAATCCGAAGAGCGCTCCAGCCTTAGCGTAGTGACGCGGTCCGTGTTCACCCGGCGCGGTCAGCACGTACCAGAACCACACCGCCAGGAATGCCGCCATCATCCCCGATGATCCACTCACGGCAACTTTGGCAACCTCGAACTGTGTCGCGAACAGCACGGCCGCAATTGCAGCCGCCGCCAGGGAGAAGGCTCTCCGCCCCAGAAGGAACACCATCAGAGTAGTGAGAGCGAAGAACCCCAGGGACGCCGCGATCGTCACCGAATCTTTCGCCCCGAACGCCCCGAACAGCAGCGCGAGCGTCACGGGGTAAAGCGGCGGATTGGTGACGTCAGGAATCGGCGCACGCGAGTCCGTGGCATAGAGTGACAGCGGCGTGAGTTGGCTCGTCACAAGACCCTTGCCTTCCTCGATATTGCGGGCCATCTGTGCCGCGTCCATAGCGCCAGGGTACTGCAACTGCCCGAACCCAAGAGCGGCGCGCAGGGCGATTATGAGAGCAAGCGGGGCAAACGCCACCACGATCAGCAGCAGCTTACGCGTCGCGCTGTCCAGCCGTTCTTGGGCGTTTTCGAGGGGCCGTGTCCCTGTCAGCACTTCGGCCATGGCGGCGCCTCCTGAAGAGAGCTCGTTTCCGGCTGATCCTGCGCCGGCGCGGCACACTCGACCCGTTTGCACACTTCCTTAAGCGCTGCCACTGCGAGCTCGCATATTGCCTGCGAGGCCAGCGGCTTGTCAGGATCTATGGGACCGATGACCCTGACGGCAGCGCCCTTAGGCCCCTGGCCGCGCACCCTGCACCAGAGCATGCCCGCGTTCAGACCGAGCAGGTCTGTGGGGTTTCCGCTCGGACCGACGAATGTGTACAGCGCGACTCTGGACACGTCGTCCTTCTGCAGCATGAGCGCCTGGAATGGCACCATTGAGCCGTCGGGCATTGTCAAGACAACGACATGCCGTGCCCTGATCTCGATGCCGGCCCCGGCAAGGCACGAATCGGGCAGATGAAACGTACGCTTGCGATGACCGTAGAGCACGAGCACGTCGGCGACCTGCCCATCGTGCTCGTAGGTGCGCCACTGCATAGCGTCCTCAGCCAGCATCCGGTGAACCGTCGCATCGGCCTTGAGATCCTCGACGTGCTTCCATTCCCCTATCCTGGCAGGCAGAGGCGCGGGGTCGAAAACGACCCTCGCGCCGGCCTCGTCCGCCCGGGACCACATATTGAACGCCCCCGCTCCCAAAAGGAGCGCTAGCGCTGTCAGGTAGCACACTTTCCGTCGTGCCATCTTGACTCAAACCGCCTTTTCATGAAGATGACTACGGCCAGCGCCATCACAAAGACCACCGGCCCGCTGAAGTCGTGGAACCGCATCACATCGTGCTGGAGCGAGTCGATGTTCGCTACCACCACCACCACCAGCACCCTAAGCACGTTCGCCGCAAACGCCAACGGCACCGCGGCCAGAAATATCGCCATTCGCTTCAGAAGCGACGTTCGGGCAAGATATGCCAACACCGCCGAGAACGCGCTCAGGCAGTTGATCGCCCGAATGCCGCTGCAGGGCAGGTCCACCTCGAACGTGAGCCCGTTCGCCTGCAGCATCACGCCGTGGCTCTCGCAGTCCAGACCAAACAGCCCGCCTATCATCGATGCGTAGAGGCATGACGCTCTCTGCAGCGGAGCCCCGATCTTCTCGACAAAGAAGTCGGGCGGAGGCGTCATGAACATCAGGAACACTATGGGAAACGCCACGTCCCGCAGCATCCGCCAGCCCGCAAACGTCCAGACCAACCCGGCGATCACCACAACCATCGAAAGCCCCGCCAGGAATGTCACATCGGACCACCTGCTGAAGGCGAAGATCAGTACGCCAACCCCGAGCAGCAGATTCCCCAATGGAGCAGGCTGGACAGGCGTCTTTGCAAGCGTCGCGCGCTTGGCATAGACCAGTGCAAGGGCAACGGGAATCACGACGATCCCGTGAGCGTAGTTGCCGTCGCTCATCCAGCTCGCGAATAGCTCTTTCATGGTGCCCGCGTAGAGCCAGGTTGCGGCAGCAGCGATCAGTATTGCCGGAATGTATCGCGAAAAGGTCCTAAGATGCATTTCTCTCGGAGTTCTCGGTGACCCGGGTGTTTCGGGATTCGAGCGAAGCGGAAATCCTGAAACACGGCGATCTACTCAGTGGCCTGACGGGGTGCTCGGAAGCCAAACAACTACCCCCGAGCTATCGGCAGTGACAGATGCGGGTATTAAGTTCCCCCAGGCTCTGTGCTGTATTACCCCCTTACGAAAGGGCGGTAAACGATTGCTTGGCAGACTTTTTTAACGTGCTGTAACTGGCTGTGGCATACGCGCGACAGTCGAGGTTCTAGTCGTGGCATTATGGCAGAGTTCGGCAATGCTGAGCTACATCTTGCGAAGTGAACGGCACGCAAGGATGGGGCGGCGATCGCGAGACCCCACCCCATCGACTGATCGGTTGTGCTGTCGGAGGCAGCCTAGCCGGATGAAGTGGTGTAGGAGGGGTCTCCAGACCCAGATTCCACTGGCGTCACGCTCGCAGATCGCCGTCTGGAGACGCCTCCTACGCTCTGCGCCGAGTTCATCCGGCGGCTGCTAGTCGAACCTGAGCAGCTTCCCTGGTATCAGACGCAGCACCACAACCGCCTGGCTGCCCGACATCTCCCGGCAGAGATTGCCGGTGGCTGACACGCACGTCCCCACTGCCACCGGATTTCCTCCGACCGTTGGCGTGCCCTCGCAGCGCACCTCGATACCTGCTGCTCTCCTGGCGGACGCGAGCTTCGAGCCATCGTCGATCACGAGGTATCCGTCATCGACGGCCGTCACGCGCCCGAACAGCGTCACTTCCAGCCCCAGAAGGTCGGGCACGGGCTTGAGCACGCTCCGGCCGACAACGCCAAGCGGCTTGGCGGCCTTGCCGTGAATCACCAACACGTGGGCAGCGCCCGCGATGACTCGCTCGCCGTTGACGGTGCCCATCGTTCCGGAAACGTCCACGATATCGCCCGCCTGAAGCGCCGTCGAGGCTTCTACGCATCGGATGCCGGATGTCCTGTCCGATTCCTCGACGAAGAAGCAATCAGCAAACACGCCCGTGACTGTCTTGCCCGTCGCTGAAACCGGCACGCCGTCGTCGTAGGTCTTCAGCCCGCCTATCGTCCCCGGCGCCACGTCGGAGATCACAGTCACGCCTGGTGATACACCCACGTCACTCCAGCGCTGAGAGGGATTGCGCGCCTTGACCGACACGTAGTAGACGCGCCCGGCCTGCAGCGGCAGATCGTCGCGGTTGATCGATGTCTCGATGCCGGCGCTCGTCCAACCCGCCACATCGGAGCCACCCGCTGTCGTCCCGATAGCGTAGGTGTACTCCGCTACCATGCTGTCGGGGTCGGATGCCGTCCACGAGGCGGCAAATGGATCTCCGACAGCGATAGCCGGGACTGGGACGGTCACTACGGGCGTTGTCGGCGGCGTAAGGTCCTTGGACGTCGTATCGCGCAAGCAGTAGACCTTGCCGTCGTAGGAGCCGAACACCACACTTCCGTCAGCGCCGAGCGCGGGCGAACTCGCCACGGAATCGCCCGTCGCGAACTCCCAGAGCTTGGTCTTGTCCGCGCTGTAGGCGTAGACGTTCTTGTCCGACGTGCCGAAATAGACAGTGCCGGTGGGATCGACGGCCGGCGAACCGGTCATCCCTCCGCCGGGCAGATATATATGCCACTTCTCGGTCCCGTTGGGCTTCAGCGCGTAGAGCGCGCCGTCGCCGCCATCGTAACCGTTTCCGAAGTAGATCGTGCCGTCCGGCCCGATGGCCGCCGACGAATCAATCGGCCAGTATGTCTGGAACTTCCACTTGCAAGTTCCGTTGGTATTGATCGCGTACATCGCGCCGTCACCGCTGCCGATGTAGATTACGCCGTCCGATCCAATCGCCGGAGCGGGCACGATTGACGAGCCGGTCAGATACTTCCATTTGCGAGTGCCGTTGGGGTTGATCGCGTAGAGCGCGCCGTCGTCGCTGCCGACGTAGATCGTCCCCGACGCATCGATCGACGGCGACGACCACACCGGCCCGCTCGTGGCGTATGACCAGTTCTTCGCGCCTGTCGCGAGATCGATCGAGTAAAGCGATTTGTCGAGGCTGCCGACGTAGACCGTTCCGTCCTTGACCAGCGGCGACGAGAACACCATCGCACCGGTCGAATACGACCACACGATCTCACCCGCCTTGCTCAGGCAGGTGACTTTGCCGTCGAGGCTGCCGACGAGGATGCTGCCGTCGTCGGCGATACACGGCGATCCGCTTACGGGCGATCCCAAGTCCACAGCCCAGCGCGTCGTGCCGTTCTGCGTGATCGCGTAGAGCTTGCCGTCCCAGGACCCTATGTAGGTGGTGCCGTCACCGGATATGGCCGGCGAGGAATCTACAAGACCCCCGGTCAACACAGACCAACCAAGGTCATTTGTGCGGGTTGCGCTGAACAGACCGCGTCCCTGGCAGCGCGAGTCGTTTCGGAACCTCGACCAGATCGCAGCCCCTGACGTGTAGCCGATGCCGTCGCTGCATCCCGTCGCGCTCCACGCGCCGGATCCGCTCTTTGCCTTGACCGAGAAGTAATATCGCAGCACGGGGTCGATCGTCAGGCCTGTTACCGTCACGTCTTCCTTCGTGCCCGCGTTCGTCCAGGCCACAACGTCGGTCGCCCCGGGGCTGGTGCCCACGCAGTAGCTGTATTCGACGACCCCGGACTCGGGGTCCTCCGAATGCCAGGTAGCATGCAGTCGGTCCAAAACAGCCGTTGTGTCGCCGTCATCGATCACGACGGGCGTGGTGGGCGGAGTGGAGTCGATCACGACGCCGTCAGAGCTGCCGACCGCGCTCCAGCCGCCGGCGCCATTGCGGGTCTTGACGTTGAAGTAGTAGGTCACACCGTCGGACAGATGCAGTCCCGTGACAGTATACGAGGTCACAGATCCGACGTTCCTCCACGCAGCGACTTCCGTCCCGCCCGGCGTCGTGCCCACCGATACCTCGCAGTCGGCAATCCCGGACTCGGAGTCGCTCGAAGTCCAGCTTCCCCACAGGCTAGTCTTGTAGCCCCAGTAGGTGCCCGTGTCGCTCACTACCGGTGTGGACGGCGGCGTAAAGTCTGTTCTGATGCCGTCGGACGACATCGGCGCGCTCGAAGCGCCTGCGCCGCTCGTGGCAATGACGGTGATGTAGTACGTCTGGCCGTTTGTCAGCGACAGACCGGTGCGCGTATGCTGAGTCGCCGCGCCGACGTCCAGCCAGTCGGCAACGTTATTCGAACCAGCCGCGGTTCCTATGCAGTAGCGATATCCCGCAACCCCGGACTCGGGGTCGGCCGCGCTCCAGGAACCGTGCAGAGTAGTCGCCGACGCGGTATACGCGCCATCGTCCGTAACCGACTGCATGACAGGAGGCGTGTTGTCCACCTTGATGCCGTCGGACGTGCCGGCGGGGCCGGCGAGTCCAGCGCCATTGGTAGCCCGCGCGCTGAAGTAATAGGTGACCCCAGTATTGAGGGATAGCCCGGTTATCGTCACATCGGGACCCGCCCCGCAGGCACGCCAGTTCACAATGTCAGTGCCCATCGGCGTCGTCCCGATCGCGCACTCGTATGAACCAACGCCGGACTCAGGGTCATTACACGCCATCTTCGCGTGCAACTGCGCCGCATTACACGTGTATATGCCATCATCCGTGACCACGGGAGCCGGTGGCGGAGTCGTATCGACCGTAATTCCGTCCGACGACCCGACCGCGCTCACGAGTCCCACGCCGTTGGTGGCACGCACGTTCACGAAGTAGGTCGTGCCGCTCGTCAGCGTCAGTCCTGACTTGGTAACAGATGTCGCGGTCCCGACGCCCGTCCAGCCGATAACGTTGGAGCCGCCGGCCGACGTCCCGATGGAATACTCGATCAACGTGATGCCCGTCTCAGGATCGGCGGACGTCCACGTCGCGTGCAGTGTCGTCGTGCTGAGCGTGTATCTGCCGTCGTCGATCACCACTGGCGTCGTTGGCGGAGTGGCGTCCACGAGTATCCCATCTGACGTGCCGACGCTGCTCACAAGCCCCGCTCCGTTCGTCGCACGCACGCTTATGTAGTAACGCGTGCCTGATACGAGCGTGAGGCCCGTTATCGTCTTGTCGGTCGAGACACCGGCGTTGGTCCAGCCCAGCGTCTCGACGCCGCCGGCAGTCGTCCCGATCGCGTATTCGTACTTCGCAATGCCGGACTGCGCGTCCGACGAAGCCCACGTCGCGTGAAGCTGTGTACCGCTCGTGGTGAATGCGCCGTCATCGGTAACGGTGGGCTGTGAGGGCGGAGACAGATCTACAATGATCCCATTGGAGGTCCCGACCTGACTGACAAGTCCCGCACCGTTAGTCACTCGAACGGATATGAAGTAGTTGCCGCCATCGACAAGCGTGAGACCGTCGATTGTGATCGATGTCTGCGTACCCGCGCCGGTCCAGCCACGCACGTCGGTTGCAGCGGGGGAGGTTCCCACGGCGTATTCGCACAGCGTGATCCCTGACTCGGCGTCGGTGGAGCTCCACATCGCTGTAAGCTGCGTCGGCGACGCCGAATACGCCCCCGCATCGGCCACCACCGGCTTGCTGGGCGCTGTCGAGTCTACCTTGATCCCGTCGGACGAGCCAACCGCACCGTCCTTGCCGACTCCGCTGATCGCCCGCACGTTGATGAAATACGACGCGCCGTTGGAAAGCGCAAGCCCGGTCGCGGTGAACTCGTTGACCAGACCCGCATCCGTCCAGTCGCGCACGTCGGTCGATCCGGCCGCGGTCCCGATCGAGTATTGATATGTCGCCACGCCGGAAGGGGACGAGACAGATGTCCAGGCGGCGTGCAGGGAATCAAGCGACGCCGTGAAGGCCCCATCGTCTGTGACTGTCGGCGCTGGCGGCGGGGTTGTGTCGATGAGAATACCGTCCGAGGAGCCGACCAGGCTCGTCAGCCCGACCTTATTCGTCGCTCGCACACTAATGTAATACCTGGAGCCCTCGGCGAGGTTGAGCCCGGTCTTGGTAACGGAGGTGGCAAGCCCGACGTTAGTCCAGCCGACGATGTTGTTCTGGCCGGCGGAGGTGCCGATGCAGTACTCATACTTGTCGATCCCGGACTCTGGGTCCGAGCTGGTCCATGTCGCGTGAAGCCTCTCTCGGCTCGCCTGCGATGCGCCATCATCGGTCACGACTGGCGTCGTCGGAGCCGTCGCGTCAACTGTTATGCCGTCGGTCGATCCCACAAGCGAATCGGCAAGCGCGCCGTTTGTGGCGATGACGCTGACGTAATAGATCTGGTTGTGCGTAAGGCTAAGGCCGGTTATGTTCGCGGAGATGGCTGTCCCGACATCGGTCCAGCCGACCACATTCGATCCGCCCGGAGTCGTGCCAACCGCATACCGGTATGACTTGATCCCGGACTCCGCGTCGGCCGACGACCAAGAGGCATTGAGTTCGGTCGTGGACGCCGTCCACGTGCCCTGATCGGTGACGGTCGGAGTTGACGGCCGCGTGGTGTCCAGTATGATGCCGTTGGAGGAACCCGCCGAGCTCACCAGTCCCGCGCCGTTGGTCGCCCTGACATTGACGTAATATGTGGAACCGTTGGTGAGCGCGAGGCCGCTGATCGTCGCCTCAGTAGCCGTACCAGCGGCGGTCCAACCCTTCACATTCGTTGCCCCAGCGGATGTGCCCACCGAGTAGTCGAAGCCTGCAATCCCGGATTCACCGTCGGTGGCGGTCCACTTTGCATGAATCGAGGACGCCGTGGACATAAACTGGCCGTCGTCTGTCACGGTGGGCGTCGTGGGCGGAGTGGCGTCAACGACGATACCGTCGCTCGACCCGACCGCGCTGTATGCGCCGGCTCCGTTAAGGGCTTTGACGTTGACGAAATAGACCCCGCCATTTGCCAGCGAGAGTCCTGTTCGCGTGATGGACGTACTGAGGGCTGTGTCGGTCCAGTCGACCACGTTCGTCGCCCCGGCGGTCGTGCCGATGGAGTAGTAGTATTTCGCGATGCCCGACTCAGGATCAGACGACGTCCACGATGCGTGAAGGCTGGTTGTGCTCGTCGTGAACTGACCGTCGTCCGTGACGGCAGGCGTGACCGGCGCCGACGCGTCTACCGTAATCCCGTCCGAGCTCGCTGTCGGCCCCACGATGCCCGCTCCGTTGGTCGCGCGAACTGTTATGTAGTACGTGTGCTTGTCCTGCAGCGACAGGCCTGTCCGAGTCTGCTGCGTCGCCGAACCCGCGCTCGCCCATGGCGCGATGTCCGACAGTCCCGGTGCGGTGCCCACGCAGTATTCGTAGGCGAATATCCCGGAATCGGGATCCGACGCGACCCACGTGCCATGGATTCGGTCTGTCAAGCACGTAAACGCGCCGTCGTCGCCGACCGTCGGCGCCGTGGGAGCTGTGTTGTCGGCCCCGAAGCAATACAATGTCCCGTTTGCCGCACCGATATACAGCGCGCCGGCCGGCCCTACAGCCGGCGAGGAGTAGACTGACGCACCCGCGCCGTACTGCCATCTCAGCGCGCCTGAGGAATCGACCGAGTATATCACGCCGTCCGCCGACCCGAAGCAGGCGCCGCCATCCGAGCCTGCCGCGGGCGATGAATCGACGTAGGATCCGGTGGTGTATGCCCACTGCTGAGCGCCGGTCGCGATAGACAGCGCGTGCAGTTTGCCGTCACGGGCGCCGAACAACACTGCGCTTGTGGTAACGGCCGCGGATGATGCGATCGACCCTCCGACCACCGAACGCCATTTCTGGGTGCCTGCGCTGCGTATCGCGTAGAAGTAGCCCAGTGAGGAGCCGATGTATACCGTCCCGTCCGAGCCAATTGCGGGCGAGGCGGAGAATCCACCGCCCTCCGCCGGAGCGAATTTCCACTTCTGCGCGCCCGCCGAGCTCAACGCATATACGCCCCCGCTCTGACTGCCGACGTAGACCGTCCCGTCCGACGCAACGGCCGGCGTAGACAGCACGGAACCGCCGACTGAGTATGTCCACTTCTGCGTGCCGTCAGTGCCATAGGCGTAGACCGTCCCGTTCGAGCAGCCGAAGTACATAACGCCGCTCGTCGAGATGTTTATCGACGAGGTCACCCTGGCGGAGGTCGATCTGCGCCACTTCTGCGTTCCGTTGGGGTTAATGGCGTAGATATAGGGATCGGACGAGCCAACGTATATCGTTCCGTCGGACCCCACCGCGGGAGACGACGCGCCGAGGCTGTTGCAGTAGAAGCTCCAAAGCAGCGTGCCGCCTCCCGAGAGGGCGTAGAGCTTCCCGTCGTCGCACGTGAAGTAGACGGTGCCGTCCGCGCCCAGTACGGGCCCGGACGATATCGCGCCTGGGGCGGTGTAGGTCCAGCTCAAGTCAGAGCCCGGTCCTCCATAGACGCCTTGGCCTGAGTTGGCGGCGTCGTGGTGGAACTTGGGCCACGTCGACGAGGCTAGCTGGGCAGATGCCGGCCGCACGAACAGGGCGGCCGCCAGCGCAAGCAAGCAGGCAAACGTAATACGGTTCATTTTACAGTTATCCCTCCCGGTAGTGGAATGCCCACAGGGTCCGGAGTGATGCTGAAGCGGTTTTCCCACGGTAACTGCCGATCGCGGAATCGGCAGGCAGACGTTTAATACCCCGTGCTCGGTTGCTTCAAACCTGTCACACCTGAGCTACACTTATTGCTGAGACAACAGTCCTTGAGGTAGTTGGCCGGCCTCATCCACATAAACTGCCTCGTCACTGTGTGACGATAATGGTAGAGTTGTGGAAACAGGCTCAGCCGCGCCGGCAGTGCGAACGACGGAGAGACTCGGCTCTGGGAATATGCGCCCCGCTGGCCCTGAGTAGCGAAGGTGTTTCGAAGGGCGGCCTGCGAAGCCACCGCGCTTAGACTTTCGCGACCCTGCGGGCGCTGTCGTCCGAGGGATACGACGCTCGTTCCTCGCGTCTACTCAGCGCTAGCAGCCGCCGGATAAAGTGGTGTAGGAGGGGTCTCCAGACCCCGAATCCACTGGCGTCACGCTCGCAGATCGCCGTCTGGCTCTCGCGACATCCTTCGGATGCGCTGTCGCCCGAGGGGAGACGGCTCCTACAACCGAGTGCGGCTTTGTCCGCAGGCTGCTAGCGGTGTTCATTCTCGCGGGACTGAACAGACACGGAGGACGGTGCCTGTTCAGTTCTTGGGCTGACAGTGGCCCGATAATCTGCTATAATTCAGAGCGTAACCGCTGGGGGTGCTGGTTGAGCACGGCTGAGATCCCGACTCGCGTCGGGAATCCCTTTGAACCTGATCCGGTTAATGCCGGCGTAGGAAACGCGGAAGCCTCGCAACTGATGTCGCGGGATGCGTCGTGTTTCGGATTTGAGCGAAACCCTAATCCCGAAACACCGAGCATTCTCGAGACGCCAAGTGTTGCGCTCACCCTCCTCCCCCGAATCCAACCCAAGGGGGAAATCACATGATCGGAACCATCTCAGATCTCGAAGTCTCGCGGCTGATCACGCGCGACTACTTCGAGGAACTCACCGACTCGCTGGACTCCGACGTCATCATCGTCGGGGCGGGCCCGAGCGGGCTGGTGGCGGGCTATACGCTCGCGCGGCAGGGGGCCAAAGTCGTCATCATGGAGAAACGCCTATCGCCGGGCGGTGGTGTCTGGGGCGGAGGCAAAGGGTTCAACCGCGTCGTTCTGGAGCAGGGAGTCGCTGACATCCTTGAGGAAATCGACGTGCGTGCTATCGAGCAGGACGGCTATCTCGTGGTGCCGTCCGTGCTGCTCGCGGCGGCGCTGGTAAAGAAGGCGGTCGAGAGCGGCGTGCGGCTGCTGAATCTGTTCAGCGTAGAGGACGTCTACTTCAACGCAAACAGACAAGTGGCCGGTGTCGTCGCCAACGATACGGCCTACAAGATGACCAGCCTGCACGTCGACCCGCTCACGTTCACGAGCAAGGCGGTCATGGATAGCACCGGCCACGAAGCGATCGTCCTCAACTGCCTGGCAAAGCGTGGAATCGTGCAGATAAAGGGCGAGGACACGATGAACGCGCAGTGCGGCGAGGAAGGGGTCGTCGAAGGCACGAGGGAAGTCTATCCGGGGCTGATCGTCACGGGGATGGCGTGCGCTCAGTACTTCGGGACCCCACGCATGGGCCCAATCTTCGGAGGGATGCTTCTCTCCGGCAAGAAAGCCGCCGAAATCGTCTCTGGCAAGCTGGCTGCTGCCAAGTAGAGTAGCTAGGTAACGCAAGCGGGGCGCGACTAAGCCATCGCGCCCCGCTCACATATCGATCGGCTAACGGTTACTTCGTGCCGGCCTTTTCCTTCTTCTCGGCCTCTTGCATCTTCTTGATGTATTTCTCAGGGTTCTTCAGAAACGCCGGTTTGCAGCCCTTGCAGCAGAAGTAATAGGTCTTGCCCTTATACACCGCGCTGCCGCCCGGCGCCTTGGTCACGTCAGGAATCTGCGTCCCCATAACGGGACAGATCGCCGACACGGTCTTTTTCGCGGGCTTGGCCTGCGTCTTGCCGATGTACTTCTCAGGCTCCTTCAGGAACTTGGCCTTGCAGTTCTTGCAGCAGAAGTAGTAGGTCTTGCCCTTGTACACCGCGCTGCCCCCCGGCGCCTTCGAGACGTCCGGGATATTGACGCCAAGCACAGGGCACACAGCCGACATCGGCTTCTTCGCGGCGGCGGGCTTGGCGGGCATGTTCTTAGCCGGCGCGGCTGCCATCGCCGGCACAGCGCAGGCGACGAATACGAACAAAACAGCGACCGCAATGATTGTCTTTCTCACGTGACTCCTCCAGCGCAGATCGTTTCCGCACACGATTATACCCGAATCAGCCTCATCCTATTCGCGGTTTATCGCGGCTATCGGCTTATGATACAATGTCACGAGCTGAGCACAAAGCGAGGAAACACACATGAGCGATCCCATCCGCGCGGCGGTCGAGAAGCGAGCAGGCCAGGCGCGCCAGTTTCTCTTGGACCTGATCAGTCACGAGAGCATCTCCGGCAGCGAGGGCGACGCGGTTCGGTTCTGCCTGCCCAAGTTCGAGCAGACCGGCTGCGACTGCACCCTCGCCTCGATCTCCAACGACATCAGGCAGGACCCAGAATACAGCCACCCAGTGAACCCCGTGTCCTACGACGACCGCGCCAACCTTGTAGCAATCAGGCCGGGCACGGGCGGAGGCAGGAGCATAATCCTGCAGACGCACATCGACACCGTCCCGGCTAACGACTGGCCCGAAGCGTTCACGCCGCGCCAGGACGGCGACCTCATCTACGGCCGCGGCGCCGGAGACGCCAAGGGCCACATCGCCGCCATCTGGCTGGCTCTGTCCGCGCTGGAAGACATGGGCGTTGCGCTCAGAGGCGATATCCAGGCCCAGATTGTGCTCGAAGAGGAGTTCGGTGGCAACGGCGCGCTCTCACTGCTCAGGCAGGGCTATAAGGCAGATGCGGTGCTCGTCTGCGAGAGCACGGAACTGCATATCCATCCCGCCAACCGCGGCGCGATCTGGTTCCGGATCGAGATCGAGGGCGTCGCCACGCACATGGGCCGCAAGCACGAGGGCATCTCCGCAATCGATCTGTCCTACAAGGTCATCCAGGCGCTCTACGAGTACGAGAAGCGCATCATAGCGGACAGCGCCACCTACCCCGGATTCGAGCGATATACCAACCCTGTCCAGGTTAACGTCGGAATGTTGCACTCAGGCGACTGGCCGTCAATGGTCGCCGCCAAGTCCGTCATCGAGGGCGGAGTAGGCTTCCTACCGAACAGATCGATGGAGCAGGTCAAGGCTGAAGTTAAAGAAGTCATCGAAAACATAGACGATCCTTGGCTTCGGGAGCACTACGCACTCACATTCCCGCGCCTGCACAACGATTCCTACGAAACCGACTACTCCCACCCCGCCGTGCTCGCGATGCACAAGGCATGCGAGCAGACCGGCCTGCACTCCGACGTCTACGGCTGGAACGTAAGCTGCGACGCCCGCCTCTACTCGCGAATCGGAGGCATGCCCACGATGGTCTTCGGCGCGGGATCTATCCTCGACGCGCACGCTCGCGACGAGAAGATCGACTTCGGGGATCTGGTCAAAGCATCGGAGGCAGTTGTGCGATTCCTAATGGACTGGTGCGCGTAGGAGCCGTCTCCAGACGGCGACCGCTCTGCGTAGGAGGCGTCTCCAGACGGCGACCGATCTACGACTCCGCGTCCTCCCACGCGTCCGCGAAACTTGCGAGGCGGACATTATTGGACTCGACGTATTGCTTCGCCGCGTCCGAGGTCACGGCGGCCAGTTCGTCATCCCAGCAATACCCCCAGCCCTCGTAGCGCTCCGCCGTTTCAGGATCGCCAATGCCGGGGTGGCACATTATCTCGTTGACTCCGGGCCGCAGCAGGCCGAGGGTCTCCATAAGATTGGCTTCGTTCATGCGCCCCGATACGCCAAGCCCCCAGAACCAGTCCGCTGTAAGCAGCCCGACCCGGCGTACCTGAGCCAGTCTTGAACGGCATATCCTCGACAGTATCCACGTCTGCAGACTGCGCATGCTCAGACCCCGCGGACCCGCGCCGCCGCGCTCGAGCGGGATCCGAATCACAGGAATGGACGCCCCAATCGCCGCCTCGACCACAATGTCAAACAGGCCGGGCATCATGTGAAGATGCTGATGCGAATCGATGTGAGTGGGGTGGATTCCGGCGGACAGAACGCGCTCGATCTGCGCCCCGATCTCGGTGCGGACCTCACGCGTGCCGAATCTCTTGGCCATGAACTGCCGTGCGAAAGTGGTGTATGAGAACGGCAGCGCGCCGTCATCTCCCACCATCGCACCCAGGTCGCCCGCGGGCGCCACGCACTTCTCGCCGACAAGCGAGAGATGAACACCGGTACCCAGGCTCGGCGTTTCCAGCGCTATCCGTGCGGCATCCTCGAACGCCTGCCCATTGGGCATCAGGCTCGCACTACGGATAATTCCGTTCCGATGCCCCGACAGGATCCCGCGATTGATCGACTCGCTCAGCCCAAAGTCGTCCGCGTTCACCACCAAGATTGTCGCTTGTCCTGCCATACGCCTCCAGACGGTAGCGCAGCATTTCCCGCAGAATGACTAGCACCACACTATTGCTCGCAAGCGTCGATACGCCCGCCACCCGCGGGTAGTAATCCATCGCGATCTCCGCAAACCGAGCGCCGGCCCGCTGCATCTCCAGAAGCAGTTCCGCGTCGATGAACGAGCCCTCCGACGTAAGCAGGATATCATCCAGGAACTCGCGCTTGAACAGCTTGAAGGCGAAGTTCACGTCGGTAACGCGGAGGCCGAAGACGACCCGTATCATCCGGTTGTAAACCTTGCTCATCACCTCTCGCCGCCAGCTCTCCGCCCTGGACTTCCGCCAACCGATCACGATATCGGCGTCCTCGGTCAGAGGCACGGCGTTGAGCGCGTCGTCCATCTTGATGGGCAGGTCGCTGTCCATGTAGAGGACCCACTCCTTGGTCGCGGCGGCGAAACCCGTCTTCAGCGATCCGCCGAGCTTGCGGTTACGGTTGTGGTGGATCACCCTCACTTCCGGGTGCTCGCGGGCAAGCTGGTCCGCGATCTCGCCGCAGCCGTCGGTGCTCGCGTCGTCCACCACAACGATCTCCAACTCAGGCGCGATCTTGTAGCCGACACGAAGCGCTTCCGCAATAGCAATCGGAATGTTGTCTTTCTCGTTGTACATCGGGTAAACGATGCTTAGTGAATTGATCACTTGGGTCAGCGCCTTTCCCGGCAGGCGGCCGGTTCGTTGGCAATCACAGCAAACCCACCCATGCGCTCTGCAACAACTGATTCCGGCGTTTGAAGCAGGGGAGCCTCTCTCTCCTTACATATCAGCCATGTCGATACCTTCTCGTCCAGTAGACGTTTCGTATCGGGCACGTTGGTCATTCGCTGCGGCGTGAAGCCTAGATAGAAGAGCATGCTGGGCTTTCGCATGCCATACTCCGCGACGCGGTCCCCTTTCGCAAGCGGTATCGACCGGACAATATCCCGCGTGCTCACGGCTGGCGCCACTGCCGGCACCACGCACAGCACCAGCGTCAGCGTAAACGCCGCCATTCCAGCCCCGACAAGCCACGCCGCGCGCGCGGCGCTCTTCTGCAGCACGGCAGCAATCGCCGCCAGCACAATGGCGCCGCCCATGCAGCCCGCTCCCACGACAGCCTGGGGATACTTCGAACCCGCGACGCTTGCGAGCGCGACCGCGATCAACACAGACACGGCCAATATGGCGACCAGGCCAACCCTCGCCGATCTCTCGCTTCCTGATTCCCCGAACGCCGCCCTGTCAAGCAGCACACCGACGAAAAGCGCCGCCGCCGGATACAGCGGAAAAATGTAAGTCACGAGCTGCGTCTTAGATAGCGAGAAGAAGACGAACACAACGGCAAACCACACTGCGGCGAGTCTAGCGCCGTCATTCGCCGACCGGTACCTCAGCATCCCGGCCGGCAGTAGAAGGCTCCAGGGAAAGAAGAACAGGAACAGCACCGGAACGTTGAGGAAATACGAGTACCATGCGCCCGTCAGGCCGGCGTGCTCCGGCTTGGCAAAGCGCGCGATATTGTTGGCAACAATGAACCCCTGCACGAAAGCATCGCGATTGATCGTATACATCGCGACATACCAGGGCAGCCCAACTGCCAGCGCCGCTGCAATGCCCGCAAGTGCGCCGAGACTCAACAGCCGCCCAATACGCTTGGTCCACAGCAGATGGATGACAAAGGTGACAAACAGCAGAAACGGCGCCACCGGCCCCTTCGCGAGCATCCCAAGCCCGGTCATCACGCCGCACAGCACCATCCAGAGCAAGCGGAAGCAGCCATCCTGCCCCTCCCCCAGCCACCTCCTGTACGCGTACAAAGCGCCGACCAGGCAGAACACCAGCGTCATATCCGTAACGGCAGCGCGAGCGAGCACGATCGTCTGAATGCACGTCGCCATCGCCACACACGCCAGCAGCGCCGCGCGCCTGCCGAAGTCGTGCCTAACAAGCAGATACAGCCATACTAGCACCCCGACGGCGAGTACCGCCGACGGCAGCCGGCTGGCAAGTTCATTGGGACCTAGCACAGCCGCGCAGCCCGCCGAGAGCCAGTAAAACAACGGCGGCTTGTCGAACCATGGCTTGCCATCGTAGTGAGGCGTCAGCCAGCCCGCGCCCCCCGCCATCTCCTTGGCAACCTGCCCGTAGATCGGCTCGTCCGGATCGACGAGCGGATAGCTGCCAAGGGCGGCGAAATAGAGCACGTACAGCCCAATCGCGACCAGCACAAGCGCTGCTATGGAAACCTTGCTTTTCTTCGCGTAAGTCATTTCCAGGCCAGGCTAATCATATCACAAATGACGACGCAAAGGCACGCGCCGGTTCCGCCCGAACGGTCGTGTTCAGAGAAACTTAGGAAAGCATTGTACAGGCTACTTCACCGGCCACACATAGGGCAGATCATCGGGCACATCCGGAAACACCCGCCTGTAGTACTCCGGGTCCTTCCGAACCAGATTCGACTGATGCGATCGATGAAACTCCGGGTCGCCCAGCCACGGCGGCATCTGCGGGTTCGGCGCGTGTGGCATTCTTTCCATGTTGTTTGCGTAGCCGCGCCGCACCCACTCGTCGATGCAGGCGTTCATATACGCCTTGAGCGCGTCATCGTAGCCACGCCACATCTTGACCGCGGGGTGATGCACCCATCCATTCGGCTTGACCAGGCATCGAATGATCGTCAGCGCCTCCGCACGCTGTTTGCCAAGCCGCCGGGAATCCAGTGATGCAGCCGACTTTTCGAAATCCGGATAAGGCAGAAATGTTTGCACGAGAATATTCTATACCAATTTCGGGGAAAATCTGAGAGCTGGGCAGGTTTAATCGTACGCCTGTGTGGTAATAAACACCAAAACAACCCCAGCAGGAGGCTTAGCGTGAGCGAAAAGCATTTCCGGCTGTTGACTATCGCACCGGGCAACCCACCACACTTTTCCGGCCCATTGGCGCGCACCCTGGGCCCGCGAATGAAGGACCACGCGATCATCAAGGCTCTGGGCTCGTTTTCCAGGCTCGCGCGCGGCGGCGAGATGGAGCTTCTCGGGATGACGACAAACGTCGCGCCCGACGGAACATTCTCGTGCAGCGCCACCGGACCACTCGGCAAGCTCCCCGACACAAAGAAGGCCGTTGAGGGCGTGCAGAACGCAGTTCGAGGCCGTGGAAAGCCCATAATCCAGCGCGACGATCTCCTGATCTACACCTCCTACCAGCCCCCAATCCCGACCAAAGCATCAATGAAGCTGCTTGGAAGCCGGCTGGCGCTGGAACTGGAGGGACACCCGCAGCCGACTGTCTGCACCCTGCAGGTCACTACCCGCTGCCAGGCCAACTGCGTGCACTGCAGTGCCGCCAGGCACAAGCGGACCGGCGAGCCCGAGCTGACAACCGACGACTGGAAGCGCGTCATACGCCAGTCCGAGCAGCTCGGATCGGTGACGATCATATTCACCGGAGGCGAACCCCTTCTGCGGCCCGACATATTCGAGCTCATCGAGTGGGTGGACAAGGACGAGGCCGTGGCGCTGATGTTCTGCAACGGCCTGCTCCTCAATGAGGAAAACGTCCGCAAGCTCGCCGATGCCGGCCTGTGGGCCATCCATATATCCATCGACTCCCCGGACGCCGCCGCGCACGACGAGATGCGCCGAGTACCCGGCTGCTACGAGAAGGCGATCGATGGCCTGAAGCGCTGCAAGGACGCTGGTATGCTCGCCGGAATCTCCACCTATGCTACGCCGGAGCGCCTCCGAAATGGGCAGGTCGTCGAGATGATCGAGCTCGCGAAAAGCGTCGGCGCCGACGAGATCACGATCTTCGACGTCGTTCCGACCGGCAGGCTGCTTCATGAGGACCGCAAGCACCTTCTGACCGACGAAGACAAAGAAGAGCTGTGCCGGATCGAGGCGCGCTACAACGAAGGGCACCCGCTGCCGTCCGTCATCACTCAGGCCCACGTCAATGGTCCGACCGGCAACGGCTGCTACGCAGGCTGGTGCCAATTCTACATGACGGCGTACGGCGAGATGACGCCGTGCGACTTCACGCCGCTTGCGTTCGGTAACGCGCGCGAGGAGAGCGTGGAAACGATCTGGCGTCGAATGGCGTGTCACGAGGGTTACTGCGCGCACAAGAGCAGTTGCAGGATGCAGGATCAGCATTTCAGGGCGCAGTGGGTTGACAGGATCCCGTCGGCGGGCCCATTCCCCTACCCCATCGACCGACTCGCTCGGGCCGACGACGAGATCGAGGAAAGTGAACCCGCCGAGCACCGCTCCTCAATCGGAATCAACGGCTAAACACATCGCGTGAACAACATTTAACCGAAATATACCGGCTTTGGCGTGCCTGAAGTGCCCTCTCGTCGTACTGTGTACATGAGGGTACTTTGCGATCCGCGCAACCGGTGATTTCGTTCCATCCGGCGCGTGCACGATTTTGGGTGAACGAAATCCACGCTCAACTGAGCACGGCCCGGGTTTCGTTTTGTGAGTTAAAAACCGCGCGGCCCAAAAACGGCTTCCGGCCCTGCGCCGGGACCGTCACGGGCGCTCTCGCCCTGCGCGACGCATCTCATGGATTGCGAGCCCCTTGCTCCACTTGACAGTAGACCTGCGTCTAGTATATACTGAAGGCGGGCTGAGTTGGAGGTGACCTATGAGCAAGGGGCTTACCGCACGGCAGAGAGAAGTACTGGACGCCATACGCGAGTATGCGGCACGCAAAGGCTATCCGCCCTCCATACGCGAGCTGGGTACGATGCTGGGCATATCGAGCCTTCGCGGAGTGACGATTCACCTGGATGCGCTTGCCAGGAAGGGCTTCATCGAGCGCGAGAGCACGTCGCGAAGTATTCGCCTGTTGACTCCGCTGGAGCAGACCGCCAACACCGTCTCGGTGCCGCTGCTGGGCGCTATCGCCGCCGGACAGCCGTTGCTCGCGGTCGAAAACGTGGAGTCCTACGTCCCGGTACCTGCCGAGCTGGCGTCAAGCGCAAAGGAGCTCTTCGCGCTTCGCGTCAGGGGTGACAGCATGATTGGAGACTGCATCTGCGACGGCGACACGATCATCGTTCGCAGCCAGCAAGCCGCGGAGAACGGCGAAATCGTGGCCGCGCTGATAGGTGACGAAGCCACCGTCAAGCGGCTGGACAAATCGAGCCGCCCTGCCCGGCTGCTGCCGTCAAACCCGAACTACGAGCCCATAGTACTTGCGCGCGAAGACGTGCGCATACTCGGCAAGGTCATGGGGTTGGTGCGGTCCTACACGACGTAGGAGGTATCTTCGGACGGCAAATCGCCGACGAGAAACACTCCAGCGACGGGCCTACGCTGCCTGTGTAGCCTCGATCGCGTCGTCAACGCTGTCGTAGGTGGCGAATACCGTGTTGAGGCGCGTGATCTTCAGGATGCGGTCGATGGACGTGTTGCACTTGACCAGATTAATCGTGCCGCCGTGCGGCCTGAGTCGCCTGGTGGCCGATAGCAGCGTCCCAAAGCCACTGCTGTCCATATAGGTGACATCGCCCATATCGATGATCAGGTGTTTCTGGCCGCCGGCGATTATGCCGTTGACGGCCTCCTTGAACTGCGGCGCGGTATAGACATCGATCTCGCCCGCGACATCAAGGACCTTCGTTCCGTTGATCTCTTTTACACCGGTCTCCAAGCGGATACCTTCCACCCTCGGCCTCCCGTTCCAATCGTTCAAGCAGTATATAGCCAAAACCCGCCGCTTGTCAACCGCCTAGTGCCGAGCGGCCACGATCAGCAGGTCGAAACACACTGAGGCTGCCCAGTGCAGCATAAACCCGGGCACGAAAGACTTCGCCCTGAGCGCGAGAATGCCCAGAATGATTCCCGCGCCAAACGACGGTATCATCTCGGGCTTGCCGTAGTGCATCAGGCCGAACGCCGCCGCCTGCAGCACCACTGCGGCGACTGACCCGAGCGCCCTTTGTACGCCGAAAAGCAGGTATCCCCTGAAGAAGAATTCCCAGCAAAACATATACAAACCGTAACTGACTTCGGCGTAAAGCATCATCCATGGGGCGGCGGCAAAGGGGTTGGCACTCTCAAAGATGTAGGCGAACTCGCTGAAGCGTTTGAAGATCGGGTAGTAAGCCTGGTACCTCGGCCAGTGAGATGCAATCAGCATCAACACGAAGAGGCCGACGAACAGCGCTACGGTCCACATCCATATCTTTCGGGAGGCGCTTGGGGCAAATCCGAAGTCACCGGCATCCGCCCGGAAAACCAGAAAGATCGTGAGCATCGGGACGAAGATCAGCCCAATCATGTTCACGATCAGGTACATTGCGTAGTTGCCGCTGTACGGCCCGTAGTTGAACCTGAACAGCGCGTACACTATCGCGGCTCCAACGGCCGCCACAACCGCCGTGGTGAACCACTTTCTATTCACGGCCTTGATACTCCATCAACTCCCTTAGCTCGGTATGGGCAGCCTCGACGTCGGGCTCGACCTCGATGCCGTCGATCAGCCGCAGCGTTACGTCGGCTGGCGTCCGCGAAATCACAGCGAGGTGCACGTCCTGGCCCGGCAGCATCGCGGACATATCGACCGCGATCATATCCGCGCGCATTCCAGGCGCCAGGCGACCGACACAGTCGCCCAGGCCGAGCGCGTCGGCGCCGCCCGCCGTAGCTAGCTTCAGCACATCCTTCGCCAGCAGTGCGCCCGCGTCCTCCGCGGTTGCTCGCCGCAGCCCGAGGGCAAAGCGCATCTCCTCGAAGAAATCGAGCGTGAGGCAGCTTGCCGCGCTGTCCGTGCCAAGGCCGACGGGCACACCTGCCCGCCGCATGTCTCCAAGCCGCGCGACTCCCGCGCCCAGATACGCGTTCGACCGCGGGCAGTGCGCAACGCCGGCGCCCGACGAGGCAACGGCATCGATCTCATCGTCCGTCAGATGCACGCAGTGCGCGAGAATCGTGCCCGGTCGGAGCAGACCGGCGCGTTCCACCACGCGCAGAGGCCGCACGCCGCTGACCATTGGCTCGTAGCCAAATGACTCTCTCCGCATATCGGCAAGCGGGCCCGTACCCGAAACGGTGTAGTCGCTCTCAGAGCGCGTTTCAGCCAAGTGCATAGCCACAGGAATACCGAGTTTTGCACAGCTTTCTGCGCAAAACCTGAGCATATCTGGGCCCGAAGTATATACGGAATGCGGGGACAAGCCGACGCTGATGCGCTCCGGCAGGGCCTCGGCGCCGCGGAGGAGCTCGTCGATCGCGGCACTGATCCTCTCGCGATAGTCGTCGCCCATGCTCTGGCCGAAGACTTCCCTATAGAGGACGCCGCGCAGCCCCGTCGAGGCCATAGCCTCCGATGCGGCGCCGGAGAACGAGCACTCGCCCAGGCACGTAATACCGGATCTCAGGCACTCTGCCGCGCCAAGTCCTGCCGACGCGCGAAGGAGTTCGGGAGAGGGCGTCGCATCACGGCGAAATCCCAGCCAGCCCAACCACTGCCAGAGGTTGAGGCCGTCGGCACAGTTCCGGCGAAACGTCGGCTCAAGGTGCGAATGGGCGTTAACGAATCCGGGAAGCAGCGCAGCCCGGCCGAGGTCGCGCACGGGGATGTCCGGGTGAAGTCCGGATATCCCCTGCCCTACCTCGAGTATGCGGCCGTTCCCAACCCGGACCTCGCCGTTCTCGACGGGGTCGGTCTCGGTCATCGTCAGGACGTGGCTTGCCCGATAGATAACGCTCACTTGACGCGGCACTCTCTGAACAAAGTGATCTTGGCTGCGGAATCCTGCCCGCGCTCCAGCGTGCGATCGAGATCGACCAGCCACTGCGCACCGTCGTACGCGCAAATCACCGTGCACTCGTCGCGTATCCGCGTGTTCACGGGTTTGCCCAGCCGTCTGCCGTGCTCGGCGACTTCGCGCTTGACCTTCACCGTGGCGACTCCTCGCTGCATTAGCACGTCAGTCGCCTCCACGCGGACGCTGATCTCGACGTCACGGTTAAGCTCGGCGAGCTTCCGAGACGCGACGCACGCGTAGTAGCCTGGTATCGAGGCGCGGCCTGGCTCCGTCAGGCAGTCCCGCAGAGCGGCAATATCAAGCTTGCTTGCTGAGCGGACAAACCTCTCACTGACGCGCTCGATCTGGCCGACCGCGCGGTGCCGCTGCCACAAACACGCCGGCACAATCGCGACGCCTGTCAGCACAACAACCAATATTAACGCTCTGCTCAGCGTCCTGCCAAGCATTCCAGACGACCCTCCTTGCACGAAACGGAGATCAAGGACTATGAGTACGATTCGGCTACGTCCACTAGCCTCATGAAGTTTCGAGCGGCCTTCTCGGTCCAGCTTCCCGAGGCCGTGCCGCCGAGTATGAACCCTCTGTCACCGCCGGACTCGATCCTTTGCCGGGCAATTGGCTCTATCTGCTCGAACGGCAGCTTTTCCAGTATTTCCATATCGTCGATGTTTCCGACAAATGCGACGCGGCTCCCGCACAGCTCTCGCGCCCGCTTCAGGTCCGCGTCGCCCCAGGGAGGAGCCTCCAGCGGGTCGAGCGCATCCATTCCTATCCGGGCGAAGCGCTCCACAAACCGCATCACCGGGCCATGGTTGTGGTAGTACGCAATTCCATTACAGCGATGGATGATGTCGACGAGCTCAGAATCCTGTTCGAGGGCGAGCGCGTCGAAACCGGACGGACCGAGCTGGACGCTCGCATATTCGCCGCCGATCAGCCTGAAACCGTCCACGCCGGCCTTACAGAGCCTATCCACCCAGTCATTGACGCGAGCGGAAAACAGAGTGGTCAGCATGAGCAGCAGCTCCGGGTGGTCTTCCCACCACAGACAGAACGTCTCAGGGCTGAGCATGGTCGCGGGCAGACACACCGGCGTCGGGATTCCGGCCAGTACCAGCCCTTCCTGACCAATCTCTGCCTTTCTCCTGTGGAACGGCGTGGCATCGACTTCGGGCTTGACGTAGTTGATGGAGAGGTACCTCTCCACGTCCTCGGGGGTCTTGATCGGGAATTCGATCACGCCCGAGGTGATGGGCGTCGTCCGCACCCTCTGGGTAAGGTTGCCAAGCGGAGTGTGAATGGCCGTGGTCGTGATATCGCCCTCCGTCCAGGACTCACGCTCACAGGCAGCGCCATAGTAGACGTCGCCCGGAACGTGAACCTCGATGAAGGGGTCTGTGCGTGTGATGAGCTCCCGCGCGATAGGTGAGTTCTGGTCCAGCTTGCCCAGTCCGAACGACGCAACGGGAATCCTGTCCACTTCGTCGAATCTCATCGCGGCGAGAAGCCGCTGGCGTGAAGTCATCACAAGTACCTCAGCATCCTGCCAACCTGAAATGAACCACCGTGGGTCATTATTTCCGATTTGCGGCGCGGTGTCAATAGCTGGGATTGTTGAACGAAGCAAGACTGCCGACCTCGACATTGTTGTTTTGGACAGGAGATATGATATAATAGTGGCGGTGGGAAGTTTGGGGGCTTGGTGGTATGCAGGTTGGTAGTTTCCGTGTCACGGTAGATGATGCGATTCCCCCAACGGTTCGTGCATCAGGCGAACTGGATCAGAGCAGTTGCGCTGCATTTGAATCGATTCTCACTGCCGCGCTTGACAAATCCGCCGACAGAATCAACCTCGCGCTCGTGGACGTGACATTCGTTGACAGCAGCGGGCTGACTGTCCTCATCAGCGCCGCACTTCGCGGGCAAAAGGTCGGAAGGCGCCTCTCCATCGTCTCGATGAGTCAGCACCTCAACCACATGCTCACGATCTCAGGCTTCGAGCACCTGTTCGGCACGTCCGACCTTCAGCCGGTCGGAGAAGAGAAGACAGCGCCCTCACGAACGGTCATGGAACCGTGCTCGTTCGCAGTGAAGAGGCAGAAAGGCGCCTGCAAGACCGCTCGCGATCAGGTATACGAGTTCGCCCGCGGCATGGGCTTCGACCAACTGACGCTCGACGATATCAAACTGGCAGTCGGCGAGGCAGTATCGAATGCTGTGCGTCACGGGGCCGAGTGCGGTGAGACCATCGATGTGCATTGCAGCAACAGTCCGGGCAAACTTGTGGTCACGCTGAAATACCCCAGCGCGGAGTTCGACCCGCTCGCTATCCCTACCCCAACCTACAGCACAGCGGCCGAAGGCGGGATGGGCATCTACTTCATGAGGCTCGTGATGGACGAAGTCCGCTACGAGTTCGCAGAAGGCCATACCCAAGTGACGTTGGAGAAGCGCATCCAGGCGGGCGGCCCCGATTAGGATGTGTGCTTTGTGCGGGCTATGATATGGTCCTGCATCTCCCGATCCAGCAAGCAGAATCTCTGGCTGAACCCCGACACTCGCACGCAGAGGCTGGAGTACCGGTCGGGGTCCTCCTGGGCGGCCTTCAGCGTGTCGGCATTCACGACGTTGAACTGAAGCTGCCCCACGCCCTGGCGGATCGCGGTCACGATCAGGTCCACGAATACACTGCGCCCGGCGCCCTCGAGCAGAGTGGGATCGACCTCCAGGATCGCCGAGCTGCTGGCTGCCGCGAGGTGGTGCGGAATCTTCGCCAGGGACTGCAACACGGCGGTGAGGCCCGTGGTGTCTCTTCCCTGGACAGGTGACAGGCTGTATGCCAGTGGCTCGCCGGCAAGGCTGCCATCCGGAGACGCGCCCGTGAGCTTCCCATAGCCCAGCATCAGAGTGAAGGTGAACAGGTGGCAGAAGAACGTGCCGCCGGTCGGCGTCGCGTATGTGGCGAGCAGGTCGCAATACTGCCGGGTGAGATCCGCGGCGAAACCGTCGGGCAGCGGATTGTCGTTGCCGTATTTGGGCACGCGGTTCCTGAGAGACAGCCGTAGGTCCTCTCTGCCCGAGAAATTCGACCTGAGCGCGTCGAGCATCTCCGCGGGGCTGATCTTCTCGTCCTCGAAGACGGCAGACTGCAGGGCGGCGAGGCTGTCGGCGGCGTTCGGAATCCCCATCGCGGCGCTGGAGTGGTAGTTGTAACGTGCGCCGCCTTCGATGATGTCAAGGCCGGTGGAAATGCAGTCGTCCGTGAGCAGCGACAGATACGGCAGCCTATAACAATCGCGGTGCGCGATCTCGGCCGCGTTCGAGCCGGCAACCGCCAACTCGGAGAAGTATTCGAGCTGGCGTGTGTAGGCGGCCATCACGTCGTCTATCGAGAGATGGTCCGCGAGGCTACCGGTTTGCGGACCCACCTGGACGTCGTCGAGCAGGTCGCGCCCGTCGTTGAGCGCGAGTTCGAGGCACTTGGCAAGGTTGATCCAGTGGCTGACCGCGTGCGGATTGGCTTTGCCCGGAATCGTGATCTCGATGCAACCAATCGCGGCATAGCCGCAGGCGTCCTCGATCGGGATTCCACGGCTGACGAGGGCCGGGACGATGGCCTCATCGTTGAAGAAGAACGGTATCCCACCACCCCTGGCCAGCAGATCGACGCACCTCGCGACAAGGTCCCTGGGACTACCCTCGTGCAGCCTGGCGGATAGACATCGAACGAAGCCGAGTGCCTCGGTGACGTCGAGGACCAGGTAGCTGAGCGGGTTCGTGGCGTCGCCGCCGTCGGCGAGTTGGCCTCCGACCATCATCTGCTGGACGTCGTAGGGCCTGTAGAGCTTGATCCAGAGCGCGGCGAGGATTTCGGCGGCCTCGTTCATAGTGATCCTGCCGTCGGCGAGGTCCGCTTCGAGATAGGGCCACAGGAACTGGTCGATCCGGCCAATGCCGTTGGCGTTGATGCCGTCCTCCCACACGGTGAGTATATGGGCGAACCAGAGCGATTGCACGGCCTCACGGAACGTCCGCGCGGGGTGCTCCGGGACTCTTTCGCAGACGGCCGCGATTGTCTCCCACTCGCGCCTCGCGTCTTCATCGCTGCAACCAGCGGCAAACTGCCGTGCCGCCGCGGCGTGGCGCCGGCCAATACCGGCCGCGGATCGGCAGACCATCTCAAACGCCAGCAGATTGGCGCGGCGATTGGAGGCGTCGGGACCGGAGGACGGAACCGACGCAAGCGCCGACTCGACCTCCCGCCGGATGCCGTCGAACCCGAGTCTGAGAACCTTCTCGTAGTCGCGGATGCTGTGGTTGAGGTCGGTGCCCCACACGGCGATGACGCCGTGCTGCTCCGCGAGGCGCTGTTCAGGGGAAACGGCGGGGAGCGAGAAGTGCGCGAACGGATCCTCGTCGAGCCACATGGACATCGCGGTCTTCTGCTCGTCCGACAGCCCGCTCGCCGCGATCTGCTCACGATGGAACGCTGGGTCGAGGGGGAAGAAGTTGATCAGCCCATCGCACTGGTGATCGCCGTTCTCGCCCACGATGATCTCGTCGGCGAATATAAGCGGCGGCATGTTCTCGAAGACGCTGCACAGCGCGCGGGCGTTGCGGATGGGCAGTGGATCGCCCTTGGCACGCATCCAACCCTCGAGGTAGTAGTACGGACGGAACTCGCGCAGGAACATATCCTCCGGCTGCGGTTGCGCGCGCTGCCAGAGCCTTGCGATGCGGTCGGATGGTTGGTAACGCCTTGTGCTGTGCTCCACGGGCTACGCCTTCACCCAAACCCTCCCCCACGAGAGGGAGTTCTGTTCGCCGTTCGCTACACCATACCCGCGATCACGCCCGCTATGACGCCGAGGCCCTCGCGCAGCGTGGGCTCGTCGATGACGAGAGGCGGGTTGATCTTGATTGCTCCGCCGCCGACGCCGACGGGCGCGAAGAGCATTACGCCCTGCTCCACCGTTCTCGAAACGACCTCGAACGCGAGTTCGGGATCGGGATCGGTCGTCCCCGGCTTGACGAACTGCAGTGCCGCGACCAGCCCCGCGCCGTCAGCGCGGCCGATGTGACCGTTGGAGGCGGCCATCATGCTTCGCGCTGCGTCGAGAAGAATAGGCTCCAGGCGCTTGGCGTTGCCCACAAGGTCCTCGTCGAGGATCACCTCGATATTGGCAAGCGCGGCGGCTGCGCAGACCGGGTTCGCGGAGTGTGTCGAGGTCATCTCGCCGGGGCCGTAGATGCTCATCAGCTTCTCCGTGCCGGCCACGGCCGACAGCGGCATTCCGCCGGAGATTCCCTTGCCGAAGCACGCGAGATCAGGAACGATCCCGTAGTGTTCAAAACCGAACAAGGCGCCGGTGCGGCCGAACCCGGCCTGGACTTCATCGAAGATAAGCACGGCGCCGTGCTCGTCGCACCATTCGCGCAGCGCCTGGGCGTATGCGGCAGGCATGAGAGCCGCGTTGCAGCCCTGATAGGTCTCACTCATCACGCCGCAGACAGAGTCTGGGCTGACGCCTTTTGCCTCGAGCGTGCGCCTGAAGACATCGAATGACGTGTCCGGGCAGCGGAAGCCATCGGGATACGGAACCTGCACGAAGTCGGGATTCCCTCCGCCCAGCCACGACTTCAGGCCCGCGCTGCCACCCGCAAGCTGGCTGCCCATAGTGCGCCCATGGAACCCGTTCTCAAACGTGACCAGCACGCGCTTCTTCTCGCCGCCGACGGCGATGCCGTTCGTCCGCGCGAGCTTGATGGCGCACTCGGTGGCCTCAGAGCCGGTCGTGAGGAGAAAGACCCGGCTCAGCGGCTTTGGCAGCAGGCTCTGGATCTTCGCCGAGAGCGCAGCGCGGATCTCGGTCGGGAAGCAATAGGCGTGGTAGAGCCCCTGGCCCGCGGTTTCCTGAATCGCCTTCACGATCCTGGGGTTGCCGTGGCCCACGGCAGTCACGAGTACACCGGAGCTGAAGTCGATCCACTGATTCCCATAGGGATCGCGAATCAGGCAGCCCTCGCCGCCGTCCCAAAGGATCGGAGGCTGGCCGCCCATCGAGCGCGGCTCCGCGGCGCGAAGCTTCTCGAGGATCGGGATCGACTCGGGAACCGGAATACGCGTGCGAATCGTGCGTTTGCCGGTCTGTACGGGGGTGACGTCCCTGGGGACGAGAGGAAACTCCTTTGTTGCCATGCCTGTCCTGCCGTGTTTGAGTCCGATGTCGGTTGTCCCGAAACCGGCACATCCATTATAGGCGCAGCACAAAACCCTTGCAAGACTTGCCTCGAGCGGGCGTGCGCTCTATACTTGAGTCATTGTGACAAGGAGCCTTATGATGATAACTGCCGCTTTGACTATCGGGCTGTGCTCGGTTGGCGCGCTCGCCGCACCGCTTGATTCGAACGAACGCGAGGCACGCCGGGCGAAGATCCTGGATCGCATCAAGAAGGATGCCGCCGTGCGTGCGGAAGCACTGCTGGCATCGTCCACTGGCAAGCCCACCCGCGACTTCACGAACACGGCGTTGTCCGTGCTCGTCGCGGGAGAAGATCCCACGCTCGCCGAGAAGTTGCTCGATCATGCCTTTTCGCTGCAGGATATGAAGCGGGAGTCGCCGACGTTCGGCTACGTGCCGTGGACGGAGGGCGACACGGACATCACGCTTGACCCGAACTCGATCGAGTTCGCGACACATTCCATGGGACCGGTGCTGCTCGTCTACGGCGACAAGCTGTCCGATGCGTTCAAGCGCAGGATCAAGCCACACATCAAGGTGGCATTCGAGGCTCTTCGCAGGCATCATCCTCCGGTGTGGTATACGAACATTTTCCTGATGAACACGGCGAGCATGATCCTGATGGGGCAGGCCATCGGAGACAAGAAAGCTCAGTCCGATGGTGCGGCGCAGCTCGACATCTGGCTCGAGTATACCCGCCAGAACGGCGTGCATGAATATGACAGCCCGGTCTACTACGGCGTCGATCTCGATACACTCTATCCCGCGTATCTGCTGTGCAAGGACCCCGAGGTCAAGGCCAAGCTGAAATCCGCGCTCGATCTGCTGTGGTCCGATATGTGCGCGAATTTCTTTGTCGCCAACAAGCGGCTGGCGGGGCCGGAGAGCCGGAACTACGACTTCCTCGGCGGGTCCGGCGGACTAAGCGTGTTCTACTGGATGGAGGGGCTGATCAGCGCCGACCCCGGCGGCGGCAGCGCGTATCTGTATGTCGGCAGCGGGCCGGATGGCTATAGGCCAGGCGCTGATATCCTGGGGCTGGCGTCTGCGAAAGAAAGAGTCGTCAAGTCAAAGTGGGATGCCAAGCCCGGCGGGGACAGGTACTGCTATCTGACCAGGGATTTCGTGATCGGGGGCGCGAGCAGGTCCTATGAACCGCAGGACAGACCGATCGCGGTGGAGCTGGCGTCGAAGAAGGAACTGCCGGTCGTGTCAGTGATCGCGGACTCGTTCGATTCGCCGTACGGAAAGGCAAGGATCACGGACGCCTGCGGGCATTCAAAGCCGTTCCACTGGCCGCTGAACCCGACTTGCGTGCAGGAGAAGGGCACACTGATGGTGCTCGTGGGCCTCAATCCGTCGGGGTTGAAATCCTGGGAGCGCGGAAAGAGGGACCAGCAGGTGCCTGTCGACTCCCTGGCGACAAACGTGATCCTACCCGCCAAGGCCGACTCCATCATGCTGGACGGCAAGCCTGTCTCGACCGCGTCGGCGTTCAAGAAGAAGGCGAAGTCGGGTTCTGTGGTGGCGATCCGTGAGGGCAACGCGGGGGTGGCGATTCGCATATTCGCCGCGGACGGCTGCGAGCATTTCCAGCCTGAGTTCGTGCTGCAGGCCGAGGAGAACGGGCTGGAATTCGGCGCGTTCCGCTATACCGTCTATCACTACCGCGGCGAATCCGTGAAGCTCAAGGAGAAGGCCGCGCGCGCGGGGATCCTGATCAGTGCGGGCCAGTGCGGCAGCGACGACGACTTGATCGCGCTATCGAATGCCCTGAAGACCGCAACGATCGACGACCACGTCAGCCGCCGCACGTGGCAGGTGCGGGCGAAGATAGCCGATCTGACGCTGGAGGCCGGAGCGGATATCGCCAGCCACGAGCCGCTGTACAGGCGGGTGAATGGCAAGTCGATCAGCATCGAGCGGCTGACGGTGAATGGTGTGGATTTGGGGCTGCGATAGCGGGCTAGCGGGGTGCGGATAAAGTCGCTTTCGGTTGTAGGAGCCGTCTCCAGACGGCGATTTCCGAGCGCGAGGCAGACGGATTCGGGGTCTGGAGACCCCTCCTACACCACTTTATCCGGCGGCTGCTAGTCCGGAAACCCCAAGTCTCCGCCTTCGTGGGTGGCGAGGCCGATCTGTTCGACGCCGCCACGGCGGCCGTTGTACCAGAGCATCCATTTGGCGCCGTCGTAGATCGCGAATGGCTTGTAGGTGGCGTCCGCGTCCCAGGCGTCGGGAGTGGGCGCGATGATGGGGTTGGCGGGGTGGCGCTGCCAATTCGTGATGCCGTCGCGAGAACGCGCGATGCCGATCTGGGCCGTGTGCACATCGCGGAAGCCGATGTAGAACATCACGTACCAGCCGTCGTCCTGGATGACTTGGCACGCAGTGACTTTGCAGTTCTCCCACGGGATGCTCTTGTCGGGACGGAAGATCGGGTTTGATGGCTGCTTGGTCCACGCCAGGCCATCGGGACTGGTAGCATAGCCGATCGCGTCGGGCTCGTAGTTCTCGCCCGCGGAATACCACATCTTGTAGAGCCCTGCCTTGGCATCCCAGATCACGTGGGGGCACATGACGGCAACACCCTCCCACTCGCGCTCGGGTGAGATCACGGGCTTGCGGCTCATGCGGGTCCACGTGACGCCGTCCTTGCCGGTCGCGTAACCGATCCAGCTCCGGCCTTGGGATTGGCCGGTATACCACATGTGGTAGCCGTCCTCTCGGCCAACTACGACGGGGCGGTTGATGTCGTCCTCCCAGCCGGTGGTCGACTCGGGGCCAAGAACGATTCGCGGCTCGGTCCAGTGGATGCCGTCCTTGCTTTCAACGAGCGCCACGCTGTGCTTAGGCCGCCAGCTGAACCACATTCTGTACTGACCGTCCTCGCGAAGGAGCGCGACGTCGAAACACGTGCCGTAGTCTCCTCCGAGCACAGGATTGCCCGCGCATTTGGTCCAACCTGCGTTGGTGTCTCCAGCCCTAACTTCCACCGTGCCTCCTCGATTGGGGACTCCGACCGCCACAAGGGCGGCCAGGCCGACGACGCACGCCAATCTCCACAGGCTAACGGCGCACGTGGAACCGACGGCGCGGCTAACCCGCTGCGCGCACAACGGCACCCTGGTCTTCGTGAGATCGGACATACGCGCCCACATCCATCCGGCCCAGGGGTGTGATCGATGCCCCGGGCTCAAGTCGCCTGAAAGATACCATGGCGAGCGGGCTTAGTCAAGTGGGTTCGGCCGTCCAGCAGCCTGCGGACAAACTCGCCCCGGAGCGCAGGAGGCGTCTCCAGACGGCGATCTGCGAGCGTGACGCCAGTGGATTCGGGGTCTGGAGACCCCTCCTACACCACTTTATCCGGCGGCCGCTAGCCCGGATTATGCATCTTCCGCATAATCCGAGGCTTCAAGGGCATTATTCACGATCCTCGTGAATAATGCGTGCTAGGCGCCGGCGGCTTGCGTGAGGGGCTCGGACACGCTCGGCGGGGCGGCGGTCTTGATCTGATCGCCCAGCGCCGCGAGCCTGCGCAGGTTCTCTATCTCCCGCTCCACATTCACCTGATCGATACTGCGGCTGTCCAGAGACTGAATGATGCGCTCAGCGACGCGGATGGCGCCAAGCACGAGCAGTTCGTTGGTATACTCGACGTAGACGTGGAATCGGCCCTTGGGATCGACTCGCCAGTTCCACTGCGTTTCACCCTTGAGGTTGCCGGACATGAGAACCTGGCCCTGGAGCTCGATGATCAGGTGCTCGAAGAGGTGTGGGATCTCCGTCGAGCGCGATTCGCGGCGGAAACTGAAGCCGTTGCCGTTGTGGCAGTGGTGGTAGGAAAGATGAGGGAAGAGCTTGAACAGCAGCTTGGGTATGTGGGGCGCATGCTCCGTTGAGTAACAGTTGGGGTCGGGCATCTCGACGACCAGCTTCACCCGATTGCTGTTGTAGAAAAGAATCTCTACTACTTTCAACTCCGCCACTCCTGAAGACAAAACACAACCGCGGAGCCGTCTGCGTAGAAGGTTGCGAAGCCCGGCGCTCCGGTCGCGGAAGGTGGATTCATCCTCATTTTAGCACTGGATCATGGCCCTGTAAAGGGGTCCGGCACGACTTTGTCGCCTCATGTTTACCAAGCAGTCATCAAGCTCTGCAATAAACAAACTCCAGTCACGTTTGCTTGCCAGCCCGCATGTGACACGCGAACGGGGCACCCGAGCGTGTTGTCACGACGAGCGCCCCGCTGATCTCGCGATTGTGGTCTTGCCTACGGGTAGAAGTAAGGGTATGGCGCCGCAAATCCCGACCTGAACGGAACCGACCACTGGAACCGCAGGAACCTCTCTATGTCCGGGGAAAACCAGCCCGGCGGTGGAGGAGGCTGAGGCCAATGGCCGAACACGTATGGCCCGTTACCCAGGTTTACGACCGGGCTCCATCCGCCGAAGAGATAGGGACTGGGAAAGCCTCCGCCGACCCAGGGATTGCTCGCCTGCGGCTGCGGGATCACGTTGTTGACGATCACTGGCTCAGGTGGCGGCGGAGGCATTGGCTGCGGCGCGGGCCCCGCCCCCATAACCGTGACCGACTGAGCCGGCGGCGGAGGCGCATACAGCACAGGCGCCGTCTGCTGCGCAGTCTGGGCCTGCGACGCGCCGGGCCCTATTATATAGGCGCCGTTCTCGATTCTGAAGCTGAATCCCGCCGCATCTCCCAACGCCTTGAGCGCTTCGTCGAAGGTGATTCCCTTGAGCTTGAGCTCTACGATCTTGCCGCTCACGCCGGCCTGAACGTAATACTTGACTCCCCGGCCCTCAAAGAGCGTATCTATTGCCTGCGTAACAGGCACGTTCTTGAGTTCGATACTCACGAGCCCCGAAACGGTGGTGTCTGCCCCATAGGACGCGATCGCTCCCACAAACACCACGATCAGGGCCAGGGCAACACTGGTTGTGTGTTTCATCTGGCCCGCCCTCCATTCTTCTGGCCGTCCTGTAATGAGTATACCCTGCGTGTGCGTTCCAATCGGGGCGCGTTCCTGATATGCTGTTGAGGGAGGACCGACGGCTTATGAAGAGGCGAGTGGTCCATGTGTCCGATGCAGACGGGCACGAGTTCGACTGGGGATCGATCACAGGGCTGCACAGCGGCGCGTTCTCGGACAGCGCGATGATCATACGGCGTGGAATCCCGCACAATGCCAGGTGCACGAGCGAATGCGACGCGCGGATGGCAGTCGCGTACTCATCGCCTGCCAGGGAGATGCGCGGAGAGTAGGCTTGCCCCCGATGTCTACCCGCCGGGGTTGATGGGCTTGCCCATCTTCATGACCTGGTAGTGGACGTGGGGACCGGTGGAGAATCCGGTGCTGCCGGACTTGGCGATCGTATCGCCCTGCTTCACGTCGTCGCCAACGCTCACGAGGAGCTTCGAGTTGTGGCCGTAGAGCGTGGAGTAGCCGCCGTCGTGCTCGATCACGACCATGTAACCGTAAGCCCTGTTCCAGCCCGCCTTCACTACGGTGCCGTCGGCAGCCGCGTGGACCGGAGTGCCGGACGGGACCGCGAGATCCATGCCGGTGTGGAAGCTGTAGACGCCGGTGATGGGGTGAATGCGATAGCCGAACCGGCAGGTAACGCGCCCGGAGACGGGACACATGAACTTGCCGTGGAATGCCTTTGCCAGCCTCTTCTGGCCAGCCGGAGTGCTCTGCAGGCTCCTGATCTGCTCCTCGATGGCCTGCTCTTCCGCCTCCATCTCGGCCAGCGCACGCTCCATGGCGGCCTTGTCGTGCTCGATGGCGCTTATCTGCTGCTCTTTTGCATCCGCGGCGGACTGGACCGCGTCGCGCTCGCCGACAAGCTGCCTCTGCCGGGAGTCGATCTCGGCCACGCGCTGCGCCTGCTTTTCCTTGAGGCGCTCGATCGACTTCTTCTCCTCGGATATCTCGTCGATGAGGGTGCTATCCTGGTTGAGAATTCGCTGCAGGTAGTAGGCGCGGGTCAGGAACGTCCACATGTTCGTCGAGCCGAGGACAACGTCGGCGTAGCTGAGATCGTCGCCTTCGTAGATCTCGACGACGCGCCGCCGCAGCAGTTCCTGATGGCGCAAGAGGTTGCTCTTGGTGACGGCCAGGCGATGGACAGTCGCCTTGAGGTCGGTCTGGGCGTCGAAGAGCTTGATCTTGTTGTCGTTGAGCTTGTCCTGAGCGTCCTCGAGCTTGCTCTGAACAACGGCGAGCTTGCCGAGTTCGGTGCGCTCCTGCTCCTTCTTGAGGTGGATCTTGTATACAAGAGCTTGTTTGCTCTTTTTGACCTTGCCGAGCTTCTGGTCGAGCGCGGCCTTGCTGGCGCCAAAGGCGCAGACCTGAGCAAGAACCGCAGCCGCAAGAACTAGCGATGCGAGAGAGCGTATTTTGCTGTCGTACACCGGCAAACCCCTCCGGCCCGGATCATACGCGCATGACCCGGCGCTTCAGAAACACGCAGCCTAGCAACCGCCGGACAGAGTGGTGTAGGATGGATCTCCAGACCCCGAATCCAGTGGCGTCCGCTCGCAGATCGCCGTCTGGAGACGGCTCCTACAACCGAATGCGGCTTTATCCGCAGGCTGCTAGTCGTGCAGGAACCTTCTTATGGAAACGAAGCTGCCGGCCGCGCCGATGATAATGCCCAGCAAAATGAGCACGAGCGCGAGCGTGGCAGGAGTGACGTCGCTCGAGAATCGCGACATCATCGGTAGTCTCGCGGCCGTCCCGGCTACGTAGGCGCCGCCTATTCTGAGCAGAATCCAAGCCGCGAACGCGCCCACCGCCCCGAACACGATTCCCTCGATGATGAGTGGGACACGAACGAACCAGTTGGTCGCGCCCACGAGCTTCATGATTTGAATCTCACGGCGGCGGGCGTAGAGCGTGAGCTTGATGGCGTTGGATATGATGAACACCGCGGTGATAAGAAGGACGATAACACCCGCGATGCTGACCCCGCGCACGACTCGCGCGATCGCCATCACGCGGCCCAATATCTCCCGCCCGTCTCTGACCGTGTTGACCCCGCTCATCGCGCGGATCTTGTTGGCCAGATAGGTGGTCCTGGAGGCCTGCGCGACCTTGACGTCGAGCGAGAACGGTATCGGATTCGACTGCAGCCCGGCGGACTCGATGTTCGGGTTGGACTTTTTGAACTTCGCCCACTCCTCTTCGCGGGAGCGCACCGTCACGCTCTTGACATCGGGCAGCTTCCCGATGGCCCGGGCCAGCGAGTCGGTCTGAGCGCGGGTGGCGCTGGTGTTCATGTAGACCGCGATCTCGAACTTGCCGATCTGAGATGCCGCGAAGTTGTTCGCGCCGAGCGCCACGAGCACAAACGCGCCCAGCACACCCAGCGAGAGTGCAATAGTGGAGATCGACGCATACGCCATCAGGCCGTTGCGCCGTATTCCCGTGAATGCTTCCTGTATGAGAAACTCGATACTGCTAAGATTCACTGTCTTGATACGTACCCTTGTGTTGGTCTCGAACGAGGAAGCCGGAATCGAGCTGGATGACACGCTTCTTCATGCGGTCAACGATGTGGCTATCGTGCGTGGCGACGAGGACCGTCGCCCCGCGAATGTTGATCTGCTCGAGAAGCTGGATGATCTCCCAGGATGTATCGGGATCGAGGTTGCCCGTGGGCTCATCCGCGATCAGAACCGTCGGGTGATTGACCAGCGCCCGCGCAATCGCGGCTCGCTGCTGCTCGCCGCCGGACATCTGATGCGGAAATGAGTCGCAGCGGTGGGTGAGGCCGACCATGTTGAGCGCGTCGCCGATCCTGCGGCGGATCTCCTTGGGCTGCGCGCCGATCACCCGAAGCGCGAACGCAAGGTTCTCCCACAGGTTCTTCTGGGGCAGCAGCTTGAAGTCCTGGAAAACAATGCCGAGCTTGCGGCGCAGGAACGGAACTTCGTTGGCAGAGAGCGCCGTTACATCCTCGCCGCTCACGATGACTCTGCCCTTGGAGGGCAGCATCTCGCGATAGAGCAGGCGGAGAAGGGTCGATTTGCCGCTGCCGGTCGACCCCACGATGAAGGCGAACTCGCCTTTCGGAATCGACAGGCTTACATCGTTGAGCGCCCGTACGCCGTTCTGGTATTCTACGGACACTCCCTCAATTGAGATCATGGCTTCCGTTTCCACGTTCAGATTATAGCTGAAGCAATCAGACTGCGCAAATCGCCCTGCCGTTCACACGCTGGTGTTGGGAGCAGGAATGCCCCGGAGGAACGGTGGGCTTCTGTGTTATAATCGAATCAGGCCTAGCAATGAAGACACTAGATAGATACGTTGCCAGAGAGATGACGGTTCCTTTCGTGGCGGGATTCGCCGTGGTGCTGATCCTGCTTGTCGGCAACATCGTCTACAACAACATCAGCCTCATAGTGAGCCGGCTGTCGATGTGGCCGCAGGTGCTCTACTACATACTCCTCAAGACGCCGTATTTCGTCATGCTCGCGCTGCCGGCGGGAGCGTTGTTCGGCTGCTCGCTTGCGATCAGCAGGCTTACGCGTGACAGCGAGGCCACGATGATGCGGATGGCCGGGATCAGCGTGAAGCGGATTCTGCTGCCGGTGTTCGTCGTAGGCGTGCTGATCTGCTGTATCGCCTACGTTTTCCAGGAGCGCGTGATGGTATGGGCCGAGAAGGAATCGACACAGGTCTTCCAGCGCCTCTGGAGCACGCCAGGGCCACTGCCGATCGAGGCCAAGGTCGTCTTTTGGGCCGACAACTACTGCTTCTACGTCAACACCGTTCAGCACCAGGGAAGGGATCTGATCCTGCGAAAGGTGCATATCTACGAGTCGCCGGCCACCGTCAACGGCTTCCCCACCCTGACCACCGCCGAGTACGCAATCGAGCGCGACCGCGTGTGGACGCTGCACAACGGCACGGTCTTTCGAATGGGCGATTCAGGTGACCCCGAGCTCTACGGGCATTTCGATACGATGAAGCTCAACCTGCATCACGCGCTGACTGACTACGTCAGCCAGTCGCAGAAGCCGACCGAGGCGATGTCGATCGGGGAGCTTCGCAAACAGATGGACACGCTCCGAAAGAGCGGCCTCAACGCCGATAAGTACCGGCTCGAATATGGCTACAAACTCGCGATTCCGCTCAGTTCCCTGGTGCTGATGCTGTGCGTGGGACCGCTGAGCCTGAGGTTCGGGCGAAGCGGCGGGTTCATGGGCGTGCTGATCGGCATCATCATCCTCTTCTTCTACTGGAACGTGATACTCTTCAGCCGCGTGCTTGGCGAGACCGGCGGGCTGTCGCCGACGATCGCGGGTTGGAGCGAGGTCATCATCTTCTCCGCGCTGGGCGCTTTCCTGCTCTGGAAGGTCGAATAGGAAGGTTAGAAGGTTCGAATGTTAGAAGGTTAGAAGGTTGGAGCGCAAGCCTTGCAACCTTTCGACTTTCGAGCATTCAAACCGAGCGAAGCCGGCACGCGGATATTGGTGCTGTGCCTGACGCTGGCACTCGTGTGTACCGGCGCTGCGCACGCCGTCGATGCGACGCTGCCCGCCGAACCCGCGCCCGGGACAGAGCAATCGCATATTACCGCACCGCCTCCGTCCGAGCAAGTCAAGCCGGTCAGCGAAGTGCCGGGGCCCATCAATGAGATTCCGTCGCCGGTCGAACCATCCAAGCCGATCGGGCCCGTGCCCCACCCGACGCCTGTCCCCGAGCAGCCCGGCAACTGCATCGTGTTCTCCGCCGACTCGGTCAGAACCACGTTCGAGAATGGCAAGCCCGCGCTGACGACCGTGTCGGGGAACGTCACGGCGCGGTACAGGGACTTCGTCATAACCGCGGAGAAAGGCGAGGTCAACTTCAAAACAAGGTTGGCCACGTTCGAGGGAAATGTCTGCTTCAGACTGGGTGTCCAGGAGGCGCGGGGCGAGCGCATACAGATCAACATCGACACCCTCGACTGGTCGATCGAGCCGACGACGACGACGATCACGCCCGAATTCGCCAAGGGCAACCTAAAGGCGCCGGTGTTCGCGGCCGCGCAGAAGATCACGGGCTTGCGTGACTATCAGGCGACCGTGTTTGGCTCAACACTAACGACCTGCGACCTGACACACGAGCACTACGACATCACGGCGCGCAGTTCCACGGTCTATCCCAACGACAAGATTGTCTTTCGCGACGCCAGCTTCATCGCACTGGGCAAGAGGCTGTTCACCCTGCGTAGGGTGGCGGTGCCGATCAGGGAGATTACGCAGAACCCGAGCATCATACCCAGAGTGGGCAATTCCGCGGAAGAGGGCAACTACATCAAGCTCGGCTACACTGCTCAGGCGTCGAAGTCCAACATGACGTTTGTGAACACCGACATCATGCAGCGCAAAGGGATTGGATTCGGCGTGCAGGACTTCTACAAGACCGTCGGCGGCTTCGGCGGCCTGTACCTTTATGCCCTCCGGGACAAGAATATCAGCCAGACGACGCTGACCGGGCGTTTCAACCATACGCAGCGAATCGGCGACGTCGTGATGGACCTGTCGAGCAACCTGCGCTCGAACAGCTATCTCTACGCTCCGCAGAGCCGCTCTCTTGACAATCGAATCTCGTTCACACGGTCCGTGCAGGGAGCGAATACGTCGTTGACCTACGGGCAGTCGATCAACAACGTGTTTGCGCGCACTGTGACACAGTCGGGCAACCTGCGCGACAAGCGTGAGTTCGGTCCCAGGACCTACCTCAACACGAGCTTCGACTACACGGGCTACACGTCGGACGCGGGGACCCGTGCGAGGCTGGTGTCCCAGTCGCTGTTTTCCAAAAGGGGCGACAAGTATGACTGGGACCTCTCCGCGCAGAAACTGACCGACCTCAGCGATGAGGCGTTCGTGGGCAAGGGGCGGTTCGGCGGAATCGAACGGCTGCCCGAGGTGTCGATATCGTCTGACACGACGCGGCTCGGCCACATCCTGCCATTCAGTATGCCGGGCCGGTTCAAGTTCAGCTACGGCCGATTCACGGAACTGCCGACGACCGAGAGAGACAGGGCGCTGTTGGACATCAACTCGCCCAGCACGCATTACACGCTTTCGAACACCTGGTCGGCGCTGATTGGAGCCGGTTTCAAGCAGTTCGTGTATAGCGATAACACGGCCCAGTACTCGATCGACGCCGACGCGCAGGTGTCCAAGAAACTGAGTGATACTTCTACATTCGCGCTCACGTACCGCTATCAGCAGCCGCGTGGGTTCACGCCGTTCCGCTTCGACTTCGTCGGCAAGTATAACATTATCAATGCAAGCTTGGACCTGAACCAGGACGAGAAGTATAAGCTCAGCCTTATCGGCGGTTACAATTTCCAGCAGCCGCAGTTCCCGTGGCAGGACTCGGTGCTGAGATTCAGCATCCAGCCGACCCCCAGTTTCCTGTTCTACACCGCAACCGGTTACGACTTCAACCGCTCGCAGTGGAGGCAGGTCATCAATCAGGTGCGGGTCAGGGCGGGAGAGAAGTTCAAGCTGGATCTGGGCTCACGTTACGATCCGCTTTCGAGCAAGCTGGCCGTGCTGAGAGGCGCGCTCGATACACCTGTGGGAGACAAGAACCATGTGCAGGCCATAGCCGGCTGGAACGGGCTGACTAACAGCTTCGACTACCGCGGCCTCAAGGTCACGCGCGATCTGCACTGCTGGGAGGCGTCGATCATCTTCGTGGACCAGGGCGGGTTCTACACAAATCGCGGAGTCTACCTCAACCTGCGAATCAAAGCATTTCCATACCTCGACAACTTCGGCATGGGCAACTTCGGCCAAGCGCTGGACACGAGCGTGGGGAACGTGTATTAGGTCGAGCTTCGGATCGGATGGGTCTCACGCTGCGCGCTTGGTGCGCTTGGGCTTAGGCTCGGCCACGAGGGCGTTCGCCTTGGCTTCCTCGATCTCGAGGCGCTCGGCCAGCCAGAGCTGCATGAGTGTCTGGTATGGCACTCCGAGCTTCCTGGCACGGCGTTTGAGACCATTGAGCACCGGCACCGATATGCGAATCGATATCTGCTGCGCCTGACGTTTGTCGCGAGTCGCACGCGCGCGCGAAGCGTCGATCGTGACTCTCTCGCCCTCCTCCATTAGGTCGGCAGCGTCGTGGGTGCTCCAGAACTCGGCTTCCTCTTCTTCTGATCTGAACTCAGGCACTTTCATTCAAGCTCACTTCCCTATCGATCTGCGATACTTGGACTTCTCCCTATCGGACATCGGTCTCGCACTGATGATGCGCACAACACATCGCTGAGGCATGCTGAACACGACGAACAGGTAGTCTCCATCCCCTTCGGCCTGTGCCCATGCTCTGTACTTGCCATCCTCTATCCTCATGACATAGGGCTCAGGATCGGTGTTGAGCAGTGCACTCTCAACAGCTTCCGGTTCGACCCCATGCTTCGCCCAGTTCTTCACGACTACCCAGTCCAACCACTCGAAATCATCAATGCGGAGGTTCACTGCCACACCCATTGTATATGCTATATACATTCATTATATACCACATCACGATAAGGTCAATCCCCTCTCCCTGCCACAATCGCCGCGCCCAAGGCGCCGACGGTCTGGGGCTCGTTGGGGACGAGCAGCGCGGTACTCAGGCGTTCCTCGATCGCGGAGATCACGCCGGAATTCTTGGCAACTCCACCGGTCATCACAAACGGCGGCTCGGCGCGCAATCGCGCGACCATGGCGTAGATGCGTTCCGCAACGGAGCGGTGCAGGCCGCGGATGATGTCCTCTTTGGCAGCGCCATGCGCAACGAGGGCCACGACCTCGGATTCGGCGAAGACCGTGCAGGTGCTTGAGATGCGGACGTCCTGGGTTGCCGCGAGTGAGAGCCGGCCGAGGGACTGCAGGTCGGTGTCCAGCGAACGGGCCATCACCTCAAGAAATCGCCCCGTGCCGGCGGCGCACTTGTCGTTCATTGCGAAGTCTTCGACGCGGCCGTCGCCGGCCAACCGTATGACCTTGCTGTCCTGTCCGCCTATGTCGATCACGGTGTTCGCTTCGGCGAAGAGCGCTCGTGCGCCGATCGCATGGCAGGTGATCTCGGTGACGGTTTTGGAGGCGAAATCGATACTGCCGCGGCCATAGCCCGTGGCGACGACGCTCGACACCGCACCGGCCTCCAGGCCCGCTGACGCGAGCGCCTGCTCATACGCCTGCTTCGCCGCCATCTCGCTGCTGGACAGCGTCGGCACAATCGCGTACGCGGCAATCTCTCCGCATCTCAGAATCACGGCGTCGGTCGTGAGCGAACCAATATCGATTCCGGCAGTCACCAAGAGCCCGATCCCTTCTATTCCCTATTGCGCCCGTACGGAGCGCAGAGGGGGTCGCCGAGCACGATGTCACGCCAATGGACATAGCTCGAGGCCGCGTAGAAGCTCTCGGCGAGGTTGTAGCCGTGCGTGTAGCGGTCGAAGAGGATGTCGGCGCGCGCGAGTGCGTCGGTATACGGTTCATATACGTAACCCTTAACGCCGGTGACTCCCTGCGCGACAAGATCCGTGATATACGATCGCTTGCCCTGGAGGGTGCGGTTCGAGGTCAGAGTATACGCGCTGGTGGATTGGCCCAGTTCGGCGATCGAACCGGGCTCGAAGCTCAGCTTATTGAAGGCGGCCTGAGTGTAGTTTCCATCGTTGCTTCCCCAGCTGTAATAGCCCATCAAGCCGGTGCGGACGACAAAGTCCCTCGTCTGATCCAGTTCCACGTGGAAACCATCCCGCTTGAGCTGTTCTCCCGCGGCACGCATGGCGTCATTGACGGGTTTGTATCCCGGCGATTTATCCCAGCCGGGGCTGATATCCAGCAGGAAAAGGCCCTTGAGAGGCTTGGCGGCAATAGCTCGGTCCACGAGCGACTTGGCGTCCGCTACCGTCAGCCCGTCCAGCCGCGTAACAAGATACATATCGTACTCGCGATGGCTGAAATGGCGCTTCTCGCCGAAATATGGATTGTGCATCTGGACGTTGTAGCCGCTGAACATGCACGTCAGCGCGCTGTCGATCCCCCAGCGATCGGCCGTGCGGATGGGGATGCCCTTGGTGAGAACGATGTAGTCGATCTTGTCCTTGAGGCCGCTCGTTTCGAGGCGCTGCTTGATCGGCGTCAGGATCGTCTTGGCAAACACCTCGTCCTCGATCTGCTCGTCGCTTGGGCAGTAGACCTTGCAGAGGTACTTGTCCGTGATCGCGCGCTTTGCCATGTAGTAGCGAGCGACGGCGATCGAGTCCGGGCTGTTGGCGTTCATCACGACAAGCACATTGGTCGGCGCGCTGGCCGCCGGCAGCCCAACAAGCGCCACTAGAACGATTGAGAGAATCCACTTGGAGAGACAGAGACGCATAAGGCGTAGTTATGGACGCGGTGGCAGTTGTCCTGCATGGGCAGGGAACGCAGGGCGGATGGAGGGGCGTAGAATGCGAATGGGCGGCCACGCGGGGGGACTACAAGAACGTATCAGCTTACACAGGCACTGCTTCTTGTTCTCGCGGGCCGCCCTGTTATCGCTAATTGCTAGACCTGCTTTGGTCCGCACATGTTCCCGTACAAGGAAAACGCCGGGGCTCCGCATCCGCCTCGGCTCAACTCCAACGGCAAACTCGCACCTCAAACACCGTTTGAATTGAACCTCGGCGGCACTGCGCGGAGCGCCCGGCTATACGTCATCCCGCCAAGTACCCCCTTTCCAGACACCGGCAGGCGATTTGCACAGCCAATTGACTTTCGGCAGCCCGGCCAGCTCTCGACCTCCGGACCCCGGAATCCCTCACTCAGCGGATGCGGGTTGCTATCTCCGGCACAAGAGCCCCGTGGGCTTTGCGTCTCCCGATCGCTCGGGGTTTGCCCTTATCGGTGTCTCAGGTAATCAGCGCATGGGCGGCCAGGCAACATCACATTCACACAATGCCCAAGACTCAATCCTCCCGCGAGACGCGGAGCCCTTGGCTCCTTCCGTGACCCTATCACAATCCACGTGCGGAAGACTCAGTATTGAGCGCTACGCGACTTCGGCGCTGCCTGCATCGCACTTCTTCAACGAGCGCTGGATGACAAAGTTGGGTATTCACTTTTCCCATCTGCGATTGTTGCTTACATATCAGTTATGCCGCCTAATTGGGGGTTGTTGTGCTGGGGGGATTACCGGGATTTGGGGGCAGTAATACGCGGAGCCCCCGCTGCTATTCGCAACGAGGGCTCCAGACACAAAACCTGGCGACGACCTATTTTCCCGGGGCCTTGCGCCCAAGTATCGTCGGCCCTGGTGGGCTTAACTACCGTGTTCGGAATGGGAACGGGTGGACCCCCACCGGTATGGTCACCAGGAAA
>Ga0078972_1002295_pt1 | contig 64319 bp, 74 predicted proteins | sample YelNatPaOPGAMG01_FD_67568 | JGI IMG/M metagenome (GOLD analysis project Ga0078972, IMG submission 67568) | Hot spring thermophilic microbial communities from Obsidian Pool, Yellowstone National Park, USA - OP-RAMG-01 (SPADES assembly) (version 2) | ecosystem: Environmental > Aquatic > Thermal...
ATACCTCTCTTTAAGAACGCTGTACAGTAGTTTATGAGCTCTGCCGAGGCTTAACGCTTTGTTCTCTATAACCACCCTAATAGCATAGTTAAGGGCTTCTCTATACCTCCTCATGAGGTTTGTGAGCTCTTGCCCTGAACCAGGCTCAGGGCTAACCCTCATCTTAATGGTTAGGGTTAGCAAACCCTCATCGCCTGAAGACATGCCTACTCAACTCTATACTTGGCTATGTTCACACTCCTATGGCAGTTCGGGCAGTTAGCGTAGTACTTCCTCTTACCCTTGTAATCCCAGACATGACCACACGAGGGGCACTTCAACCTAACCAAACACACCACCAACAAACATACACACAAACACACTTATAAACTTTTCTATTTCATCCCCGCCCTAAAGGGCGAGGCTTTCAGGTGGTAACAACTTATATCTAGCTTTAACCTCGCGAGAGCTATGAGATCTAGTATTTCGTTTGCAGATTCACATATTGAAGAATAATGCTCCTTTTCTCTTAGAGCAGAGTCTGTTATTGCTGTCGTGTCAAGCACAAAACGCTGTCGCATCTATTTTGTTTTTGCAAATAGAAATAAATATCTTTCGAGTGGACGGTTTTTAGTTAGCTAAGAGCTTTATGCGTTTGAAAAGCTTCCAGAATTTTCCCTTCTATGGTCCTTCGGAATCTTTTTTCTAAGCTCTTTAATAAGGAACGAGTTTTGAGTTTGTTAGAACTTATATTTGCCAATTAAATATAAATAAAATATTTAAAAGAAATTTTAATTGTAACGATTTTATAGCTCGACAAGTTGTTGTTTCATGGAATCTTTAAGAAAGTTGCCAACTGTGCTTCAAGCTGACGAGCTTGTGGATAAGATCTTCCGTAGGAGTTCAAAGATCAGAGGAGGAGATCTGAAAGAGAGGATCATAAACAAACTCGCTACCATTTCGAATGTTTCTAGAGATTACTTCGAGAAAATAATCTCATCCCATCCCAATTACGACACTCTCCCAACTTTCTATCGTGAATTAGTGGATCTGATAGTAGGGATTGAAAATCTGAAAAAAGCACTATCGTCGCTAAAATGGGCTAACGAAATGATTCAGAAGATAGTAACAAAAAGCATTAAAGAAATCCGAAAGGGAAAAAATCCTTTAGAGGTATACAGAAGTGCCTGTGGGAGGATTTCTTCAGTAATTGAAGATATCGATAACGAACTCAGATTCTTGAACGAAGCAAAGCAAAAGATGAGAGAAATACCCACACTAAGAGATATGCCAACAGTAGTAGTTGCAGGATGCCCCAACGTCGGAAAATCGAGCTTTGTTGCACGGGTCAGTACTGCCAAACCAGAAATTGCTGATTATCCATTTACGACTCAGAAAATCATAATTGGCTATACTCCTGACATACAGATAATCGATACTCCCGGACTGCTTGATAGGCCGTTGGCTAGGAGAAGTAAAATAGAGAGAAAAGCAATTCTCTGTCTCAAAAATGCAGCGGATGCAATATTATTCATCATAGACCCTACGGAGACGTGTGGATATCCTATGAGTTCTCAACTTTCACTTCTCGAAGAGATAAAGAAGACTTTTGGAAAACCGACACTCGAAGTTTATAGCAAAGCAGACTTGCACAACTTTAGGGATAGAATCGCTTTTTCAGCAAAAAATGGTGAAGGAGTTAAAGAAGTTCTGGAAGAGGTTACGAAAATTGCAAAAAAAGTCTACTCGCAAACATCCACTTTTATTGCCGATTCAGGACAGACTTCTACACAAGAACAGCATTCCTGACAGTCTTCTGGACGCGCCGGGGTGCTTTTGCCCTCATCATTAAACTCGAAAACACTCCCCGGACAGACCGATATACATTCACCGCATCCGCTGCATTTTTCCTGATCTACTGTAACAACCGCCATTTTAAATCACCTCCGCAAAAGGAGGAGAGGGAAATATTTATCCTTTTTGCTTTTTTCCTATTAGCTGAAAAATCACAACCCGAGCATTTTTTCTTCCCATTTCTTTAAGTAAGCCGAACTCTGACTTACGTCACTGAAAATGCTTGATGCCCTTTCAACGTCTTCTAGTTCTATTTTTCCAGATTTTCTGAGTTTTGCAAATTCGTAAGCCGGTGCCAGCAGTTGGACAGCATATCTGAGACTCATTTTCTCTCCGATGTCTGTTAGCTTATCTACAGCTTCTTTTGAGAGAAAGACACCCATTTCAGCTGCCCTTATTTCTATAATTGTTCTAATTTCTTCTCTAGTGTATGGTTCTGTTGTAATTATCAGAAGTCTATCAAGCAAGTCTAGCGGAATGCCATGGGGGGCAACAACGTCTGTACCCCTTATCTTCGCAAAGCCCCTGTTCGATGCCAATATTATTATTGGAGCCATTTCGGATTCCATTGCTCGATTCATGAAAGCAAAAAGCTCTATGTCCATCATATGGGTTTCGTCGATGAACAAAACACCAGGTAAAAGTTCAGCTCTGCCCTCTTCAATCCATCTTCTAACTTGCTCATCGACGGCTTGTCGCACTTCGTTGTCTATTTCTCTGCTCGTACTGCTGAAAAGACTAAATATGCTTCTTTTTGCATTCGCTTCGTCAAGGTCGTGGAGTGTCAGAACATAAGTGAACTCTCTTTCTTTTTCAACCCTACCGGAGGGAACTGGGACAACTTCGTCTTCGCCTATGTCATACTTTTTCCTTGCTTTTTCGCTTTTTCCGAGTTTACTTACCCTACCAGTTTCCTTGTCTATTATTATTACGTCTCCCATTTCAATTCCTTGATAAAGGAAGTTCAAAGCAACTCTTGTCCCAACACTGAAGCTTCTTTTCTCGTCTTTAGTTGCGAGCGTTAAGGTTGCCGACTCAGGTATTTTCTGCGTTGGATTGTATGGGTTTGGAACCATGTTGTAATCCAAACCGACGACTTCTCCTTCCAAAACCATTCTTCTTTCCTTTATTCTAACACCTATTGCTTTCCTCATTGCTTGGATTAACGCTTCTGTCTTCTTCATTTCGGCACTGTAAAACTCACTTGCAGAAACATGAACGAATGGTATATCCTTTCCAAGTTCCTTGCTTATCGCAACTGCTATGGCAGTCTTTCCAGTCCCGGGAGGTCCTGCGAGTAGAATTCCCCTTCCGGCCATTTTTCCTTCCTTTATAAGCCTTACAATTACTCCGGCTGCCTCTCTTGCCTTTTTTTGTCCGACAAGACCATCTGCGACTTCCTTAGCTCGCAGGTTCTCATCAAGTCCCAAGCCACGGATATGAGAGTGGGCACTAACTCTCTCAAACCTTCCGAGTTCCGTTATCATCAGAAAGAGTACTAGGAACTGATATATATCTCCCTCGGTTTGTGAGCTACCGCCTTTAAAGGCTGGGTTTCCGGCGTTAAGGGAGGCTTTACGCTTAAAAATACTTGCTGAGCGTTTTATTCAATGCCAGGACTTTTGATCTATTCGGCCTGAATACCTTGCCTATAACGCATATCTGGACTTCTTCCTGCAAGGGGACATCCCTCAGATTATTTGGACATTCTATTCAGACTTTCTATTTATTTAAGCTTTTCTATCACCGCCCTGAAAGGAGAGGCTTTCGGTTGTAACAGCAACCTTCTCCTTAAGGACCAGTTCTCTATTTATAAAAATGGTGCCCAGAAAACCCAGAGCTTTAGCTCTGGGATGAACGGGCAAAGCTTAAATAGTTCTGTGTTTAAGAAGTCTTGGGGATGTTCCCATGCAGAGGGAAGTCGAGATATGCGTTGTAGGCAAGGTATTCAGACAGAATAGATCAAAAGTCCTAGCTTTAAATAAAACGCTCAGCGAGTATTTCAAGCTCGTGAAATTGTATCTCAGCTGCAATTCCGCATCGAAAAAATTTTTGCATGAAAAATGCTACGAAGATGCAAAAAGGCTGTTTAATCTGAACACAGCCTTAATCCAGACAGCAAGGGATAAGGCTGTCGAGATTCTGAAGAGCTTTGAGGAAAAAAAGAAGAAGGCAGCTTCAAAAACCTGCCATAGATGCGGGCTTGTTTACAACAGGGATTTAAATGCGTGCATAAACATAGCCCATGCCTTAACGAGAGGCATGGGATGGGGGAGCTTGGCTTTGAACCGGCAGATAAGAGGGAAGGGCGTAAAGCCTCCCTTAACGCCGGAAGCTCCCGGCTTTAGCCGTGGAGCAGCTCACTAGATAAAATAAAAGAATTGCGAGGTGGAGAGATGGGGTTTCTTTGCAAGATTGAAGAAGAAACTCAGATTTCTTTATAGACTCTTTCTTAGGAAGGATAAACTAAAGATTGGAATATACGGTCCACCCAATGCTGGAAAAACAACTTTAGCAAACAGAATTCTTCGAGATTGGGTTGGGGAGATAATAGGTACTCCAAGTGAAATTCCGCACGAGACAAGAAGAGTAAAGTTGAGGGAGGGTGTTAAGATTCAGGTGGATGGGAAAAGTATAACAATAGATGTTGTAGACACCCCAGGAATTGCTGCAAAAGTTGATTTTCACGACTTTTTGAAATACGGTCTTAGCGAGGAGGAAGCAAAAAGAAGGGCTAAGGAAGCAACTGAGGGCGTTATTGAAGCCATAAAATGGCTAGATGATTTAGACGGGATTTTGCTAGTAATGGATGCTACCGAGGATCCATATACTCAAGTAAATGTTACAATAGTTGGAAACATAGAAGCCAGAAAATTGCCTCTGATAATAGTTGCAAACAAGATAGACTTGCCAACAGCCTCACCAGCGAGAATAAAGGCAGCCTTTCCACAACATCAGGTAGTTCCAGTTTCTGCTCTGAAAGGGATAAACATAGATGCACTTTACAAGGCAATGGCAGAAAAGTTTGGGTGATGGTTATGGAAGTGAACTTAATCTCAAAAGAGAAACTTAGCAAAATGGGATCGATGGAGAAAATAAGGATGATTCTTGACAGTGTAAAAGAGGGGAAGATTGTCGTTCTCGAAACTGGCCTAACGCCAGAAGAAGAGGCAAAGCTTATAGAGGTCACGATGCTCGAAATAGATCACCAAAACTTCGTTGGAATTGAGCTCGAGAGTTATCCCCAGAAAGAGAAGTCTTTTCTTTCAAGAATTCTTGGCAAGAGACAAGGTAGAATGACAATAATAGGACCAGCAAACAAGCTGAAAACTTTGGAGAAAAGAGAAGATTTAATAAGAGCTCTGATAACCTGATATGCCCCACAAATGCACAAATTGTGGCAAGCTTTACGCTGATGGGGACATGCGATTACTCCAAGGATGCGAATGCGGAAATAATAAGTTTTTATATATCCCAAAGGAGAAAAAAGAAAAGACAGAAGTCGAGGAAATAAAGAAGGAACTAACAAGATTTGGTATAGAGAGTATAAGGATAATAGCTCCCGGACAATACGAGATAAACCTTGAAAAGCTATTCGAAAGAGAGGAGATAATAATCGCCCTTGAAGAAGACGGAAAATACGTCATACATCTACCTTCTTTGTTAAAAAAGAAACCTAAGGAATAATCTCTGTTGTGTTCAGGAATTTAGGATATTTTATTTCATATCTAAACTTCTCTAAAATTTCCTTATAGCTTAAAAGGGAATCCACGAGATTTTTAACTGTTTTGCAAACAAGTTTAAAGCCTTTCTCTCCCCAGAGTCTTTCCCTATTGAAAAAAAGGCATCTGCCCCCACAAAAGCTGAAATAATTACAGCTAGGACAAGGCTCAAGGATTTCGACTCTTTTTTTAATGCCATCCCAAATGGTGCCAACATTGTTCCATTCGAATTCTGGACAAATGGGACATGCAAGTATTCTACCATCAGTAGCTATAGCAAACGAATCAAAACCAGAAGAACATGGAACGTGTTTAAATCCCTCGAAAATTGCTGTTGCAACGCCCAAAAAAGGTACAATACCGTGAACTCTTCCTCTCACTAACTCAGCTATCCAGAATTTCACGAGTTTTCTTACCCCTTTATTGTAATTTTCAACCCATTTCTCGAAGTCTCTCCAAATTCCTTCATTACTCCAGACTGCATCTATTTGCCAGTGAACATGGGTAAACTTTTTTAATGAAAGAATACTCATCACATCCTCGTAGATATCAGTCTCTTGGCTTGCAGTCATTCTCGCAATTAATTCGCCCTTAAATCTCAATTTTCTCACGTTCTCGACAACTTTATCATAATTTCCTCTATAGAAATCGTGGATTTCCTTTCTACCGTCTAGGGATACAAGTATTGTAGAGAACTTGCTGAGAATATCATCATCAACTTTTTCTAGAAGCAGACCGTTTGTTTGGAGTATATAGTGCTTGGCTTTGATTTTATATACGATTTCTTTCATCCTTTCAATTTCTAGTAACGGTTCACCACCATAAAAGGCTATGGAAGTTGATTGGTCTTTTTCTAGAAATTTTGCTAGATCTTCAATTTTATATTGAATTTTATCTGGCATCAGATCATCTTCGAAGGCACCACAATATTTGCAATTTGAGTTACACTTAGTCGTGAGAATTAGAATATAAAGCATTTAAACCTCACCATTTTTACATATGCCAAGTTCTTTTATTGATTTCGAACTGAAAAACTAGCTAGGGTTTGGCTCACTAAATTAGATCAAGAAGGACTGTCTCTCCATTTACAACCTGTTCCTCCTTTAGCGACAATTCTTTCACTATTTCACCGCTTTTGAGGGTGTAGGGGGTAATAGGTTTGACTTCGTAGCTTGAATTATGTGAGTAAGGTAGGATCACTTTATATTCCCCGTTTTCGACCTTAACTTTCTGATAATATTCGAATATTCTTCCCTGATTCGTTTTTATTTTTGCACTTACTTCCACGAACTCAGAGTTAGCCTTTCCTTTTACCACCGCACCTTTTACCCTTTCGAATATCTTAACATAACCAGTTGCATTCAGGTCAACAGGAAGGCCGAGCTCTCTTTGATAAAGTATTTGATAAGCGACCTTTATGAATATTTCATTTGCATAAAGACTTGGTGGAACCCCAAACCTTGCTCTTTGAATGGTCTCGTAGATTGCTATATCCAGCGGGCTCATTTGTCCAGTGTATGTCTGGTAAATCTTCCACTCGTCGCTAGGTTCACTCTCATAGACGAGCCTATAATGCTCCAATCCAGAACCGTCGAAGATATGAAATCTTGCCTCCATTGTTTCGTAATAAAGCTTGCTTGGAACTCTCGAGAGTCCGATACTACCTGGAGGAACATCGTTTCCAATGCCGAGCCTTCCCTGCTGTGTTAGGTATAACACACCGTCATAATACTTGTATGCTAGCGGCAAATCCCCTTCTGCCCATGTTGCCATTGCGTAGAACTTCCCAGTGGCCATTTCTATATCACTTACCACATATCTGACATTCAGAGAGTCAGCAATTTTTTCAGCATAACTTTCATTTCTTCCGACGAAAAAGGGAGCAGCTCCGGGAATATCGTCATAGAAATTTCCGATTCCCTGCTGGAATGGATTTGCTATTGCCATTCTTTTTCCGATTGCTAGAATCCAGTGCCCATAATCCCACCAGCTTATAACACCGTAAGTTTCAAATGGATAATTATACCTCTCGTTTGGATTCCCAGGAGCATAAATCTGGTAGTAGTAATTTTCGTAACCATTATCTGGTGTATTTTCTTTTAGCCAAACCATGGAATCGTACCACTGTTTATTTATAGCCCCAACACCGCGACTTTGTGCTTCCGCAAGAGAATAAGTCGGATACACAAGGATGAAAACCAGAAAGAGAGCCAAAATTACTCTTAAAATGCTGATTTTTCTCTCTCCTGAAATCAATCTGTATACATGCGCAAATTCTAAGATTTTATCAACTGCGAACCCAGCAAATGTTGCAGAAACAGCTGCAAAGTAGTATGCAAATCTATTCTGTCCGGCGAGTGCAATCAGCAACGCAATTGCCCAGAGAAGCATTGTAAATTCGCATAAATCTTTCCTCTTGTAAACTCTGAACATAAGATAAACGATTGCTGGAACTGCAAAGAAAAAGGTCATACCAAAGTGATAGTAAGCCGGTGCGAGTGTAAAGTCACCGTATTGGGTGAAGAAGGGTTGAACTTCTCCAACAGTTAGCATCCCACCCCTTGGCTGAAGATAGCCGGTTACAGTTCCAATTGTAATAGAGAACTGAGGAAAGAGAGTGGAAATAACAATTAAACCAACTACTGCGAGCAGGAGTAGTGAGTTCTCCTTTCCTATCTTAACGTACTTAGCTATTTTTTCAAATTTTGAATCAAATTGCCATAAAAATGCTGTTGCGATTGCATAGAAAATTAACATAGACAGCTGCATTGGTGAGTATAGGGCCGGACTGCTTGGTTCTTTAAAAGCAAATGGTAAGAAGATAATAGCTGAAACTACAAAATAAATGACTGTAAGCTTGTAAGTGCTTGGAGAAATTTTTATTCTAAATAAGAGCGCTAAAAATATTGCAGAAAGTATAAGCAGTCCAAATGTAAATCCGGCTGCCCAAGTGAGAATGTACATTCCAAAGCTCAATCCGCCGAGAACTGCAAAGGCTAATCCTTTTTTATTGAACTCCGACTTTGCTATCAAAGTGAAGAAAGCTAGAGATAGACACATCCAGAAAACTTCCCAAACATGATGATCGTTAAAGCTCAGCATGCTTCTGTGGAGAAACTGGCCAGGAATGATAGATATAAGAATTGCTGATACTATCGCCGCTCTTTTTCCAAATGTATTTCTTACTAGGAAGAATATCGCAAATATTGTTAGAATACCACCTATTGCAGGAATGAAAACAAGAACGCTTCTCAGAGCTTCGCCGGAAGTTGAGTTGCTCAAGATTGCCAATATAGCACTGAAATAAACTAGGAAGGGACCAAAGTGAGTGTATGTGCCAAATGGATACTGGGTCATTGGATCAAACCAGATTCTTTCTGGAAAGTTCCGAATGCAATTTTCAATGAGCCTGTAGTAGTACCAAGGGTCGTTCTCGCTTAGTCTAACTGTAAACGTGAAGACACTATCCCAAGGATTGAGGATCCTTATTTTGACCGAGATTATCACCGAAATTAATAGTAAGAGAACATAGAGAGCTTCCCTAAAGCGACGCATACAAAGAGCATCTCGTGCAATTTATAAGGTTATGCTTAATCTGCGCTTCAGATAAATAATTTTGAATATTTTTCTTGATTTATCTTAACAAAATAAATATTCGATGAAAATAAGGTTTAGATATATTTTAGATTTTATTTTCTTAGTTAATAATTAGTTGATTCAAAACAAAACTTTATATACAAGCATGTAAATTTCAAAGTATGACAGAGAAAAAAGTACCAAACCGTTGGATATTTGTTGTTGCCGGGTGCATTATAAACATATGTTTGGGCACAGTGTATGCATGGAGCGTATTTAGGCCTCCCCTCCACAAACCGCCGTTTAATCTGAGCCCAGCGGAATCCGTTCTGCCTTTCAGCGTCTTTCTATTACTCTTTGGTATAACCTTTGCTTTTGCGGGCAGAATGGTTGGCAAAGTTGGACCAAGAAAACCAGCTTTGATTGGTGCTGTCTTGGTTGGAGTTGGATACATACTCTCGTATACTATAGCATTCGCTCCACAAGCAGCTTTGTGGATAACCGTGGTAACGTTTGGTTTAATTGCAGGTACCGGTTGCGGTTATGCATACAATCCGCCAATAGCTACAGTTGGTCGATGGTTTCCAGATAAGAGGGGTTTAGCAACTGGACTCACGGTTTTGGGCTTCGGACTTTCAGCTCTCATCACCGCGCCCCTTGTTGCTGCTTTAATAAGCCTTATTGGTTTGCCGAATACATTCCTAGTTTTGGGAATTGTATTTCTAATACTTCTGTTCCTTTTGGGTTCGTTGATGAGATTTCCGCCACCCGACTGGAAAGCTCCGCCCGTGCCTTCACTGGCAAAGAAGAGTTGGGTCTCCACAGTGGACTTCACCCCTAGCCAGATGGTTAGAACAAGTACTTTCTACTTTGCGTGGTTCATATTTCTCTTAGGAAGTGGAGCTGGATTGATGGTAATTGGATATGCAAAATTGATCGCCATGGACGTTACCAAGCTTACAGGCGAATTAGAATGGTTAGCTACACTGGCGGTTTCAGTATTGGCCATAGCAAATGCATTAGGAAGGCCGACTTTTGGAGCTATATGTGACAGAATCGGTCCTAAGTATACACTAATAATAATGTTAGTGATACAGCTAATATGCCTTGTAGGATTATTCCCCTATGCTACCTCGTTACCAGTTCTATATTTGGCAATTGTACTTTTCGGTGCAATGTTTGGAGCGTATCTGGGAGTCATGCCAACCCTAGTTGGATATTTCTTTGGTGGTAAAAACGTAGGTCCAAATTACGGACTATATCTTTCCGCTTACGGTGTAGGCGGCGTTGTATGCCCAATGCTGATGGCTACCATACTTGGTCCAAAACCTACTTATGAATCCTATGTCCAAGGATTTTATGCAACTGCTGTACTAATAGTAATAGGACTAATACTAGCCATTCTGATGAAAGCACCAAAACCACCAGCCCAACCTGCTCAAGCTCAGACTTAATATTTTTATTTTTAATTTTGAAAATTTTTAACTAATTTTTGAACTATATCGCAAGTAAGTTTAGTAATCAATCAATAAAATACTACTAGTGAAAAACCTTTACCGAACTAGCTGAAGTGTCCGAGAGCTTTATTTACAACCGAAAACCTCACCAATTTATGGATAGAAAGGCTCATAAGGTGTGATTTATATTGTTCCGAGAGTGTCTCGAGGGGAGGCAAATCTTAGGGATGCCAGTATTGAATCCCCGTATTTGTCATATGCCCTACCTCATAACCCCGAGTCCTGAATAGGGGTAATTGGCCGAAGACTCGGCTAGGGACTAAATCCCGAAAACGGGGAGATGTAATCCCAAACCTCCCTGCTCTGGCAGCGACATTCACCCTTTAAGGCGGAGAAGAGGTCAGAAACTAAACTTTTATTTATCAGCATGCTATAAATTCTAATCTTTTCGTGTTCTAGTCTCGAGAGCTCTCTCTTACAGCAAAAAATTTTAAAAATGTTGCTTAGATATTACTTCATGGAGTTTGAAACGGAAATAATCGCAGAGAAACCTTCGGTTAAAAATCCAGTACTTATAACCAGTTTTCCAGGTATTGGACTGGTAGGAACAATAGCAACGGCATACTTCATAAATGAGCTGAAGTTGGAAAATCTCGGAATACTTGATTCGAAACTTCTGCCCCCTATTGCGTCACTTTATGAAGGAGTCGTTCTACCCCCTATAAGGATCTACGAATCGAAAGAGCTTAACTTCTTGCTTATACATTCAGATATACCCATAATGCCTCAAATAGCATACGGAATAAGCAAGGTAATAGTAAAATGGGCGAGAGAGGTGGAGGCCAGAAGAGTCTACTCTTTAGCCGGAATTGCGACTTTCGAGGATAAGAAAAGAGTTTTTGGGGCTGTTACGCAAAAGGAGCTGATAAATGAAATCAAAGATCATGTGGAAATATTCAGAAGTGGCACCATCTCTGGAATCGCTGGGAGTATTTTAAACGAGTGTGTAGCAACCAAGTTTCCGGGCATAGCTTTATTAGGAGAGACACCCGGATTCAATCCAGATCCAAGAGCTGCTGCTAAAGTAATAGATGCGATGAACAAGATATTTGGCTGGAAAATAAGCATTGACAAACTATTGCAGGAGGCCGAGTTCATAGAAGCCCAGATGCAAAAGCTTGCTGAACAAGCCGTCCAGGAAGTGAAGAGGGAAGAGCTTCCGATGTATGGGTGAAAATATGAAGTGTTATGTGTTCAGCGGCATTGCAAAGCTCATTATTGAGGATATAATAAGGAGGAATATAAGGACAATTGAACTTAGGAGCGCCCATAACGTTGCAACTGCCCTCAAAGTCACCGCGGGAGATTGTGTTTTCCTGACCCATTCAAAGATCAGGGATCTTGAAAGGGGCGTAATTGGATTGATAGCTGAGGTGAAGGGAAAAGAAGTCGTTCATCAATCCATTTTCTATTCTTCCCCACATTACGTCGAGGAAAGTGAATTTGCAGTTGTTAGACTGAAATTAAATCCAAAAGGTGTCGGAAGGATAATACAATTGAAGACTGGAGACATCTTAGATGCGATAGAAGCAGAGGTGGTAGAAGTAACACATTTCAGCGCTTGGTGAAATAATAGTATGCTAGAGAATTTCGAGGGGTGCATTCTTGGTCTCGCAATAGGTGACGCCTTGGGAATGCCTCTCGAAGGAATGAGCAGAGAGGAAATAAAGAGAAGATACGGGGAAGTTAGGGACTTTCTACCATCTCCCTATGGCGATTTAAAGGCCGGAGAATGGACAGATGATACAGAAATGACTCTCCTGTTAGCCGAATCGATAATAGAAACCTCTTATTTCGATCCGGAAAATTTTGCTGAAAAGCTGAAAAAATGGTTTTACCTCAGCAGGAGAATAGGTCCAACCTCAAGATTGGCGATAATGAGACTGTTAAGAGGAGCAAAATGGTACGAGTCGGGAATAGAGTCAGATACATGTGGATCGGCAATCAGGGTCGCACCTATAGGTCTTGTTTATAATTTTAACTTCAATCTTGTTGAAAGATACGCTGAAATTTCCTCCAGAGTGACGCATACAAGTCCTGCGGCAATTGCTTCAGCAATAGCAGTAGCGATAGCAGTTGCATGCAAAATCCTCGAGTTCAGCAACGAAGAAATGCTTTCAGAAGTAGTCGAGAGAGTAGAAGAATATGATAGCCTTTTAGCTGATAAAATAAACCTAGCATTCGAAATGAAAGACAGAGATCTAGATTATGCGGTCGAAAAACTGGGAAATACGATTTCAGCACTCGACGTTGTTCCAATGGCTTTTTATTGCGTCTTTTCTGAGACAGATTTTGAAAAGGCCGTTCTAAAAGCCATCAATGCTGGTGGAGATACAGATTCAATTGGAGCTATATGCGGAGCGATAAAAGGTGTAGAAGGTATTTCCAGTAGATTTCTGGAAAAACTGAAAGATGTGGAGTGTTTAAAAGACACGGCAAGGAGACTTTACGATCTGCACGTGGGTATAGCAAAGATAATCTAGCAGAACAAAACTAGAACATGGTCAGAATAGGTATATTCGGATCCCATTCTGCAAAAGAGATAGGTGCTTCCGCCAAAGCTTGGGGATTTGAAACCGTAATAGTGGTACAAAAAGGGAGAGACAAGCTTTACACGAAATACAATAGACATTTATACGATCATGTGATCGTACTTAACTCATTCAAGGAAATTTTAAACGAAGAAGTCCAACAAAAGCTGTTAGATCTAGATGTTATCTTCATTCCGAACAGAAGCTTTGCTGTATACGTTGGCTATGACGGGATTGAAAAGAAGTTCGAAGTTCCAATTTATGGAAACAGATTTCTTCTCAAAGCTGAAGAGAGGAACGTAGAAAGAAACCAGTATTATCTGCTGGAAAGAGCCGGTATAAGAATTCCAAAAGAATTCAAGTCACCTGAAGAAATAGATAGACTCTGCATAGTCAAAGTTCAGCAGGCAAAAAACCCACTAGAAAGGGCATTCTTTTATGCAGTTTCGCCTGAAGACTATTATAGACAAGCAGAAAGGCTAATAAGGGACGGGGTGATAACAGAAGAAGGATTGAAAAACGCAAGAATTGAAGAATTTGTTCTTGGAGCGAGATTTAATGCGAATTTCCACTGTTACGCTTTGAAAGACATTTTTGGTGATTTTGATTTCGTCGGCTTTAGCGATCGAAGGCAGGTAAATCTCCAAGGCTTCTTAAATCTTCCAGCAAGAGAGCAGTTGAAGATAGACGTTCCAATAAAAAACGAAGAGATCGGTCATTTCGGAGTTACAATGAGAGAAAGCAAGCAAGAGATTGTCTACGATTATGCCGAGAAACTAATAAGGGTATGTGAAAAGGAGTATCCTCCAGGAATAATAGGAATGTTTGGCTTGCAGGGAGCTATGGCTTACTCGCCAAACGAAGAACTGGAGTTCGTTGTCTTTGACGTATCTTTCAGAGTACCTGGAGATCCAGCAATCGGCCCCACCTCTCCAGAAATGAGGATCCTCTCAATAAAGCATCGCATTCGAATAGAAGACCCTCTGGATTTAACGATGATGGAAATAAAAAAAGCAGAAGAGCTGGGAAGACTAGAGGAAATAACAACTTAGGCTCTAAGAAGGTCTAACCCATCTTCTGTTAACTTTAGCTTTCCTCCCTCTTCTTTTACGAATCCCTCTCTAATTAACCAGTCAAGGTTGAATTTTAACTGAAATTCGGTTAAATTTAACTCCTTTTTCAGTTCTTCTAAAGTCTTTCCTTGCGTTCCAATTGCTGCTACTATCTCTCTTCTTATGGGACTCATCGAAGCCTTGAAAAGCTTTTCATGATGTTCCTTATCCCTTACCCTTTCAGACATGATTTTAAGATAACGAAGATGATATTAACGTTTTCGCGGAATTTTTAATTTTTCAAATTCGCAAATTAAAGTTGGTTAAAAGACAACTCTATTTTTCTATTCTTAGGTGAATGCTCGAAACTTTTACAGTCTCTGGTTCTTCTATCTTCAGAATTTCTTCCAAACTTTCTTTGTCTAAGTCTAATATCAACTGAACTATATTCGCAACCGCAATTCTGAACTGTTCGTAGTATATTCTTTTGTTTTTCTTTAGATATTCGACTAGAGGACATACTTCTTCTTTTTTGATATAGATCTCTAAAACTTCTCCCTTTAGATCAAAAGTAAATGGTCCCGCAACGCATGTTTCTGGTTTGTAGTCGTGAATCCTGCACTTTCCATTCTCAAAAAAGATGCAGAATCCATCTGCTTTTGTTTTTGGATGCGCATATTTTCCAAATGCTATTTCTTCTGTTTTAACACCGTTTTTCAACAGAATCTCAATCCTTTTTCTAGAAAGAGGGGGGTTTGCATCTTTGCAGCATTTTCCACCGCATTTGAAGCATATCTCGGAGAAATCAGTCATTTAAACACCTCATTTTTTTCAGTACACCTCGAAAGAAGATCACAGATTTTAATTATTTCTTCTCTCGAAAATTCCTTGATTTTTCCTATAATTTTTTCCCCTAAACTTCCTTCTTCGATTCTATCTTTAATAATTCTTAAATATTTTCTCTCTTCTTTTTCAGCGCTTTTTTCGGCTTTTTTTAGAAGTTCTCTCAATTCTGATTTCATTTCTCTTGTTCCGTGAATCATAGCGCTGTCCAATCTTTTTTTCAACTCTTGGCCGTCTATTTCATTTAAATCTGATCTCAAGAGAGAGACTACAAAGGAGGCCAAAGCGACATCGCTTTTTATGCATTCCTGCTCATCCATCGCTTTTATTTCCAAACAATTCCTTGTAAATCTAAAAATTACTCCCCTCGAGTTTACCCACTCCCTGCAAAGAACTTCAGCGTTTACTTTTTTCAATTCGCTGTATATTCTTCCAAGAATTTCTCTTTTGTACTCTTCAATACTGTTAATCTTTTCTGGAATCACGTCGTTGCATATCAATGGAATTTTAATTTGATTTATTCTATAAAAATAGATTCTTGAATCCACATAAAACGGCTTTCCCTCGCAAATGGGTGATGAAGAAGAAATTGCGACAAGATATGGGATCAGAATCCTAAGCTTGTTGTGAATTTCTATGGCTTCTTTTTCATTTTTATATGGCAGGTTAAGCTGGAAGCTCTGTATGTTCACCCATCCATGCTGTTTTATGTTGAATATCCTATCATAGGCTTCGTAGATCTTTCTGTCTCTGTGATCCCATACCTTTGCTTCTTCCGGTTTAAGCAAGGGGTGCATTCCAAGACCCAGAAGTCTGTACCCATCCAGATAACTCATCAGCTCCAAAACTCCCTCTTGCATTTTTTCTTCAAACTCTTCTAAACTGTAATATGGTCTCTCCGGTTTTAGCTCTATCACATGTTTTTGCAATTCCTTCCCAACTACAACCCCGCATTCGAGCTTAGCTTCGTTGGCAATTCTACCTCTTATTTTCTTTATTATATGATCTGAGATCGGCAAAGGTACGAAGTTTTCGTCATTTATTGAAAACTCGTGCTCAGGGCCTATCATTCGACCAAAGCCAAGATTATCTTTTCATATATGTCTCTATCCTTGGCATCTTCCAATCCATGCATTATTGTCGGGTTATCGTTTACTTCAATTACAAAGAATTCTTTTCCGTACTGTTTCGCGTCAATACCATATAAGCCATCACCGACACTTTTAGCAGCCTTCAGGGCTACTTTTTTAAGTTTTTTAGGTAAATTATCCTTGCTCACAGCTCTCACTTCTCCCCAAACAACTTTGTTATCAACAATATCGCGAATTCTCCATCCACCCTTTGGAAGCAAATACTTGCAGGCATAAATTATTTCATTCCTTAACACACCGATTCTCCAGTCAAAGCTTGATGGTATAAACTCCTGAAGCAGGATAGCTTTGTTTCTTCTCAAAAATCTCTTTATAATTGCTAAAAGTTCTTGGAAATTGTTCGCTTTTTCAACGTAAAGCGAAAATCTTGAATTTGGAGCTTTAACTACAATCGGAAACCCTATTTCTTTCACGATCATTTCAAGATCTCCGAAGTTCCCGTAAAATGGGAAAGTTCTTGGAATAGGAATTTCGTTCTTTTTGAGTCTATGATAGAGGGCAACTTTGTCCGAACAGATTCTGATGCTCTCCGAATCATCTATCACCCTTTTTCCTCTTTCCTCCGCAATTCTTGAAACTACATAGGATGTGAATAAAGGATCCGTAATCGCCCTAATAAATACAGAGTCGAACTCGTCAATTTTATTTACTATATCTTTTCCCATGACTTCAAAACTATGCCCCATGCTCTCTGCTGTTGCTTCAAATATTTTCAGGGCCTCAACTTCTTCCTTATACTTAAAATTATAGGTTTCTACGAAGCACCCAATTTTCATAAGCTTCAATTGCAAATTCCACGTCTATTTCTTCTTTACTAAGAGGCATAAAATAGAACGGCCTTAGCTTTCCGTCAAGGCGCTCAACAAATATTTTTCCTAGGGGAACTCCAAAAAGTTCGAAAATTTTTCTGGCAATAGTGTTCTCTTCTTCATCGCCGTCTCTAGCCTTCGAGATGTGTAATACTATTTCCTCAATTTTCCCTTTAATTTTTACATGCACGACTGGGTAATGGTAGTCCATACTAAGACTTTTGAAAAACTTGTAGTATTGAGATTCAGTCCTTGCAATCTTCATCGAGTTCTTTGAGAACGGATTCAGTGGAAGCATAACAACTCCCTCTGGTCTTGGTCTGGGGATAACTTCAAAATCTGGGACCTCTAACCCGGCCTTTTTTATCCTTTCTATGAATAGTGGGGCTCTGTAAATGTCCAAAGCGTTTTTCACAGACGGGATAACGGGGCAATTGTTTTCTTCAGCGTGAAGAGAGACGTAATAACCCTTTGTGTGAAACCTATAATCTCCGAGAAGATTTAAAACTGTGTCTTTGAATTTATTTTTTTTCAAAAATCGGTCCGGAGGTTCTAAACTACTGTCCTCCCCCTCCTCCGCTACTATTATCATATCGGTTCTTTTGTTATTTTGCGACTATATATGCTTTTCCGAGATCTTTCTCTTGGAACACATATACTTTCAAACTTGAGATCTATTCTTAACAAGGCTTTTCAGCGTTGAAAAGTTTAAGGCTATTAGGCCAAAGATTATATTTGTATGGTATGTGATAAACCTCCAGATTGCAATTAATGAACCAAGAAGGCTACTCGGGACGAAATTAGAATAAAGATAAGCCATTGTTGCCTCAACTATTCCGCTGCTACCAGGAGTTATCGGAAGAAGCGAGACTATCACTATAATCAGCTGGGAAGTGTATGAAAGTAAGAATTCTGGATCGCTTTTCATCGAGATGAGAATTAAAGACGGGATCATGAATCCAATGCTCCACATGAAGGCAGTTAAAGAGAAGAGGTGAAGTAGTTTAATGGGACTTGAAATGAGCTGGAGGGTTCCCGCTCTAAAATTCCTAAGCTCTCCTTCTATTTTCACTTCTATGTTTTTCTTTCGTATTATCTTGGCCAAGACTTTTGAGAATCGTTTTATGTTTTCTTCTTTTTTTAGAATCAAGTAGAGAATGTATACAAAAATAAAGAGCAGTAAAATGGAAATCATGGCAATTTCAAATCCCAAAGCCGTTGAAAACCCTGTTAATGCTAAAAAGATAAGTAAGGCTATTATAAAGAAAATAAAATCGAGTACCCTTTCTGCTAAAACTATCAGAGTACTTGAACCTAACGGTACCCCTTTATCAGAAATCATTTTTATTCTTAGCGGTTCTCCGCCAGCTGAAGAGGGGGTAATTGCCGCTAGAAACATGCTGGAAAGTGTAGTTCGCAGAGAAAAGAGATACGAAATTCTATAACCCATATAAAGAGAGATTCTTCTTAGTCTAATGGCCCAAAAAATCCAGAAAAAAACTTGGAATAGAAATGCTAGAATCAAGTATAAGGGGTTCAGTTGTCTGAGAGTCTCCCAAGTAACGTTTGTCTCTGTAAGCTTGAAAATAATATATGTTGTAAGTACACTGATCGCTATTCCTAAAAAAGCGCTCTTCCATCTCATGCTAAACCCTGCCAGATGCTATTACCACGAGTTTTTTCCAGAATTTGTAAGGACCCATTTCAACAAAGTCTATATCTCTCAATCCTGCCTTTTTGAACCATTCAATGCACTGTTCGGTTGAAGGAAAGAGCATTATTTTCTCTGCAAACTTTCTTACGATTGAGTTATCTGGTCTTCTTGGAGCCAAAACCACTACTTTTCCACCTTTTTTTGTAACCCTTGCCATTTCTTCGATGCCTTTAGCTGGGTTTGGCCAGTATTCTATACTCCCAGCAGAAATTGTGGAATCAAAGGTTCTATTTCTGAACGGTAAATTTTCTGCATCTCCGATGATGAAATTTGCTTTCAATCTTTTTCTCGCCTTCTCTATCTGTTCCGGAGTTATATCTACACAAAATATTCTTTCTTCTGAAACTAATTTTGCTATTTCTTCAGTTGTATAACCGGTGCCCGAACCGACTTCCAAGACTAGGCTATTCTCATCTATTTCCGCCATCTCGACTACCTTCTTTCGCATTTCTTTTGAATAAAAAACTGGATTTATGTAGTCGTATATTAGTGAGAAGTATCTGTAAAAGTTCCTAGCTCTCTTTTTATCATCAAGAAGAGGCATCCTTCTTTAGAATTTCTTCTAAGGGAACCTTACCGTGCTTCACAATTTTCATGTTTACCTGAGCTATGTCTTTCGAGATTACTCTTCCGCGCACGATCTTCCTTTTTCTTAATCCCCTCTCTTTTGGTTTGAAACCCACACCTCCTGACAGAAGTATTTTCTTTCTAACGGCTCCAGGGATGTCGGGTCTCATCGGAAAGCCATCCTTGTCGGAACCTCCGGTGATCTGCAGTTCGTAGTCTGGGGGTAGATCGACAATAGTCCCGCTCACTGTATCGCCTATTTGCTTTCCAATTAATCTGTTTGCATTTGCTCCGGTTATAGTCTTCTGATACGCTCTTCCTGTTTTTGGATCCGAGATTACCACTCTGAACTCCATGCAGATGCCTTTTTCGAAATGTTTATAAGCATTGCTACTGAATGGTGCTATGGTGATGATTGAAAAAATGCTGTTTCCAACAGATTTCTCTAGTTACAGCCTGATTATAACCGAGTTTCTTGAAGACCTGAAAGAGGCAGGTGTAAAGGAGACAGGAATTTTATTCGTTGTAAATACAGAAAAATTGAGCACAGTTGCTGGCGGTTTTGAGCCGATGAAGTACGTGGAAATTGAAGAAAGAAGAGCCAATAGTTAGAATGAGCGAAGTTCCAGTTTTCGTTTCGAAGGGAGTTTTATGAAGCTTAGGGGGAGGGCTTGGAAATTTGGGGATAATATTTCCACAGATCACATAGTTCCCGGTAGATATTATCATCTAAGGAGCAACATGCCAGAACTTTCGAAACACATAATGGAAGATGCAGATCCAGATTTCATGAAAAAATTCAAGATCGGAGATTTCATAGTGGCAGGTAAGAACTTCGGGATGGGGAGTAGCAGAGAGCATGCACCTCTTGCCCTGAAAATTGCAGGTGTGGGTGCTGTTATAGCAAAATCCTTTGCGAGGATTTTCTACAGAAACGCTATAAACGTTGGACTGCCTCTTTTGATTGCAGATACTGATAGAATAGAAAATGGAGAGGAGATTGAAGTTGAACCCGAAAGAGGCCTTATACTTACGGAGAGAGGAATTATAGAGGCAAAACCATTGCCAAGTTTCATGTTATCTATCCTAACCGAAGGGGGACTCGTGAACTACATTAAGAAGTATGGAGAACTGAATTTTTAAATTCCTAGAACTTCCTAGAACTCGATTGAATTTTTTTAATTCAAAAATATCAATATGGATGGATTCCCTTCAAGAAGACTTTTATACCGAAAACCCCGCCCTTCAAGAGGGATGTAAAAATTGCAAATGCAGCATGTTGCCAAGATGGGGCTGCAACATAGCCCATGCATTAAACAGACATGGGGGAGCTTGGCTTTTGAATGGCAGATAAAGGAGGTGTAAAGTCCCCCTTAACGTCGGAAGCCCGCCTAAAGGGAATGTCTCGCACCATCAAAAATTTTGATTTTACGAATGCTTTTTTGAGTGGAGTGTTTTGAGATGTTAAAGGCTTCTGCAAAATTCATGAGCTCTCGTAAAGGAACTTTACAAGATCTCTTTCTGTTATTATGCCCTCAAGTCTTCCACCTTCGACGATCAAAGCAACTCCATAACCTCTTTCCAACATGAGTGTCACAATCTGAGAAACAAGAACATCTTTCGGGAACATCAGAATTTCTCGATGCATGTTTATTTCGGAATTTCCTAAGATGGTCGAAACGGGTTTATTAATGGCTTCTTTAACATCACCCGACTCAAGCATTTTAAAAGCTTCTCCTTTTCCGAAATATGCCAAAATTTCTCTCGAAGTTATCATTCCGAGAAGAATTCCATTTTCTATCACAGGCAGCCTCCTGAACCTCTTTTCTATCATCTTTTTCATTGCAGTCTCTATTGTATCGTTTGCACCAATTGTCACCACGGTCTTTGTCATAAATTCTGAGGCAACTCCATCTATTTTCTTATTTTTGGCCAGAAACTTCAGCAGATCTCTTTCAGTTACGATTCCAACAACCGTTTTATCATCGTCAACTACTGGACATCCACCGATCCTCTTTTTGAACATTAGCTCAATGAGATCATCTATACTCGCATCTTTTTCAATGCTAATAACGTTTCTTTCCATTATCTCTTTTACTTCTGCATTTACAGCTGCAGAAAGGTTTCCTTCATATCTATTCCTAACAATTCCGTACTTGCTACCACCTCCAAAGAAGTTGACGAAGTCAGTAGCTGTTATAATTCCTCTAAGCCTCTTGGTTCCGGCATCTGTTATTGGAAATCTCCTGAAGTTTTTGCTGAGCATGAATTTCATTGCACTCATTATCGTTGCGGTCTGTGGAAGTGTCTGGACATCTTTTGTAGCTATATTAATAACCTCCGAGCTTAAATCTATCATCTCTCCTCCTCCGCACAATCTTCGCAGAGATGAAGACCGTATACAACCTTGAGCGTATCAGAATGCTTCCCGCATTTTTCACAAATGCCACTCGTTTCTTCAGAATACCCAACAGAATGCTCTTTGATCAACGCAGCAAACTCTCCAAGATCCAGAGAAATCTGGAGAATATCATTGTCTGTTATAATCCCAATAAGATCTCCAGAACTGTTTACTATCGGCAATCTTCTTATTCCTTTCTTTATCATCAAATTTGCAGCTTCTCTAACGCTTGTTGTCGGTTTTATTGTAATGAGGGGAGTACTCATGATCTCAGAGGCTTTTACTGAAGAAGGTACTTTGTTTTTTGCAACAACTTTTGCTATTAGATCCTTTTCGGTTACTATACCGATGGGTTTGTTGCCCTGCACAATTACAGCGCTTCCAACACCAAAAGATACCATTCTTTTTGCGATAACTTCGACACTTTCATCGATATTTGCCTTACATACCTTTGTAGTCATTATCTCCTTTACTGGTAGGTCGGTGTGCATATTTTTCACCAAAATTCCTATCGTAGAGATGTTATTTTAAATTTTTCCCTCAGTTTAGCAAAAAATTTTATGCTCTTAGTCAGAAACTAAGATATGCGATTACCCGGATTTTATAACTTGAGCGTTGAAGAGAGACTAATAAAAGTTGCAGAAATTGCAAAACTCGATGAAGAAGAAGTTAAATTGATAAAATCGAGTTCGAAGTTACCTTTAGAGATCGCGAACAGAATGATCGAAAACGTTATTGGAACATTTGAACTTCCACTGGCAATCGCAACAAATTTCCTAATTGATGGAAAGGACTATCTTATCCCGATGGTCATCGAGGAACCCAGCGTTGTAGCGGCAGCTAGTAACGCCGCCAAAATGGCAAGAGAAGGAGGTGGCTTTTTTACAGATTTCACAGCACCGCTTATGATTGGCCAGATACAACTAGTTGACGTCAAAAACCCATATTTGGCGAAGTTTGAAATTCTAAAGAACAAGGAAGAAATAATCTCAAAAGCAAATGAATGCGATCCCATACTTCTAAAGCTTGGAGGCGGTTGCAAAGATTTGGAAGTTAGAATCATCGATACCATTTTCGGAAAAATGGTCGTAGTTCACTTACTCGTAGACGTGCGCGACGCTATGGGTGCTAATGCTGTCAATACTATGTGCGAAAAAGTCGCCCCAATAATTGCCAGAATCGCAGAGGGGAGGGCTTTGCTAAGAATAATTTCTAATCTAGCAGTCTATAGGCTCGCGAGAGCAAAAGCTGTATTCAGAAAAGAAGTAATAGGCGGTGAAGAGGTTGTTGATGGGATAATGAAAGCCTACGCCTTTGCAGAAGCTGACCCATTCAGATGTGCAACGCACAACAAAGGAATTATGAACGGGATATCTGCACTAATGATCGCTACTGGCAACGATTTCAGAGCAGTTGAAGCAGGAGCGCATGGTTATTCTGCAATCAATGGATATAAACCATTGACCAAATACGAAGTTGATAAAAAAGGCGATCTAGTTGGCTTTATAGAGCTTCCAATACAGGCAGGCGTAATCGGAGGAGCTACACAAACAAATCCGATTGCTAGAATTTGTCTCAAAATCCTTGGAGTAAAAAGTAGTGAGGAACTTGCGAGAGTGGCTGCTGCTTTAGGTTTGGCGCAGAATTTTGCCGCGTTGAGGGCATTGGCAACGGAGGGAATTCAGAGAGGACATATGGAGTTACATGCAAGAAACATAGCAATTATGGCCGGAGCAAAAGGCAAAGAAATAGACATCGTTGCTGAAAAAATGGTTAGAGATGGGAAGGTTAGATTAGACTATGCCAAAGAAATACTGGAAAAAATAAAGTCATCCCAAAGTTCCTGCTGAACCTCTAAGTTTGACTCTCATTTTCATCGATTCTTTAACGACTTTTTCCATGTTAGACTCACTAATTTTGAATATTTTTCCCAATCTCGGTTCAATTTCTAGTTTTTTTCCTGAAAAAATCTTTTCTATAACAACTGCTTCAGATAGTGCCGTACTGCTGACTATTGCATAATCCGCTTTTTCTATGGCGTATCTGTTTCCATTGAAAGCTATTGCTAACCCATTAAGTTCTCTCGCCTTTTCAAACATCTTGCAATCCGTTATACTATCTCCAATCGCGATAGGAAATTTCGGGTTATAGCTTTCCATTATTTCTGCCTTTTCCTTGGCACCAATTACTCTGATCTTCTCTATTTTATCCCATAATCTCGAAAAAATTTCTTCGAGAACCCTGTAAAGTTCCTCTTTGTTCAAAGAAGCGATTATGTCCACTTTATCCAAAAGATTTGCTCTTGTTTCGTCATCTAGCTCCAAAATTTCCAGCTCGCTAGCGTATATCTCTCTAAACCCTAAGATTTTTGCAGTCTCCTCTACAAACTTTTTCGGAGCTGTGGACACTACAACAACTCTACAGAATTTTAAAATCCTATCAGCGGCTTTTTTTGCATCCGGGATAAAGATGACGTTATTCAACAACTTTTCAACAACCTCTAACTGGCCCACCGCCGAGATGAAGGGGGTTATAAGTTTGAGGGTGTATCCAGCCTCGTATCCTTCTTTCTTGACAACATAGTAAAGATAGTCATCAAACTCACTCAAGTTTCTGAAAAAACGGTCGTTGTTGAAAATCGCCATGCAGAGTTCATAAGCAAAATCATTCAAAACCCATGGTCCCTCATAGTCTGTGAAAACAATCTTTTCAAAATCTTTGCCACTCCCGTCGAATACTGAATCGCTCTTTTTTCCCTCCATACAATCTCCCCCGGAAGAAATTCACTTGCAAGTAACCTTAAAAAGTATTTTCTCACAATTTTTCCGTCTAATTTCTTCACCTTCTCATTTCCGGGAACGCTTGTGGCAACTCTTATCACCTCCCAGTCAAGATAAGGGAGAATAAGCTTGATTTCTGAATTATAAGAGAGCTTTGTATCTCTAACGAGGTTATTTTCCCCTATACTAGAGAGGTCTTTTAGCAAAGCGTTCTCAAGGTCATCTCCTGAAAGTCTTTCGTATCTTTTATAGCCCCCAAACAACTCATCGGCCCCTTGACCAAGGACTATTTCGCTATAACCCAGACTCCTAGCAAATTCAAAGACAAAATAAAGCGGAATAGCGATAGAAAGCTGAAGAAAACTGTTATCTTCAATAATTTCCGCGACCTTCAGCATAGAGTTCAAAATTTGATCTTCAGTTATTCTTAGAATTTCGACGTCTTTTGAAATGAGCCTTGCAGAAGAAATTATAATTTCCTCCTCTTTCCTACTCGCAGTTGCGGCTATTAATGGAAGGTCGTATATTGAGGCAAGAAGAGAGGAATCAATTCCTCCAGAAAAGGCTATACAAGCGTTTTTAACCTTAATATTTTCTAGGCTCTTTAGAATTTTCTCCTTTGCTTCTTCGCAATCTATTTGATCTTTTTTAAATACCTCTTCAAAGGAGTACCTTCTTCTTTCAATTAGTTGCCCAGAATAATCTATTTTCAGGATCTCACCTGGGAGAACTTTATTTGGGTCCTGAAGGAGAGATTTTAGAGAGGCCACACCCTCGGAGCTATAGTAAATCGGTTTTCCACCGAGCACATCCCTTGAAATGAATATATGTGACGGTCTGAAAGCTACAACAGCGTGAAGACATTCAAGCTTCTTAGGCATTTCATCAGCGAATTTGAGATTAGGTACAAGTTGGGAGTCATAAAAAACATTCCCGCTTTGATTGGAAGGATACTTCGAATTGGCATATATCTTCTTAATTCTTCCCTCTCCAAACTCGAAGAATGCTGCTATCATTTCAATGGATTAAAACAAAGAGAGATATATCTGTTTCGAGAGAGCAAATTAAGAGAGTTGTTGCAAAGGTCATGCAATTACAAGCCCCTATAACATCACCGTTGATCCCACCAAAATTTTTCTCAGAATACTTACGGATAAGAAAAGTTATGGCAATAGATAATGCTAGAGGAATTAATGTAAACGGTTTCAGAAACGAGAGAAAAAGAGGGATTGAGCCAATTACCAGATCTTTTTTTCCTGCAAACTGCATCATATATGCCCCCAAGCCATCCCATGCGGGTTTTGAAGTTGTGAGAAGTAGAAGCATGGAGAACTTTGCGAAGATCTGGGACATTACTATGTCCATTGGCCCAACGCGCTGGATTGAATAATAGAGGGTGATAAAGTATAGGCAAAGAATCGTCACCCCTCCAGCTCCAACGTTAACATCCTTCATCGCAGCTATTTTCTTTTCTTTGGGTGCAAAAAGGGCATCCCCAAAATCTGCAAGTCCGTCTATGTGGTTTATCCCCTCAATTATTACGTATAAAACTAAACAGAGAAACCAAAACCCAAAAAAAGATGGGAATGAGATTAGAAGTCCCATGAATAATCCAACAAACGGTATAACCCAGAGATTTCTCCTCAAATTTTCTATGTCCCCCCCTGCAGGAATAGTTGTCAGAAAAGAGAGACTACTTTTCAAGATCTCTAAAGCCATATTTGCCATAGAGAAGAACAAATCTAACAGCTCCCCAGCTCCACTTTCTGATTTCTTCGTTCTTCTCGACAACGTAGAGAACCTGGTACGTATCTCCAATGGGAATTACAATTCTCCCGCCCCTTTTCAGCTGTTCAATAAGAGGTTTTGGAATATCCGGGGCGGAAGCCGTAACGTATATCTTGTCATAAGGCGCCAATTCGGCATATCCAAGGCTTCCGTCTCCAACCACTACTATTATGTTATCGTATCCAAGAGAGGATAAATTCTTTCTTGCCATTTCGGCTAGTTCTGGAATCCTTTCAATTGAAACTACCATTCCAGACTTCCCAACTATTTCTGCTGTAACAGCAGCGTGATAGCCGCATCCAGTACCTATTTCAAGTACTTTTTCACCTTCTTTTAAATCTAGAAGCTCGCACATTATTGCAACCATATGGGGGGCGCTAATAGTCTGGCCATAACCTATTGGCAAAGGTGTATCGACATAAGCTTCAGCTCTGTAACGCTCAGGCACAAAAAGATGTCTTGGCACTTTTTTTATTGCATTATACACTTTTTCACTTAAATTCAGCTCATCTTTAAGTCTTTTTGCCAAATTCAACCTTTTTTCATCGAAATCCATAATTTTTCAGCCCTCTCTGCATCTTCTGGTGTGTTTACGTTTATGACCTCATTTACTATATAGCTTTCCTCATCTTGCTCCCCCTCTATTTCGGCAACTACTATATTTATCCCCACGGGTTCCCCATCTTTTACAACCTTAAGCGACTTTCTACCGCATCTACTGTAAAATTCGAGAATTTCATCAATTATTCCATCACGTAAATAGACTAAATCAGCCGAAACGATTAGCAAAGGGCCCTTCAATGATAGAGAAATTATACATTCTCTGTAATCTTCAATGAAGCCAATTCCTTTCGCTCTATAAACCTCATAACCCCTCTCTATCAAGTATTCCTCTGTTCTTGGAGTAAAAGGAGATGTAACCCCTATCAACCTACATCTCTTCAGTGCGTTAATAGAATGATCTATCAGCCTCATTCCGCAAACCTCAAAAAGAGGTTTTTCGCCCCTCCCAAGTCTAGTGCCTCTACCACCGCACATGAGAAGAGAGATCATCAAAACCTTTATTAATAGCGAAGCTTAAAAGTTGCGATCATGGCGAGAAGAAAGGTTACAAGAGTAAAGGACAAATGGACAACTAAAAAATGGTTTACTTTACTTGCTCCAGAGTATTTTGGAATGGTTGAAGTTGGAGAGACACCAGCAAGTTCTCCTGACCTAGTAGTGGGAAGGACAGTCGAAACAACACTCGCAGACATCATTGGTGATGCCTCAAACCAGAATCCATACAAAAAGCTAATCTTCAAGGTCTATAGGGTTGCAGGTGATAAAGCTTATACTAAATTCCACAGATTTGAGCTGATGCGCGAATATCTCAACAGTCTCATAAGGAGAAGAACCAGTAAGATAGAAGACGTGGTGGACATAAAAACAGCCGATGGATATCTCTTGAGAGTCAAGCCTGTTATCTTTACGGTAAAAAGATGCAAGACATCGCAAAAGAGTGCAATAAGAAAGATTTCAAGAGAGATAATACTTAGCAAAGCTTCTCTGAATTTTGTTCAGTTCCTACAAGAGTGCATTCTTGGCAAAATACCCTCAGAAATCTACAAGGGTGCAAAAAAGATCTATCCGATCAGAAGGGTTGAAATAAGGAGAATAGAACTTCTAGGTGAACCAAAAATGGGTGAGCAGAAAACTGAGGTGGTTGCGGGATGAAGTCAATGTATTCGTATATAGCAGAATTTTGGAAGAGCAGAGATTTAGACGAGCTGATGTGGGAGAGGCTCCAGAAATGGCGGAGAGAGCCGGCAGTAGTTAGAATAGAGAGGCCTACGCGACTTAATAGAGCAAGAGCTCTAGGATACAAAGCAAAGAGGGGAATCATAGTTGTAAGAGTTAGAGTCAGGAGAGGGGGAAGGAGAGCAACAAGGCCCTGCAGAGGGAGGAAGACAAAGAACCAAATGGTAAATAGACTTACACCTAAGAAGAGTTTACAGTGGATAGCTGAAGAAAGGGCAAACAGAAAATATCCGAACTGCGAAGTACTTGGTTCTTATTGGGTCGGCGAGGATGGAAGATATAAATGGTTCGAAGTAATTTTAGTTGACAGAAGTTGCCCAGATATAATATCCGACAAAAACCTTAACTGGATAACAAAGCAAAAGGGGAGAGTTTATCGTGGTCTCACGCCTGCAGCTCGGAAGTCGAGAGGATTAAGGAGAAAGGGATTTGGATCTGAAAAAATAAGACCCAGTTACAGAGCGAATTTCAGAAAAGAAAAGGATGAAGGGTAAAATTGAATGGATAAAGGTCTCTGCTGTTGTTCACTCAACCGAAAGTAGAGAAAAAGTTTCCCAAGCAATTGCAAACATTTTTCCATTCGATTTTGAAATCCAAATTAGCGAGGCTAAAGGGCATTTTGGTAACCCAATGGAGTATTTAGAAGTTGAGATTAAGAAAAGTTCAGAGATAAAAGTCTTTTGGAAAAATTTGATGAATATTCTAAAAAACGAAATTAAAACCCTTTTAGAAACTCTGGACGATAGGATTGACGGACAGAATGTGTTGCATATAAGAATAGACAAACAGAGAGCATTTCTTGGAGATTTCAAGCTTTCAAATGTTGATCCAATTGCTATAAAGGTAAAACTCGTTGTCTATCCAGCTAGAAGGGAAAAAGCTATAGAACTAGCTAAAGAATTATGTACGACTTCGTGAGGTTTCTACCACCAAATCTAGATCTTGGTTTCAAGGGATTTGTCGTTCTTAGTGAGAATCCAGCCAAGGAAGGTTTATACGGCTATATAGTAAAGGCTTCGAATGCTAAAGATTTGAAAAAAAAGCTAAAAAGCTTGGAAAATGCAATTGTCGCAGTTTATTGCCCGGACTGGAAATACGCTGTCATGAGAAAAAAGGTGGATATTTTACTTGATAGTGAGGACAGAATTTTAGACTATGCAACAATAAAGCTTGCCAAGGAAAAAGATGTGGCAATCGAGTTCGGACTTTCCAAATTCTTAAATACTAGGGGACTGAAAAGATCCGTGCTATTTTCAAGGTTGAAAGATGAGATTAGGATTGTTAAAAAATTTGATACGCCTTTTTTGATCACTTCTTCGGCAGAAAACATTTACCAGTTGAGATCAAGGAAACAGATTGAAAGTTTCTTTTCTTATTTCGGTATTAGTGTTGAAAAGGCAAGATTCTATGCTGAAAGAATTGTTAGAAGATATTATGACGAAAATTATGTAATGGATGGCTTTTTTATAGAAAAAAGTTAAAATTAAAAAATTAAAGGGTGTCAATCAAAGTCTTTTTGGAAGAAGTTCTTACGATCTTTTTTTCTTTCCCTATTTCTTTCAGTTCCTCAGTCTCACTAAATCTCTCTGTTTCTTTTTCTGAGAGGTGCTCGTATTCTGTGCAACCCACTATATCCTTATCCTTGATTCCAGTCATTATTGCAACGACTCTAACAAATCCTTCAAACTCCTTGGAAATTCTTGCTCCCCAGATAACGTTTGCGTTATCATCTAATTCAAATGTAAGGTTTCTTATTATTTCTTCAGCCTCTTTGAGAGTCAGATCGTTTCCACCAGAGATGTGAACCAAGGCCCCAGTTGCTCCCCTGTAATCAACGTCAAGTAATGGATGAGATAAGCAGTCTTTTACAACTGTAGAAGCTTTATCTTGTGCTTTAGCTTCTCCTACGAGCATTACAGCCACTCCGCCATGGCCCATTATTGCCTTCAAATCGGCAAAGTCGATGTTAACTAGAGAGGGACGTGTGATGGTGTCTGTGATCCCCTTAATGGTTTCAGCAATAAGCTGGTCCATCACGCTGAAAGCTGCATCGATTGGGAGGTTGGGATAATATTCTACTAGTTTGTTGTTGTCTAAAACAACTACCGTATCGCAGTGTTCCTTGAGCTCTCTTAGCCCCTGAATTGCCTTCCCAATCCTCGCTCTTTCAACTTTGAAAGGCATTTGAGCGAAACCCACTACTATTGCTCCCTGTCTTTTAGCAATTTCAGCTACAACGGGAGCTGAACCTGTCCCAGTTCCGCCACCCATGCCGGCGCAGACGAAAACCATGTCTGCATCGGCTAACAATTCTTCAATAACACCTCTTGCAAGTTCTGCAGCCTTTCTACCAATTTCCGGGTAACCGCCAGCTCCCAAGCCACGTGTAAGACTTCTACCGATCAAAACTCTTTTATCTGCCTTAGTCATTAAAAGATGCTGCTTATCGGTGTTTATTGCGATGGTAGTTGCATCGAGCTCCATATGCGAAAGTCTGTTTATGGTGTTGTTCCCACACCCACCACAACCTACAACAAAAATCTTCGGTTTTTCAAAAAAGTCCTTAACTTCCTTAACCTTTTCCTCTCTCCTCAACCTATCCTGCTCCAAATATTGTTGGGCTTTACTAACCAAACTTTTCATACCAAACACCTCACCTAAACTCTCCTATTTTAGAGGCTTTTTCTATTGCCTCCTTGTTTTCCTCTAGAAATCTCTTTATTGCTGCTCTAATTGCTTCGCTGACCGATGTATATTCCCCAGCCTCAACTAAGAGCTCCAACTTTTGGTATTGAGCTTCCGTGAGTCTTATGCTTATTTTTCTGGTAGCCGCCATATTTCCACTCGAAGTATTGCCGCACGTTGGGTGCACAAAAGACCTTTTTTGTCAGTCTTTTGTGCACCTTTTGACTTCTTGTTGGCAACTATTGTCCGACATTATAATATTTAAAGTTTTCGGTGTTGATTATGATTAACCCAAAAAAATAAGTTTACAAAGAACTGTTATGTGATTAAACATATTATAAAAATAAAATTCCAATATGCGCAAGAAAAATTTAAGCCCAACGGGGCAAAGATTCGCCTTACAGGATGAAAGTCTGTCCAAACCGCTCTGGACTTTCTTTCTCAAAATTTTATGACGAAATGCCACAACCCATGCCAAAATCCTAGAGGGGAGCTGCCGAGAGATTCTTGAAGTCAACACCCGGGCTAAGCTTGTTGAGATACCGAAAAACAGAAACAGGGACTTTTGCTGCTGTGCGGGTGGCAGAAACTTTATCAGAGAGTACCCAAGGTAGTTCAGACCGAATAACCTGAGGGCAAAGAAGTCCACTGGTACAGGGGCTGAAATCCTGGCTGTGGTCTGCCCGTTCTGCATGATCATGCTGGAAGATGGTGTTAAGAGCGAGAAGCTCGAGCAGAAGATCTACTGCAGTTATCGAAACTTCCGATACTCTCAGTTTGCTTTCAATTCAGCAGCAAAATTGATAACAAAAAGGAAAGATTTTATAACACGAAAAACGAATTATTTCATAATGGTGTTACCTATGAAATGCGCAAAGTGTGGAAAGGAGATAAAGGAGGGAGAGGCGGTAAAAAAGGATAACAGCTTTCTCTGTGAGGACTGCTACTTCGACGAGCTAAGTCCTGTCCGAGTCTGTGATCCTTGGGCAGTAATGCTTGCAAAAAAGGCCGGCGGTAAGAGGCTCACCGAGAGACAGAGGAGGATTTACGAGCTGGTAAGGAGCAGAGGAGAGGCCAAGGCAGAAGAAATAGCGAGAGAGCTGGGGATGAGTGTTAAAGAGGTCGAGAGGGAGTTTGCAATTCTGAGGCATCTCGAACTCGTTAAGGGTAGAAAGGAAGGAGATGAAGTTTTTATCGTTCCATTTGACAGCTGAGAGGCGATCCTGTGGATAAAGCCAATGAGAAATTGGATTTAAAATTGCCTGACGTCGAAAAGGGTTTATGGAGCTTCACAGTGCTGTATTCTCAGATGGAAAGCTTACGGTCAAGCAGGAAGAACAGATAGCAGTTGGAATTTCCGTAGCGATAAGATGTTCACCGTGCATCAGGAGCCACGGCAGTAAAGCAATTGAAGCAAGAGCTTCCAAGGAGGAAATTCTGGAAGCAGCATCGGTTGCCCTGATAATGAGGGGCGGGGCGGGCCGGCAATTCCATAAATCAGGGAACTTATTGAGCTGCTTGGAGAGTGAGATTATGAATGCAGATGCGGGCTGAGGATAGATAGGCAGCTCAACGCGGCCATAAACCTATATCTTCAGATGGAGGGACTTTCTCCAGTTCTGAGACTCTTCGATGATGTGAGAATCCAATGAACTCGGGAGGGGTCCAAGGTTGCTGAATCTCAAGAGCTACGCAGTCAAAGTCTATTAATGACTACGTAGCTCAGAACCTTCAAATGAAAAAGTTAAAAATTCGATTTAAAACGAAATTTTTTATGATTTCTGCCCACGCTCCAGCTTTAGTGGACTACATATATCTAATAGATGAATTTCCATCTATAGGCGGACATGCAAGGATATTCTCAGCCTCCAAGTCTCCTGGTGGGGCTGGAGCCAATGTCGTCCACAATCTTGCGGTGCTCGGGCTAGATACTCGCCTATACACAACACTTGGCAAGGACGAGGATGCAAAATTTTTTGTTGAGAACACAAAGGCAAAAGTTTTTGCTGAAATAACAGACGAGCTTACAGGTAAAGTTCTCGTATTTGTCGACAGGAAAGGGGAAAGAACTTTTTTTGTTCAGCCAAATGCTGCTGGAAAACCTTTTGTGAAAGTTAGATCGGATGAATATCTTTATGTTGATCCTTTTCCATCAGAAGCTAGTTTTGAAATTCAAAAAGAGATTATGGAGAAATTTGAAGGATTCGTTATACTGAATCCCGGGCATTTCTATGCAAGTATGGGCTTTGAAAGGCTTAGCGAACTTTTAAGGTATTCAGATATGGTAATAATGTCTTCCCAAGAATTCGAAATGTTAAAGTGTTCACGCGAAGATTTAATGAAATTTGTGGAATTTGCTGTGATCACTCTAGGTAAAAATGGAGCACTTTGCTGGACAAAAGAAGGAAAGTTTTTTGAGAAAGCACTCAAAGCCAAGGTTGTTGACACAACAGGAGCTGGAGATGCTTTTGCAGCTGGTTTTATATATGGATTTGTTAATGGATTTCCAATTAACATTTGCCTAAAGCTTGGAAACTTTTGCGGAGCTTACAATGTGGAGAGAGTTGGAGCAAGGGCTTTTCCTACAAAAGACCTGGTTGAGAACTTTCTCTCGGAAATAGGTCTATCCCGCATTTAAAGGAGTTTCCGACGTTAAGGTTTTGCACTTCCTTTATCTGCCAGTTCAAAGCCAAGCTCTCCCGTCCCGCAGATCTCGTGACCTGCGGGCTATGTTTATGCATATTCTTAGCTTGGGCAACGCCGTACGTGTATCCTTCATATTTATTCAGCATGGAATATTATTTTAGTGGTTTATGTTAATAAACTTCTTGTTAAATTTTTCCGCCATTAGGCACATTTTGCCTATTGTCCTTCTTTTCTATCCTCCCCCTTGTTTTCTCCATTCCTCCCTTTTAGAGCAGAGAATTTCAGCTATAGATTTTAAAAACTAATTTTTGAGAACTTGCTATTTCGATTCGCAAATGTTATATTATGGGCAGAGTTTTTTTATTTATGGATGTAAGACTTATTGTAGAAAAGTTGGGCGCAAAAAGGGTTTATAAAGAAGATTGTGATTTGTGTATAATTGGATATACCGGTAAGAAGTGTCCTTATCTAAGAAAAATAGGCAAGGAGTTTTTCTGCGTAAGAGACGCGGCAAAAAAAGATCCAAGATTAAAATTTTAGTTGGTGAACTCAGATGAATTGGAAAAAATGGAAACACATAACAAAGCTCGATCCTGACAGAAAATTTGATAAAGAAATGATAAATACAGTCATTAAAAGCGGAACTGATGCCATAATGGTTTCCGGAACCCAAAACGTTACACTCCAAAAAGTTAAGGAATTGCTCAACGCCTTGAAAGGCAGTTCTATTCCCATTGTAATCGAGCCCTCTTCGCCCGATAGTGTTGTATATGAGGCAGACTATCTTTTCGTTCCAATTGTCCTTAATGCCTCAGATGGGGAATGGATAACCGGGAAGCATGCAGAATGGGTTAGAAAGAACTATGAAGACTTTAATAAGTTCGAAAAAATATTTAATGAAGTAATATTTGAAGGTTATATTGTGCTAAACCCCAATTCGGCTGTAGCAAGGGTTACAAAATCGAAGTGCGATTTAGACGAAAAAAGTGTAGCTTCCTATGCGTTTGTAGGAGAAAGAATGATGAAATTGCCCGTTATATATATTGAATATAGTGGGACGTACGGTAATCCGGAAGTCGTGAAAGAAGTTAAAAAAGTTTTGAAGTCTTCGAGACTCTTCTACGGTGGAGGTATAGACTGCAGAGAGAAGGCCTTAGAGATGCTAAAATTTGCGGACACAATAGTTGTCGGAAATGTGATATATGAAAAGGGTTTGAATGCGTTCCTTGAGACGATACCTTAAAGCCTTTTGGCAACTTTTGAGACTCGAACACGGATTGATGTATGGTTTTGGAGTTTTAATCGGATTAATTTTGGGAGGGGAGACGAATCTAAAGCTTTTTATACTTGGCTTTCTTACAGCCCTCTTTTTTCAGGCTTCAACATTCGCCATGAACGATTATCTAGACTACGAGGTAGATCTTGCAAACAAGAGATTTGATAGACCTCTAGTTCGTGGAGATATAAGCAGAAAATCCGCTTTGGTTCTCTCTATCCTTCTATTTCCCTTCGGCTGTGTGACTGCTTTTTTCATATCTATCCAAGCTTTTATTTTTGCCTTTTTAATTTCAACACTCGGATATCTTTACAACTACAAACTCAAGGAACTGGGTTTTGTTGGAAATATATATATCGCATTCACAATGTCGGCTCCCTTCATATTCGGCGGTATAATATCGAATTTAACTGTTTCCATCTTAATTTTATCCTTAATAGCATTCTTTTGTGGTCTTGGTAGAGAAGTGATGAAGGGAATTGAAGATGTTGAAGGCGATGCAATTAGGAACGTCAGGAGTATCGCGAGACTTTTTGGTACTGATTTTGCAGCAAAAATAGCTTCAACTTTTTTCCTAATCTCGATAGTTCTAAGCTTCCTCCCACCTATGCTTATTCCCGAATTTTTTGATGTAAAATACCTTCTCCCCATTTTAGCAACGGATATAATTCTTTTTCAGGTTGTTTTTAGTCTTAGGAAGTCGAAGGAAATTTCAAAGTTCAGAAAAAAGACACTTCTTGCAATCTTCTTGGGTTTGATCGGCTTCCTCGGTGGAGCCTTTTGAGTTAAATTTTTATCCCATTACAAAGCCATAGCGCTATGTTTGTTGAAATCGAAAGAAAGTGGCAGGAAATGTGGGAAAAGTACAGGATCTTTGAGGCAGATCCAAGCGACAAGGAGAAATTTTTCATAACAGTTCCGTATCCATATCTAAATGGAAATTTACACGCCGGACATACGAGGACTTTTACCATCGGTGACGCTTTTGCTAGGTACATGAGAATGAAAGGTTATAATGTTCTTTTTCCCCTAGGTTTTCACGTCACCGGGACTCCAATTATAGGGCTTGCTGAACTTATTGCCAAGAGGGATCAAAGAACAATTGACGTATACACGAAATTTCATGATGTCCCGATAGAGGAGCTTTTGAAACTTACAACTCCTGAAAAGATCGTTGAATACTTTGCCAAAGAAGCTTTGAGCGCCCTAAAAAGGATAGGCTATTCAATAGACTGGAGGAGAGTTTTCACAACAACAGACGAAGCTTACCAGAAATTCATAGAGTGGCAGTTTTGGAGACTTAAAGAGCTCGGATTAATCGAAAAAGGAAGTCATCCGGTTCGATACTGCCCAAACGACCAGAATCCGGTGGAAGATCATGACCTGCTCCTCGGCGATGAAGCAAGTATAGTAGAGTTCGTTGCTATAAAGTTCAGGCTTAAAGATTCCGATCTGATCTTCCCCTGTGCAACTCTTAGAGCTGAGACTATCTTTGGTGTCACAAACATATGGCTAAAGCCTACAAAGTACGTGATTGCAATGGTAGACGGAGAAAAATGGGTAGTAAGCAAGGAAGCATATGAAAAGTTAGTTTTTATGGATAAAAAAGTCGAACTTTTGAGAGAAGTTGATGCAAGCGAGTTTTTTGGAAAAAAAGTTATAGTTCCGATCGTTGAGAGGGAAGTTCCTATTCTTCCAGCAGAATTCGTAGATACGGACAACGCAACTGGCGTTGTTATGAGCGTTCCTGCGCATGCCCCATACGATTACGTTGCACTAAAAGAGCTTGGGGTAGAAATTGAACCAATAGTAATAATCGGGACTGATATCAAGGGCATCCCGGCAAAGGAAATAGTTGAAGAATTGGGAATAAAGGGACAAAACGATCCAGAACTCGAAAAGGCTACAAAGATTCTATACAAGAGGGAGTTCCATACTGGGATCATGCTTGAAAATACAGGGAAATTTGCGGGAATGAAAGTCTCTGAAGCAAAAGAAAGGATAGAAAAAGAATTAATCAGCCTGAAAATTGCAGATGTTTTTTATGAATTCAGTGAGAAACCTGTAGTTTGTAGATGCGGGACAAAATGCGTTGTTAAAGTTGTAAAGGATCAATGGTTTATAAGATATTCAAATGAGAATTGGAAGAGGAAAGTCCTTAGTCATCTAGAGAAAATGACTATAATACCCGAATATTATAAAGAAGAATTTAGAAATAAGATTGAGTGGTTAAAGGATAAAGCTTGTGCTAGAAGAAAAGGCCTAGGAACAAGGATACCTTGGGACAGAGAGTGGTTGATTGAAAGTCTTTCCGATTCGACAATTTACATGTGCTATTACATTCTGGCAAAATACGTAAATCTAGGTATTCTAAAGCCTGAGAATATAACAATGGAACTTCTAGACTATCTATTCTTAAATCGCGGCAGCCTAGAACTGGCAAAGAATTCGGGATTAAGCAAAGATGTAATCAGAAAGATAAAAGAGGAGTTTGAATACTGGTATCCTGTCGATCTAAGGAGTAGCGGGAAAGATCTAGTAGCAAATCACCTTCTTTTCTATCTTTTCCACCATGTTGCCCTTTTCGAAGAAAAATACCTTCCGAGAGCCATAGCGGTGAACGGTTATGTTAGCTTGGAAGGTCAAAAGATGAGCAAGAGTAAAGGACCACTGCTAACTATGAAAAGAGCACTCGATACGTATGGCGCTGATGTGACAAGACTCTACATTCTTCATTCAGCAGAATACGATAGTGATGCTGATTGGAGGAGTAAGGAAGTTGAGAGCTTTGTCGAGAGTCTGAAGAGATTTTTCAATTTGGTTAGGGAGAACTACACAAAAGAAGTAAATGAGGTGACTTTATTAGACAGGTGGCTTATCAGCAAGTTTAACAGAGCTGTTAAGGACGTCAGAGACGCCATGGATAAGCTTCAGACTAGAAGAGCTGTAAACGTAGCGTTCTTCGAGGTGATGAACTATGTCAGATGGTACATTCGAAGGGGTGGAAAAAACTTGGCCATAATCCTCGATGACTGGATAAAACTCCTTGCTCCGTTTATTCCACACATATGTGAGGAACTGTGGCATATGAAGCACTCAAGTTTTGTAAGTCTCGAAAAATATCCAGATTTTGATCCAAATAAGCTGGATCCCGTTGCAGAGAAAGCTGAGGAATATATTTCTAGATTACTGGAAGATATAAAAGAAGTCAAAAAATTCGTCGAGAATCCCAGAATTGTTTATATATACCCGGCAGAAGACTGGAAATTCGAGGCCTTGAAAATAGCCAACGAAAAAGGATTAAAAGAGGCACTGAGATTCCTTTCAGAAAAGGGAATTGCAAAGGAAGACATATCCGCCTTCTCAAAGAAATTCAAAAATGCCGAGCTAATACCAAATGAGAGGGAGATAATAAAACAGAATTTGGAGTTCTTCGAGAAGGAACTACAGCTAAGGGTTTCACTCGATTCCGAAAAAATTCCAGTGGACAAAAAAAGATTTGCAATGCCTGGAAGACCCGCAATATTCGTATGTTAAAACTCTCATGTTAAAGCAAAGCTTCGGCTTCTGGGCTTGTAACTTCAGTTGTCCAGTCTAGTTTTTTATCCTTCCTCCCAGATTTTTCATTCCTTTCAACTTCATAGGGAGCTTTTGGTGTGAACGATGCTCCTACACAATCTTATCATAATCCCGTAACCACTGCTTAGATTTTCCCATATCGGGCACAGGAGTGAGCTATCGCCTTTAAAGGCAGGCTTCAAGCGCTATACTGCGGATTTTATAAAAAAGGTGCCAGAAAACCCAGAGCTAAAGCTCTGGGATGAATGGGTAAAGCTTGAATAGTGCACTCCCCAATTCTAACATAGATGCGGGCATGTTGCCCAAGTCAATGGAAGGGAATTCGGATGCATAAACAATAGTCCGCAGGTTAATCTGCGGGATGGGGGAGCTTGGCTTTGGACCGGCAGATGAGGTTGGTGGCGAAAAGCCCTCCCTTAACGCCGGAAGCTCCCGACTTTAGCCGTGAAGCAACTCACTCAAGTTATAACTCTTTTCGGGATGCAATTCTTTATGGGCTCGGGGGGATTCGAACCCCCGACCTCCGCCGTGTGAGGGCGACGTCATAACCGCTAGACCACGAGCCCCTAGGAAAATCTCTGTTGAGCTTTTTAATACTTTTCCTCCGCTGTCACAATATAGGCTGCTCCGGTTCATTTATAATACTCATAAGTTTTTCAACTGTGTTTATCCCCACTTTTAGAAGCCTGAGAAGCTGAATTTGAAAGATTTGGGCCGTTATGAAGGCGTCTGCAAGCGCATTGTGCCTAAAAGGGGTTTTTAAACTGTACTTTTTTGCAAGAGAGTCAAGGTCAGGTGATTCTAGGTACTTTTCACCCAAAAACCTACTAAGAGCTCTGTCAACTTTAACAACATCGATTTTTTCCGCATTAAAATTCCTAGAAGCATTTTTCAAAAAGCTGTAATCGAGTTCAACGCAGAAACCGACTAATATGCTACCTTCCAGGATATTTCGAATTTTTGGATATATTTCGTCAAAACACGGGGCTTTTTCGAGTTTTTCCTGGCTAATTCCGTGGATTTTTAACGTTTTTATTTTCACTTTTTTAGGTTTCACTAAAGAATAGAAGGAATTGCTTGACAGAATTTTGAGCCCTTCAAGTGGAACTATCCCGATAGCAATTATCTCATCCTTTTGAGGATTCAGTCCTGTTGTTTCCAGATCCAAAGATGAAAATCTGGCTTCTCTGATGTTCATAAACCCCCTTCCACGAAAAACCTACCCTTAACCAACTTCTCGAAGTCTTGTACAATTTTAAGAGCGTCTTTCAATGCAAACTGGTTTATTCTGCTAAGGTTCTTAACATTCAGAACGTTTCCTTTCCCCGCCACCTGATTTTTCAATCTTAAATTTTGAAGGAATTCATAGCTGTCGAGAACGCTTTTCAAAACGTTTTCGCTGAGCGATCCAATTTCAACAAGCTTCATTAACCTCTCCCTTGTATTGGTGATATTTACTATCTTTTTCTCCAACGCAAGAACCCTCGTACAGTTAACTATCGGATATATCCCAAACTTTTTTAAATCAAACTCCTCCACCCCTCTTATTCCCCCGAGCTTTGGAGGTTCAAGCATAACAGCATCGCTTGCAAGATATCTCAGAACTTGTGCGTTCACCTTTTCATGAATGAAACCGATGAGTTCATCTAAAAAATCTTTTTTACCATAAATAGCTCTGAGATCGAGGAATACAGTCAAATATCTCACGTTTTCTGGGCTAAGACTTGTCATCCAATTCTCAAATTTCTTTTTCCACTCTTCAACGCTCATGCACCAGTTCATAGCCATGTAACCACCGCTGCACTTCGGAATTCCTACAAATTCTAGATTATTGTTCACGATTTTTGCGAATTCCCTTATGTTCTCACCGTTCCCACTGTGAATTATCATGTTATCCTGATCCGTTGCTAAAATTTGTTCCTTTCTTGCAGAGCTCCCCATGTTGATCCAAACGTAATCCCCAAGTTCCCCAAATTCTTTTGTAAAACTTTTCTCTGTAATCTCTATTACTTTCTCTGTTAGCAAATCGTAAAAGCTTGAGATTAGTGAAGAGAGTTCATAAAATCCAATCCCACGAATCGACAAATTCTTTATGGTCTCTACAATCCGCTCGTGTATTGACCTGATCTCTTCTAGATTCGTAGCTTTTCCGAGCTTCCTGTGAAGAATTGAAACTGAAGTAAAAGGTTCGAACTGGGACATTATGTCTTTAACTGAGATTACACCGTAAAGCTTTCCGTATCTAGTTATCACGAGATGATTGATTCTCCTAGAATTCAAAATCTGGTAAGCCTCAAAAAGGGGTCGATCGAATTCAATGCTCATCACTGGGCTGCTCATGTAAGCTGAAACTTTTTCTTCCTTGCTCGTTCCATGTATCACGAATTTTCTCAGATCCCGGTTTGTAAAAATACCGATTGGAGTCATGTCATTTTTTACAACCACTATTGAACCTACTCCGTTCATTTCCATTTTCAGTGCCGCATCTCTTACAGTTGTGTATGCATCACAAAAAACTGGTTTCTTAGTTATGCAATCTGCAACTTTCATCAAAAGTGCATCGCTTAGCTCTCTCCCCTCAAGAAGGCAAATTAAACCCTTAAGGTCCCTCTTCATAATCTTATCAATGAAATCGCGGAACTTTGCATTTTCAGCGACGATCCTGTTAATGAAATCTCTCTTGATCGTAAAACAGATCGTATCCGAGCTCGCTACTGCTTTTGAATTCTCGTAAATTCCTAAACCAAAAATATCTCCTTTTTCGAACTCTTCAATTAGTTCTCCGTTTTTGTAAAGTCCTACGTGTCCAGAAAAGACTATATAGAGTTTCTTTGGTGTTCCAGAGAAAATGATCTCACCCTCTTCAAAAGCTTCAACATCTAATTTGGAGACGAGAAAATCAATTTCTTCCTCGCTCAGGAGATCAAAGGGCTTTATCTTCCTTATAAACTCCTTCGGAGGCAACATTGATTATAATTGGATTAACGCAAGTTAAATTTTTCTGTGTTTAACTAATGCTAAAAATCGAAAAATTTAAATAGTGATAAATTAACGAGCTCACGGTGGTAGCATGCCATGGCCGCCAAAAGTGTTCTGGGTGGGTTTGTTGATAATTTACGGAACTGCTGTGCTAGGATGGTTGCTTGAAGCAACAGTAAAAATACAGAAGATACCTACTGCACAGATCTGGTACACATCAATCTGGGCAACATTTCTGGCTCCGGTAATTGTGTCTTGGATGTATTTCTATTTCAGGGAAAGAGCAGAGGCGAAGAAAGCTGCAGAAAAGAAAGAGGTGAGCTGAAATGGCCGAAAGCGTTGATCCAGTTGTTATTGCGATAGTTGCCATCTACCTTATTGCAGTAGTTGTGATAGGGTATTACTCAAGGGTTAGACTAAAGAGCGCAATAGACTACTATGTTGCCGGAAGAAGAGTTGGCAGCGTTGTTAACGGGCTTGCATTGGAATCAACATACTTCAGCCCCGCTTCCATGCTAGGTCTGCCGGCTTACATATTCCTAATCGGTTATCCGTTCTGGTGGGGAATGATGGCAATAGTTGCTGGTATGCCTATTGCGACCCTTCTAACAGCAGCGGCTTTGAGAAAATATGCACCAGTGAGTTTTGCAGACTACTATGCTGACCGCTTTGGTGATGAAAGGTTAAGGTGGTGGATAGGAATTATAGTAATTGTCGGAAGCATACTCTACATAGCGCTGTCCCTCGTGGGTATGGCCTTGTTCATGGTCGCAATTCTCAAGATGCCCTACCTAATAGCTTTGATTATTACAACAATTATTACAATGTTCTATGTCGTCTACGGTGGCATGATTGCCACAAGCTGGAATGCAGCAATGCAAGCTGTTGTGATGACCCTCGCAGCAATAATAGCCGCGGTAGCGATTGTATGGCAACTCGGAGGCTTTGAGGGCGTTTATTATGCAGCCCTGAAATCTTATCCAAAGATCTGGAATACTCCAGCGGATGCCCCGGACGTTCCCCACCTCCTCAGCTCAACATGGATTGCCGTGATAGGCTGGTTCTTTGTATGGCACTACGGTTTCGCAACAATGCCGTATACAGTGGTTAGATTTTTCACAACTATGGACATAAAGACTGCAAGAAGGAGCATTTTCTGGTGCACTTTGGCAGCAGGAGCTTTCTATGTCGCTTTACAACTCATAGGAATAACTTCCAAGTACATGATCGAGAAATATCACCCAATTGCCGTCGCTGCTGGCGGAAACATGACGGCAACACAAGTTCTAGCAACGATACAGAAAACTTACGGAATTGGAACTGTAACAGATTATTCGATGATCGCAGCGGTTGAAGCTCTGGGAAATCCAGTTGTACTTGGCATTCTGTGCGCAGGTGGTCTTGCAGTTGCAATGTCAACCGCAGCTGGCTGGGCTGTTGTGGTTAACACGATAATAGCGAGAGACTGGATGGTGAAACTTCTGAAGTCAAAGAAAGCAGAAGAAAGACCAATATTCTACGGAAGACTTGTAGCGTTTATATTCTTGCTGATAGGTTTCATTGTTGCAATTCAGCCACCAGCTCTTGTTCTGGACCTAAGCGGCTGGGCATTCATAGTCGTCATCTGCAGCCTCGGTCCTGGCTTAGTACTCGGACTATGGTGGAAGAGAGCGACAAGGGCTGCAATGTGGATAACAGCAATAGTGATGTTCATCGTCAGCATGGTTGCTTGGCTTAGAGCCCATCTTGTTCTCGGTCACCACGCAAGGTTCTTCCTGAATGACATATTATTCGGAAACCCCAACGCGCTGATAACACCGCACCAAGTCTGGACGATTCCAGTGGGGTTCATTCTGTTCATCATAATATCGCTGCTAACTAAGCCTCCTGAGGAAGAGAGAGTGCAGAAGTACTGCGTTGAGCTCACGAAAGAAGTTTGATTATTTATAAATTTTTATAAAATTTTTTAAAATGGTGGTTCTTTATGGAGGCATTTAAAGCCCTTTGGAGGGAAGAGAAAGAGAATCCAGAAAAGTTCTGGAATTACTATGCTGAAAAGGCTATGGAGGGTATACACTGGTTTAGGAAATGGGACGTTGCCTTGATTATAAGCTTGAGTGAAGAGGTAATAACATGACACCAAAGGAGCTTTCAGTCGTTATAGAGCGCTACATCCGACCCCAAACTTTTCCGCTTTCTTTTAAATTCGGCGACGATCAAAGAGCGAGAAAGCTCAAAGACTTAACTATTTGCCAAATATACAACATGGCCAGAAGATACGGCTGGTTTTTAAAGTTCGACGTCGAAACAACTTGTCCACTAGGAATCATAGCCTATGGCTTTGCTGAACCGGATGAGCTCTACAAATCGGGAAAACTTGCATACGAAGCGGGGTATGCGGTAAACGAGGAAATAGGAAAGAAATTCGAAGAGGTCGTTCCAAAAATAAGAGGATACAAATCTTGCCTAGTGGCACCATTGGAAAGAGAAGATTTTATACCAAAACCAGACTTTGTCGTTGTCTACGCAACCCCAGCACAAGTCCTCCGCTTTGTCCACGCTTATCTCTACAATAAGGGAGGTAAAGTGGATACTTCTATTCTCGGCAGAGGAGCATGTGCCGAGTTTCTAGAGGCTTTTATTTACAAAAAGCTAAAGATACTCATCCCATGCTACGGCGACAGACTATTTGGTCTAACCCAAGATCACGAAATGGCTGTAGCTTTTCCTTTCGAGATGGCTGAAGAAATTGCAAAAGGGCTAGAGGAAACGCATAAGAGAGGGATAAGATATCCGATTCCCAATACAGCTCTAAGAGTGCCGTTACCTATGATAGAGAGCTACAGGAAATCAGTTGAAAGCATGCGTAAGTCTAGCGAGAGCTAGTGCTGCCCTTTCAATAGAATCAAAAAGAATACAGTCCGCCATCGTTCTTTTCTTCCTCTCAAAATCTTCTCTATCTGAAATGTACACAACGATCTCATTTCTGAAGAGACTTTTCATAACATCTTCGGGCACAACCCACGCCGGAGGGGCTAGTGCATAGCAGAATACCACAGCATCTACATTCTCATCCTTTTTAAGTATCTCGAGAATTGTTTTGAGTTTTAAGAAGTCGAGCCCGCTAAAAGATAAATCTACGGGATTCTCTCTGAGAGTTAACGGAGGAAGTAACTCTCTCAGCTTCTGTATCGTTTTGCTACTCAATTTTGCAAGCTTTCCTCCGTTGCTTTCAAGGAGATCTGCAAAAACAATTCCAAGTCCGGCTTGAATTGTTGCAACTGCCACACTTCGAATTGCCCCGAATCTCTCGAGCAGGATTGCTACGTCTATCAGTTCTGTTGGTGTTTCGACAGCTATGGCGCCTGCCTGTATTATCGCGGATTTGAAAATCCTGTAATCTCCTGCTACACTTCCGGTGTGACTTAAAGAAGCTCTATCAGCAATTTCGCTCTTTCCAGCTTTGAGAACAACTGCGAATTTTCCAGATTCTCTTATCTTTTTTAAACTTTCAAAAAAGGCCCTCCCGTTCTCGAGGCCTTCAACGTAAATTGCAACAACTTTCGTGTTATTATCGTTCGCCAAAAACTCAATAACGTCTGGAAAATCTACATCGCAGCGGTTTCCCAGATGCACTATATAGCTAAAACCAACATCGCTGAATTTGTGCAATACGTAATGGCAAATTCCACCACTTTGAGATACGAGAGCAATTCTTCCCCTTTTAAGCTTGCTGAAAGCCGGTGTAAAGCTTGCATTGATTTCATCTATCAGGTTTACAAAACCAAATACGTTGGGACCTATAATCGTTATTTTCTCGCCCAATTCTCGCAATCTTTTTTCTCTCTCCTTTCCCTCTTCAATTTCAGCCTCTCTAAAGCCTGCGGAAATTATTAATACCTCTTTTGCCTTTCCAATTAGGGATTCAACGGTCTCGACCACTTTTTCAGCGGGCAGCGCGATTACAGCAAGATCCACTTCAGGTAACTCCGCTAAGGACTTGAAAACCTTAATTCCATCTATTTCGTCCAGATTCGGATTTACTGGGTATATTTCAATATTTCTATTCGCCTTCAGACTTTGAATGACTGCATAGCCAACCTTCAGCGGCTTATCGCTTGCGCCGATGACTGCTATCTTTTTTGGATTTAGTATAGGGATCTTTCTTACCCTTTTAAAGGACTTCTTTTCTCCGAGAAATATCTTTGCATCCGCAACGATGCATCCCTTTTCGTATACAAAAACAGGATTCAAATCCATTTCCAGTATATTTTCTCTTTCAGCAATCTCGCTAAGCTTCAGAGCGAGTTCTATTACCGCTTCTCTGTCAAATGCTCTCCCACGATATTCAAAGATATTTGGAACTTCTCTAAGCATGTCTTCAACGTCTTTTCTTGAGACTGGAATTAAACGAACGCTGTAAGTTTTTAAAGCTTCTATAAAAAATCCTCCTAAACCGAGGGCCAAAAATGGTCCAAATTGTTCGTTCTGCGAAACGCCCAAAAATATCTCGATACCTCCCTCGAGTTTTCTCTGAACGTTTACACCCTCAGCAAAGTCAATTGCCATGAGTTCCCGGAAGTTTTTTACTGCCTCTTTTTCGTCGTTAACAAATCTTACTCCTCCAACGTCGCTCTTGTGTGGTATTCTTCGAGAAGCGATCTTCAAAACAGCAGGAAAACCGGTTATTTTCAAAGCTTCGAGCAAATCTTCTTCTTTCTTTACAAAAAAGCATTTTGCAGTCTTTATACCGTATTTCTCAAGAAATTCCTTGGCTTCATGCTCCATTAAAAAATTAGAAAATTTCTGGTGCTCTGTATTCTCCAAAAACTTCTCTAAGCGCATCAGCTATTTCACCCAGCGTCGCCTTTGATCTGACACATTCAAAAACAAAGGGCATAAGATTAGCATCGGTTTCGGCTACTTTTTTAAGCTTTTCAAGACTTCTTTCAACTTCTCTTTTATCCCTGTTCTCCTTAAACCTCTTTACTCTTGCAACCTGTTTTTCAACGACTTCTTTAGGAACTCTTAACAGTTCCATGTGGATTTCTTCCTCGATCTGATATTTGTTTACTCCAACAACTACGAGTTCGCCGCTTTCTATTGCTTTCTGCTTCTCATAAGCGGATTTCTGAATTTCCCTTTGAACATAACCGCTCTCTATTGCCTTGATCATTCCCCCCATTTCATCAATCTTCTCTATGTATTTCATCGCCTCTTCCTCGATTTTGTCTGTAAGCCATTCTACATAATAGCTTCCTCCGAGCGGATCTATGACGTCAGCTACTCCGAGTTCCTCAGCGATTATTTGCTGAGTTCTGAGCGCAATTCTCACCGCTTTCTCAGTCGGAAGGCAAAGGGCTTCATCAAAGCTGTTGGTGTGTAGCGACTGGCAACCTCCGAGAACTGCTGCTAAAGCCTGCATCGCAACTCGAATTATGTTCAGCTCAGGTTGCTGAGCAGTTAAAGTGCAGCCGGCCGTCTGAACATGAAATCGAAGCATCATCGATTGAGGCTTTTTTGCATCGAACCTTTCCTTCATTATTCTTGCCCACAAACGCCTTGCTGCCCTGAACTTCGCCACTTCCTCGAATAAATTGTTTCCCGCAGAGAAGAAAAAGCTCAGTTGAGGTGCAAAATCGTCAACGTTTATACCTCTTTCCAGAACTTTTTCAACATAAGTTATCCCATCTGCTAGCGTAAAAGCAACCTCCTGGACAGGGGTTGCACCGGCTTCCTCCATGTGGTAACCGGAGATGCTTATCGAATTCCAATTTGGCATTTCTTTTGCACAGAAGACAATTATGTCTGTTGCCAGCCTTAAAGATTGCTCCGGTGGATATATGTAAGTCCCTCTCGCGATGTACTCTTTTAGCATATCGTTTTGCACAGTTCCCCGGAGTTCAGCTATATTAGCTCCCTGAGATTCCGCAACCAAAGCGTACATTGCTAGTATCTGGGCACAGGTTGAGTTTATTGTCATTGAAGTCGAAACTTTTGCCAAGGGTATTCCATCGAAAAGTGTTTGCATGTCTTCAATCGTTGAAATCGCCACCCCTACTTTTCCAACTTCCCCTAAGGCCATGGGATGATCGCTGTCGTAGCCAATTTGTGTTGGTAAATCAAACGCAACGCTCAAACCAGTCTGCCCCTGAGAGAGAAGGAATTTGTATCTCTTGTTTGTCTCTTCAGCGGTTCCGAAGCCTGCATACTGTCTCATTGTCCAAATTCTCCCACGGTACATTGTCGGGTATATTCCTCTAGTGAAAGGATAAACACCGGGATATCCTAGTTTCTTCTCGTAGTTTGGATCTACCACGCCAACGTCCTCTGGTGTATAGAGTCTATCAACTACGAATCCAGAACTGACCTTAAATTCCCTCTTTCTTTCCGGAGCTTTTTTTATGAAAGGACCAACAACCTTTTCCTCCCACTCCTTCTTATTCATAATATCTCACCCCAATCTAATTAGGGGAGCATCTTTCACAACTTTATCCCCAACTTTAACAAAAATCTCAACAACTTTTCCGCCGACAGTTGCTTTTATCGGATTTTCCATTTTCATGGCCTCAATCACGGCAACGGTATCCCCCTCTTTTATTTCATCCCCAACTTTTACGAGTATCTTAGTCACCATTCCATTCATCGGCGATTTTATGACTTTACCCTCAATCTTTTCGACTTTTTCTATTTTTTCAACTCTCTCTTTTCTTTCCCTTCTTTCAGCAACTTCTACCTTCACTTCGATTTTTGGTTTGACTTCGATCAGAGCTGTTTTCCCGTTTATCTTTACTTGGAATAAGTTCGCTCCAACTTCCTCAACTTCAACTTCATAAACTCTTCCGCCGAATTCAGCTCTGTAGATCACAATATCACCCTTCCAGAGAGTTTCCAGACTTTAGGAACCTCTTTTATCTCAATTGGTTTCTCTTTCTCTCTCAGATATTTGTGTATGCATGCTACAGCAACGATGAATTCATCCGGCGTCATATTGATCACAGAGGAATGTTACCATGCTTTTTAGGCGGCAACTTCTCTCTTTTGCTCTCGAGAATTCTAAGGGCAGAAATTATTTTGATCCTAGTTAGCTTAGGATCTATTACATCGTCGATATATCCGCGGGCCGCTGCTCTGTATGGGTTTGCAAATTTTTCCCTATATTCCTTTATTTTAGCCTCTCTCATAGCTTTTGGATCGGCTGCACTGGAAATTTCTTTTCTGAAAACTATTTCTGCAGCACCTTCCGGTCCCATTACAGCTATTTCTGCAGCAGGATACGCAAAAACGATGTCGGCCCCAAGGTGCTTGCTACCCATTGCAAGATACGCTCCACCGTAAGCTTTTCTTACTATTATGGTTACCATTGGAACTGTTGCCTCGCTGTAGGCGAAGAGAACTTTTGCTCCGTGCCTTATTATACCCCCATATTCCTGCTCAACTCCTGGAAGATAGCCCGGAACATCTACAAACGTAATTATTGGAATGTTGAAGCAGTCGCAAAATCTGACAAACCTTGCAATCTTGTCGCTGCTATCAACATCCAAACATCCGGCCAAGTGCGCGGGATTATTGGCTACTATTCCTACTGTTTTTCCATCAATCCTTGCAAAGCCGACTATCGCATTTGGAGCGAAATATTTGTGAATTTCAAAGAATTCATTCTCATCAACAACTGCATTTATCACTGCATGCATGTCATAGGGCTTCTGCGGATCTTCTGGAATCACTTCATAGATTTCTGGTGTTAAGCGAGAGGGGCTGTCATTCGTTTTAACGGTTGGAGGATCCTCCATGTTGTTCAGCGGCAAGTAGCTCAGAAGTTTTCTCACCAATCTCATCGCATCCTCATCGTTCTCAGCCACGAGATGGCAATTTCCGCTTTTCATTGCGTGGGCTTCCCATCCTCCTAGTTCAAACGCCGTGACATCTTCACCAGTCACGGCTTTAACAACGGCTGGACCTGTTATAAACATGTAGCAGTTCTGATTTTTCGTCATGACGATGAAATCGCCGATAGCAGGGCTGTAGACAGCTCCTCCGGCGCATGGGCCTAGAATTACGCTTATCTGGGGTATTACTCCGCTTGCCAGCGTGTTTCGGTAGAATATATCTCCATAACCTTTAAGAGCGTCGACGCCTTCCTGGATTCTCGCACCACCGCTGTCGTTTAATCCAACCACTGGAATTCCAACCTTCATAGCGAAGTCTAGGAGATAAGCTATCTTGAATCCATGCATCTCCCCGAGACTTCCTCCCATAACTGTAAAATCTTGGGCAAATACTGCTACTGGTCTCCCGTCAACGGTTCCGTAACCAGTTATTACACCATCTGCAGGTAAATCCATCTTGTCCAAACCAAAATCCGTATTTCTTTTTTCAACAAACGGATTCAATTCTACAAAGCTTCCTGGATCAAGAAGGAGATCTATCCTTTCTCTCGCCGTTAGCTTTCCCTGTTCATGCTGCTTTGCAATCCTTTCGTCACCGCCCATCTTTAAAATTTTTTCCCTCCTTTTGTATAGGTCCTTCAGCGCCTCCATATTAACCCTCTACGAATTCCAAAAGGACACCATGCACGCTTTTCGGATGTAGAAATGCAACCTTTTTTCCACCAGCCCCTATTCTGGGTTTCTCATCTATCAGTTTTATGCCAGCCTTTCTTGCATGTTCAAGTGATCTCTCTATGTTTTCCACGTTTATAGCTATGTGATGGATCCCCTCCCCTCGATTGGCTATGAATTTCGCTATTGCAGAATCTTCAGCCGTTGCTTCCAGCAGTTCTATTCTGCTCTCTCCCACTGGAAGCATCGCAACCTTCACTTTCTGTTCTTTTACTTCTTCTATTTCCTTAACTTTAAGACCCAGGGACTCGAAAGTTTTAACGGCTTCCTCCAAATTCTTAACCGCAATTCCAATATGGTCTATCTTCAATGTCATCACCTCTTCAGTTTTTCTACTTCTTTCTTTATGAATTCTGCTATATCACTAATCTTGGTCCCGGGTGTAAAGATACCCGAGACTCCGAGACTCATCAGAACCTTTGCATCGTCTGGGGGGATTATTCCCCCCACAAGGACAATGAGATCTTTTCCGGGTTCAAGCCCCCTCTTCTTTAACTCTTCAATAACAAGGGGTATCAATTCCATGTGGGCACCGCTTAAAATGCTCAATCCCAAAACCTGAACATCTTCCTGCAAAGCAGTTTCCGCTATTTCAGCCGGGGTTCTTCTTATTCCCGTATATATAACTTCAAATCCTGCATCTCTCAAACCGCGGGCAACTACCTTTGCTCCCCTATCATGGCCATCAAGTCCGGGTTTTGCGACTAAAACCCTTATCTTCATAGTTTCCAGCATGAAATCACCTCAAGAAAAGTTTTAAAAAAATTTAGCTTTTTATATCTAGCAAATCACATACTGCCTTCTCCCTTTTTGCCAAATCTGCTAGGAACTGCAGAAAAACGAGCGAGGCGCTGGGTGATCCGCCACCATGAAAAGCTCCGACCAAATGAGAACTCATAGCCCAAAATTCAATAAATTTTATTATTTTCATTCTATCTTCAGGGGAAATTTTTTCGCTTCCTCGCATCAGTTCTCTTATTTCTTCCCCTATCTCTCCTCTAAGATCGAACTCTGAAGGCGCAGTAGCAGGAATTCCGCCGGCAATGTCTATGAGATTTGCAAGAGATTTCATGAACCCTTCCACCCCCATTACTTTCGCCGAGTTTGCTACTTCTCTATTTGGCTGCCAGGTCTCAGCAATCCTATATCCTTTCACAGCGCCCCCCACTGCTATTGCGTGCGCAGACTCGCTAAAGGCTACCATTTCCGCGAGTTTTTGCCTTAATTGTGAGACGTTTTCAAGTCCGTTCGCTTTCAGCATCATGCTCGCAGCACCGGCCATAGAATCCATGAATCCAGCTTTACAGGATGCTCCAACACAACGATGAGAGCAGGCAAAGAGAGTTAGCAGATCCCTTGTGGCTTTCAAATCTTCAAAAACAAATACTCTATCCCAAGGAATGAAAGTTTCTTTGAAAATGATCATACAGGTTGTTCTATCTCCGAATTTCGGATTCCCCATTTCGAAGCTTCCTCCTTCTCTAAACTTAGCCTGTACTCCTGTATTCTGCAGAACGTATTTTACATCGTCTTCCGGGAGAGAAGCGAAAGCGACCGCAAATTTTTCTTCTCCTTCCTTAAAAGTCTGCGTTGGCAGGACAAAGTTTACATCAGCTGCAAAAGCGCCGCTTTGATGGATTTTTGCGCCGCTGACATAAATGCCCTTGCTATCTTTTTTGACAACTCTAACGTACATTTCCTCCTGTTGCAACGGTCTTTTGCTTCTATCTCCCTTCACATCCGTTAAGGCGGATGTGCACGCAAAGTCATTTTTCTGTATTTCTTTCAAAAGATTGAGAAATCTTTTGTGATAGTCGCTACCGCTTTTTTCGTCAACAATCTTAGTAATCGGGTATAGGGAATTTATTGCATCACAGCCAGTACATCGGTAATTGCAAGTTGCAAGTCTCAGGCTGAGCTCTCTCTGGTAGTCGTATCTCTTTATCAGATCGTCAGCACTTCTGATTACTGCATTCAGTACATTGACTTTTTCGTTAATAAGATCCGAGAAAACTGCATAGTTGCCCGCAAGCTCGTATGTTTTTGCTATCGCATTTATCACCGGTTTTATGTTCGGATGCTCTGTCCAATTTTCAATCCTTTTACCCGCAACATATATAACCCTTTTATATTCCTTCAATCTCTCAACGTATTCATCACCACTTATCATTTACTCACCCCAAACAGGTTTTCTCTTTTCAAGAAATGCCTTAATTCCTTCTTTGGCGAATCTTGAAGCAGAATGCAACGCAATGGCTTCTGTGGCAAAACTCAGCGCAGAAAAGTCCTCCATGAATATCTGGCCATAGAAGAAGCGCTTGCCCGATTCAAGAACCTCGAGCGGAAATTTAGCAATTTTCTTCGCAAATTCTTCCGTCTCCTTCTCCAGTTCCTCATCTTTCACCACCTTGTTAACCAAGCCTATTCTTAGCGCCTCCTCAGCGCTGATAGGTTCCCCAAGAATTCCAAGCTCAAATGCTTTCTTTCTACTGACATTTCTGCTCACAAAAACGATTGGCGTAAAACAGAATAACCCTATGTTTACACCCGGGGTCGCGAATCGAGCATTTTCTGAAGCTATTGCCAGATCACAGGCCGCAACTAACTGACAACCTGCAGCATACGCTACCCCGCGGACCATTGCGATAAAAGGCTGAGGGGCGCTTCTTATCGCATGCATGACTTTAAAACATTGCAAAAAAAGCTTCTCAACTTCTATCGGTTCCCCTTCGTAGATTTCTCTCAGATCATGACCAGCCGAGAAGTTTTTTCCAGCCCCAGTTAAAATAACCGCCCTAACTTTCCTTTCTTCAGCCAAATTTTTTATTATCTTTTCTAAGTCGCAAAGCGTTTCATAGGATAGCGGATTCACTTTTTCCGGATTGTTGAGGGTTATTTTGCCCACTCTCTCTTTTTCTTCGTATAAAACTCTCATTAAATACTAATTTTCAGTACTACAATAAAAAGTTTTTTGAATTGAACAATAAAAAAACAAAAAACTTAAATAGGAATTCTTAAAAAAAGACTTCGGTGATTTAATGCCTGCAATAGTTGGGGTTGGTTACAGCGGTTTTAATGCAAATACACCAGATCTGAGTTGGAAAGAGATCATGTATGAAGCAGCAGTAAGAGCCTACGAAGATGCCGGAATAGATCCGAGAAAAGACGTTGACAGTTTTATAACATGTGCTGAGGACTTCTACGAAGGTTTTGCAATCTTTGACGAATTTGTTCCAGATCAACTCGGAGCAGTGCTGAAGCCAACATGTACAGTCTGTGCCGACTTTCTTTACGGTTTAGCAACTGCCTATATGCAAATTGAAAGCGGATTGGCAGAGATAGCCGTGGTCGAAGCCCACAGCAAAGCAAGCGATATAAAGACTTTTGGTGAAGTTATAAGACATGCAATGGATCCGATTTGGCTGAAAGGAGTTACTAATGCCCATCCTTATTACCTCGCAGCTCTTGAAATGAGTTACTACATGAACAAATACTGTATAACTCAGGAGGCAATAGCTGAAGTTGTTGTGAAAAATAAAAGAAATGCCTTGCTAAACGACTCAGCCCCCTATGGAGCGAAGTTAACTGTTGAATACGCCCTAAAAAGCCCGTTTGTATTTTATCCAATGAGAAAAATAGAGATAGCTGAAAGGGCAGATGGAGCAATCGTTTTTGTTGTTGCAAGCGATGAAATGGCTAGGAAAATCACGGACTCACCAGTATGGATAAAAGGCGTGGGCTGGTGGAGCGAAACGAGCAACTACGATACCATGAGTTTCGAAGCTCGTTATGCTTACAAATCTGCAAAGATGGCATATAGAATGGCAGGAATCGAGAACCCAAGTAAGGAAATCGATATAGCTGAAGTTGACGACAGATTTGCCTTCAAAGAAATTCAGCACATTGTTGCGCTCCAGCTTGCTGGAAAATATGACGTCTGCGATCTCATGAGTGAAGGTTACTTTGCAAGAAACGGTTCATTGCCCGTTAACGTTTCTGGAGGAAATCTTGGAGTAGGAAACCTGCTGGAAGCTACTGGAGGACAGAAGGCCCTGGAGATAGTAATACAGCTCCGTGGCGAGGCTGGCAGAAGACAAGTGGATTGCGAAATCGGTGTTGCACAAGCTTGGAGATATATTCCGACGGCAAGTGGGGCTGTTGCTGTATTTGGGGTGTGAAATATGGAAGTTGAAATTGTTAAAGGTTTGAAGTTCCATAAAAAGCAGGATGTTGCGATAGTTGGTGCAGGAATGACAACTTTCAAGCGAAGATTGCTTGAAACTGGTAAGGAATTATCGTATTTTGCCGTAAAGCAGGCTTTAGAAGAGGCTGGCCTTGATATTAAGGACATAGAAATGGTCGTAATGGGTTCAGCTCCTGATGCCTTTGATGGGACAGCTCTAAAAGGAGAATATTTGCTGGACGGTGCTGGAGGGAGCGACAGACCGTATCTCAGAGTATTTGTAGGCGGAGGAACTGGTGTTTTTGCTCCAATAGCCGGATACTGGCATGTTGCAAGCGGGCTGGCAGATGTTTGCTTGGTAGTTTGCGAAGAAAAAATGTCCTGCTGTCATCCTCATCCGCAGTCAGCGTTCAAATACATCTGGGATCCAATTCTGGACAGACCGCTGAAGCCGAATCTGATTTGGATATTCGCATTGGAAATGCGCAGATACATGCATGTTAACAATATCAGGCATGAGGACATAGCACTCGTTTCCGTTAAGAACAAGGCAAACGCCCTAGATCATCCATGCGCCCAAGTTGCTGAAAAGATAACGGTAGAAGATGTCCTGAACAGCGAGCCGATGGCCTTGCCAGTGAGGAGACTTGATGTATCCCCTCCCAGTGATGGGGCAGCGGCTCTGATCATGGTTGCCCCGCACATTGCAAGACAATTGACAGACGAACCAGTTTGGGTAACCGGAGTTGGCTGGGCCCTAGATACCACTCACTGGACTAACAGGGATCTGTACTTCCCAAGATACGTTGCGGAAGCAGCTAAAATGGCATACAGAATGGCCCACATAACAGATCCAAGGAAGCAGATAGACGTTGCAGAGCCGTATGATCCATTTGATTACAAGGAACTGCACCACATGGAAGGTTTGGGATTGGCTAAGAAGGGAGAGGCTCCAATCCTGACAAGGGAGGGAGTAACCGCAAGAGATGGAGATCTACCAGTCTGTCCATCTGGCGGCCTACTGGGAGTTGGAAATCCAATAGCCGCAACAATGGGAGTTAAGGCATGCGAAATCTACTGGCAACTCGCTTACAGGGCTGGAAAAAGACAAGTTGCAAAGGAAGTTACAACAGGAGTTTGCCAAGCCTGGGGAGACCTGATGCAGGTCGGAACTGTAATGGTGATGTCTAACAAGAGGTGATCCCATGGCTGTTGGAAGAAAAAAGATTTCCTGTCCTCCCTATGCGGAGGGGACTGCATTAAGCGAGAAGGATATTTCCGAAAGGAGGGTCACACTTTTTGAAGACCATCCGAATCTCGTCTACTCTTGGACTGCTGGACAGGCAATGAGCAGATTCTTGAACGAGCTCAAAAACGGAAAACTGATAGCAACGAAGTGCGAAAAATGCGGAAGAATAATCTTTCCGCCGAGGATATACTGTGAACTGTGTTACAAGCCGATAGACGGGTGGGTCTACGTTAAGGATACCGGAACCGTTCAAACGTTCTCAATATCCTACATCGACCCAGATGCAAGACCGCTGGAAAAACCTGTGATCGTTGCAGTCATTGCTGTAGACGGCGCATCGCCCAACATGGGGATAATGCACGTCCTTGGAGAAGTTGAACCTGAAAAAGTCTACATTGGAATGAGAGTTAAGGCTGTGTGGAAACCAGAAAATGAGAGGGAGGGTGCGATTACAGATATAAAGTACTGGAAACCCCTGGAGGGATGAAAATGATTGAAAAGATAGTTGATCCCGAAAAAATGCGCCATTTTCCGCCGAAAGGTGGAAAAATAGAGTTATACTGGGTTTACACAAGTGGCAGAGCGGGAGAAGAATTCTTCAGGAAACTCAGGGAGGGGAAATTCATTGCTGCAAAGTGCAAAAAATGCGGGCATCGCTATTTCCCTCCAAGAATTTATTGTGAGTTTGACTTTAGCGAAACGGAATTCTATGAAATCACCGGAGAGGGGTGCGTTGAGGCATTTACTGTAGCGACGCTTGACTTAAACGAAGAACCGATGGAAGAAGTGATTGCAATGATAAAGCTCGACAATACTGATGGGAGGATAATACATGTAATAAAGGATGCAAAGGAAGTTTGCATAGGAATGAAAGTCAAGCCCGTACTTAGAAGACCAGAAGAAATGAAGGGAAACATTTCCGACATAGCCTATTACAAGCCCGTTTAATTTTCTTTATTTTGGGGTGAGGTGAAATGAACTTCGAATTTAGTGAGGAGCAAAAGATGATAGCGGATTCCGCAAGAGAGATTGCCCAGGATTTTCCGCCAGAATATTGGAGGGAAAAGGAGGAAAAAGGTGAGTTCGCCGAGGAGTTCTTTAAAGCCCTAGCAAAAGCGGGCTTCTTCGGTATTGTCATTCCAGAGCAGTACGGTGGGAGCGGCTATGGCCTAACTGAGCTGCTAATAGCAATGGAGGAATTAGCTGCAAATGGTTGTGGAATGGCGGGAGTTTGGTATCTCATGCTCACCGAAGTTTTTGGCGGTTTAAGCATTGCAAGGCATGGAACCGAGGAGCAGAAAGAAAAATACTTACCAAAAATAGCGAAAGGGGAAATGGAATTTTGCATGGCATTAACTGAACCAGATGCTGGAACAAACACGCTTGCGATAAAAACGAGGGCCGTTAAGGAAGGGGACGAATGGGTCATAAATGGAAATAAGATATGGATAAGCGGTGCCGATAGAGCTAAAGGAATGCTGATAGTTGCAAGAACGACTCCGCTAGAAAAAGCGCCGAAAAAGACTTTTGGTCTGAGTTTATTCCTAGCAGATTTGCCAAATAAGGCAATAAAGGTTAATCCAATTCCAAAACATGCAATAAACTATTCAAAGAGTTGCGAGGTGAGTTTCAATGACCTTCGCCTTCCAGAAAATGCCCTGATACCCCCTCAGGATGAGGGATGGTATCTCATCCTCGATACCCTAAATCCCGAAAGAATGGGCTTTGCCACTGCTGCAATTGGAATAAGCAGACTTGCAATAAGCAAGGCGGTAGATTACTCGAAAAAGAGAAGGGTTTTTGCAGATCCAATAGGCAGCTATCAGGGGCTTCAGTTCCCGTTGGCAGAGGCATACGCAAACATCGAATGTGCAAAGCTTATGAACTTCAAAGCAGCTTGGCTTTACGATAGAAAAGCAGATTACAGAGAAGTTGGAAAATACGCAAATATGGCCAAGGTTGTGGCTGTCGAAGCTGGTATCAAGGCCGTTTACTGGTCAATGCAAGTTTTTGGCGGCTACGGATATGCGAAGGAATACGATGTTGAAAGATGGTGGAGGGAGATCAATCTAATTCGTCTCGCCCCAGTAACTCAGCAGATGGCATTGAATTACATCGCCGAACACGTTTTGGGTATGCCCAAGAGCTACAGATAGAATTCCAGTTTGGATGGGAAAAATATGGCTGTCGAAATTAAAAAAGAAGATGGAATACTCTGGGTAAAGTTCAACCGTCCAGAAGCGCTTAACGCTATAAACGAGGACTTCATCGCAGGTCTAAAAAAGGCCGTAGAAATTGCAAGAGAGGACAAGGAAATCAGAGTAATGGTTTTAGTTGGAGAAGGCAGGGCTTTTTGTGCTGGAGCTGACATAAAGATGTTTTCGAGAATCGATGCATTTAGGGCAAGAGAGATAATTGAGGATCTGGGAAAAGTCCTTGAGGACCTAGAGGACTTAGAAGTACCTGTTATCGCCGCTGTCAACGGTTTGGCATTGGGAGGCGGTTGCGAAATTGCAATGGCATGCGATATAATAATTGCGAGCGAAAGAGCATCATTTGGACAACCAGAAATAAATCTAGGCATAATTCCCGGGGCCGGGGGAACGCAGAGGCTTGCCAGAATTGTCGGCTGGAAGAAGGCGATGGAACTTTGTCTGACCGGGGAAAGAATAGATGCAAAAACTGCTGAAAGACTTGGACTGGTAAACAAAGTTGTAGAGCATGATAAACTAATCGAGGAAGTAAAAGCTTTTGCGGAGAAGCTTAAGAAAAAGTCACCAACAGCTTTAATGCTCGTAAAACAGGCTGTAAATAGGGGATTCAAGAAGGGATTAGGAGAGGGAATAGAATACGAGAGAGACCTGTTTGCAATTTCTTTTGCGAGCAGGGATGCTGAAGAAGGTATAAAATCCTTTATTGAAAAGAAGGAGCCAAAATTTGGCAGTAGAGTATGAGGCAGTTTTTTTGCTTTCTCTAACAATTTGGTGTTACAACAGAAAGCCTCGCCCTTCAGGGCGGGGATGAATAGAAAAAATTTATAAGATATGTATCCTCTAATATATTCGGGAGGTGTCTTGGAGGGCGAATCTCTTGGCTACTTGCTGAGAAGAATTTATGAGGTTGCAGAGGAGCACGGGATAGTAGTAGTCGTCTATGTAAATGAGGCATATACATCATCTAAGTGCCCAATTCATAAGAAGAAATGTGGTAAAAAAGTTAAACGTGGACTATTCAAATGCACAAGGCTGAATAAGGTATTTAATGCAGACTTAGTAGGAGCATACAACATACTCATAACCCCGAGTCCCGAGAGGGATAGGGGTAATGGGCCGAAGACCCGGCCTGGGACTAAACCCTCAGGAAGAGGGGATGTAGTCCCAAACCTCCCCGCACCTTCGCCCTTCAGGGCGGAGAGGAGGTCAGCCTTTTCTTGGCTGCACGGCTAAAGAAAAGAGGGAAATAGAAATAGAGTTCTAATCCAAAAACAGTTCTCGTCAGCTGGAGTTGTAATGGAAAACATGCGAAGGAAATTTTCGGAATAAACGTTAAGATGCAATAGCCAGCTGCGGGGATAAGGCAGAAAAGAGAAATTTTTTAAGGCATTCTGGAACATCAAAAAATATGATCAAAATTATAGGGGAGCCACTAGAGATCGCAAAAGAGAGGGAGATTACATTCATTATAAACGGGACTCCCAACGAGTTAGCATGCACACCGAACATGCTAAGAGAGCTTGCTTTGGGTTTCATAATCTCGGAGGGGATAGCGGACAGCATTGAAAAAGTCGATGTAAAAATCCTTGAAAATGCGGTGATAGTAAACGTCAATCAGACTAATCAGAATAAAATTGACTGCAAAAAAATCGAAAATGCGGTTAAATTCAAGCTTGAAGATTTGCGGCGGAGTCTCTCTCTTCTCGAGATAGAGGAATACAGGAGAACTCGAGGATACCACGTGGCAGTGATAGTTGGAAGGGAGAAGTTTTTCAGAGCTTATGATGTTGGAAGGCACAATGCTGTTGACAAAGCAATTGGTTCCGCTTTGCTGAATGGAGAGAACTTGGGAAATTCCTATCTCCTTCTCTCAGGCAGAATTTCTCTTGGAATTGCAAAAAAGTGTTTCAATTCAGGAATACCTCTCGTAGTTTCAAAAGCTGCTATATTTGATTCAGCAATTGAATTCTGCAAAAAAACGGGTCTTTCAGCTGTCTCATTTGCGACGAATATTGCAATCGGCGATGCAATCGAATAGTTTTTAAAATCAGGTATCCAAGCATCTGCATGCTTGTCAAGGTTTACTTTCCTGATGGTCACCTCGAAAAACCGATTTGGGAGGCGCTCCAGACAGCCGGTTACAGGCTTGGAAAAAGTGAAAGAGGCTATCTTATCGATGTAGACCACCCAAAACTAATTTTTAAGCAAGTTCGACCGCAGATAATGCCACTATACATCGAACTCGGGAAAGGAGACGCCGGAATAACAGGAGGGGATATACTCGAAAACTGGAAGCTGAAGATGAGTCTCAGCAACGTAGTAGTTATAGATTACCTGCCGCTTAGACCCACAAAACTCGTTGCAGCAATTTCTGAAGAAGTCTATCCGAATGTAAAAAGTGTAGATGATTTCAAGGAGATAGTGGGAAACAGAACTGTATATATTGCTTCTGAATTTCCGGAAATCGCGAAGAAATATGCCGAAAAACACGGACTGAACGCTGTTGTTTTTGATCCCATAGGAAAAACAGAGGCTTCAATTCTTCCTCCTCTTCCCGAGGCTGATCTGATAATAGAGGTTACAGAATTCGGAACTACGCTCAAAGAAAACAGATGCAGGATAATAGATGTTCTCATGGAAGTTCACTCCGTTTTTATTGCCAACAAAAGTTCTTTGCAGGATAGGGAAAAGAGAGAAGTTTTAGAAAACCTGCTAACGGATATAAAAGAGGTAATAAACTCCAGAAACCTTGTAAGCTTATACTTTAACGTTCCGAGGGAGCAAGATTTAAGGAAAATAGTGGACTACCTAACAAACGAGGGTTTCGATCCAACCATTTCCCCCCTTGCAAAGGGGGCTGCAGCCGTGCACATAGTTGTGGATAGGGCTAGAGTCAAATTTTTAAAACCGGTCCTGAGGGCAATGGGGGCAAAAAGGATTGGAACTAGCCCAGTAATAACGTTTGGAGATTGAAATGGAGGAAATAATAGAGATTTTGAGACAATTTAGAGACAAAAGAGGTTGGAAAAAGTACCACAGTCCAAAAAATCTTGCAGTATCGATGGCAATAGAGGTCTCCGAGTTAATGGAGATTTTTCAGTGGACAAGAAGCCTTGAGGAGGAAATGGGACTCCTAAAAGATAAAAGGGATGAAATAGCCGAAGAACTCGCAGATGTGATGATATATCTGCTTTTCTTCTGCGACGTTGCAGGAATTGACATACTAAAAGCAGTGAAGAATAAGATGGCTAAAAACGAGGAAAGATTCAAAATCGAGTCCGAGCAAAAATCTTAACTACAAGGCAAAACCTTAATCCATGCAAAACGTTGAGATCCTTGTTGAAGCTCTGCCGTTCATCAAAGAATTTCACGGAACAACAATGGTAATAAAAATTGGCGGACACGCAATGGTGAGCGATGAAGTTCTTGAAGAGACAGTTAAAGACATAATCTTGTTACACTATATCGGCATTAAGCCTGTAGTTGTTCATGGGGGCGGGCCAGAGATTTCAGAAAAGATGGAGAAACTTGGTCTGAAACCTAGGTTTGTTGAGGGGCTGAGAGTTACGGACAAGGAGACAATGGAAGTTGTGGAAATGGTTTTGGATGGAAAGATAAATTCCAAAATCGTTTCAATGTTTATAAAGAATGGTGGGAAAGCAGTTGGGCTCAGTGGAAAAGATGGTCTCCTTATAGTTGCCGAAAAGAAAATGATGAAACTGAAAAAGGGTTTTGAAGAAGTTATGATCGATTTAGGGTTTGTAGGAGAAACTAAATTCGTAAATCCAACAATACTTCGAATACTGCTCGATAGTGGATTTATTCCAGTGGTTTCCCCGGTTTCAGCGGACTTAAACGGAAACATATACAACCTGAATGCCGATAGCGTTGCTGGCGATATAGCGAGCGCCCTGAAAGCGAAAAAGCTTATAATGCTCACAGACGTTCCGGGAATTCTAAAAGATGTAAACGATAAGAATTCTCTGATTTCCAGGATAAAGCTTTCTGAACTGAAAGAAATGCATGAAAAAGGTTTACTGAAGGGAGGAATGCTTCCAAAATTCGAAGCCATTGCAAAAGCGCTTGAGGGAGGTGTGGAGAGAGTCCACATCATCGATGGTTCAAAAAGGCATGCGATACTTCTTGAGCTCTTCACAAAAGAGGGGATCGGAACAATGGTGGAGCCATGAAGATAGGCGCACAGCCAGACGTTCGTCACAATGTTAGAGAGGCCTTTGATTTCATAACGGATAACGGATTCAATCATATTGAAATCCTGATGGATCATCCACTTTTCAGCGTCGAATCTCTCAGCCACTGCGAACTGATAGAGCTAATATGGAGCTACGACGTTGAGCTCCTAATACACGCACCAGCAACGAGTACAAACTTCATCTCGATCAGCGAAAGCATGAGAAGAGCAAGCTATGAGGAAATGGAGAAAGTTATAAACTTGGCCGACAAAGCCGGAGCTAAGTTGATAACATTTCATATTGGCTGGAATCCCGGCTTCATGAGCAATGGTAATTTTTATTTCGATCCGAAGCTCTACGAGAGACACTGCGAAAGAGTAATAAGAGAGGAACTGGGGCCTTTTATCGAAAAAAGTCCCGTTACTCTAGCTCTCGAAAATACCATAGCAATAGAGGGGGAAATTGAAAAAGCTCTGTCGAAAATTCTGGATGAAACTAGCCTAGCCCTAACTCTCGATATTGGTCATTACAACATCCAGAGAAACAATTTTTTCATTAAAAACTTTGACAGGGTCGCTAACGTTCACGTTCACGACAACAATGGGAAAAAAGATGAGCATCTTTCCTTAGGTAAGGGAAGCGTGGATCTCAAGATTTTTCCGTTCAATAAATTCAAAGGTTACTTCACAATCGAGACAAGAGAAGCGGCTTCGATAATCGAGACAAGAGATTATTTAATCCGCTACCTTAACGAGTCTTATGATCGCTAAAGAGATCGAATTTGAGGGCCATCTTATAGACTCAATGATCTTCCCAAAGGTTCTGGACTTGATCTTGGATCTCGATGGAGAATTTGAGATACTGGAATTCAGAATAGGAAAGAGGAAAGAGGACTACAGCTACGCCAGAATGATTGTTTTGGGTGAAAATGAGGATCACTTGAACCTCATCCTGAAAGAATTGCACAAAATGGGAGCGAGAATCCCCGAAGCGGAAGAGGTCGAACTTCAGCCAGCTCCGGCAGACAGAATTCTGCCAGAGAATTTCTACGTTACTACGAACCACAGAACCTTTGTCTGCTATAAAGGGAGATGGCTGGAAGTAGAAGGAATTGCGATGGACAGAGTAATCACGATAAGAGATAACAGGGCAATCTGTCTTTCGATAAACGAGGTCAAGAAAGGCGATTTAGTCGTTATCGGGGAAAAAGGTGTTAGAATAATCCCGCCTGAAAGACCAAGAAAATCAACCTACTTTGAATTCATGGGTGGCAGAGTTTCATCAGAAAGACCCACGGAGAAGATGATAGAGATGATTGCGAAGGAAATTGTAGATTTAAAGAGAGCTGGTGGTAAAATAGCCGTCGTTGCGGGACCGGCGGTTAACCATACAGCCGCAAGAGACGCGCTTGCAGGAATGATACGAGATGGCTTTGTAGATCTCCTTCTATCCGGAAATGCATTGGCCGTTCACGATATCGAAATTGCCCTATACGGGACCTCACTCGGTATGGATATAAGAACTGGAAGGCCTGTACCGGGCGGTAATAGACATCATTTGTATACAATAAACAGGATAATGTCAGTAGGAGGAATAAGGAAGGCAGTAGAAATGGGAATCGTGAGAGAAGGGATTATGTACGAGTGCATTCGCAAAGGAGTTCCCTTCATCCTTGCCGGATCGATTAGGGATGACGGCCCGTTGCCAGAGGTTATAACAGATGTAATGGTTGCAAAGACGGAGATGAAAAAGGCCTTGCAAGGAATAGATATGGTACTGATGCTGGCAACGATGCTGCATAGCATTGCAGTGGGCAATCTTCTGCCTTCCTGGGTGAAAACAATCTGCGTGGATACAAATCCGGCCACTGTGATGAAGCTCATGGATCGTGGGACACACCAAGCAATCGGAATTGTTACAGATGTCGGTCTTTTCTTACCAATGCTTTACGAGAAGCTAAAAGCCTTTTCCAGTTGAGTTCTTTTTCAAGCTTTTTTTCCTGTGCATCTTTTGCATGAAAATAATAATTGTAGTAGTAATTATTATTATAATAAAGAAAAAATTTAAATATTTTGATTGTATCTAATTAATTGGTGGGAATGTATGGAGGAAAAGAAGAAGGCGGAGGAAGTCTTCAAGAAGGTAAAGATATTTCTAGGTTGAAATTTTATTTTAATCTTTTGAAAGTTGGATCCAAACCGATTAATATTGCCTATCCTTTGCCTTTAACTTCTTTTCTCGCTTTTTCTCTCTCAGATTCGGGAATTTTGGAATTCGCAATTTCCTATGTATTCTGCTTTTTCTTCTTTACTGCAATAAATCTCTGGAATCATGTAAACGATGCAGAAGATGATGCAAGAGATGGAAGGGAATATGCTATATTTCTTCTCAAAAACAGGAGAAAAGCGGTAATTTTCGTTTTATTTTTCTATGCTTTTTCAGCTTTAATGATTCCACTAGCCAAAGACGCACTTGCAGTTCCACTGTTCTTAATCTGCTCCATTCTCACATGGATTTACTCTGACAAGATTTTTCTGGGAAAAAAGATTAGAAGATTTAAGGAAGATTACAGAACCGAGATTCTAACATACATCATCGTTACACCGAGCTT
>Ga0078972_1002296_pt1 | contig 64317 bp, 56 predicted proteins | sample YelNatPaOPGAMG01_FD_67568 | JGI IMG/M metagenome (GOLD analysis project Ga0078972, IMG submission 67568) | Hot spring thermophilic microbial communities from Obsidian Pool, Yellowstone National Park, USA - OP-RAMG-01 (SPADES assembly) (version 2) | ecosystem: Environmental > Aquatic > Thermal...
TTCCGAAGACAGCCTGCCGCAAATTCAGGTGTAGCCCGGGATTAAAACGGGGCTGTGCGGCTTTTTGAAAGCACCCCACCTATGCTAAGGCTTTTCAAAAGTGGGTGATGCATGCCTGCCCTCACCCCTGGCCCCTCTCTCGCGGTGTTTTTTTCCCTCACCCCTGACCCCTCTCCCAGCTTCGGGATAAGGGAACCATGCGCTCCCTTCTCCCTTGGATGGGAGAAGAGCTGGGGATGAGGGTGGTGTATCGGGAGAAGGGTTTGGGGAGGGGGATGCTGACCAAGAGAAGAGCTTCGATTGGCGGCGTTTAGAACTTCGAAAGGCCTTGGTTCCGCTTGGGTTCTGGTTGACAGTGCGGCGCAGATTGGCTAGTATGGGCAGGGGCGAGTTCTTAATCCAAGCGCTTAAAGGAGCTGGCTTCAGAATTTCGTTAGCCAGTGTTACTTCAACCCTGCAGTTTCGTCTAAACAATTAGAAGGCGCCCTTGGAAAGGGCAAGTTATTTTGTGGAAGATTTTTGGGGGATGATGTTCGAGAACAAAGCCTTTTGCTTTATAAGAGCAAATTTTTGGTTTACTGCTTTTTTGCTCGTTTTATTGCTTAGCTTCGGCGGCGTGGCAAATAGTGCCGCATCTCGCGGCGCGGAATACCTAGCAAAGTGCAAACAGCACAACGCCACCGTGTTCGACGGGCAGGCACAGGTATCCCTCGGCAGGGGTACGCCAACCGCTTGGGAGGCTCGCGGCACATTGAACGGGGTGGCGGTTAGTACGCTTGCCGGCACCTACACGCTTTTACTGCAGTTGGACAACGGCGCCAGCCTAAGCGTTACGGGCTCCGGCCAGTGCCCGGATATACCCGTGGGCACCCGAATTCGAGTTTTGGTTCAGGACCGGCCTTCTTCCAGTGAAGGTTTGCCAAACCAGCAGGGAGTGCAAGACTTCTCGCCGGTTCCACTGGCTGTTGCCACCGAGTCCGAGGTGCAGGCGGCACTGCTTGCTGCGCAAAAGTCCGCCAAGGCTGGGAGCAGTGCCAGCAAAAGCGCCCGCACATCTCGAACAGCAAGGCCTTCGTCCCGCGGTTTCTACTATGGAGTGGGGCGAGGATGGGATATATCGGCCATTGTGGAGGCTTACAAGCGGGCTGTGGCGTGGTTTAACCCCCGGCTTTCGGAGCCCCAGCTTGAAACGATTGCGCGCAGTGTGCTCGGGTTCAGCAGTAGATACGGCGTGGACCCCCGGCTTGTTATGGCGGTTCTTGCGGTGGAATCCGGGTTCAAGCTGGATGCAACTTCGCGCAAGGGTGCAATGGGTCTTGGTCAGTTGATGCCGGCCACTGCTCGTGGATTGGGCGTTACCAACGCCTACGATCCGGTGCAGAACATCGAGGCTTCGGTGCGGCTCATTCGGGGCCACCTTGAGAAGTTTTCCGGCAGAAGCTCGATGGAGCAGTTGGCGCTTGCGCTGGCAAGCTATAACGCCGGCAGTGGGGCCGTTAGAAAATACGGTGGGGTACCGCCGTACCGCGAAACAAAAAACTACATACGCAAGGTGGCCTCTTGGTACAAGCACTTCTGCGGCGAATGATGGCTTCTTTAGGGTTGAAAGCCGCGTTTTGTTTGCTCAGGAGAGGATTTTGCCCAGCACTGCCTCAATAGGCACCGGACCGAAATCCCTGCTGTCGTAGGAATCTTGTCGGTTGTCGCCAATCACCAGGAGGTAGCCGTCTGGAACGCGGTACGTGCGCTTCGAGTACTTTTTCTCATCGCGCCCGAGAAAGCCCCGGACTTTACTTCCGCCCAGTGCGTAAACCCTTTTCACCAGGTTCTGCCCGTCGATGCGCACCACCACAATGTCGCCTTCACTTATGTTAACGCCGCGGCGCGCTCTGGTGTCCAAAATAACCACGGTGCCGCTGCGGAGAGTTGGCCACATAGAGTTGCCGACAACCACAACAACGCGGTACGGCTGCAGAAAAGCCGCGAACGCCAGAAGCATAAAGCACAGCAACAACCTAAACCTTACGCGCTCCATATTACCTTGCCCACGCTGAAACCTTTTCACTATATCCGACGCAGATACCTGACTTGAGGTTCCAGTTTCAGCGAAGGCTTTACAGAACGCAGGCTAGACTGCCGCCGTCAACGTAAATGGTGGTGCCGGTTATGTAGCTTGCCTTGTTGCTGGCGAGGAAAGCAACAACGGAGGCAAACTCCTCCGGGGTGCCGTATCGGCCCAGTGGGATGGCGCGCTCTTGTTCTGCGCGGGCTTCTTCGTAGGTTATGCCGCGGGCAGTTGCATTGGCCTGGTCAAGCTCTCTAACCCTTTCGGTGTCTATTCTCCCCGGCGCAACGCAGTTGACCAAGATGTTGTAGGCCGCCAGCTCCTGCGCCAGTGTTTTCGACCATCCCGCAACGGCCGCTCTGATGGCGTTGCTGAGCATGAGGTTGCGAACAGGCTCCCGGACGGCTATGCTGGTGAGGTTGATAATGCGTCCTCCGCCTGCGGCGCGCAGATGCGGAAGCGCCAGCCTTGTTAACCTTACGGCGCTCATCAAAGTAAGGTCAACAGCGCGGTACCAATCCTGCTCGGTTAGGGTTTCGAAGCGGCCTGGCGGTGGTCCGCCGGCGTTGTTAACCAATATATCAAGCCTGCCGAAGCGCTTCACGGTTTCGGATACCACGCGCTCCAGGTCGTTGGGGTTTGTAACGTCGGCTTGAAGGGCAAGCACGTCCACTCCTGTTGTTCTGTGTATATCCTCGGCGGCGGCGCGGATTGCGGTTTCGCTTCTCGAAAATATGGAAACCTTTGCCCCTTCGCTGGCCAGTGCGGCCGCAACCGCTTTACCAAGACCGCGAGATGCCGCGGCTACTATGGCCACCTTGCCGGTAAGACCCAGGTCCATGCGTTTCCTCCTGCTCTGAGCTTTTCAAAAGTTTTGGTTGGTGAGGGCAAGTATACTTGCTGGCTAACTCAATCGGGTTGCGCTTCTTTTTCGGGTTTGAGATGATGCCACAGCCAAAAGATAAAAGCCGCCGCAATCGCAATGCCGATGACCAAGTCGGCTCCGTGGAAGTAGCGGCGGATGTCTTCCCAGTGTTGCCCCATTTTATACCCAACGAAGGCCAATGCATAGCACCACGGAAGCGAACCCACCAGTGTGTATACCATAAACCTTGGAAAATTCATGCGCGCAATGCCAGCCGGCAGCGAAATGAAGGTGCGTATAACCGGCAGTAACCTGCTGATGAACACGGCGGCCTCGCCGTACTTGGCAAACCATCTATCTGCGGAGTCGAGGTCGCGTTTGCGAATGAGGAGGTATTTGCCGTACTTCTCGAAGAAAGCGCGCCCGCCTGTGGCCCCAATCCAGTAAGCCACCGCGGAGCCAATTCCGCATCCAACCGCTCCAGCTACGGATGCCCACCACAGGTTCATCCGACCTTCACTGGCGAGGAACCCGGAAAAAGGCATTATCACCTCGCTGGGAAGTGGAATACAGGCGCTTTCGATGGCCATCAAAACCGCAACGCCAGGATAGCCCCATCCGGCAATCACGTTCTTCACCCAAATGAATATCGGCGCAAGCAGTTTTTCCAAGCTTCGAACTCCCTATCTTTTTGATTTAAACAAAAGCTCTTTTTCGGCGTTTTGGATCGCCTCGTTGTAGGCGCTCAGCATTTTCAAAGCGCACTCGCGGCGGCTGAATCTTTTTGCGTTTTCCCTGGCATTGCGCGACATTGCTTCCAGTTTCTCTGGATCGGAAAGCAGTTCCAGCGCGGCCTGCGCCAGGGATTCGGCGCTTCCGGGAACCAAGATGCCGTCTATGCCATGCTGGACCACGGATGTTGCCCCGTATGCGTTTGCGGCAACGCATGGCGTTCCGGCGGCCAAAGCCTCGCACAAGACCATTCCTTGGGTATCGGTTAGAGAGGGGTAAAGCATTAGGTCGGCGGCCGCATAGCACGAATACAGATGCGGCGGGTGCAGAACACCGGTAAACCGAACCCGTTCGCCAATCCCCAGAGAAGCCGCAAGCCGCTTGCAATCATCGGCGGAGGGGCCGCCGCCGACCACGAGGAACACCACATCGCTTCGAGCCCGCGATATTAAGGCAAAAGCGCGTATGAGCTCTAAAACGTTTTTCTCCGGAGCCAGCCGGCCTGCATAAAGAACAACCTTGCTACCCTCCGGTATTCCGTACTGATTGATGGCCCATTCCGGCGGTGCGCTTGCGATGCTTTCCACGTCCACGCCGGTTGGCACGGCCTTGATGGGCGCGGTTACGCCGTAGGACCTAAGCAGGCCGATGATGGGTTCGGTGGGCACTATCACAAGGTTTGCCCTGTTGCTGTGCCGCCTGGTGATGGCTATGACAACCCGTTTTGCCAGCGCAGGCGGAACAATCTTGGCGTAATGAACGTACTCGGTGTAGATTGTGTGGTGGGTTGTAACCAGCGGAATATGGAGCTTTTTCGCCCAAAAGGCTCCTGACCAACCCGAGAGAAACGGCGATTGGGTGTGTATAAGGTTTGTTCCGGCGTCGAGCAAAAGGCGGTGCAAACGGCCTGATATGGGAATTGGAAGAGGGTAGTCCCTGGCGAACGGCGTGGTTATCGAAGGAAGTCGGTGCACCTGAAAAGGCCAGTTGTCCGTGTATCCGGGGTATCTCGGTGCAAACACGTGGACCTCATGGCCGAGGGCCGTCAGCTCCCGCGCGAAGGTCTCCACCGAGACGCTTACGCCGTTCACCACGGGACGAAAGCTCTCTGTGAACACAGCTATAACCACGGCCCCCTGAGAACTCCAAACCGCGCATTAAACACCCGCAGATTCCCTTAGGATGCAGGTTGGTCGAAAGCGCGTTAGTCGGCGGTTTCCTCTATGTCGGGATTTCCACCCCTAAGCGTTCCGTGCTTTTCCATAAACTCCAGCACATCCGACAGCCGGAAGCGGCGCTGATTGCCCGGTGTGCGGTGGTGGGGCAGCAGGCCCTTGTTGGTGTAGCGGCGCACGGTCATTGGGCAAACGCCCAGAACCCGGGCGGTGTCTTCCAGTGTCAGCTCTGGGTCTAGAAGCCGGCGAATCAGCTCCTCTCTGGTTTCGCGGAACGGTTTGTAATAGTGCGAAGCCACCTCATCCTTAAGCGAAGACAGAAGAATCTGAAGCCGCCTTGGAAGTTTATGCCAACTGGATGTGTCTTCTGCTGCGTTGGCCGGCGCTTCCTCCCGGATAGATGGCTGAGTTGGGGGATTTTGGAACCCATCCGCGGTTTGTAGCGGCCTCTCCGGTTTATTTTCTGCCGCGGACTGCGCTGTGGAAGCCGGCGTTTGCTCTTGGTGGGCTGGAGGCTTTTCATTGAGACCGCTTACCTCGCGCAGTATGGGGATATAGCGCATTACATCGGCGGCGGACTTGGCCGGTGGCGCCGATCGCGCGCGCGGTTTGGGTTTTGTGATTTCCTCCGGAGCCGTTTGCGCCCAGGAGATGAGGGTTTTTGCCGATCCTTTCAGTGCGTGATCGTGTTTTTCCTCCGCCTGCTGCTCCTGCTGAGGCGGCTGTGGTTCTTCCTGGCCGCTGAGCTTGCGTTTGGCGGCTTCAGATTGGGATTCTACGTATCGCATCCACTCCTGCAGGTTTTTCACTTGCAACCACGCTCCCTGTAAGAGTTTATAAAATCAGCATTGCGTCGCCGAAGCTGTAGAACCTATACCTCATCTGAATAGCCTGCTGGTACGCATAAAGAATTAACTCCCGGCCGGCAAAAGCGCTGACCAGCACCAGCAAAGTTGACCCCGGGAGGTGAAAGTTGGTTATCAGCGCATCAACAACGCGGAATTGGTACCCGGGCATTATGAAAAGACTTGTCGAGCGGCGCCCGGGCACCACTTTGCCGTCTTCGGTTGCGGCAGATTCCAGCGCCCTGACGCATGTTGTGCCGACGGCGATTACGCGCCCCTTCGCCGAGTTTATGGCTTCCGCCGTTTCCTCGCTGATTTCGTACTCCTCAGAATGCATTCGGTGTTTTTCAATGATGTCCTCGTGTATTGGGCGGAAAGTATCCAGGCCTATGTGGAGGGTTAAGTACACAATTGAAACGCCTTTCTGCCGAATCTGCTCCAAGAGGCGCTCGGTGAAGTGCAGTCCGGCGGTGGGAGCGGCGGCGGATCCCTCCTCGCGCGCGTAAATCGTTTGGTAGCGGCCGGGGTCCTTCAGCTCTTTTTTGATGTATGGAGGCAGGGGCGTTCGACCGTACCGCTTCAGCAGTTCGGATACTGGGGCATTCCCGTTGAACTCAACGATGCGGCCGCCGGCTTCAGTGCGCTCGCCAATTTTGATTTGGACCCCATCGTTCAACAGCACCACACTGCCCGGGCGTGCGCGGCGTCCAGGCGATACCAGGGCCTCCCATCTGCGTTCATCCAGCCTCTTGAGGAGCAGGATTTCGATGTTTGCTCCCGTGGGTTTCCTCCCCTCCAGGCGTGCAGGGATGACCTTGGAGTCGTTAAGCACCAAGACGTCATCGGCTGTTAGATACTCCGGCAGATCGGAAAAAATTCTGTGCTCCAGCTCACCGGTGCTTCTGTGCAGAACGAGGAGCCTGGATGCATCTCGGGGATACACAGGGTCTTGGGCTATAAGCTCTGGAGGAAGATGGTATTGAAAGTCGGCCAACCGCATAGACCTTAACGTCGAAAAGCGGATACCAGCCAAGCTATGAGTGTGAGCAGTACGCTTATCAGTATGCAGGTGGTTATCGGAAACGCGAAGGTGAAATTGCCGCGCCGGTAAACAATATCGCCCGGCAGAAAGCCCTCATGGCGGCCCAGCAGTTTGGAAGCGCCCCACATAACTGCGCCTATTATCACCAAACTGATGCCCAGCGCTATCAATGTTTTTCCAATGCTGCTCATGCCGAAATCATTCATAGGAGAAAACCGCCGAAAGTTTTCCATTTTTCAGGCCACCGCTCACCTGGCAGGTTTTCGCTGCTTGAAGGTGCGGTTGGCATCGTCCAGTTTTCGGACGGCATGCTCAACCAACTCCAGGGCGTCTTGCACAGCTTTTCTGTCGTCAGACTCCAGCGCTTTTATAAGATCGTAAGAGGACTGCGACCACAAACTGTAAGCAAGCATTCGGTCTGCTTCAGCCTCGTCCATGATGGGTGAAGCCGAATTTTCTATAAGCACGGCCCGCAGTCTGTCCGAGGCAAGCAGAGATTCCTGGAGGGCTTTATACATGCTGGTTCTGGATACGGTGCCGGTCTGCACGCCGCGAACGCCAGATAAGATATCGTTAAGCAAAGCCCTTACCGTTTTGGTGAGCTCTGCTTCGTCATCTGCAGACAGGGTTGGCGGTCCGCGGTGTACGTAAGCGCTGCCGCAGAATACCGCCGGCTGTTGCTCGCCGGCTGCTTCCACCACCCGTATCACAACCTGTGAGCGGTGGAATACTGCGTCGGCGTAGCGCCCTCCTGATGAATATGCGTCGGCCAGGATGCTGCGTGCCGTTGTATCGTTCGGCTGGATGGCCAGCGCGTCCATGGCCGCCAAAGCGGCTTCATCGAAGCGGCCCTGTTTGATAAGCAGTTTGGCCAGCGGCACAAGCGCTTTGGGGTTCTTTCCGGCCAGGGTGTACTCTTCCACAGCTTGAAGGGTTCTCCCCGCGGCCAAGCAGATGTCTCCCAAAAGCCTGTGCGCTTCCGACGGCGCGTTCGGCACCGAAGCCGCCTGCTCTGCGGCCTTAAGTGCGGATGCCAAACGGCCTTGTTCGGCCTCCATCTCTGCCAAGGCCATGAGGGCCGCCGGGTTTGATGGCTGCTGCCGAAGCGCCCGGCGGATTTCGTTTGCGGCTTCTCGGGTGCGTTTGGCCGCACGGAGGGCTTTTGCGTAGGCCAGGCGGTATTCCACAGTGTTGGGCGACAGCGCAACGGCGGATGAAAGAGAGTCCAAGGCCTCAACGATGCTGTGCCTGCAAAGCAGTATCAGCCCGCGCCGGTAGAGGGCGCTGGGTGTGCTGGCTGGGATTTTAAGCAGTTTGGAAACCGCTGAGGCCACGGCGCCGGGTGCTTGGGTGTCCGCCGGCACGAATTCGGCGCTGTTGTTTATGGAACTCACCACTGTGAAGCCGCCAACCGCTTCCGCGCGGTTCTGGTCGGAGGGCGGTGTTTCCTCGCCCAAGGATTCCGATTTGAGGGTTCTTTCCTGCGGCTTGGGGGCTTTGCCGGGTGCTATAACAACCTCGGCGCCGAAAATTGTGCCCAACAAGGCCAACTCTTGAGGTGTTGGGTTTGCTCCCGGCAGTGATTCAAGCCGCCCCTCCGCAGAAGCCGCCGCCACTTCCGGAGAGGAGGGATCGGCGAAGAGAACGAGAAGTTTGGGGTTGCTCTTTCTTACAGCATCCACAGCATCCTGAAAGAGTCGGGAAGAACCAGCCGACCAGAACAGCACGCATTGGTTGGTGTCCGGCGTTTGCAAAAGCTCGAGACGCTCCGCTCTGCATGCCGGTGTTCCCGCGAAGGCAAGCACCACTGCGAGAGCCGTTGCAAACAGCGGATTTTTAAATGGAAGCATGTTTGCTGTGGTGCGCATCGGTTTTACAGCCTGGCTTCCACAAGCCTTAAACCCGCTTGGCAGGAGGCTATCGCCCTCTGGGCGGCTTCGACATCGCGCCCCTCGGCGATTTGCTTCTGGTAAGCGTCTATGGCAAGCCGGAAGTACTCAGCGGCCTTGGCGTAAAGGCCCTGCCGTTCGTAGTTTATGGCAAGGCGCTGGAGTTCGCAGGCCTTAATCCCTTCATCTTCGGAGCCATCGGTGCTTTTGGCTTCCGTTTGGCGGTGGAACATGACTGCCGAACCGTTCCGGCTTTGCCACTGTCGACTCGGGGTTGGATCATATCCCACATAGGCGCGCCCAGGCCTGCTTACGGGTGTTTCTTCGGGGCTGTCTTTGGGTTTCTCGCGGGATGATGAGTCCGCTTCAGACGAGCCTTCCGGTTTTGACGGCTGTTGCTGTTTATCTGAGGAATCCGGAACCGCGTACAGGTCTGCAGGTGGAGCAATCACCTCGGGTTGGGCCGGCGGAAGCACCGAAGGCAACTGCGAAGTGGTGTGGGTGGCCGCAGGGGTATCTTCCGCCTGCGGGGCGGTTACCGCCGGGAATGAGTGGGGCACAGTTGTGTAAGCCGTCGGTGCCGGCCGGGTGTATGGCATTAGTCCAGGTGGATAGCCCTCCGGCGCAGCCTGCTCTTGCTGTTTTGGTGCTGGTTGGTTTTGGGCCGGTTTACCCGAGACATTCAATGCAAGGCCGACCACCAAAACCAAACCGGCGGCGGCCACAGCAAGCAGAAACGGCGTGTCTTTGCTGATGCGCAGGACTTTGGAAACAAAACTGGGTTGGGTGCTGGTTGCCAGAATGCGCTCCAGTGTGGCTTTGTGGTAAACCGCATCGGGCTCGGACTGCACGGCTTTGCGCATATGCTCCTCAGCGGTTTCCACCTCGCCCTTTTGGAAAAGGATGACAGCGCGCACCAGGTGGGCTGACCACAGGTCGGGATTGATGGTAAGGGCGCTGTCTAACCCAAGCAGGGCGTCTTCTAAGTTGCCCTCCAAAAGGCGCTGAAAAGCGGCGTGAACGAGGCGTCCGGCCGGCGAAACGTCGTCGCGCAGGCGCACCTCCAGCGACACGCGAGCCGATCGCGATGTGGGAGCTCCCGGCTCGGCGTCGGTCAGCGGAAGCCCGCAGGCCGAGCAGAACCTGGCATTATCGCTGTTTTCCGCTCCGCAGTTAACACACGGTAGCATTGCGGTTTTCCAAGAGCGGTTGCCAAAGCGGTTCTTAATAAATCACCTTGTTAAGCGGATATTCCACCAAGCCTGTTGCGCCGGCGCGCTTCAACTGCGGGACAAGGTCACGCGCCGCTCTTTCCTCCAGAATTACCTCAAGGGCCACCCAATTTTCGTCTGCAAGGTTGGATATGGTTGGGCGTTTGAGCGCCGGCAGGATGTCGAGAACTTTGGGAAGATCATCGCGGCAGACGTTCATCTTCAAGCCAACCATACCGATGGCGTTAAGAGCGCCCTGAAGCAGCATAGCGATATTTTCCGCCTTGGCGCGCTTCCACGGGTCCTGGTAAGACTCTTTGTTCATGACGAATCTTGTGGATGACTCTAGGATAACCTGAACAATGCGGAGGCCGTGTGCGCGCAAACTGCTTCCGGTTTCGGTGTTTGCAACGATGGCGTCGGCCAAGTCGGGCACTTTCACCTCGCATGCGCCCCAAGAGAACTCCACATCGGCATCCACCCCGTGCTGAGCCAGCCACCGGCGCGTAAGATTTACATATTCGGTAGCAATACGCTTGCCCTGCAGGTCTTTCGGCTCGTTTATGGGGCTGTCGTTAGGCGCAGCAAGCACGATCTTAATGGTGTGAAACTCGCGCTTGCCGTACACCAAATCGGCCACCTGTATCAGGTCGTCGGCGGCGTCGTTGTCAACAATCCAATCCCAACCCGTAAGGCCGCAGTCGAGGACTCCCTGTAGAACATAGCGGGGAATCTCCTGCGGTCTGATGAGCAAGGCGTCTATTTCTGGGTCGTCGCAAGTTGGCACGTAAGAACGGCTGCTGTCAACCCTGAACGAGAAGCCCGCTTTGCGGAAAAGGTCGAAAGTAGCGTCTTGAAGGCTTCCTTTAGGCAAACCAATCTTCAGCTTCAATGCAATAAACTCCGGGGAAATAAGATAGAAAAGATATAAACTGCACAAAATCCTGCCCGGACCGTGTAAACCGGCGGGCAGTTCGGTGATATTATACTGTATCGCTGTATGAGGGTCAACGTCCATTTTTTTCGTTTAGATTTTTGGTGAGGCAATGCGGCACCTTGACAGCGTTGGGAGGCGCACATATAATGAACACGGTTTGAAAGGCGCTTTCTCAGCGCTTTAAAAATCCATCCATCGGAGCTGGAACAGGTCGGAAGCCCGGGCTGGGGCGCGGTTGCTGTAGGTGTGTTTTGGCCGCCCCAGGTAGGGCTGTTCCTATCTTTGTTCCTCCGCATGGTTTTTGGTTAACTAGAGGAGGGTCACTTTTTTGCGAATCAGGCATAATCATCTCTTGGGCATAATTGCCGCCCTTTTAGTTGCCGCCATTTACATTAACCTTAACACGCCGGGTGTCCGTCAGTGGGCATCTTGGGTTGAAACTCGGCTTGGCCTTGACCTGGCCGGCGGTATAAGGGTTGTTCTTCAGCTTCAAAAAGTTCCCGGCGTTACCATAGATGCCGACACCCAAGAGCAGGTTGTTAAGGTTATCCGCAACAGAATCGATGCTTTGGGAATCAGCGAGCCGGTTATCCAACCCAAGGGGCGGGATCAGGTTGTTGTTGAAATATCCGAAAGCAAGAAAGAGAAAGGCCAGCCTCTAGACAAAAGACAGGCCATCCAAGCCCTTCAAAAAACCGCCAAGCTGGAGTTCATCTACCTTGCAAATGTTAAAAGCGACCGCAATCCGTTTGCTCCGTACGAGTACGACGGAACCCGCTTCATAGAGCGAGCCACCAAGCGAACCCTCTCCGATGAGGAGGTTCGCAAGAAGATACTGTACGCCGATCCCAAAAACATCATTTTGACTGGGCGCAACCTGAAGCCGGGTGCCGCTCAGGCCAGCATCAACAGCCAAACTGGCGAGGTTGAAACCCTTCTGGAGCTGGACCGGGAAGGAACTATCAAGTTCCGGGAATTCACCCGGGAGCATATAGGGGATCTCCTGGCAATAGTTTACGACGGCAAGGTTGAGTCTGCTCCCCGCATCCAAAGCGAAATACCGGATGGGCACGCCCGAATCACCCACGGCCAGGGCACCGACCTGAAAGTGGCTGTTGAACAGGCGGCCCTGCTTAACTCCGGCGCACTTCCTGTGCCCCTCAAAGTGGTTGCCCAAACCGAGGTGGAGCCAACTTTGGGTGCCGATTCAATCCGCAGTGCCAAGATAGCCGGCATAATCGGTTTGGGTGCCGTCCTCGTGTTCATGCTGGGGTACTATCTCCTCCCGGGCTTTTTGGCCGACCTTGCGCTTTTGTTCTACGCCCTCTTGTCCTTCGCCATCTTCAAGCTCATCCACGTAACCCTCACACTCCCCGGCATCGCAGGTTACATCCTGTCCATCGGCATGGCGGTTGACGCCAACATCCTCATCTTCGAGCGCTTGAAGGAGGAGCTGAAAAGCGGCAAGACGCTCCACGCGGCCATCGACGCCGGGTTCAAGCGGGCCTTCACCTCGATTTTCGACTCCAACATGTCCACCATCATCACGTGTATAATCCTGGGATGGTTCGGAACCGGACCAATACGCGGATTTGCCCTGGTTCTGGCCATCGGTGTGCTGGTGAGCATGTTCACCGCAATCACCGTTACGCGAACCATCCTGCACGTGGTGGTTAACTGGCCTTGGGCCCAGCAGGAGTGGCTGTTCGGAGTGCGCAGAAGCTGGGTGGCAAGGGAGAACAAGCCCGGCCTCAACATCATCGGCCGCCGAAATCTGTACTTCGCCCTCAGCGGTTTGGTCATCGTTCCCGGATTGATATTCCTCCTTATGGGAGGCCTGAAGAAAGGCATAGACTTCACCGGCGGCACGCTTTTGGAGTTCAACTTCACACAGCCTGTTTCGGCTGGGCAGATCCGCAGGGCACTGGCTCCCGCAAAGTTGGAGGATGTTTCCATACAGCTTGCCGGTGCCACCCGCGGAACAGAGGTCTTTATCAAAACGAAAGAGCTTGATGAGCCCACAAAGCAAAAGGTCGTAAGCCTAATTCAAAGCCGCTTCAAAGGTGCCACCCTTAGGTCTGTAGACACCGTTGGAGGGGTTATAAGCCGAGAGCTAACGCGCAAGGCGTTCTTGTCGGTGCTCTTCGCTTCGATAGCCATTGTGGTGTACCTGTCCTTCCGCTTTGCTCCGGGTGGGTTCGTCTCAGGCCTCAAATACGGTGTCACGGCCGTTCTCGCGCTGATACACGACGTGCTTGTTGTGACGGGCATCTTTGCCATCATGGGCAAGTTCGCCGGATGGCAGATAGACAGCCTGTTCGTCACGGCAATGCTCACCATCATCGGCTTTTCGGTTCACGACACCATTGTCGTATTCGACCGAATCCGCGAAAACCTCAAAAACCGCACCAAGGATGACGTTTTTGAAGACATAGTAAACCGAAGCGTAAACCAGACGCTGGCGCGCTCTATAAACACCTCGTTGACGGTTATTCTCACGCTTCTCGCACTGGTGATTTGGGGCGGACCAGTCATCAGGCTCTTTGTGGTGGCAATGCTTATCGGCGTGATAACGGGTACGTATTCATCCATCTTCAACGCCAGCCCGCTTCTGGTGGTTTGGGAGCAGATTGCGGCCAAGCGCAGGAGGGCGGCGTTGGTAGCGGCCACAACTGCCAAGCGTCCCGCGGATGTGCGCCTGCGGCCAACTCCCAGCCCGAGCGCATCCCAAAAACCCGCCACCGAAGTGCCGTCAACGCCGGCCGCCGCTGTAGCCGGAGACGGCGCGTCAGCCGCGGCTTCCTCTGCCGCCAAGAGTGCCTCAAAGCCGAAGCCAAAGCCCAAGAAGGCAAAATCCAAGAGGCGCTTCTAAGACGTGTTCCGCAAATTTGATAGGCGCCGGGAAGCACTTTGTGCAGTGCACACCGGCGCTTTTCTCTTGCCTTTAAGCGAAATCCGATACTGGTTGGACAACGCAAAATGCCTGCTATTGACTGCGTGCTTTTCGACGTTGATGGAACTTTGATAGACACAACCGAACTCATCGCCGGTGGGCTGGCATACGCGGTGCGGAAGCACCTGGGCTTCGAGCCGCCCCGTTCCGAGTTAGTGGCCCTGATAGGCCGCCCATTGGTTGAACAGATGCGCGTTTACGGCCCGGAGCATCTGGTTGATGAGATGTCCCGCTCTTTCATAGAGTACTACGAGGCAAACAAACACATGGAAAAGCCGTATCCCGGGGCGCTGGAAATGCTCCGTGCGGTGAAAGAAAGCGGCCGTATTGTGGGCATTGTGACATCCAAAAACCGGCACGAGGTGGCAAACTTCCTCTCGCGGTTTCCGCTTCAGGCGTACTTGGATGTTATTGTATCCTCATCCGACACCAAGCGCCCCAAACCGCACCCCGATCCCGTGCTGAAAGCACTGGAGCTTACCAATGCCCAGCCGGGCAACACGCTGTTCATCGGCGACAGCGTGTACGATATGAGGTGCGGTAAATCCGCTGGTGTGCTTACCGGAGCCGCCTTGTGGGGGCCATTCGGGCGGGATGTGCTGTCTGCAGAGCACCCCGACTTTCTTTTTGAGTCCCCGGAAGAAGTGGCCGCATTTCTCGGAGCACCAATACCCGAGGAAAAGAACGAGGCGGCCAAACCCATTTGACCGCCCCAACAAAAACGTACCGAAGAGCTTGCCCAAAACCCGCTTTCTTTTCAGCAATCAGCTCTGGGGCCGGCTTCAAGAATCTCCTTGGGCACGTCTTTGAACCGAGCAAAGTTCTTTCGGAATTGGTCAACAAGCTGGCGGGCCATGCGGTCGTACTCCAGTGGATCGGCCCAAGTTTCGCGCGGGTTAAGCAGTTCGTCCGGAATGCCGGGTATATGCAGGGGCACCTGCACCCCGAAGAACGGGTCCTCCCTCATACCGTTTTCTTCCAGCTTGCCGGCTATAGCGGCCCGCACCATTATTCTTGTGTAGTCGATGCGGATACGATTGCCGACTCCGTATGGGCCTCCGGTCCAACCGGTATTCACAAGGTAAGCGCGGGTGTTGTGCTGCCTCATTCTTTCGCCCAGAAGCTTGGCATATACGGTGTGCGGAAGCGGCAAGAAGGGCGATCCGTAGCACGGGTCGAAAGTTGCTTCAGGCTCCTGGCCCATGCCCACTTCCGTGCCCGCGATTTTGGATGTGTATCCCGATAGATAATGGTACATAGTCTGCTCGGGTGTGAGGCGGGCTATGGGCGGCAGAACACCGAAAGCATCTGCGGCCAGAAGCAGTATCACCTTGGGGTGGCCGGCGCAGCCGCTGAGAACGGCGTTTTCGATGAAGCGTATCGGGTAGGCTGCCCGCGTGTTTTCTGTTATGGAGTCGTCATCGTAAAGCGGCTCTCGGGTTTCCTCGTCCAGAACCACATTTTCCAGCACGCACCCAAAGCGGATGGCGCGGTATATCTGGGGTTCGTACTTCTCCGAAAGGCGAATGCACTTCGCGTAACATCCGCCTTCGAAGTTGAAGATACCGTCATCGCTCCAACCGTGTTCGTCATCGCCGATGAGACGTCTTTGCGGATCTGCAGAAAGGCTGGTTTTTCCGGTGCCGGAGAGGCCGAAGAATATTGCAACGTCATCGTCCTTGCCCACGTTGGCCGAGCAGTGCATTGGTAGAACTTTTCGGAGAGGCAGCCAGTAGTTCATCACAGAGAACACCGACTTTTTTATCTCTCCGGCGTAGTGGGTGCCGCCTATCAGGACGATTTTCCTCTCGAAGCTGATTATAATGAAGGCTTCCGAGTTGGTGCCGTCTCGCTCTGGGTCAGCGTGGACGTCTGGTGCGCAAAGAACAACGAACTCCGGCTTGTGAAACCTTAGGCGTTCTTTGCTGGGATGCAGAAACAGTTGGTGGGCGAACAGGTTCTGCCACGCGTAGGTGTTTACGATGCGGATTGGCAGGCGGTGGTCCTCGTGTGCGCCTACATAGCCGTCAAACACGAACACGTCGCGCCCTTGGAAGTGCCCTTGAACTCTGTGCAAAAGCCGTTCAAAATTCTCCTGAGAGATCGGCTTGTTGACTTTACCCCAGTGTATCAGGTCTCGCACAGAGGGTTCATCCACCACGTATTTATCGGCCGGAGAGCGCCCGGTTCTTTTGCCGGTTAGCACGTTAAGGGCACCGTTGTGGGCGAGGAATCCCTCCCCGCGTTTGATAGCCATCTCGGTCAGCGGTGCGGCATGCAGGTTCCAATATTCGTTTCCGAGGTTTACAAGCCCGTGGTGCTCAAGCCCGTATGTGCTTTTAACCATCCAGTAAGCTCCTCCCTCCAATTTTATTGCTATTGCGGACTAGGTGTTTCCACTCTTGGTTTGCTCGGTGGCAGTGTATTGTCAACGATGAAAGTCCACGTCCACTCTACCTTGTTGCCTTTCCAATCGGCAACTTTGAGGGTAACCGTATGACGGCCGTCGGCGAGGGGTTTCACCGGTTCGGCGGCTGTGTTTCTGTTTTTGGGTCTTGCGGCAATTCTGTAGTAAACCAAACCGCGGTACTCGTCGTACTTGTAATCCGGCATGGTTTCCCCGTCGAGTTGGAAATCGAGCGAATCGGGATCGATGCCGGAGCCTTCATCGAGGATGTAAGCAGCGAACCAGATGGGAGGCGCTCCGGACATTTCCTGTCCGCGGGCAGGGAGCTCTCCGTACACAAGAGGCGGGGTGTGATCCTCCTCGTCGGAGCGGAAGCAGTGCAGCGTGCCGTCGTCCGAAAGCGCGTATATAGCACCGTTAACCACCACAGGCGATGCGATAACGTTGGCGTACTGCCCAGGCCCGGCCGTTGTTGCCGTTGTGGTTGATGCCGCGCTTGGCGATATTGTTGTGGCCCGGATGCGGTAGTTCCAAAGCAGTTTGCCTTCCTCGCTTCCAGGAGGTGCTTCGGTATCGAACACGTATATGAAGCCGCGGTTGGAGCCGACAACCACTGCATATGCAGGCTGAGGACCCGTTGGGGTTTGCCTGGTGACGCCCTCAAGCCTAACCACAACCGGGGATGCGTAAGACGACGCGGCCATCTTGGCCTTCCACTTCAGGCGCCCTTCCGGGGTCAGCGCCACGGTATCGTCGCTCTTGGTGCCGAAGAATATGCCCTGTTCGGTAACCGCGGGCGTGTTTGTGATAGCCCGGTCAGCCTGATAGCGCCACCGTACGCGGCCCCTATTTGCGGTTAAGCACACCAGATTGGCGCCGTCCACCAGGTACACGTTGCCGTTCGCCACCACGGGAGACGCCGTTATGGCCGACACCGACATGCTGTAGCGCCATTTAACCGCTCTCATTTGGCTCTGCCGCGGTTGAAGGGCCAAAAGCTTTGCCAGGTCCACCGCGTAAGCAAACTGGTCCCGCGAGATGAAAAACAGCATTCCGTCTGCATATGCCGGCGAGCCGACGATGCTGTCGGATGCGCGGAAAATCGGCCCCGGCGGCCGAATTGATTGACCCGTGCGGGCGTCTATGGCGTACAAGCCGCCGTCATCCGCCCCGAAATAAAGCACCCCGTCAACCAAAATCGGGGATGAGTTCACCGCCCCGCCCAGTTGTGTGTGCCAGGTAAGGGCGCCGGTTTCCGCATTAATGCAGTAGAGGTTGCCATCGGTAGCGGCCACGTACACAAAGCCGTTGTAATACACCGGAGTGGTGCGTATGGTTGCGGTTTTCCCCTGCAGGCCGATGGAACCGGTCTGCGGATAAAACCATTTAGCTTCGCCCGTGTTGGTTGAAACGGCAACAAGCACATCTTTAGACCCGAAGTACATCATCGGGTTCGGAGTATCGGTGCCGACTATTATGGGAGAAGAGAGGTTGTACGAGGTTGTAACACCGGATATCGGCCTGCCGGTTACATATCTCCAGGAAAGAGCCATCGGAAGCTTGATGGCAGCCGAGACCTCGCCGGTGTGTGTTGGGGTGCCTCGGAACATGATGGAGTCTTGCGCTGATGCACTGAAGGCACCGACAAACAGCAATATAAAAGTGCAAAACCCGAAAAGGCGCATGCAATGCCTCCTCTGTAAGAAGCTACTGTATATCATCATATTGATTTTACCAGTGTTATCTCGAAAGCGCGCCAGCCCAACACACGCGCAACGGCATTGTTTCGGACGGGCGCGCTTATTTATTTGGTTCGCTCTTTAGCGTCGAAAATCCTCTTTGCGGAGTCTGGAGGGTTTTTGCGAATCAGTTCCAAAGTTTGCGGTCCATGCTTCGATACTGAATTGCCTCGGCAACATGCGAGGCTTCAAGCCTCTCTTTTCCCTCCAAATCGGCTATGGTGCGCGCGACCTTCAAAATTCGGTCGTGGGCGCGTGCGCTGAGCCCAAGCTGGGTGATGGCAGCTCTGAGCAATGCCTTAGAGTCCTCGTCCATCACGCACATTTGGCGAATCAGCTTGGGGGGCATGTGGGCGTTGCAGTATATGCCTTTTCCCCGGAAGCGAAGGGTTTGTATCTCCCGCGCACGCTTAACGCGCTCGCGTATAACTGCAGAAGGCTCGGAGTTGGGTCGGGACATAAGCTCATCCTGCTTCAGCCGCGGCACTTCCACGTGCATATCGATTCTATCCAAAAGCGGACCAGATATGCGCATTAGATACCTCTGCACCTGCGATGGAGCGCACGTGCACTGGCGAGATGGGTCGGTAAGAAAGCCGCACGGGCACGGATTCATGGCTGCCACCAGTGTGAAACGCGCCGGATACGCCAAAGAGCCGGATGCCCTGGATATGGTTACAACCCCGTCTTCCAGTGGCTGGCGCAGCACCTCGAGCACGTCTCGTTTGAACTCCGGAAGTTCGTCAAGGAACAGAACGCCGTGGTGGGCAAGGCTAACCTCTCCTGGGCGCGGCACCGACCCTCCGCCGATGAGCCCAGCGTTGGAAACAGTGTGGTGCGGAGCGCGGAAGGGCCGCACTGTCATTATTGAAGTCATCGGGGGCAAAAGGCCGCTTATGCTGTAAAGCTTGGTAACCTCCAGAGCCTCCTCCAAGGTCATTGGCGGCATGATGGATGGAAGCCTGCGCGCCAGCATGGTTTTCCCAGAGCCCGGGGGCCCTATCATAAGCAGGTTGTGACCGCCGGCCGCGGCAACCTCCAGTGCGCGCTTTGCATGCTCTTGGCCTTTTACGTCCTCAAAATCTGCTTCGTAGGGCGGGGTTGCCAAAAGCTCTTCCACCATTTCGCGCGGCATAGGCGTACGGCTGTCCGCTGAAGAAAGCAGTGCCACCGCATCGCTCAGGGAGGCCACTGGGTAAACCTCCACCCCTTCCACAACGGCAGCCTCTTTCGCGTTTGAAACCGGCACCGCAAACCGAAGTTTGCCTGAGGCGCGCGCTCCAAGGGCCATTGGCAGAATGCCGCTTACGGGGCGAACTGCTCCATCCAGGGCCAGCTCGCCAACCAGAACCCAGCTATCCAGATCTTCGCAGTTAAGCTGGCCGGTTGCCGCCAAAATGCCCAAAGCTATCGGCAAATCCAGGCTGGGACCTTCTTTGCGTATATCCGCAGGAGCGAGGTTGATGGTGACTCTGCTGTTGGATGGAAACCTGAAGCCGGAGTTCCGTATGGCCGCCCTCACCCGCTCGCGCGATTCCTGAACGGCGGTATCCGGAAGCCCAACTATGGTAAAGTGGGGAAAACCTGCCGGCGAAATGTCGGCTTCAACGAGGACAATGTAGGCATCGATGCCGTGAATTGCACAGGAATTTACGCTGGCAAGCAACAGCTTCTCCGAAGTGCGGTTTAGCAAGTCCAAGTATAGGCAAGTGTACGCTAACTGTCAAGCAGACGTCCAGCGGGAAGTGGACAGATGGACCATAGACTTCTGCGGCACCCGCTGTTCCGGCCTTTGGAAATTACTCCGTCGAAGATAAGCTTTCGGAATTTGCAAAATTGCAAGCATGGGCTTCTTCCTTTCCTTAACAGGCAGGAGGAGTTTCCTAAAACCTGTGTTTCTGGTCAGCAGTTTGGATTGACTGGGTTTTGGATGGTAGTGTATAATTTGGTGACATCCGGCAAGTGGAAATCGGCTTCCGGCGCGCCGCGAAAATCGGTTCATCTGATTGGCTGCGGCTGTTTTTGTGGGCCGAGTTGTCTAATTTAGGGGCGCGAGTACAATGCTTTCGATTGATTATTTGGTGCCGCACTCAAAGCGTTATTATCCGGCTTCTTCAAAGTTTCCCGCGCACCCAAGCATCCCCATTGCAGTTTGCCTCTTTGCCGGTGTTTGCTTTGCAAAGCCTCGTATACGGAGCCTGACCTATGAGTTCTCTGGATAGATATGACCCTAACGCACAAAACCGATTGGTCCCCTCAACCGGGCCGGCAGCGGAATTTCCCGAGGCACCGTTAACCGAACCCGAGGTAAGGGATCTCCGGGATATCCTGGCAGTCATCTGGAGGTATAAGCTCTTAATCCTGTTTGTATTTGCCGCATGCGTATTGATTGCGGCTTTTGTAACATCTAAGCAGATTCCCATCTACCAGGCCACAGCCAAGATACTTGTGGATACAGGCCCTGCACAACCGGTTTCCAGCGAGGGATTTGGGGCTATTTCAGAGATGCTTGGGGCAGGGCGTTCCCGCTCCATACAAACTCAGGTTGAGGTTTTGCAAAGCTATCCCATTCTCGAAAGCGCTTACAAACTCCTCGGCAAGAAGCTCAATCCGGACCGCCCTCCTTCTGTGAGAGCGCAGAACATTCGCGATACCGATATCATAAAAGTTGTGGTGGAGGACCCCGACAAGCACTTTGCTGCCAATCTGGCCAACGCCATAACATCCGCTTACATATCAAGAAGCCAAGCGGCCAACAGACGGGCCGCAACCAACACCAAAGAGTTCCTGCGTGGAGCGTTGGAAAAGCAGAGGCGCGCTTTGGCGGATGCAGAAAACCGCTTGAAAGCTTACAAAGAAAAGACCGGCGTTGCCTCGATAACTGATGAAGTAACCAACCGCATGAAACGGCTGGCCGCCGCAGAAGAGGAGCTGGCAACAGCCGAAACGCAGGTCCGCTCTTTGGAAGGGCAGTTGCGGGCGGTTGAGGATATGCTTTCGAAAGCCGAGCAGACTTACGTGCGCGAGACTGTAAGCTCGTCCAACCCGCTTATTTCTGCCATGAGGGATAAAATCGCCTCGCTGGAGATCCAAAGGGCTGGCCTGCTGAAAGAGTATCAGCCGGATACCCCAGAGGTACAGGCCATAGATGACCAAATAGCCAAAGCCAGAGAAACGCTTCAGCAGGAACTTAGGAGAGAGATGATATCCAGCAGCCAGGCAATAGCCGCGAACCCGGTGCGCCTGGACCTGATACAGCAGGCTGGAAGACTGCGTGCAGAGCTTGAAGCCCAGAAAGCACGGGTGCTGGCAATCAGGCCGATTGTGGAAAAAGAGCGCTTGGCGGTGAGCGAACTTCCAAGCAGGGAGCGCGGAATTGTGGCCTTGGCAAGAGAGGTTGCCAACCTGGAACGGGTTTACGAGGAGCTGAACAGCAAATACCAAGAGGTAAGCGTTGCCGAGCAGGCAAAGCTGGCTTCGGCAAGCCTTTTGGAGCCTGCACGCGTGCCTAGAAAGCCGATTAAACCGCGCCCCATTCTGAACCTGTTCTTGGCCGCTGTAATCGGCCTCACTGTGGGGCTGATGCTGGCTTTTCTGCTGGACCACCTGGATGATACCATAAAAGGCACCGAGGATGTTGACCGGAATGTTGGACTGCCCACCCTCGGAGCAATCCCGGTCCTGCCGAAAAGCTCGGGCCCGATAATCATGGGGGCCTCAGACAGGAGTGTGATGGCAGAAAGCTTCAGGCTTCTGCGCAGTAACATCCGCTTTGCCAGCCCCGACCGCCCTCTCAAGTCCCTGATGATCACCAGCCCCGGCGCCGGCGAGGGTAAAACCACAACCGCCGTCAACCTGGCCGTAGCACTGGCAACCAACGGGCTGAAGGTGATTTTGGCTGACATGGACTTGCGCAAGCCGTCGGTCGGCAAAATATTCGGCTTGAAGCGCGATAGGGGCCTGACCAATGTAGTCCTCGGTGACCTTCCTATCGAGGAAGCCCTTCAAGATACGAAGGTGGAGAACCTGCGTGTGCTGCTTGGTGGCCCTTTGCCGCCCAATCCCCCGGAGTTTCTGGATTCCGAGCGGTGCCGAGCGGTAATCAACCAGTTGAAGCAGATGGCAGATTTTGTGGTGATTGATACACCCCCGGCAAGCTTCCTAACCGATGGCATGATACTGGCCTCGCAGGTGGACGGCGTGCTGGTGGTGGCAAATCCGCGACGCACAACGCGCCACGCTTTGCGCAGGGTTGTGGAACAGCTCCTTTTGGCCAAAGGCAACATATTGGGCGTTTGCTTGAACCGCATGCAGCCCGGCGGCAGAGAGGGGTACTACTACTATTACAGCTACTACTACGGATATTACCACTACTACGGCGACAACGGTTCAAAGCGAGGCGGCCAAAAGGGCGAGGCAAAGGGCATAAAGGGCTTCCTCAAACGTTTGCCCGGGCTTGCCGGCAAAGAAGCGCGCAGTGATTCGGAACCGCCAGAGCAAACCGAAAGCGGCGGGGATTCTTCATAGCCGCTTCAGCCTGCTTAGAGCGGTTTTGTGTGCGCGGTCCCGGCAGTGCGAAATCGATTCACCGCCGCGGCCTACAAGCGCAGTTGCGGATGGCCCGCTGGAGCTTACGCTGGTTATCACCCCTTGCCCCTCGCGAGCCTTTTACGCGGGTGCGCGTAACCAGGCTTTCTTCTCCATACTTCGCGTGTGGATGCGGGCTTTCTTTTTGTTGCGGTGCCGGCAAATTTGTTATAATGGGGCAGATTTGAAAGCAATTCAGGGGAGAGCTTGCGTTGGAGGGTTTCGCTGGTATGGATAACAGCCGGCCTGATGGTCGCGGCCCAGAAGAGATGAGGCCAGTTAAGATAACAAGGGGCTTTCTGAAATACGCCGAGGGCTCTTGCCTTATAGAGGTCGGCGATACGAAGGTTGTTTGCAGTGCCTCAATTGAGGACCGGGTGCCGCAGTTTCTTAAGGGTACCGGAAGCGGCTGGATAACCGCTGAATACGGAATGATACCGCGTTCCTGCAAAACCCGAAGCCAAAGAGAGATTTTAAAGCCGTCTGGTCGGCACCAGGAGATACAAAGGTTGGTCGGAAGAGCACTGCGCTCCGTAGTCGACCTGAAAGCGATAGGCGAGCGCACAATTTACATCGACTGCGATGTTATACAAGCCGACGGCGGAACGAGAACCGCATCCATCACTGGTTCATATGTGGCCCTTGTGGAGTCGCTGGATTTCCTGCGCAGGGAGAATCTGATAACCAGATTGCCTCTGTACGATATGGTTGCCGCGATAAGCGTTGGCATTGTTGGCGCACAGCCGCGGCTTGACCTCTGCTACGAAGAGGACTCCATCGCTGAAGTGGACATGAATGTGGTTATGACAGACTCGCGGAAGCTTGTTGAAGTTCAAGGTACCGCCGAGGGCATGCCGTTTTCGCGCGAAACGCTGAACCGGCTTTTGGACCTGGCGGAAAAGGGCATAACCCAACTTTTGAGCATCCAGAGAGAAGCCCTTGCCGATATTTTGATGAGATAGCACATCAATGGTTGAGATTGTGGCCGCAACGCGAAACGCCGGAAAGCTTAGGGAGCTCCGCCAGCTTGTTGCGGATTTGCCGGTGGTGGTGCTTTCTGCCGAAGATGTAAATCTTCCGGATGTGGGTGAAACAGGTGCCACTTTCGAAGAGAATGCGGTGAAAAAAGCGGTGAATGCGGCCAGGATTACGGGCCGCATTTCCTTAGGGGAAGACTCTGGTTTGGAAGTGGACGCATTGGGTGGAAAACCGGGGGTTTATTCCAGCAGGTTTGCGGGACCAAACGCCACCGATGAAGACCGCAACCGCCTGATTCTTGAACAACTGGCAGGTGTGCCTTGGGAGAAGCGCACTGCAAGATACCGCGCAGTGGTTGCTGTGGCCACCCCAGACGGCCGCGTTGAGATTTCACACGGCGTGTGCGAAGGGATAATCGCAGAGCGGCCGGACGGCACCAACGGATTTGGGTATGACCCGATCTTTTTTTACCCGCCTTTCGGGTGCACGTTCGGCCGCGCTACCCCGGATATGAAAAACAGCGTAAGCCACCGCGGTCAGGCTCTGCGCGGCATTCTTCCCGCACTGCGCAGGTTAATTCAATCTGCCAAAGAGCGGTAGTAATCCATGAGTATCTTCACCACCTCCGGGCGGCTGAACTCCGGAGGCGGCATCTCCCCTGAAGAGAGCATCTCCCTAAGCTTTGTTCCGCTTATGCTGAGATGTTGCTCTCGCGGATGGGGGCACGTTTTTGCCGTGGCCATGGAACCGCACACGCGGCACCAGAAAGCGTTTTCGAATTTAATCGGGCGGATAACCAGCTTGTTTGGTGGGATTTCGTCGAATATCTTCTGCGCGTCGAAGGGACCGTAGTAGTTTCCCACCCCTGCATGGTCTCTTCCCACGCACAGGTGGCTGCAGCCGAAATTCTGCCGTATTATTGCGTGCAAAACGGCTTCTCTTGGGCCGGCATACCGCATCTCCATTGGATATACTTTCAGCACAACCCGGTCTTTGGGATAATAACCCTCAAGCAGTGCCCTGTAGCACTTCATGCGAACTTCGGCGGGGATGTCGCCCTCTTTAAGCTTTCCGACGATGGGATGTATGAACAAGCCATCTGCCATTTCCAATGCAACCTTGGTGATGAATTCGTGCGAGCGGTGGATTGGATTCCGCGTTTGGAAGGCGACAACCGTGCTCCAGCCGCGCTCTTGGAAGATTGCACGCACCTCGTGTGGGCGAGCATATTCGGGAAACCGCTCCGGATACCCGCACTCGCTTAGGACGGTTACAGGTCCGCCCAAACACACCTCTCCCTGGGAAAAAACTTTGGCAACGCCGGGGTGTGCTTCGTCGTCGGTGCGGTAAACGTTGAGAACCTCATCGCGCTTGGAGTAGGTGTACTTTTCCTGCACATCCATTGTGCCGACTGTTTCACCCGTTTCACCATCAACAAGTGCAACGGTTTGCCCGTCCTTGATGGTTTTTGCCAGTGCATCATCGACGGTGAGCGTTATCGGAATAGGCCACAGGGTTCCGTCCGATAGCTGCATACCGAAAGTGCTGGATAAGTAGTCCTGCCGGCACATGAACCCGGTCAGCGGACTGAACGCCCCCATGCCTATCATCAACAGATCCGATACCTCCCGGGATGAGAGCGGAATCTTAGGCAGTCGGCAGGCATGCTCCAGCCGCTCTTTCACTTCATCCGGCGGGGCAAGCCTTGGGGTGAGAACACCACCATGCGGCGGCACTAAAGAAGATGACATCAGCGCATTAACCCCCTAAACAATTCCTGCAGTTCGTTCGGCTTCGGTCGCGCCCATTACTGCGGCGAGCTCCTCCGTTGTATGCCTCTGAGTAAACTCGGCGAAGCTTTCCCCAAGGGCTCTCGAAGCCGCGTAATGCCGCAGTAACCTTTCTAAGCAGTGCTTCACCTGATCAGCGGGGACCTTTCTGGCTGTTGGGCGCGCAAACCTCGGATCGCTTCCAAGCTGGGCGCCAAGCCAGACATCATAAGCCTCTATCCTGGTGCTGTTGTGCGCTTTAAGGCACCCTTGAAGGCCGATATCACCGATTTGGTGCTGGCCGCATCCGTTCGGGCACCCGCTTATGTGAATCCTCACCGCAGTATCCAGCGCAACCGTCTTCTCGAGGTGGGGAATAAGCTCGCACATCAGGCGCTTCGTTTCTGTAAGGGCCCAGTTGCAGAACTCGCTTCCAGTGCAAGCAACACCCCATCCGCTGAGAGCATTGGAGTCACAGCTTAGGCCTTCTCCCTCCAGCGCACAAACAACCTGCTCCAGTTTCCCCTCGGGAATGTGCGGAATAATGATGTTCTGCTGGTTTGTGGTACGCAGTTCACCCATGCCGAACTCGCTTGCCAGTCTGGCCAGCATACGCATTTGACGGACTTGGAGCCGACCCGCAAGTACCGAGGCGCCCACCCAGTAAAGGCCCTCTTGCTTCTGTGGATGTATTCCCAAGTGGTTGCCCCGAGTCCTGCCCAACGGCAGTGGAAAATCCTCTGCTAACAAAGGCCTCCAGTTCAACCGCCCGAGCACTTCCTCCTCAAAGCGCTCAATTCCCCAATCTGATATCAGGAATTTCAGTCTGGCGTGCTTTCGGCTCTGTCGGTACCCAAAGTCCCGAAAGACCTCCACCACCGCTCGGCACACATCCACCAATTGGTCCGGCGGCACCAACATCCTCATGGGTTTAGCGAACATCGGTTGGACAGACAGTCCACCGCCAACCAGAAGGCGAAAAGCGATTCCTTGTCTGTTCCCATCAGCATTTGTCCTAATGGCAACCGCGCTTAAGTCGTGGATCTCGGGGTGGATGCAGTTGCATGGGCACCCTGTTACAGCAATCTTGAACTTGCGGGGCAGGTTTGAGAACAACCTGTTGTTCAAGAAGAACCGCGTGACTGCTTCGGCAAACGGTTCCGTATCGACGGGTTCCTGCGGGTGCAGACCCGCCACAGGGCATGTTACAACGTTGCGCACCGTATCTCCGCATGCGCCCGTTGTGGTTAACCCTACGGAGCCCAGCCCCGCAAATATCTCCGGCATATTCTCAATCTTGATCCAGTGAAACTGGATATCTTGGCGGGTTGTTATGTCTGTGAAACCTCCACCGTACCCTTCCGCGATATCTGCTAGCGCCAACAGTTGGGCAGACGTCAGTCGACCTCCGGGTATCTTAACTCTCAGCATAAAGTGCCCATCTTTCGGTTTCTGCTCGTACAAACCGTACCACCGGAAGCGTTGGAGATTGTCAGGATGGATGCCTCTGTAGCCCTCTTTGGCCGCGCGGAGGATATCGCCGTAAGCATCCAAGCCGTCTTTTTCACCTTTAATGCGTTCGATCTCGCTCATGTGTGAAGCACCTCATCGTTTTATGTGCAGACCGCACTCTTTGTGCTCCGGGGCCTCCCACCACCAGCGGCCGGCCCGAATATCTTCCCCGGGCTGAACCGCCCGCGTGCATGGCACACAGCCGATGCTCGGAAAGCCCTTATCGTGCAGGCTGTTGTACGGCACATCGTTTGCCCTGATGTAATCCCATACCTGTTCATGGGTCCAGTCGGCCAGCGGATTAAGCTTAAGGATGCCGCCGTGTGCTTCGTCCACCTCTGCTTTGGAAATTGAAGAGCGTGTAACAGACTGTTCCCGCCTCAACCCAGTAATCCACGCATCTACTCCAGACAAAGCTCTCCCCAGCGGCTCCACCTTCCGTACAAAACAGCACTCCTTTCTATCGTCCACCGAAGCGTAGAACGAATTCGGCCCCTTTTCTCTCAGCAGACGCTCCAAAAGGTCAGTCCTTGGACAGTACACCTCGAAGTTCAAACCGTACCGCCTTCTGCACCTTTCCATCACATCGTAGGTCTCTTGGTGAAGCCGGCCCGTATCAAGCACGAGAACCCTCGGGCTCTTCGCCGCCTTGGCCATCATGTCCAGCAGAACCACATCCTCTGCGCCGAAACTGCACGCCAAGGTCACTCTTTCACCGCAATGTTCCACCGCCCACCTTACGATCTCTTCGGCCTGCATTCTCTCCAGCTCGTCCACCGTACGAGCCAATTCACCGCTCTTTTTAACATCCAAATCATCCATATTCCCTCTCCTCTCTTAAAGCCCTAAAGTATTGTTTCTGAGGTATTCTATGCGCCTGCACCTCCAGCGGTAATACAGTGTCTGGGACAAAAACACTGTACGAAGAGTTATACCGGCCAAAAAGCCGAGTGCAAGCACTCTCTCTCCAACCGCAGCGCTGTAAAGCATTACCAAGAGCCGCCCTGCTAGGTTGATCAGAGGGAAAAACAGGCTTATTTCGTAGGACTCCTTAACGCGGTAAAGCCTCACTATCTGCGGCACGTATGAACCCTCCATCAGCCACATACCTATTGCCGCTAACCACCCCACAATACTGAAACCCCTCCTCTTCCGGTGAACGCCGTGCGCTTTTATCTTCCTGCTCAAGGCTTGTCCACCGATGTTTACGCTTGCCCCCGGCTACACCTGTCGGCATCTCCGCTTTGCATTACCTACAGCTAGCAAGTATTGTTGAGTAAATTAGTCAAGATAGACGTAATTATTATAACCCTTCTTAAAGCGTATGTCAACTATCTTCAGCATCGCGAATGCTGAGATTACCCTTTTCTACTCGCCGTTCAATTCCGGGTTGTTGCTTTCTTCACTTAACCACATTCGGTGTGTTATCATGCTGATGGAATGGGCAGATTGGCAATCTACGCTTGCTTTTTGGCAAGAGGGACTGAAGTTGCATCGGAAAGAGGCCGATAAATACTTGGTATGCGGATAGTTTTCATGGGAACGCCGGAGTTTGCGGTTCCCAGCTTGCATGCCCTGCTGGATGCTGGTCACGAGGTGCTTGCGGTTGTAACCCAGCCCGACAAACCTGTGGGCCGAAAGCAGGTTTTAACGCCGCCCCCGCTCAAGGTGGCCGCGCTGGAACGCGGTCTGCCGGTGCTTCAGCCGGAGCGGGTTAGGGACGAGGGATTTCTTGCGGAGATTCGGCGGTTGGCTCCAGAGCTGGTTGCGTACGCGGCATACGGGAAAATTCTGCCGAAGAGCTTTTTAGACATACCGCCGCATGGATGCTTGAACGTGCATGCATCGCTCCTGCCGAAATACCGCGGCGCCGCTCCCATACAGTGGGCGCTGATAAACGGCGAAACGGTTACCGGCATAAGCATAATGCGGGCGGATGAAGGCCTTGATACCGGTCCCGTGCTTTTGCAGCGCGAGGAACCGATACATCCGGATGATACAGCAGGCACTTTATCCGAGCGGTTGGCGCGCCTGGGCGCGGAAGCCCTTGTGGAGGCTGTGCGGTTGATAGAGCTCGGCCGGGCTGTGTATACGCCGCAGGACGACGCCCAGGCTACATACGCCCCCATGCTGAAGCCGGAACACACAGTGCTGAACTGGAACGAGCCGGCAGAGGCTTTGCGGAACCGCGTTAGGGGTTTAAACCCAAAGCCTGGAGCGGTGGCCTCGATGGGGGGGCGGGAAGTGAAAGTGTGGCGCGCCGCTGTGGTGGAAGGAGACCCGAACGCAGAGCCCGGGGTGCTGATAGCCCTTTCGCGAGAGGGGCCTGTGGTGCAAACTGGACGCGGCGCACTGCTGTTGCTTGAGGTTCAGCCTGCAGGGGGAAGGCGGCAGTCTGGAGCGGAGTTCGCCAGGGGATGGCGGGTGGCAGTTGGGCAAAAGGTGTAAAAAAGTTTTGACCGCATTTAGTGCAAAATTGTTCCTGCACGGGCTTGATACAGTTTCAAGAGCATGGTATACTAAAAGCGAAGATAGGAAGGTTTTCAAAGCCGCCAGCCGTTGTGTGCCCGGAACGCCGGAGAGCAAGGCAATTATTGATAATTCATTCTATTCAGAAAGCCTGCGTTCCGGGAGGTGTAAAAGAATGGCGGTGGTGGTTGCTGGTGGCCCGCTGGAGGAGCGTTTCAACCGCGGCCTGCGCTATAAAATAAACGGTCAGTACGAAGAGGCCGTGAATGAGTTCCTAGCCGTGTTGGCGTCCGACCCTCTCCATGCGCAGGCTCATATGCACTTGGGCTTGGTCTATGGGTTTATCGGGTGTTTCGATGAATCCATAGAAGAGTTGCGGAAGGCGGTGGAACTTGCTCCGCACTGCATAGAGGCCCGCGTGAATCTGGCAAAAACTTACTGCATGCTCGGGATGGACAAGGAGGCCATCCAAGAATTTCAGAGGGTTCTAGAGGAAGATCCAAACAACGAGGAGGCAAGCAAACAACTGCGCTTCCTAACCTCAGCGGAGTGATTCAGAGCAAAGAGCTGATTTCACGGCGTTGAGTTTGGGGGAAGAGAGAGGTGTGTGGGTCGAGCGTGTGAATGCCCGGCCCTATTTTTTTGCCGCTTGGGTGGAAAGTTGAAAGTGCTGCAGCACCCATTGGTAATGCTTTTCATAGCGCTTGGGCTCGGCTCGGTTGGGCAGTTGGCGCTCAAGACCGGCATGGAGAAAGTCCCGGAGGCCAAGACCGCTCTGGATGTTGTGAGGGCAATGGTCACCCAGCCGTATGTAACGGTTGGAATGCTGTGCTATGTTTTCAGCAGTTTGATGTACCTCCGCGTGATCCAGAAGTGGGATCTAAGCCTGGTTTACCCCATGGTTGCGCTCAGCTACGTGCTGGTGACCATCCTGTCTTGGGCGCTTCTGCACGAGAAAATCCCCTCGATCCGCGTGGCGGGTTTGGTGCTGATATGCCTCGGGGTGTGCTTGATGGCTGCAAGCGCTAGCCGCGGTTCGGTGCAAACTGCCGGCCATGTTGAGAGCAGTCAGGCGCAGTCTAAGTGATTTCGCTGTTGCCTTAGGACTGCTGGTCCTGTGCCTTGTATGGCTGGGCCGTTCGCTCTTCGGCGGGCAGGCACTTTTGCCTGTTGAACTGCTTCAGCAGATGCGCCCCTGGCTGGAGAAACCGCCGCTTTGGTGGGACCCAATTCTTTGGGATGCGGTGGGTTACTTCGCGCCGTCGCGCAAACTTCTGCACGAGTCTGTAACCGCCGGCCATCTCCCCCTCTGGAATCCATACGAGCTTTGCGGAACCCCGTTTTTGGCCAATATACAATCGGCGGTGCTGTATCCCCTTGGGTTCGCTTTCTGGCTGTGGCCTCCGGAGGTGGCGTTTGGAGTCAACGCGCTTCTGCACCTCTTCCTGGCGGGCTTTTTCGCCTACTTATGGCTGAGAGTGGAGCAGGTTTCGCGCTGGGGGGCGGTTTTGGGAGCTTTGATTTTCGCCTTCGGGGGGTGGAGCACAGCCTGGCTGGAGCTGCCCGTTTTTATGCAAACAGCCGTGTGGCTTCCATTGGCGCTTTGCCTTGCGGCGCGGCAGGCAACACAGCCGAGTGCCCTCAACACGGCTTTGATGGGGGCGGTGCTGGGCTGCATGTTGCTGGGCGGGCACCTGCAGATAGCCTTCTACTGCATCTTGGGAGCGGCTTTATACACCGTTGTGCGCCCTCTGTTCAATCCCGGCGGGCGAGTTGGCCCCGGAATCGCAAAAGGCGCAGGGAGCTTCGCCGCCGCGCTGGTTTTGGCTGTGCTTTTGGCATCCCCACAGCTTCTTCCGTCCGCCGAGCTTGCCAGATATGCCCACCGCCAGGATGTACCCACCCCAGAAGCCTATTCGGCTTTTGTGAGAATGGCTCTGCCGCCGCAGAACTTGGTGTGTTTGTTTATGCCTGGGCTGTACGGCAGTCGCACGCGCGGTGACTACTGGGGATACGGCAACTACGCCGAGTATGCCCTTTACGTTGGGATACTTCCGCTGATGCTGGCGGGATTGGCCGTTCTGCGCCTTAGGAGGAGCGGAGCGGTTGCGGCAATGCTTGCGCTGGAGGCGGTGGGCCTTTTGCTGGCCCTCGGAACGGTGCTGAACCGGCCTTTGTACTTCTTTGTGCCGGGTTTTGCAAAATTCGGAATGCCCAGCCGCGCTTTGGTTCTGCACGCTGTGGCATTCGCGGGGCTGGCCGCAGTTGGTTGGGACGAACTGGTTCAGCGGAGGCGCACGGTGTTCGGCTTGGTGGGAGCCGCCGCCGTTCTAGCGTTTGGTGGCGCATGCTGGTTGGTTGCGAAGCTATGCCTGCCGCCGCAGTTGGTGAGCGCGGTGCTGGCGGCCCAAAGCAGAGACGATTGGCTTCGATTTTTGCTGTTGGTTGGCGCCTCGGGAGCGGTGGTGGGCAGTGTTGGAAGCGCACATGCGCGGAAACTGGGGCTTTTTGCCTCCGGAGCACTGCTTGTTTTGGATTTGTGGAGCTGTGGCTGGGGGTTAAACCCGGTTGGGCCGCGGTCGAGCCTTTTCCCAAAAACGGCGCTTACGTCGCTTGTTGGTGCCGCATCTCCCAACTGGAGGGTTATGCCCCTGAACCCGGAGTGGCCGCTCCGCCGAACACCAAAGGGGGTGCTTCCGCCGAATACGGCCTCGGTTTACGGGCTGTACGACGTCGGCGGGTACGAGTCGCTGTACCTGCGTGCTTACAAAGAGGCGCTCAACCGGTGGCACGGGCGCGACACCAGTCCACTCACCAACGGCAACATGGTAACGCCCACACTGCTCGGCTCTGAAATGCTGAACATGCTTGCGGTGCGCTTTGTGATTGCGCCTGGCTATTTGGAATATCCCGGCAGGTTGAAATTGGTGGGCTTTGCGAGCAACTGCGCGGTTTACGAGAACACCGGTGCGCATCCGCGGGCGCAGGTTTTTACCCAAGCTTCGGGGCAGGCGGGCGGTGCCAGAGTTGGGTGGGAGCAGGCTTCTGTGGCGCCCCAGAAGGGAGACCCAAACCGCGTGCGTGTGAAACTGCACGGGCGCTCTGGAAAGCTGGTGCTTAGGGATGTTTGGTATCCGGGGTGGACTGCCACCGCACACCCTTCCGGCCGAAGCGTTCGGGTGGAGCATGCGGAAGGTTTGTTCACAGCGGCGCTTGTGCAAGACTCAGACTCCGAGGTGGAATTTGCTTACCGGCCGTTTAGTTTTAAAGCGGGGCTGTTCTTGGGGTTCTTAGCGGTTTTGGCAATCGGCTTTGTGTGCGGGTATTCAGCGGGGGTTAAGAAAGAAAAGGGGTTTTTGGCGGATTAACCCCACTCTTCGTTTTCGATGCGCTCAAGGGCATCCTCCGCGGTTTGGGATATTGGGCCTCCAAACTCCGCCAGGATATACAAAGCATCCGCATGCCTTGTTTCCACAGCCCTTGGGAAAAGCTGGGTGAGCCTTTGGATAACGGCGTCTTTGGTGCGCTGACTGCGGGTTTGGTTGAAAAGCAGAACCAACCCATCGAAATCCTCAGATTCGGCCATTATATCGATGGCGAGGGCAAGGCGCTGGATGGCGCGGAACTGAGCGTAGCCGTGTATTGAAAAATCGTACCTAACCAGGCGCTTCAGGGCATCCAAAGCTCCCGGAACGCGCTGAAGGGCCAGCTCCGCAATGCGGTCGACGGCCAGGTTGCGTATCTCGTCGTAATCCTCGTCGAAGTAATCGCCGCCGGCGCGCTCCTGAGACGACTCCTCGGAATGCTGTTCGCCTTTTTTCTTAGGAGGGGTTGGGGGTTTTGCGAAGAAAGCCACCTGTTCGAGGGCGGTAACGGCTTGAAGCTGGGTAAGGGCATCCACAGCTTGCTTTCTGGTGGTGTGGTGCACGCAGCGCTCGGCCACACGGGCCAGTTTTTCGGCGTCGCCGGCCTCCGCAAGCTTCATAACGGCCTCGGTGCGCTCGTCGGCGTTGGTGCTGAGGATTGCCTGGGCCATGTGCACGTAGGTTCCGTCGGATGCCAGAAGGCGCTGATAGCGTTCGTTGAAGCGCCTGAGCGCGGCGCCTTTTGGAATTCTGCGCGAGCGCACTGCGTCCGGCGGCAGCCTCCACTCTGGGTCGGGGATATACGGCTCCGGCATTTTGGATGGATCCGGCATCGAATCTGCGATTTTGCGGATTAGTCCGCCGCTGGAATCCGTTGGAGGACCCGGCTCGCTTTTCAGCGCTTCGTCGCTCTTCTTCGACCGAAGCCTGAGGCCATCCCCACCCAGCCCCAGGCGCTCCATCTTCGCTATAAGCTCCTCCAGAGAGTCCGCTTCAAGCAAGGGTTCATCCTCGGGAGGTTCCATTTTTCACCCCTTCGAAGGATTTTCTGGCACAGCCGCTAGGCATTGTTGTTGAGCACAGGGCTTTCGAATTCATCCGCGAGGCACTCCATGTAGACGAGGTCCCAAAGCGTCCCCTGGTTCTGCACGCATCTGCGGCGCCGCCCAAACTCTCGGAAGCCGGCCTTGTGGCCCAGCCGAAGCCCCGCCAAATTGAACTCCGGCACGGTCATCATCACGCTGTTGAGGCCGAGAATGTTGAATGCGTAGTCCAGCGCAAGGCGCGCGGCCTCGGTGCCGTAGCCTTTGCAGCGGCATTCGCGTTCGCCGATGAGGACTCCCAGCTCGCATCGGCGGTTGCGCTGGTCAACAGCGAAAAGCCACGCGGCACCTATGGGGCGGCGCGTACTGAGTTCGTACACGGTGAAGAGGTGTATATCGCGGCTTTCGGCCATCCGCCTGAGCTCCGAGGCGCACTGCTCAAGCGTTGCCGGCGAAGTGATCAAGCCGGTGTGCATGGCCTCGGCGGAGTTCCACCACTGGAAGTAGGTGGGTATAAGCTCCAGATCCAGGGCACCAAGCGCCACAAGCTGGCCCTGAAGCACGGGCGCAAAAGCCCCTTTTTGCCCGGAAGTTATCTTTGCGTACGTTTCGGAATCTTTCGCCAGGTAGTCGGCAACCAGGAACAGTTGGGTATCAAGGGCGCCTTGTTCTTCGGCGGCGGCCAAAAGCTCCAGGGCAACCGGAGGCATGGATGAGTGCTCTTCAAACGCCCTAGACAGCGGCATTCCGTTCTCCACGGCACTGCGTATGGACATCAGCGCGGACGCGAGTTCCGGGTTGTGGGTATCCCGAGCCGCAACAGAAACAGCACGGAGTATAGACACTCTCCCCTGAAGGAGGGTGCCTATCTGCCTCAGGGCGCGCGCCAACTCTATACCGGAAACCCCGGCAGAGTTTCTCTCGGTTTCACCCATTGGAGTTTAACCCCTGATTTTCCCCTTCGCGGCGGTTGGCATCGCCGCAGGTGGTATCGTTGTTTTGGTGCCGTGTGTTCGCCGAGCGGGTTGGCATCCAGTATCCGTAGGCGTCGTCAAACTCAAGCTGAGGGGCTTGAGCCTCACCCTCGGCTGGTGTTTCCGGTGTATTCTTTGGTGTCGGCAAAACCTCGTTGCTCATGAAGACTCCGCCGATTGCATCGGCCGTTTAAATGTTGCGGTGGCTAGGTCGCCAGTGGCATCGTATCCCATGCCCACCAGCTCCCATCCCTCCCTGCCGAGGGCGTTAAACACCGCCGATGTCTCTTCTCGCCTACCCAGAACCTCCCTGGTGGCTGCATCCTCCCAGGAAACGCGGTGCACTCTTATAATTCTGTACTCCCAAAGCTGCATGACCACTCCCCCTCAGAGGGTTTTTGGACAGTTGCGGCACACTGCAACCACAACTTTGATTAAAACCAACCCGAATCCTCCACCGTGCAGAATTGGAACTGCGTGAACAGGGGCAATTTCCGGCCGAACTTCATGATTATCGAGTTCATTATAGACCTGTGGCGCCCGCGGTGCAAGCAAAGAGGGCGCCGGTTCCCCTATCTTCTTTACCCTCAATCTTCGTAACGCACACCGCATACCCAGGGCTTTTCAAAAGAGGGTAGCTTGCTTGCCCTTACTCCTGACTCCTCTCCCACGTTGTTGTCTTCCCTCACCCCTGACCCCTCTCCCAGTTTCGGGAGAGGGGAACCGAGTGCTTCCTTCTCCCCTGGGTGTACAGACCGGGGATGAGGGGGCGGCGTATGCTTGCCCTCACCCCTGACCCCTCTCCCAGTTTCGGGAGAGGGGGAGCGTGTGTGCTCCCTTCTCCCCTGGGTGGGAGAATGGCTGGGGATGAGGGGGTAATTTTGAAAGAAGGGTTTCGAGTGGCGGCGTTCAGAACTCTGAAAAGCCCTGGCAAATACTAAGAAGGGGTTGCTGGTTCCAATATCCACCTGTTAAACTTGGCTTGGAAGTAAGTTAACAATCGGGAGGGCTTTTTATGGAGTACCGACAGCTTGGAAAATCCGGCTTGAAGGTCAGCGAAGTTTCTTTGGGCAGTTGGCTGACCTACGGAGCGGCAACCGCGGAGGAGGATGCCATCAAATGCATTCACAAGGCTTACGAGCTTGGAATTAATCTGTTCGACACCGCAAACGTGTATGCCCGCGGCGAGGCCGAAAGGGTGGTGGGGAAGGCGCTTTCTGCGTTTCCACGAGAGTCTTACGTGCTGGCCACAAAAGTGTTTTTCCCCATGGGGGATGGACCGAACGACCGCGGCCTCTCTGCCAAGCACATTTACGAGCAGTGCCACGCCAGCTTGAAGAGGCTTGGCACCGATTACATCGACCTGTATCAATGCCACCGCTACGATCCCTCAACACCGCTGGAAGAAACACTGCGGGCGCTGGACCGTTTGGTTCAGCAGGGCAAGGTGCTTTACATTGGCGTAAGCGAATGGAGCGCGGTGCAGATATGCGACGCAGTTCACTTGGCCCGTGAATTGAATCTGAACCGAATTGTGTCGAACCAGCCGTACTACAACATGCTGGGGCGCGGCATCGAAAAAGAGATTATCCCGCTGTGCGAACGCGAGGGAATTGGTCAGATAGTTTTCTCTCCGCTGGCGCAGGGAATTTTGACCGGTAAGTACAAACCCGGTCAGCCGCCGCCTCCAGACAGCCGCGCCGCGGACGAAAGGTCCAACATGTTCATGAGGCTTGACGACGACGTGCTGGAGCGCGTTCAGAGACTGCGCCCCATAGCCGAGCGCAATGGGCTTACCATGGCTCAGATGGCTTTGGCTTGGTGTTTGCGCCAGCCGAATGTTTCAAGCGTTATAATCGGGGCCAGCCGCCCCAGCCAGGTTGAAGAGAACGCGGCGGCTTCCGGCGTGAAGCTTTCCGAGCAGGATCTGAAAGAGATCGACGAGGTACTTGGCTTCCAAACCGCCTGAGTTTAAGCCGGCTGTTAGGCATCGGCTCTGCACCATCCTTGGCTTGCCCGCTTAGCGATGGGGGAAACTTGCGGTTCCCCCATCGCGAAAAAGCCGGGCATATTAGATGCTTTTGGAGGAAGGAAAGCGGGTGATAAAGGCAAATACATCCACAAAATGAAGCTGCATTCGGCAGGAAAAAACACCCTTCGGCTTGAAAAAACGCTTGCCGACATCTGGTTTAGGTAATGACGGCAAGGGGTAACAAAACAACAGAAAGCCATTGCGTGGCTTCTGTTTCAACCCAACGTTTGTGCGGTGAGTTCCGGCGCTTGAGGTGTTCGCAGAACCGTTGGGTTGGGAGGCCTGCGGCTTGGTCGTTTGTCTGGGAGGTAGAACGATGGGGATTCTGCGTGTGCTGTCGTCCCAAGGTGACACCGTTTTAACCTGGGACAAAGAAAAGGTTGAAGCCGGAGATCCCGGAGCCCTGGAAGCGATCAGAGAAGCCGAAAGAATTATCCGAGAAGCCCAAGCCAAGGGAGGAGTTGCGTTCAGGGTGAAGCCGGGCCAGCCTGCAGAGCGGATCGAGGATTTTGACGAGTCTGCCGAAGAGATCGTGGTTATACCCAGGATCGTTGGGGGATGAACGAGCTACTCAGCCAGTTAAACGAGATCGGCAACAGCGTACTGCCGATCGCTGTGATGGGGTCTCTGTTCTGGCTGGTCTTCCGGCATCCGGTCTGCAGACTTCCGAAGCGAATTGACGCCGAGCGCCGCGCCGAAGCACTTCTCCGCCACCTGCTCAACGAAGAAGAGTACCAGCAACTGGTTTCTCACGGCTATTTGAAGGTGCAAAGCCCGAACAATCCAAACCGCGTGTACCTTATCCCCAGGTACCGAGGTCTTGTGCGCGTTTACGAGTCCGGCAAATCGGTGATGAGGTTGTGCGTGGGGCCGGTTGATCCGCTTCCCGATGCCGACGTCGTCCTCATACACAAATTGATGATTGAAGCAAACGAGGATGAGTATCTGAAAGCCGCCAACGTTTTCTAGACGGCCGGAAAAGCAACGTTATGCTACGCGAAACATCCTGCCCAGAAGGGCAACGGGGGCTGTTATGTTTCAGCCCCCGTTTTTACTTAGAGGCGTGCCGTTTGCGCGGTCAAGCGTTTTGCACCCAGCGAAAGCCTTTCTAAGAAGCTTTTCTGGTGGGAAATGCTTCCGGCGCTTTGCGAGACGGCTTTCTCTTGGCCGCGTCGGTGAGAAGCCCCGATTTGCTTATATCGAACGGTTTAAAGCCGATCTTCTCGGCCGGCGAGCCAGGCTTCAGGCGGAAGTCTCCCCGGTCTGGATCCACAAACATCGGGTCGGCAATTATGGAATGCACGTCCTGCCCGTGCTCGCGCCACTGTTCCAGCGTCATTCCCGCAAAGTTGAACGGCCGACCTGCGGCGTTCCAGTACAGGTTGTAGTCCAGCTTGTAGTTGCTTCCGGACCAGTTTGAGCCCAACAGCTCTCCCTGCTTCCAGTAAACTATGTTGTTTGTGAATGTGAACGACAGGTGCTCTTCCGCGCGGCTGCGCATTATCTGGAACTCCCGGCCAAGGGCGAAGATGTTGTTGCGCACCATGTTGTTCCGACCGTAATGCTGGTGGAAACCGGCGCTTTTGAGGCGGTAAACCAGGTTGTTCTCGATCAGGATATCAGTACTGCCCTCGTCAGGGTAAATTCCCCAGCCGCCGTAGTCGAACGACTCCACGTCGTGGATGTGGTTGAACCGCAGAACCGTTCCCGGCGAAATGCCAAGCGTGTATATGCCACCCATATCGCTGAGGACGCCCTGGCCTATCTCATGGATGTGGTTGTATTCGATGAGGTTGTGGTGCGCCAAACTGCGGCCGTAGCCCCAGGACCATCCGACCGAAATTCCGGTGTAATAGAAATCGAAAATCTCGTTGTGCTGTACGCGGTTGTCGTGCGAGTGACCAATCCACACACCAACAGCCGCTGGGTGCATTCGGCCGCCGTGGGCGATTAAGCAGTCCCGCACCGTATTGTGGCTGGCAACTGCCTCTTCGTCGGCAGGGATGCCCATAAGCCCTATCTTAACGCCGCCGCCTCCCATATCGGTTAGGTCACAGCCCTCAATGCGGTTGTTTCTGCATCCCTCGCCAAGCTCAATCGCGTAGTTGCCGATGTGTGTGATGGTACAGCGCTCCAAAACGCAGTTTCGGGCACCAACAGCGGTGATGGCTCCGTCGAGGTTTACCTCGGCCTGCGGGAACGAGTTGCCCTCCGGCGGAGTGACCCAGTTTGTGTGCGCGAAGGTCAGCCCGCGGAACACAACATGCTCAACCCACCTGCGGTTGGCCACGTCTCCTTTGATTTCAACCAAGCGTTCCAGTCTGGGGGCTATCACAACGCTTCTGCTCGAATCTTCTCCGGGCTTTGGAATATAAGTAAGCTCCCCGCTCTTTCGGTCGAGGTACCACTCGCCGGGTTCGGATAGGGCTTCGCGGACGTTTTCCACGAGGAAGCGTCCGCCCTTGGGCAGAGCAGTGTACCACTGGGTGCTTCTGGTGCGGCCGGTGAATGTAACTATATGCTCCTTCTCATCCACGGAATCTATCCTGAAGCGGGACATGGTCCAAATATGGAACGGAAGCACCTCAACATCCTGCAGGTTGTGCCAGCTCGCGCTGATTTGCCCTGGCTCAAAGCGGAAGCGGTCGAAACCCTGGCCCGCGGCGCGGTCTGTTGGGGGCACCTCGCTCGCTATGAAGTAATAGCCCTTCTTGGGAAGCCTCGGGCGGTACCGGCGCTGGCCGTTAACGAAAAGCTGGGTGAACGTCCATTGGCCCCGTGCCACTTCGGGGATATTCAGAACCCAGCGGCCACTGCTGTCCACCCGCCATCCGGTAAGCCGCACACCCCCGCTGATTATGGGTTTTTCGCGGCCGTAGGCGGTGTAAACCACAGGGGCTTCCGATGTGCCGGAGTCTTCCGGAGAAAACACAAGGGGTTTTTCAAGGAAGTAGGTGCCGCCCCGCACAACAACTTCAACCGCCAAACCGCGCTTTCTGAGTTCGCGGGCGGCCTGCTGGGCCCTATGCAGGGTGGCGAAGGGACCGTCGGTGCGGCTTGCATTCGGCCTGCTGAGCCGCCCTGTCCATGCATCGTTCCCAAGCTTCGAGACGTATATGCGCGCAACTTTGGGGCTGTTTTTTCTCACCTTTCCCACAGCTCCTTTCGTTTGAAGTGCCAGGGCGTTTGTTGAAAAGGCCGCTAGCACAAGTAAAAAGGCCATCCATCTGAAGACTTGCATCAAAAATACCCTCCGGGGAGTCCAATTTCGGGAAAGCTGGTTGAACCGAACTACCGAGTAAAAGTTAAATCTGTTCTTTCCCGGTTCCTGCCTGAGGAATGCGCTCAGTTAAAAAAGGAGGATGCAGTATGAGGCGAAGAGAGTTCCTTGGGAAAGCGGCTTCAGCGTTTGCAAGCGCTTACCTCGTTCAAGCGGAAGAAAAGTCTTTTGCTCTTGGCTCTAAAGGGGGTAAGAAAATGGGGCCTCTGCGCGTACACCCCAGCAACCCGCGCTACTTTGCCGATGGAAGCGGCAGGGTGAAGGTGGATTTATCCGGGTTGAAAGGCTCTGCATCTGCTCGATGGTTCAATCCGCGGGACGGACGGTTCGGCAAAGTTTTCAGGGTTGATGGAGGCGGATGGCGTGAGCTTGCCACACCGGATGAAAAAGATTGGGTTTTGCACATCTATTTGCGCAGATAATGCCGAAAAAGCTTATTTGCGAGAATTGAAAAACTACCAGATGTTGATCCAGCCGTGTACGAGCGGCTGAAAGAAAATGGCCCTGAAGTTTTGGAACAATTGCACCTTAAAGACTCCAAACTTCAGGGCCTTCCTCCCTGTGTTGTAGCAGTTTGGAGCAGGCGGGCTAGGTAAGGTCTTTGGGTTTCTCCCAGTCTTCGATGCCTCCTTCCACAATGCAAAACAAAGGGTGCGGGTCTGGAGTGTTTACATCCCGGAGGAGCAGCACCCACTGCGGGTTGCGAACGCTTAGCTTTTTCCGCAGGAGCGCCAGTTCATACTCAAGTTGGCCCGTTGTTACGGGAATTTTGAGGCGGCATGGGGCACCACAGCGGATTTTGCGCCCGTCAAACTTATAGCCGCGCTTTATTCCTTCTGAATGCACTTCGCGCAGGTACTCAGCTATGCAGGCAGTGGGGCTGGAAGACTTCAGGAAGCGAAGAAGCTGTGGGTGCTTTTTGTAACCGCGTGTTTCGCCGTGCAGAACCGCTTGGGCCAGCAATGCCTCGCGCCAAAGCGCAACCAAGCCTTGGGGGTCTAAATACTTAGGGTGCAGGCTCCAGAGACGCATGGCATTATCCTAAAACCAGCGGAATCGATACCGTTTCAAAGGGCGGCCTTTCCACGAAGTTCCGCCTCTCACCGTTAAGACCATCGAGCGAAGCGCAACAGCGCAGAAGACTATCACCGCCAGCGGGTAGACCAAAAGCAGGCTTTTGGGCAGTTTGAAGCGCCAAACAACTATGCCCCACAGCAGTAAACATTCACCAACAGCTATGCCGGCTGGAACAGCGGAAAAGCCAGCCGCTTCCAAACCGAAAGCTCTCAGCCCAAGAACAAGCAGCGGTTCCCAAACAATCAGCAGGGTCCACCCCCAGATAAAAAGGTATTCCAGTGCGCGGAAACCGAAAAAAGCAAACAGATTTTTGCTGAAACCACCCACAGCCTCTGCCAAGCCTCGGTACATTCTGCAGGAAACGTGGCCGCTTGCATCTGCCAGTACCCAGCGCAGGCGGTGCTTCACCACCAGGCGGCCGAGATCAATATCGTCCACAGGGCTGTCTTTCACAGCCTCATGGCCGCCGATGGCTTCGTAAGCAGAGCGGCGGAAAAGCATAAACTGTCCGATGCTTATAGAAAGCCACGGTGTTTGAAGCAGGCGTGCCAAACCTATGGGGAAGAAGGCGAACAGGCTGAATAAAAGCATCGGTACGGTCAGCCGCTCTCCCCAAGATACAACCTCTTGGTGCGGGAAAGCGGTTAGGAAGCTGGCATTTTCGGCAAGCAGCAATCCGACGGCACTGCGTAAAGCGTGCGGGGCGTGTCTGGTATCAGCGTCGGTGAACAGCAGCAGTTCGCCCTCGGCCGCCTGCGCCAGTTGGTGGCATGCCCAATGTTTGCCAAGAAATCCCTCTGGCAAAGGAAGCCCGCGGAGAATTCTCAAAAGCGGGTTCTGCTTGGCCAGCTTCTCCAGCTTTTGCCACGTATCGTCGGTTGAGTGGTCGTCCAGCACAAGCACTTCGAAATTCGGGTAGTCCTGGGCCAAGAGGGATTGAACGCACAGTTCGATGTTCTCGCTCTCGTTTCTGGCGGGAACCAAAATGGAAACTTTTGGCCACCTAGAAGGTTCTGTTCGGAAACCAAGCTTTGGTATGAACCAAATGTTGGTTATGCCGACTGCCAGTATAATCCCCCAAAAGACCACAATGCTGGTTTGGTGATCAAAAGGGAAACCTTTCACCGACGGCTCCTAGGGCGCGCTTCACCCAGGGGCGGAGACTGGGTGCAACCGTCAAATCCCTTCGGTGTTTCCAAAGCAAAACCGCGAAGTTAACAGCCCAAACAACAAGGAAAGTTTCCGGGCTGTTTCGCAGAAGCAGATAAGGCATCAAACAAGCCATGCCGATAACGGCCGACCAAGCATCCACCTTTTGGATTAACACCAAAGCGGATAAAAACACCCCAAAAACCGTTGGAACCTCCCAAAGCGTAAGGCCGCTCCAAATGCCGAAAGTGGAAGCGATTGCCTTGCCCCCGCGAAACTCAAGGAACGGGGAAAAAGCATGCCCGAATACTGGCGCCAAAGCCACAGGAACCAAACACCAAGAGCCAACCCTCCCGTATGAGATGGCTAGATGAACCGGTACCGCCGCTTTCGAGAAGTCCAAAAGAAGCGCCGGTACCCCACAGCGCCATCCGCCTGCCCTCCACGCGTTAACCGCTCCGGGGTTGCCGTCTCCGTAAAGACGAACATCTTTGCGGACCAAAAGCATGGTAATCCAGTGGGAAAAAGGCATCGAACCCAAAAGGAATCCGACGGCCGTCCAGGCAAAACATTCTCCCATTAGTAATCCTCAATGCTTAATTCGGTGGCCGCGTTGCGTTTCCTAGGGTTCCAAATTTTAAACTTAAATGCAGCTTAAAACCCAACAAGCAGATTTCGATTGTAGAAAAGTGGTTTTCAATGGCCTTGTCTTGCAGCAGAGCCGATACTGCCTTACACCCAAGTTGCTGCCGCCAAGCCGCCACTGCGTCGGCAGGCACTTTGGGGTTGCTTGGCGAATTGAGATGGTGAATCCTACTCAAGGAGGTATCAGGTGGCGCGCCAAGATTGGGGCATTTTGATTGTTGGGCTTGGGGGCATCTCTCATCAGCATTTGGAGGGCTACAGGCGACAGGGCCTGAAGGTGGTGGCCGGCGCCGATCCGGACGAAGCCCGTCGGCAGGCCGCCAAAGCCCGCTTCAATATCCCGCTGGTTGGTCCGGACTTCAGGGAGTTCTTAAACCATCCGGATGTGCGCATAGTGGATATTGCCGTGCCCCACATAATGGACATACGCCAGCCAATTGTGGATGCCGCCGCGCAGGCAGGAAAGGCGATTTTTATACAAAAGCCGCTTGCGCCGTACCTCGCAGACGCCAAAAAGCTGGTGGAAACAGCAGAGCGCTACAATGTTCCAATGATGGTGAACCAGAACTCGGTTTTTGTGCCGGCATTCACGGCCATTGAGCCGTATCTGCGCGATGAAAAATGGATCGGCAAGCCGTACTATTTCGAAATCAACAACCGCGGGTGGATGTATCTGGGCCCGGAAAGCTGGTACGGCAAAGACAAGCGCTGGGTGGTCAGCGATATGGCGGTGCACCACTTCGCGCTGGTGCGGCACTGGTTCGGGGATGCCAAAACGGTGTATGCCATCATGAAGCGGGATGAATCTCAGGAGGCGGTGCGCGGCGATACGCTCGGCGCCGTGAGCATAACCTTCGAGAGCGGCGTTGCCGGCTTGGTAATCAACAACTGGAGCTACCGCGGCGACCGCACCCGCATGCACTCCTTGGAAGAGATTCTGATACAAGGTACAAAAGGAGCCATCACCGGAGACAGCTCTTCAATGTGCGTGGCAACACTGCACCCCCAACCGTGCCGCATCTACCCGGAGGTGCACGGCAGCTGGTTTCCAGACGCTTTCGGCCATGCGATGGTCCACTTCATAGACGCGCTGGAGTCCGGCCGGCCTTTCCTGTGCGAAGCTAGAGACAACCTGAAGACGATAGCGATTATAGAAGCCGCCTACCGCAGTGCAGAAGAAGGACGCGCAGTGGATATCGCCGAGGTGATGCAGTAGCGGAAGATTCACCGGAGCCGAGCCGCAAAGCAGGGGATGCTTCAACGGAGCGGCTCGAAAGAAATCGAGCAGTTGCCGACGAAATAGAATTTTGCAGGCACCAGCGGGAACAGCCCGCAAAGCTTTTAAGAAAAAACTTAAGAACTTGGGAGGAAAGCAATGAGATCCACTCCTATAGGTATTGCAATGCTCAACGACGAGCGTCCGCATGTTTACACCCAAAACAACCCCATGAATATGGCCGTGGTGCGTGCTTGGGCTGACATTATCAGAGAGGGGATTAAAAACATAGACGGCACCGCGCCGGAGATTGTTGTTGGCTCTGAGATAATCACCAGCGTGCGCACCGCGCAGAAGGTTGGAGAGGAGCTGGCCAGGGCCGGATGCAAACAGGTGATTATGTGCTACAACGTGTGGAACTTCCCGTTTTTCGCCTGGCCGTTCCTCAACTCCATCGGGAGGGTGCCGGTGCTTTCGCTTTCAAACAACAACGGTGAATATCCGGGCAACGTTGGCCTTTTGGCAACCGACGGCGCACTGCGCCAGGCCGGCATCCGCACCCATCGCATCATCGGCGAAATGGATGATCCGGAAACCCGCCAGCGCGTGTTCGATTGGATACGCGCAAGCCAGGCCGTCACCACCATCCGCAACGAGGTTTACGGAATGTACGGCGGCCACTCTATGGGAATGGAAACCGGCTATTTCCACCTTACGCCGGTGCAGAAAACGTTCGGTTGTACCACTTACCAGATAGACCAGTACCTTCTGGTTGATAGGGCGGAGAAAGCCCCCGCAGACGAGGTTGAAAAAGGCTTCCGCTGGTTTGAAGAACTCCTTGGGGACCGCATCCTTTACGACGGCAACATGCTTACTCCGGAAAGCCTTAAGCGCCAAATCCGCATTTACATCGCTATGCGGGAGCTGAACCGCGAGTTCGGCTTCGACTTCTGCGGCCTCAAAGGCCAGCGGGAGCTTACGGAACTCTACACGCTTGGCGATGTTCCGGAAATGCTGATGAACGACCCGTATGACTGGAACGGTCCCAAAGAGCCCACCGTGTGCTCCACCGAAGCAGACAGCTTTGCCGCTATCACCATGCAGTTGCTCAAATACGTTACCGGCGGTTTGCCTGCGCTGTTTATGGACGTGCGCCTGTACCACCCGGACCTGGATATCTGGGATTGGTGCAACTCGGGCAACCACGCAAGCTGGTACGCCGCCCAAAGCTTCGATCCGGCCGAGAACTTCAAACACATCAGGTTCCACCCGGCACTCAGCTTCTACTTCAAAGCCGGCGGCGCATCCGTGGAGTTCGATGCCAAGCCAGGACCGATGACCTTCTGCCGCCTCGGCCTGTGGGATGAGAAGCCGTTCATGGTTATTGTCCGCGGTGAAAGCCTGGACCTCCCGCCGGAAGAGAGAAAGCGCCTTGCTCAGATGACCAACCCAACCTGGCCGCACGTTTACGCCAAGCTGGAGTGCACTTTCGAAGAGTTCAAGGATGTGTTCCCCGCCAACCACATTCAGGGCGCGCCCGGCGATTTGGTTAGGCCACTGGTTTACCTGTGCGAAATCGCGGGCGTGAAGCCGATTGTGCTGGGCTCTGCCGCACAGAGCCGCATCGCGCCCATTTGGGAGAGGGTGTCATGAGCGCCAAAGACCTCCTTGTTGGTGTGGATGTCGGTGCCACTGGTATAAAGGCCGGCATCTTCGACACACAGGGAAATCTGGTTGCTTCCGCCTCCCGCCGGAACGCTCCCAAGCCTCAGGAGGGGGTGGAAAGCCCCACCCCCCTCCTAATCTGGGACGGCGAAGAGATGTGGGGCAAAGTTTGCGATGCCTTAAGAGAGGTCATATCCAAAATCGAAGATAAAAACAGCCTTCGCGGCATTGCTGTTACCGGCTTCGGCGCAGACGGAACGCCCATGTCGAAGGATGGCCGCCAGCTTTACCCCTTCATCTCTTGGCACTGCACCCGCACACTGCCTCAGCGCCAGCGCGTGCTCCAGCAGATGGATGCCTGGGAGATATACCAGATTACAGGCTACCACAACTACACCTTCAACACCATCAACCGCCTGCTTTGGCTTAAGGAGAACGCTCCGGAGGCTTTGGAGAAGGCGTACAAGTGGCTGATGGTGCAGGACTTTATGGTGTACAAGCTGTGCGGAGAGTTCACCACCGAATGCACCATAGCCAGCACCACCATGCTTTTGGACATGCGCACCCGAAAGCTTTCTCCCAAAATGCTGGAGATAGCCGGCGTGGATGAAAGCCTCTTCCCGCCAATCTCCGAATCCGGGGCAGTGGTTGGATACGTAACCGAGCAGGCGGCGGAAGCAACAGGCCTTCCCAAGGGAATGCCGGTGGCAACCGGCGGCCACGATTGCGAGATTGGCATGCTGGGGTCTGGCGTGTGGGAGCCAACAACCTTTGTGGACATCACCGGCACATGGGAGATGATAATCGCCATGCTGGACGAGTTCGCTCCCACGCGCGAGATGTTCGACAAGGGCATCGACTACGAGGCGCACTCGATACCGGGCAAGTACTTGTGCCAGGGGTTGATGCCTGCGGGAAGCGTGGTCGAGTGGGTGCGCGACGGCTTTTACGCTGGGATGCCGCCGGAGGAAGCCTACGCGCTTATGGCCGAGGAGGCCGCCCAGTTCCCGCCCGGCAGTGGGGGTGTGTTTGTCCTGCCGGCTTTTGTGAAAAGCTCCGGCCCGTTTGCGGCTGACCACTCTTTGGGAAGCATTCTGGGCTTAACCACCAGCACCAGGCGCGGGCAAGTGGCGCGGGCGACGTTTGAATCGCTCTGCTTCCAGATGCGGCGCCAGATGGAGGTGATAGAGCGCTCCACCGGCGTGAAAAGCAAATGCCTCCGCGTGCTCGGCGGCGGCCAGAAGAACGACTTCTGGCTGCAGATGAAGGCGGACGTAACTGGGAAGCCGGTTGAGGTCCTCCAGCACCCGGAGGTCACTCTCTTGGGTGTGGCCATACTGGCAGGAGTCGGCGCCGGCATTTACCGCAGTGCCGAAGAGGCCTTGAAAAGCCTTCCATTCCCCGTGCGCGTGTTTGAGCCGCGCAGCGAGCTTTACGAACCGTTCTCTCGGGCGTTCGAGCTGTTCTTGGAGGTGCCAACGGCGCTAAGCGGGTTCTACGCCCGCCACGAGGCCGCGGGAATCTAACCGCTACTCCGCGCAGAGCAACCGGTGGGCTTGCGCATTAGGCGCACGGTTTTTTGACTCGGGGGAATATATGCGGCATTCTGTACCTACGGAGCTGATAAGACAGGATTATTTTGAACTGGCCTCGCGCGTAACACTGCGCACAGAGCTTTCAGTGGCGCATCTTTTGCTGGTTCAGGCGGTGGAAGGACATGCGCACACCGGCGCAGGCGCTTTCCAAGGCCACCGCTATGTGAATACCACAATCGATGATGTGGTGGAAGCTTTGCACCTGGACCCAGACCGCACCCAGCGCGAGCGCCAAGCCCTCATCGACGATATAAAAGAGTTTGCCAGGCGCGTTATGCGCGGCGAAAAGCCAACCCGCCTGCTGAACGGTGAGGGCCGCCCGCTTCTGGGCATGGGGCTGTTCCGATGGCTTGATGTGGAGCCGGAGGATGTGCTGAGGGGCCTGTACCTCGGCGGTTTGCGCGATTCCCCAAGCGTTAGACGCGCAACCCAGGAGAGGTACGGAATACAGATAGGCTACGGAGAATGCCATTTTGTGGACACCCAGGTTATGGAGCAGTTGGACCTGGACGGAGAAAAGCTGGCGCGCACTTCCAACGAGCACCGAATGGACGAATTCCGCGAGACCGGCTTAATTGTGCCTCCTCCCAAGCCGAAAGATGCAAAGCATGTTCGCTATATGTACGTGCGCCAGCGCACAGGTCCGGGAGCTTCTGACGACTGCGCCATACTGGCCGCCGGATACCTTTACGGCTTCAGCGTGGGAGTTGGGGTCTTCCTTGCTGACGCAATCGATACATTGGAGAAGTTCACGCCCGAGTACGGCGACCAGGACGAAATGCTGGCGGAGGAGATTCTTCGGGGCTTCCCAAACCTCGGCCTGACGGATGAAGACGTGTATCAGCTTACGTACTTGGCCTCAACACCCCCGGAGCTGGAGGGCCGCCTGCCGGATCAGTCTCTGCGCCATTTCCTGCAGGTGGATACAAAGGTGGACCAAACCATCATCGAAAGCCACTTTTTGTCTATCCTGGGCCTGCCCTTCGCTCCCATGAAGCCGTCTCGCAACGAAATGTCCAACGAGGAGGTGTATCAGTACCTCCGCGAGAAGATTGCCGGGCTGAAAAAGAGCTAACCGGATTTTGGAGCTGGTGCCGCGCCGAAGGGGCTTGCCTCGGCCGGCATCAGCTTCCGCCGGCAACGGTTTCCAGCTCCTGAGTGGGGTTAACGCTTTCCGAGCACCTGTTCAGCACCTTTTTCAGGAACTGGCCTGTGTAGCTTCGTTCCTCTCTTGCCACGTCTTCGGGGGTGCCGGTTGCCAGCAGTTCGCCGCCGCGGTCGCCGCCCTCCGGACCGAGGTCTATCACCCAATCGGCGGTTTTGATAACATCCAGGTTGTGCTCTATCACCAGCACGGTGTTACCGGCATCCACCAATCGGTTAAGCACATCCAACAGCTTGCGTATATCCTCGAAGTGGAGGCCGGTGGTCGGCTCATCAAGGATGTACAAAGTATTGCCTGTGCCCTTCTTGGAAAGCTCTGCGGCCAGTTTAACCCGCTGGGCTTCGCCGCCGGAGAGGGTAGTTGCAGGTTGCCCCAACTTGATGTAGTCGAGGCCAACATCGTGTATGGTTGAGAGCTTGCGGACAATGGGCGGGATGGAGGAGAAGAACTTAAGCGCCTCTCCAACGGTCATATCCAGAACATCGGCGATTGATTTGCCTTTGAATTTGACCTCCAGCGTTTCGCGGTTGTAGCGCTTTCCTTTGCATACCTCGCACGGCACGTATACGTCCGGGAGGAAGTGCATTTCGATTTTGATTATTCCATCGCCGCGGCAGGCCTCGCACCGGCCGCCCTTAAGGTTGAAGGAAAACCTGCCGGGTTTGTAGCCGCGGATTTTGGCATCGGCTGTTTGGGAATACAGCTCACGTATCATGTCGAACACGCCGGTATAAGTGGCCGGGTTGGAGCGCGGGGTTCTGCCTATGGGTGACTGGTCTATAGCGATTACTTTGTCGATTGCCTCCCAGCCTTCGATTCGCTCGTAGCGCCCCACTGGCATCCGCGAGCCGTGCAGAAGCTGCATAAGAAGCGGGTACAGGGTTTCCTGCACCAGCGTGGATTTTCCACTGCCCGAGACCCCCGTAACACACACGAAAACGCCAAGCGGTATCGGCACATCGATGTTTTTCAGGTTGTGCTGGGAGGCCCCGTAAAGAACCACCCACCCTTTCGGCTCGCGCCTGGTTTTCGGCACCTCTATGCGGCGCACCCCAGCGAGGTACTGCCCGGTGATGGAGTTCGGGTTCTGCGCTATTTGCTCCGGAGTGCCCGTGGCAACCACGTAGCCGCCGGCCTCGCCAGCCCCTGGACCGATGTCAATCACCCAGTCGGCCGAGCGGATGGTTTCCTCATCGTGCTCCACAACGAGTATGGTGTTGCCCAAGTCGCGCAGATGCATAAGGGTGTTGATAAGGCGGCGGTTGTCCCTTTGGTGCAGACCGATGGACGGCTCGTCCAGTATGTAAAGCACGCCCATAAGGCCGGAACCAATCTGCGTTGCCAGGCGGATGCGCTGGGCCTCGCCGCCCGAGAGGCTTGCCGCCGGCCTGTCCAACGTGAGGTATTCAAGGCCAACGTTCTTCAAAAAGCCAAGGCGGGCGGATATCTCCTTAAGCACCTGCCGGGCAATGGTGTACTGGCGCTCGGTGAGCTTGAGGTTGGCGAGGAACCTATCCACTGCCTCGACAGAGAGTTTGGTAAGCTCCGAGATGTTCAGGCCTCCAAGCGTAACGGCCAGAGACTCCGGCTTCAAGCGCATACCTTTGCAGTCACTGCACGGGCGGGAGGACATGTACTGCTCGAGCTGTTCTTTCATGTATGGCGAGCTGGTTTCTTGATAGCGCCTTTTCAGGATGGGGATAACCCCGTCGAACCTGGTTTCGTAAGAGCGGCGTATTCCGTAGCGGTTGGTGTACGTAACTGGCAGGCGCCTGTCGGTTCCGTACAGGATTACATCTATCTGCTCCTCGGAAAGCTCTCTAAGCGGGGTATAAACCGAGAAGCCGTAGGCGGCGGCTATGCTTCGGAAAACCTGCGGGAAGTACTCGCTGGAGGAATCTGCAAACGGGATAACCGCTCCATCGGCCAGAGAGAGATTGCGGTCCAGTATAAGGTCTGGGTCGAACTCCATACTGCTGCCGAGGCCGTGGCAGGTTGGGCACGCCCCGTAGGGAGAGTTGAACGAGAAGTTCCTCGGGGCAATCTCACCGATGCTGATGCCGCAGTCCGGACAGCCGAACTGTTCGGAGAAAAGCATATCGCGCGGCTCTGTGCCATCTCCGTCCGGGATGTTTATGGTTGCCAATCCGTTGGCAAGCTTGAGGGCTGTTTCCAATGAATCAGCGATGCGTGTTTTCGCATCCGGCCGCACAACCAAACGGTCCACAACGGCTTCGATGGTGTGCTGGCGGTACCGGTCCAGCTCAATGTCGTCCGTTACCTCATATATTTTTCCATCCACGCGCACACGCACAAAGCCCTCTTTCCTTATATCCTCTATCACACTGCGGTACTCGCCGCGCCGCCCGCGGACCAATGGCGCCAGAATTTGTATGCGCGTTCCCTCCGGCAGGGCCAAAATGGCGTCAACCATCTGCTCCACCGTCTGCTGAGAGATCTCCTTGCCGCAGTTCGGGCAGTGGGGAGTGCCAATTCTGGCATACAGCAGGCGCAGATAGTCGTATATCTCGGTGACGGTGGCAACTGTGGAGCGCGGGTTGCGCGTGGCCGACTTTTGGTCTATAGACACCGCCGGGGACAAACCCTCTATGTAGTCCACATCGGGCTTATCCATCTGCCCCAGGAACTGGCGGGCGTAAGCCGAAAGCGACTCCACGTACCGCCGCTGTCCCTCGGCGTATATGGTGTCGAAGGCCAGCGAAGATTTGCCAGACCCAGAAATCCCCGTGATAACCACCAGCTTATCCCTGGGGATTTCCAGGTCAATATTTTTCAAATTGTGCTGTCTGGCTCCGCGGATTATGATTTTATCCTGAGGCATACCACCCTGCCGAACAACTGCGCATGTGAAGTGCAAGCCGCCGGACTGATACGCGGCGGCTTTTCAAAAGGCCCTCCAAAATTATCGGCAAGGGCCGCCGTTGTTGTCAACTGCGAAATCCACCCAAAACCAAATACATGTTCGGCAGTTTGTTCTATTTTCTTCCGGCAAGCTCTTTGAGAGCGGCCGCAACATCACTGCCGTGAGTGGCTACTTTAACAGAGCTGTCGATCTTGCGGATTACGCCTTTCGGGTCGATGAAAAAGGTTACCCGCTTCGCCACGCCGTTTGGGTCGGTAAGAACACCGTATTTGCGCGCCACTTCGCGGCGGTCATCTGCCAGCAAGCGGAAGTTGAGCTTCTCAGCCTCGCAGAAGCGCTTGTGGCTATCCACATCCTGCACACTGATGCCGAATACAACGGCTCCAAGGGCTTTGATTTGCGGCATCGCATCCCGCAGAGAGCGAACTTCCAACGTGCATCCGGGAGTCATATCCGCCGGATAGAACGCCAAAACCACCCAGCGGCCTTTTTGAGATGAAAGGGTGTAGATTTTGCCGTCATCGGCGCGGAGTTTGAAATCGGGTGCCTTGGAGCCCACGGCAGGAAGCGCGCCCCCCGGTTTTTCTTCGGAACCGGCTTGGGCCGGCACACCAAGCGACACTGCAACGGCGGTTACCGCCAGAAAAATCAAAACAGTTGCTATCTTGCCGAACATACTCCACTCCTCTGAGATGCGCTTTCGGTTGATTTTGCATCTCTATGGTGATTATAGCACCGTGGGATTGGCAAAAGCTTTGCGTCCAGGGCTTTTCAAAGTTCTGGAAGCTACCAACCGAAATCCTTCTCTTGGCTTGCCCTCATCCCCAACCCTTATCCCATTCAGGGGAGAAGGGAGCATGCGGTTCCCCTCTCCCGAAGCTGGGAGAGGGGTCAGGGGTGAGGGCAGGCAGCACTGCGGGAGAGGGGCCAGGGGTGAGGGTTTGAAAAGCCCAGCTTTGCCGCCTCCGGCTGTTGACATACGCCTCCCGTAGTTCTATGATTAAGGCGAACCTTGCGGTATTCGGAGCTTGAAAATGCGGATTTTTAGACCGGGTACGGGCGCTCCAAAGCTGTTTTCGTCCGAGCCCGCCAAAGAGACGCGCGGGTCTCTCGGCAGGTCAGCGTTTACTCTCATCGAACTTTTGGTTGTCATCGCGATAATCGCCATTCTGGCGGCCGTTCTCTTCCCGGTTTTCGCAAAAGCGCGAGAACGCGCCAGGGAGTCGTCCTGCCTCAGCAATCTCCGCCAAATAGGGTTTGCAATCGGCCAATATGCAAACGATTGGGACGAAGTGCTCCCCGACTGCCTGCCGATTGATGAAGCCCTCAACAACAAAAGCCGCGCGCTCCACTCTATGCTTCAGCCTTATGTGAAAACCACATCCGTGTTCCGGTGCCCAAGCGATTGGGGAGAGTTTTACTCCCCTTCTATGTACGGTTCAAGCTATCAAACTTACGGCAAACGCTGTACAACAGACAAGCGCGGCGATTTGTACGGTTTGGATTGGCCTGTTGAGCTTGGCGCAATCAAAGATCCTTCATCGGTTCGCATTGTGAGGGATGCCACCAGCTGGCATTACCTGAACCCAGAGCGCCAGTACGGACGCGGTGTGTGGGGATTGAACGTGCTTTACGTTGACGGCCACGTAAAGCCCTACCGCTCCTCGGCACGCGAGGGCGAGGTGGACTTCGCCGGCGTGCTTTAGTGCTATTGAAGGGGGTCCACTGTGAACGCAACTGCAGTGCGCAGGTACCAAAAAGCTTTTACGCTTATTGAGCTCTTGGTGGTTATTGCCATTATCGCCATTTTGGCGGCTATTCTGTTCCCCGTTTTTGCGCAGGCCAGGGAGAAAAGCCGGAGTTCTGCCTGCCAGTCTAACCTGAAACAGCTCGGAACGGGACTGTTGATGTATCTGGATGACTGGGATGACACTTACCCGCCGGGTTGGTATCAGGGCGACGAAGCAAAGGGCGACTACGGCCACTGGCAGATCAAACTTTCGCGCTACATCGGCGAATCGAGAGATTGGGGCCAGTTGACAAGCATTCGCACGTGCCCAAGTGCGCTTGCCGGGTGGAACTGGACTTACAGCTACAACACCAACCTGAACTACTTAAGCATGAGCGAACTGATTCATCCATCCATCACCCTGGCTTTCGGCGATGGAACCCAGGTTGGAGCTTGGAACTGGGGAGCCAGCGCCACCTTCAACGGCATTGCCCCTCAGAAGGATGAAGCAAGAGGCATCCACGACCGCGACCCGGAGCCTTCGGAGGGGGATAATGTTTACGCTCGGAAAGTAAGGTACCGCCACAGCGGTGGGGCAAACTTCTGCTTCGCCGACGGCCACGTAAGGTGGTACAAGCGCGGCACCCTTACTGACGATAACTGGATCGCAGCAAAAGGACAAGGGAGGCCTTAAAAACCGTGGGTAAATGCATCCGCAGGCCGGGAGGCTTTACTTTAATTGAACTCCTCGTGGTTATTGCCATCATCGCCATCCTGGCCGCTATTCTCTTCCCCGTTTTCGCAAGCGCCCGCGAAAAAGCTCGGGCAAGCGCTTGCCTTTCCAACACCAAACAGATGGCGGTTGCCGTGCATACGTACATGAGCGATTGGGACGACACTTACCCAAGCACAAATGTGTATCCGGCTCCGCCGCATCTCGCCAAGTACAGCTACGGATTCTGGATGGTGCAGTTGATGCCGCATTTGAAAACCTGGCATGTCTTCAAGTGCCCCAGCGCTCCGCACGATACCATCTGGGATCCAAACCTCATTCCGTATGCCAACTACGGCTTCAATGAGTACCTGCTGTATTCCGACCGCTATGAAGCTGACTTCACCAACGAAAGCGCCCTGCCGCGCCCTGGGCAAACAGCGCTGATTGCCGACTGCTACAACGCCTCGCTCTTCCACGATTGGGATGATCCTGGAGATCCCAACTCTCACTCGCAGTTTGCTCCCGATAAGGTTCAGCTTCCCAGCGGCATGAACCGCGTGAAGTACGCCAACGGTGGTAGCGGCGGAAAGCTTCTTTCCAGGCACAGGGGCGCCAACATTGTGTATGCTGATGCCCACGCCGCTTACATGCCCATGCAGAAGTTCTATTGCAAGGGCGGAATTAACCGCCCGGCGGACCCGAAACAGCGCGTGGAAACCCCAATTATCCACCCGTGGGCACAGCCAGGTCCGTAAACACGCTATGCCAAGCCTGCACGAGAAGTTTTTTGGTTGCATAGCTGCCTGCCACATTGGGTCGGCGATGGGTGCCGCGGTTGAGGGCTGGCCTTACAGCCGAATTGAGGAAACCTACGGCACCCTAGCCGATTTCCAAAGCTACGAGCATTACGGCAACGGCTGGAAGCGCGAACCCGGCACCACTGAGGACGGTGTGGAGCGCCAAAAGCTCATAATCACCGCTATTATCGAGAAACAAGACCGCGTTACCGCCGAGGACGTGCGCAGAATTTGGCTTCGCGACATCAAGCCGGAGTCGATAGGCATGGTGTCCGAGCCTTTCGAGGCAGAGCTTTTGGCGATTGCCAGAACGAATATCCCTGCGAGGGATATCGGCAAATACTGCGACTATTCAGGTTTGGTGACCTTCTCCCGCTCTTGCCATCCTGTTGCGCTTATAAACGCAGGCTGTATACCTGATGCCGTTGCGGACATTTTGGAAGTGGGTCAGCTTTACCAGGTTGCAAACGGCCGCGGGTTGAAGTGGGCCTCGGCTGTGGGGATTGCCATAGCCGCCGCCACCACCCCGGGGGCTTCTGTGGATACCGTTTTGGATGCTGTGCTGAGCCACACCGATCCGTCCGTCGCGGCAGAAATAAGCAGGGGCCTTGCGCTTGCGGATAAGTGCAGGGATTTTCGGGAGCTTCGGGCCGCGTTTGACGGGATTTACTCCGGCGCCGGCATACCATACGCCCAGAGCTACGCCAACGAGGTTGTGACCAAAGCCTTTGCCGTGTTCAAACTGGTGCGCGGCAACCCCAGAGATGCTGTTGTTGCGGCAGTCAACTTCGGCCGCGATACCGACTGCCTTGCCGCTGTTGCCGGCGGCATATCCGGAGCGCTTTCCGGAGCGGCAGATATCCCGCAACACTGGATCGACCAGCTCGACAGGGCTACAAAGCTGAACCCGTACACCAACTCCCAGCGCACACTGCGCGAAACGGCCGACGGATTGTACGAAGCTTTCCGAGCCCGCCTGAAGCGATTGGAGGAGTACACGGCTGTTATGAAAAATGCCTAGCCGGCGCCGGTTCGCCAGTACGAAAGGCAGGCGGCTCACTTGCGAACCGCTGCAGCATCAAACACTATTCCGACTGCCGGACAGCGGTGACGGCGCAACAAATGTGAGTTTCGGTTCAAAGAGATGCTGAGGCGAGAAAGAAGCATCCAACAGCTTTTCTCTTGTCCCAGCCGGCACTGCAACCAAAACCACCAACCTGAAGAGGCAAGTGCGCTTGGCTACATATAGGTCAGCCGCCCGGAGTACCGTGCCAAGAGAGATGCGTTGTGGGCGTCTGCACCGTCGAGGTTGGCGCTGAGAAAGATTGGAGGCTCTATCCCCCTCGTCAAAAGCTCCCGCGCTGTTTCAACAACCACCGCGTTCAGCAAAACCGCGGCGGCCACTGTTGAGGTGGGGCCAACGCGCTGTTTCAATCCGGGAATTTCCACCGCCGCATCTCCGGGGTCGCCGCAGAGGTCCAGAACCAAATCGGCAACCTGGTAAAGCAGTTTCCCGGACGGGGCCCGCGATGAAACAGCTTTCGAGTAGGCTAAAGATGTAACGGCAATCACTTTTGCGCCGCGCTTTCCGGCTTCCTCCGCCATTTCAATCGGCACGGTGTTCCTCCCGGAAACGGATACGACCACCAGCACATCTCCGGGGCCTATCGGAACATCGCGCAGAAGCACTTCGGCGTATCCGGGCATCCGCTCTATGTGGGTTGTTCTGGTTATGGGGCGCACATCCGTGGTGAGGCCGGGAGCGAGGATCGGGTTGATTGGGACCAAACCGCCGGCGCGGTAGAACAGCTCCTGGGCCGCGATGCTTGCGTGCGACGCACCGAACACGTACACCATGCCGCCGGAGGCAATTGCATCAGCCAGCATCTGAGCGGCGCGCTTTACAGATTCCTCCTGTGTGCTCTCCAGCTTCTCCAGCACTTTCCGCACAGCTTCAAAATACGCAAGCACCGTTAGAACCCCCTTTCCGCGTACTGCTCCTGGGTCATTTTCACGTCTTCCGGACCATCCGGCAGATTCACGCTGCGGTAAACCGACGGGGGTTTTCCCATCCCCACCATCCGCTCCACAACGGCGGCCGTAAGCGCCCAAAGCGCGGCCGCGGCGCATATCCCGGAGGCCGGGCACACCTTGCGGTCGAAGCCGGGCACCTCAAGCAAAGCATCCCCGTAAGGCGCGTGGTTGTCTATAACCACGTCGGCCACCTCGAAAAGCCGCTTCCCAGAGGGGTGCTGTGATTCTAGCCTAGACGAATACGCAACCGCCGTAACAGCAACCACAGAAACGCCCATCTCTCGCGCCTGAAGCGCCAGTTCAACCACCGATGCGCTTTTGCCAGATACAGAGCCTATAACCAAAACATCGCCGGGGCGGATATTGCTGCGCTTTAAAGCCAGTCTTATCAGCTCGGGGTCGCCCGGAGGCGGTGGTTCACGCCGTCTGTCCCGGTGAAAGTTGGGATTTTCCACATTTAGGTGAAAATTGAACGGGGTGGCGGCAACCAAACCGCCGGCCCTGGAAACCAATTCCCGACTAACCAGATGACCCGTATCGTGTATGTGCAGCACTCCGCCCGCCGCCAAAGACTTGGCGCACAGGTCGGCCGCCGCTGCAATATTCTCCCTCTCTCCCCACCAAAGCTCCTCAAGCTTGCTTATTATTGTACGAAAGTAGGCATCAATAAGCATTCTTCTCCCCCATTTCACGCGCTATCGGGAACTTTTTCGCCCATTTCGCGCCATCTCCTGTTGGGGGCAGAGAACGGCCGCCTGCATCGAAACAAAGAAGGGGGAGCAAGCTTTGCAGAGGGGGAAATTCTGCCGCCGCTTTGAAAAAACGGCGCAGGGACTGCAAAACCAAACCCCTGCGCCGGCACTAAACGCTTGAAGCCGCTTTAAGCAACAAATCTCCTGGATTCTGCAAAAAGAGAATCCTGTTTGGAGATGGCTTGATGACAGCCTCTTTGCCAAGAACCGCACAAACCGCCCAAAGCCGCTATTGCGGCGATTTCGCCGCGCCGCTCCGTTCTCAGCTTCTGATGCAGAACCCTTAGATGATGGCGCACCGTCGTTTCGCCTATGTTCAGATTTGCGGCTATTTCCTGGTCGGTATAACCCAGTCCCACCAAACGCATCACTTCTACTTGGCGGGAGGACAAATGGCCAATAGCCTGGAAATCCCTTCTCCCAGGGTGATAGAAAAATCCCCCTTCGATAACTGTTTTAACAGCCTCCAATATCTGAGCGTGTGTGCACTTGGGGCCAACATAGCCACTTATTCCGGCCGCTCGGACAGCTTCCTCCGACTCCAGCCATTCTTGCGAAATAAGAAGCACCGGCACTCCTTTGCGAACCAAAACACACTCCTCTTTGGAAGGACAACTGTAGGTGGAAGGAGCCACTCGTATTAAGAGATCCGGCAGGGAAGGCCCAAAACCGCTGGAACACCTTGAAAGATTTCGCTGTTTTTCAACAGGCGATTCGTTTGGCAGAACTTTCTGTCGGCACAGGTCCACATTGTAGTCGCGAAGGATTTGCACAAGCGCATACATGCTGAGAGAATCGGTGTCAGGGCAAACTACCAAGTTGCCGTTTTTGTCCTCCATGACATAACTCCAGAGCACCGCTTCCTGGTGGCAACCCGGCTGTCCGCATCGGCAGACCGATTCTGGATCCGCGGCTTTGCGCCCCCGCCTCTCGGCGGGTTTGCCCTTCCCAGCGAAGGGGGAAATCGGCAAGTGAACCGCTTGCTCACCCTCAATATTACCCGTCCTATCCCCCTTTTAGCAACCCCTGATTCCCTTTTTTGTGTGGGACTTTAGTCCCAAAAATTCGGGGATGGAGAGGGCTAAACGGATTGCCTCTCCCTATTGGCATTCCGGCCGGCAGGCTGTGCAGTCTTTTTGCGGGGGATGTTTTTTCGGCTGTACAAAAACGCGATTCGGCGCAGTTTCCTTATTTCGGCTTTTGGATCTATCTGGTTCAATCGGCGGTTGCTAATCGCGTTTATTATCTTCTCGGCCAAACGAATAGCTCCAAGCGCCAGAAGCTCGTTTTCGTACTCAACGTACACGTGAAATCGGCCGCGCGGATCCACCTGCCAGTTCCAGTGTGTTTCGCCGGAAAGCTGGGTGTGTGGGAAAGCTTGGCCCTGAATCTCGATTATGAGGTGCTCCAGAAGATGGGGTATCTCTGTAGCCTGGCATTCTTCAAAAAACGAATGGCCATTTCCGTTGTCGCATCGGTGTGTGGCCAGGTTTGGAAACATCTTGAAGAGCTGTTTCGGTATGTGCGGGGCCTTGTCGGTGGTACAGCGGTCCGGGTCCGACATTTCAACCGTAAGCTTGGCTTTCTTGCCGTTGCCGAAAACAACCTCAACAACCTTCAACCCGCGCCTCCTTTCTCGCGCTGGCCCCAAAAATCGCATACTGCCAACCTATCGGTTGTTAGTTGGCTTCGCAAGCCGCATATCGTTCTGCTGAAAAATTCTTGGGGAGTGGTTCGGGGAGGGGAACTACTTTCCTGTTAAAGCGGCTATGGCTTCGGCCTCGGTCTCATACATATTAAATATGGTATCAAGGCGCGTTATCTTCAGCATTCTCGAGATAACCTCGTTGCATCCGATAAGTCCTATACTGCCGCCTATCGGCCGAAGACGCTTGGTGGCTCCCAAAAGGGCTCCAAATCCGCTACTATCCATGTAGCTCACATCCGTGAGATCCACAAGAATGTGTTTGCCGCCGCTTTCAAATGCTTCGTCAAGCGCCTTTTTGAACATTTGAACGCTGTAAACATCGATCTCCCCGGCAACATCAATCACCGGCAGGCCGTTGCTTTCCCTGGTAACAACTTCCAACCTGATGTTTTCCATCAGAAGACCTCTTCCCCTTTCACGTTTCCACTGAAGTCGCCCCCGCCGAAGAACCCGACGATATTTCGGCAACAGCAAATCTTCAGCAAGCCCCCGCTTTGGGGTTACGACAGCGCGCACTCACTTCCTTCCTTGCGGAAGAGGCAGGCCCAAAGCACGCATCCACTCTGTTTGTCGGCTGATTCTCTGCTCCGGTTCAGAGGGAAGGACCAGCGGGCGCCCTCTGCAGTCAACTATCACGCCCACAACACCACCGCGCACGGTTGTTCTAAGCGGCTTGCCTTTCCCCGCCCCAACGTTCAAACCGCGGGCCGGCAAAATCTCAACCTCTGCTTGTTCGCCAACCCCAAGCGGAACAACTGCAAGCTCACCGCCTTTTACGCTAACCGTCTGACCACCCTGGAATGCCAAAGTGCACGCCGTCTCGCCAGCTCGAACATTGCCGACCGGAGCCACCGCTGTTCCAAGCATTATCAAACAATCCCGCTCGAACACCTGAGTGGCCGCTTCCGGGTGCACGGTGGACAAAATCCCCAACTGGGGCATCATGAAGATGGAGTCCACGGCTAAAATTGTAACGCCTTCGGGCTGGTATGCATCAAGCATCATCAAAGCCGCCTGAGCGCGCATGGGAGCATGGCTCAGCACGCCGCCAGAGCCAACTATCATGTCCAGCTCCATCATATTCACCAACGTCATTCCTGTGGCCTGCTGGGTAAGGGCTTCTCCGATTGTGCGGGTTTGCTGAATGCCTTTCAGCCCGCGCGCCAAAGATTTATGGTGCTCGAAGGCGAGGCGCAGTGCCTCCCTTGCAACCGCCTGCTCCACGTAAAGATCTTCGAGGGTTTGGGGGATGGTTGTGGGGCGAATCATTTTGTTGCGGAGGTTGTTCCTCAGCTCCTCCTCGGAGATGTGGAACGGCACCCACCTCATGATGTTTTCTGTGCCGGCTTCCGCCAAAACGTTGCATATGGAATAGGACATGCCCAGATTTGCGGAAACGGTTCTGTTGAACACGCCGCCGAACACGCTGAACACATCTGTTGTGGCTCCGCCTATATCGACCGCCAGCACATCCATTTGGTATTTTTCCGCAACGGTTCGGATTATCTGGCCCACGGCGTTTGGGGTGGACATGATGCCGCTGCTGGTCCAGGTCATCAGCTTGCTGTAGCCGGGGGCCTGCTGCATAACGTGCTCCAGGAACAGCTCGTGGATGGCTTCTCGGGCTGGTCCAAGATTTTCTTTTTCCAAGGTCGGTCTTAGGTTTTCAACAATTCTCAGGTCCACCCGCTCCTTAAGTATCTCGCTGACGGGTTTAGCGGCGTCGCGGTTGCCGGCGTAGATGAGCGGTATGCGCAGACCCACTCCCAGGCGCGGTTTCGGGTCGGCGGCCAGAATCATTTCGGCGAGGTCAACAAGGTGGGATACCGTGCCGCCGTCTGTACCGCCGGAAAGAAGAATCATGTCGGGGCGTATTTGGCGGATTCGTTCCACCTTTTGGTAATCCTTGCGGCCGTCGTCAACAGCCACGACATCCACCACTATTGCCCCGGCTCCAAGCGCCGCGCGCTGTGCGCTTTCGGCCGACATGGCTTTCACCACGCCGGCCACCATCATCTGCAGACCACCGCCCGCAGATGAAGTGGAGAGGTACAGGTCCACCCCCATGCCGTTCCGTGACGGCACCACAGGGCGCCCATTTTCCAATATGCGCCGGCCCGACAGCTCCTCCACCTCGCGGATGGCGTTGCAAACACCCACCGTTACGTCGTCAAAGGGGGCTTCAACAGTAGTGGGGGCTTCGCCTCTTACAGATAGGCGGTATTCATCTCCGCGCTTCTCGATGAGAATAGCTTTGGTGGTGGTGCTGCCGCAGTCAGTCGCGAGGATCGACTCCTGCACTAGTGGACATCCTCCATGAGGCACAACTTTGGCTTGATTTTACCACACCTACGTGCGCTTTGCAACGCGCGCTCGCGCCAATCCAGGGCTTTGCAAAAGTGGTCGGCACACTTGCCCTCACCCCTGGCCCCTCTCCCAGTTTTGGGAGAGGGGAACCGTGCGCTCCCTTCTCCCTTGGATGGGAGAAGGGTTGGGGATGAGGGCAAGCCGAGAGAAGAGCCATAGAGAAGAGAGTTCGGGAGAGAAGCCGGAACTGGAAGAAAGCACCGCGACGGCCGGCTGAAAAACCCAGAAAAAAGGGAACAAAAGGTTGTTCGGCGAAGAAAATAAAGAATTTTCTCAAACTGGGGGTGTCTCACATGGGCATTGAAAGAGCGCCGGTGCGATTAACAGTTTGTATGGCCGGCCCGAATAAGCTTGGGCGATTTGCCCTGCTTGCGGCTGTGCCACTGCTGCTGGCGCTAACAGCCGCCGCGCCAACAGCCGCAGCGCGCCCCGAAATCGTTTCAATGTTCGGGGGGCACGCCGATGTGGTTGCCTCCGTTGCATTTTCGCCGGATGGACAGACGATCGCCTCCGCTAGTGCAGACAAAACCGTAAAGCTCTGGAGGGCTTCCAACGGTCAACTGCTGGCTACTCTCGCTTACATTTCTGATGTGAATTGCGTGGCTTTTTCGCCGGATGGGCAGATGGTTGCCTCGTGCAGTTCCGACGAGGTCAACGTTTTTAGGGTTCCCGACGGAAAACCGCTTTTTACCACAACCGACCACACGGGGACCGTATACGCCGTTGCCTTCTCACCGGATGGGCAAACCATAGCTTCCGGCGGCGTTGACAAGGCCGTTAGGCTGTGGAGGGCTTCGGATGGAAAGCCGCTTGCAACCTTTTCGGGCCACACTTCCGCCGTAAACTCGGTGGCCTTTTCGCCGGATAGTAAAACGGTTGCTTCCGCTAGTTTGGATAAAACCATCAAGCTTTGGAGGGTTTCGGACGGCCAACTGCTTTCCACGCTTGCTGGCCACGCCTCAAGCGTTACTTCCGTTGCCTTCTCACCGGATGGCCAAACAATCGCTTCAGCCAGTGCGGATAAAACCATCAGGCTCTGGAGGGTTTCGGACGGCCAACTGCTTGCCACGCTTACAGGCCACGCTTCAGGGGTTAACTCTGTTGCCTTCTCACCGGATGGCCAAACAATCGCATCTGCCAGTATGGATAGAACCATCAAGCTTTGGAGGGTTTCGGATGGCCAGGTAATTACCTCAATCTCGGGTCACTCCTCAGGGGTTAATTCCGTTGCTTTTGCGCCGGACGGCAAAACGGTTGTTTCGTGCAGTGCAGACAAAACCGTAAAGCTTTGGATGGTTCCCGACGGCCAGCCGGTTTTAACAATCACCGGCCACACAGAAGGAGTGAACTCCGCCGAGCTTTCTTCCGATGGGCAGACTGTTGCCTCCGGCAGTGGTGACCGAACCGTCAGGCTGTGGAAACTTCACGGCGGGCAGTTCGCCGTTCTAAGCGGGCATACCGGGCCTGTGTACTCCGTAGCCTTTTCCCCCGACGGGCAAACGGTGGCTTCCGGCAGTTTAGACAAAACCGTCAAGTTGTGGTCGGCCGCCGACGGCCAACTGCTGGCCACGCTTACCGGGCATACCGGTTCGGTTAACTCTGTCGCTTTCTCAAAAGATTCGAAAACTTTGGCTTCGGGTAGTAGCGACAAAACCACAAGGCTTTGGTGGAACACCGAGCCTCTTTTCACCCTAAGCGGCCACACTAATGAGGTTACCTGCGTCGCCTTCTCCTTAGACGGCAAGACTTTGGCAACAAGTAGCGCGGACAACACTGTTAAAATCTGGAGGGTTTCCGACGGCCAACTGGTGACCACTCTTACCGGACACAGCATGGACGTCAGTTCCGTCGCACTGTCGCCCGATGGTCAGATTGCTGTTTCTGCAAGCGGAGGCGATTTGCGGCTTTGGCAGGTTTCCGAAAGCAAACTCCTTGGGAAATTCGCCAGACACAGCGGCTTGGTTCGCTCGGTTGTTTTCTCACCGGACGGGAAAACAATTGCATCCGCAGGCGCTGACAAAACAATTAAGCTCTGGCGTGTTCCCGACGGCAAACTCCGGCGTAGCTTCGAGGTGGGGTTTCCCGCGAACAGCGTTTCTTTCTCCCCGGACGGCAAGTATTTGGTCTACGGACTGTCGGATGCAACGGTGGCGGTTGCACGCAACCCGTCCGCAGGCGGAGGCCCGTACGCCCTGAAGGTTAACAACGGCAGTGGTTCCGGCTCCTATCCTGACGGCACGGTTGTCAACATCACGGCCGAGGTACCGCTCGGGTACCGCTTCCTTCGCTGGGAGGGTGATACCGATAACGTGGCAGACGTAAACTCGCCGTCCACAACCGTCGAACTGCTGGCCGATACGACTTTAACAGCCGCGCTGGAGTTCACGATAACACCCGGGGATTTGAACAACGACAAGCTGGTGAAGGTGGCCGATGCAGTTATCGCTTTGCGCTTTGCTGTGAATATAGGCACGCCCACGCCGGAACAGGTGCTGGCCGGGGACCTAAACAGAAACGGCCGCATAGATGTGCCGGACGCTGTGAGAATCCTGCGCTTTGCAGTTGGAATTAGCAGTGCTTTGTAAAGGGATGGAGCAGGGTTGCGCGCCAGCCCTGCTCTAAGCCCTTTCCGCCGCCTTTTTGTCAAAACCCCGTTGCCAGCCCTCACCCCTGACCCCTATCCCACGTTGTTGTTTTCCCTCATCCCTGACCCCTCTCCCAGCTTCGGGAGAGGGGAAGCGTGTGTGCGCCCTTCTCCCTTGGATGGGAGAAGGGTTGGGGATGAGGGGGGCGGCGTATGCTTTCCCTCACCCCTGACCCCTCTCCCAGTTGTACAGACCGGGGACATAGGTTACAGATTGTTCGGAGACATGGGTTACACTTTTGGCGTTGTTTCTTCTATGCCAAACTGTTGCTGGTGACAACCTCTATACAAAGGCGCTTCGCTCCT
>Ga0078972_1002297_pt1 | contig 64278 bp, 36 predicted proteins | sample YelNatPaOPGAMG01_FD_67568 | JGI IMG/M metagenome (GOLD analysis project Ga0078972, IMG submission 67568) | Hot spring thermophilic microbial communities from Obsidian Pool, Yellowstone National Park, USA - OP-RAMG-01 (SPADES assembly) (version 2) | ecosystem: Environmental > Aquatic > Thermal...
TCTCCAGCAACGAGTCCCGGCTCAGCCACGCGACGGGAAATTGCGGCCCCAGATTGAGGTCAATGATGCCCACCGGCACCTGCGCGACCAACCCGCGCCCCAACTCATACGCCGCCGCCGATGCCGGCAGGCTGGTCCACCCGCGCGTCGCCTCGACAGCCAAATCCGGCTGCGGTTCGGTGGCCGGTATGGTTTTGATGCTGATGGCGCGCAACAGCGGTTCGGCCTTCCGCGCTCCGCACTCCGCATCCGGCACGCTCGTCTGCCGCGCGAACAGGAACACATCGCCGACCAAGACATTCTTGAGCGACACCTGTTCCTTGCCGGCTTGGACGCTCAACGTCTGCGGCGCGGCATTGGCCGGCAACGCGTCGAGCGTGACCGACCAGTTTCCATCCGCATCCGCCTTGCCGGTCTTCTGTTGCCCGGCCAAGCTGACGGCAACGTCAGCATGACCGGCCGCGAACCCGCGGATGACCACCGGCTTGTCGCGTTGCACGACCATGTTGTCGGAATAATACCGGGCCAACCGCAGCTCACCGGCCAGACCGGCCGGCAAGCACCACAAGAGCGCGAGCGCCCCGCTCACCAGGCAGAATCGTTTCATCGTCGTTCGCTTATTGTTCATGATGGCAACCCTCTTTTCGGATCTCGATCACCGGCGCGGCCATCAACCCACACGGCACAAGTTGATACCCCTCAAACCAGGTGTCGTTGCGTCGCTTGAACTCCCCCGGTCCTGTCCACTTCGGCCATTTCTCCGTGAGATGGAACGGGCCATGGGAGTTCCGCCGGTGCCCGATGACTTCAATCGCCAACTCGACCGGCTGCCCGGTCAGGTGGGCCGTGATGTCCACCTCGTTCGGCGCCCAACCGATCAGACCGGCCGGTTGACCGTTCACCAACACCCGCACCGCCACGCCGCGATACTCCGGCACGCAAACAAACACCCGTTCCTCCGCCGCGCGTGTCACCGGGAGCGTCCGCCGGTACGTCACCGACCCGCCGTAAAACGCCAGCCCCTGCGGCACCCAATCGCCGAGGCGCAACGTGACCGGCGCGGCGGTGATGGCGACCGCCGTGTCGGTCACGGCCGTGCCGAAGTTGCCGAGCAAATACACGATTTCCAGGCCGGGATGGGTCTCGGCGTAGTCGCATTCCAGCACCAGCTCGTTCGTCCCCAACTTGAGCAGCGCGGGATCCACCGGCAGTTTGCGCAATGACCGGTCCACCCACCAGCCGCACTCCGCCAGGTGCGGCACCGCGTGCCCATTCAGCCAGAGGCGAAACGTCTGCGGTTCTTCCAACGCGAGGCACACCTCCCCGCTCGGAATCGCCCGGCAATCAAACGTGTACGCGAGCGTGACAGTGGTTCGTCGGGGATGAGGCGTCGGCCGGCGCGCCCACGGTTGCACCATCTGGCCGCCACGCGGTTTGAGACCGAGCGCGGCGCGCACGGCGTCATCCACGCGCAAAATCTCGGTCGCCGGTTGCCAGGCCGCCCCGCCGATGCGGAAGCGCGGCCGGTCGAGCACCAGGCTGGAACATTCGGACAACGCAATGTCCCAAACATCACCCGGCACCGTCTGCCGGCGCACGGTTTGCAGCCGGACCGGTCGCGGCAGCGCGGCGCGCCGCCGCGCTGTTTTCGGCACGACAAACAACCGGCTGCTCAAGGCCGGCAACGCCGTGCGGATCTCCCACCCCTGACCGGCGCGCGCCGCATCCGCCGCCGTGATGGCGCCCGTCTCGGGATGCAATTCCGCCGGCTCGCCCCGGCACCCGGCAAAACCGCGAATCCGCACATCGTCGAACGCCAATTGCCGGTCGCGGGCCAGCGGCTGGTCCATCTGCGAGCCGGTCGCCCGGACGAAATCCTCCCCGGTATTGCAGACGAACAGATAAAAGGCGTCCCGGTCCTCGCGCAACAGATAGAGCACCGGCCCCAGTTCGCGTCCGTCCGGCCCGGTGATGTTCAACCGCCGCGTGACTTCCAGCGCCGCCAACGTGTTCGGACACGTTTGGGCAAACGTTTTGACCTCGTCGGACGCGACCGCCTCAATCGCCCCGGCCACCTCGCCGACAAAGGTGACCGTGCCACCGGCGGCCTTGAACTTTTTCAGCAGCTCGAGCGTGCTGCGCCGCATCGTCTTCATTGCCGGGACGAGCACGGCCTTGTACCGGGCCCGGCCCACCCGCAACACCGGTTGGCCGGCCACTTTCGTGACCGCCGCGCGGCGCGACATGATTTCCTCGTCGCCGAAGTCGAAGTCCAGGTGCTGCGCCAAAAGATGATTGGTCAACTGCACGAACTGCTCGTCCATCGCCTGGGTCTCGGGATTCCGTCGCCAGCCGGCGCGGACCATCAGCCACATGCTCTCGACCGGGTGGACCACCAGCAGGTCGCGCACCTCTTCGCCCTGCGTCATCGCCGCATGCACGCGGGCAAAGTAATCCTCGACCTTGGCATAGAGCTGCCACCACGGCGACTGGTAGAAGATGCTGGCGGGGTAATCGCGCTTGGCCTCGCCGGCCATCGTGTACCACGCCAGGTGCTGGCACCGCAGGTTGATCCCCAGCGCCACCTGCCAGTCGCCGAGCGCCTTGTGGCCAAGGAACGGGAAATCCCAGCCGGTACAGCCGTACGTTTCGGTGAGCCGCCACTTTGCGCCGCATTGATGGGCAACGGACGAGACCTGCTTGGCGGTATTAAAGATGCGCCAGTGCTCGGTCAACAAATCCATCCCCGGTGCCTGCATGTGTTCGTAGGTCCGCAGGCAATCGCCGACCATGTTCACCTGTTTGGAAAGCGTGTCCTCCTCGAGCTGGTGGCCGGTAAAAAGGAGGCGGTGCTGGGCGCACCACTCGCCGACTTGCCGGTTGAAGGCGTCCACGTAGAGATGCGTCACGCAGTCGTGGTAGTGATACCGGGCCGGCGTCATCATTTCGCCCTCGACGTCATAGACCAGCTCCATCAAGTGCGGCCGCAGATCGTAGCCGTAGCGTTTTTGGAACGTGGCCAGCAACTTCCCGGTCCACGGCAAACTGCCCGGCGAACCGGTCTTGTTGTCGCGCCCGAGTTTGCCCCCGTGGTTGGGTTCGTCGGTAAAAATGCCGGGAATGGTCTGCCCAAACTCGCGGCCGAAGCGTTGCCGGTACGCCTCGTGGGTGACTTTGAGGAACTGCTTCACCGCCTCGTGATTCAACGTGTCGAGATAGGTGTAGCCGTTGTACCAATCGCTGCACGGCTGGAGCCGCACCTCGAAGACAATGAGTTTCTCGCCGGCCGCCAGTTGCGGACGTTTTCCGCGCGCGACCGGGCGCACCGCGCGCGCCACCGCGCCGTCCAACCGCGCCACAAACGCGCCGAGGATGTTGTTGTTCCATCGGAAACCGGCCGCCGAATCCAAAACGATCGCGTGCAACGCGCGCATCCGGTACTTCGGGTTCTTCGTCACCAGGCCGCCGGCCGCGCCCGAGGGCCACCGGTCTTCGTCGTACAGCCACGCGTTCATTCCGAGTTTTTTGGCTTCGTCCACGCAGGCGGCGACGCAATCGAACCACTCGTCGGAGAGGTACGCCGTGGCGAGTCCCACGCGCGAATGCATGAAGAACCCGCCCAGACCCATCCGCTGCATGATCTGGATTTGCCGGCGGAGTTCCGCCGGTTCGAGTTTGCCATTCCACGCCCAGAACGGGGCGCCCCGGTAGTCTTTGCCGGGATTCTGAAAACGGTTATTGGGAATCATCGGTTGTCGTCTCCTCGGTTTCGTTGGCGGCCGTTTTGCCCTTTTGCAAATAGTCCAAGACCGCCGCGCGCAGGGCGGGACCAAACTGAGCCGGGTTCACCCCGCGCTTCTGGTAAATCCACGCATGCGGCAGGCTTTGGTTGGGAAAACGTTTGCGGGACACCGCAAACAATTTGTCATAGCCGTCCGGCAATTGAACCATGTGGCTGGCGATGGACCCCAGGAAGAACTCCGGCGCTCCCGGCGCCTGGACGGTGGCCGGGAACTCCAGATACGCCTTCCCGAGCATCTGCAAGGCCGCTTGCTGGATGGCCGGCGACGATTGTTTGATTTGCGCCATGACCTCGCGCATCGGACCAATCCCATTGTGATGTTCCATGCGGGTGAGATAAGCGCCCACCGCCGGCAGGATGATCTTGGCGTTGGTTTCGTCGAGTGGAATCTTCGCCACGACCATCAACGCCGACCGGCTGAGCCACCACTCCTCATGCCCGAGCCAGTCCAACACGCGACTCAGATGGGGCGCGATCTGGGCCGGTCGCCCCAGACTCAAGGCCCGCAGGGCGTTCATCGTGACCCACCACGACTCGTTCGGATCCGCAACGAGTTGCCAGAGCCGTTGCGCAATCGGGTCGGTCAACCGTTCCGGTGACACGGGCGCGCGCTTGAACGTGCCGTAGAGCACCTGCGTACCGGAGTGGCGCGCCCGCGGGTCTTTGTCGTGGAGCAATTCCAGGATCAAGTGATCCCGCCCGTGTTTGGCAATTGCATCGGCGGCCATCTCCCGGATGCCTTGATCCGGATGCCGTGCGTACTGCAACAGGGTTTCATCGGTTACTTTCGGGTCATTCAATAACCGGTTGCCCACCGGCATGGAGGCATCGGTCGGCAATTTCTCGCTGTCCACGTCGGACACTTTCCCGTTCTTGTCCGGTGCCGGCACGAGTGAATAAAACACATCATCGGCGGCCGTTCCCCACGGACGTTTCGGCAGTTGGTAGCTCCGGGCGAACTTCGACGGCGGCGCGCCGGTTATCTGCAGCGTTTTGCGCGGAATCGTGTACGACAGCGCCAACCCGGTGCCCCAGTCGGGGTTGTCATACCGGCCGCCGCCGAGGATGCCAAACGAACCGTCGTACCGGCGCGAGAGGTCATAGAACCACATCCGGCCATCCATGAACTCCCGGTATTTGGTTGGCTTCTTGTCGAACATCAACCCCATCGAGGCGCTGCGCCAAATCTCCCCGATGCCGCCGCCGGTATGGCCATGCAACATCCACGACGTGGAATAAAAACCTTTCACCGCCGAGATGTCGCGCGCCTTCGCGTACACCGACTGTTCCCCCTCCGGCGTCAGCGTCGTCGCCGCCGCCATGGTGAAAGCCAGTCCACCGACCTTGCCGTTGTCCACGAAACCGCCTTCCGGGAAGTGGTCGCCGTACGCCGTGTTGCCCCGACCGGCAAACCGGTACATCTGCCGCAGCGACTCCTGCAGCGTGCGTTCGTCCACCTTGACCCCGCATTCCTTGGCCAGCAGTAGGAATGTGACCACGTGCACCCCGGCCGCGTTCAAGTGTCCCCCGCCGACATACGTGAAGGCTGCCCGGCCGCGCCCGGACCAACCGCCGTTATACATCTTGTTCTGCGCCGCCACAGCCAGCTTCTCCAGCACCGGCAAGATCGCGGCGTCACCGGTCCGCAGGTAATACTCCGCCAAACCAATCCCGCTGTAGCCGACGAACCAGGGGTAGGTCTCCAGCAGCTTGTCGTTATTTTTCGTCGCAATCAGTTCCTTGACCCAGCCGCGCGCCACGGCCAAATCTTTTTCCTCGCCGGTCGAGAGCAGGAATAACAACCCCAAATCGGTGCCGGGGCCCGCATGATTGCCGGTCTTTGCCAGCCACTCCGCCATGCCGCGCACGATCTTGTCCGACTTCGGGCAGTTCAACGGCCATGTCTGGCTGTAGGCGCCCAGGACCGGGATCTTGACGACCACCTCCTCGGCTGGAGCCGCCGGCGTGTTCTTGACCAACAACTTCACGACTCCGTCGGTCGCCTCGGCCTCCGTGATGATCTTGCCGAGCAGCAGACGCGGATCAACATCCTTGAGCACCTGCCCGTTGATGCGTTCGATGATCTGGCCTTTCTTCAGTTTGCCGGTCGCCTCGGCCGGCGACCCCTTCTCGACGGTGCCGACCTTCATCCCAAAGGCCGGCTCCGTGAGTTCGATGCTGATGCCCACCGGCCCGAACCGCGGCACGGAAAATTGCTTCATGATGCCCGGGTACGGATGAAACATCGGCTTCACGGTGTAATAGGAATCCACACCGGAAGTAGTCGCCGGTCCCTTTGCCTGACCCTTGCCCATGGCCGGGGCCAACAGCAAAGCGAACAACGCACTCACCACAATCACTCTTCGAAATGGCATCTTCATCTCCAGAAATCACACCCGTTCGTTCGCCCGGCCGCCCCGCGCATAGTGCACGGCCAGGGCGCTGTCGTCCGGCCGGCACCGCTCGACCGGCCGACCGTCAATCAGACACTGGATAAAATACACAATCTCCGCGCGGTGCCCGCCCACCTGACCGGTCAGATCCACCAGCTCGGAATTACCCTTGGTGATCACCTTCAGCTTGCCGGCCTCGTACACGAGCGTGGCCCGTTCGAGAATGATGCGGAAATAGGCGAAAAAACTGGTGCCCGCGTCCCACGAAGCCGCCAAGCTCACCTCCGGACCATTCGCGTAACGCCATTGACTCAACACCGCCGCCGCCCCGGGATTCGCGTCCAGTGTTCGCGACATCACTTCGTCCGGCCGGCCCCACCACCAAAGCGCGGTATCAATATCATGAATGTGCAGGTCCAAGTTGACGCCCCCGCTGCGTTCCAATTGTGCAAACCAACCACCGGGCCGACCGCCGTGCCGGCCCAGGGACGCCGTCAGCACCTTGCCATACTTGCCGGACTTCATGATTTCGCCCGCGGCCACATACTCCGGATAGAAACGCAGACAGTGGCCGACCATCAACGTCCGCCCGGCCGCCCGGGCCGCATCCAGCATCCGCCGGCAATCCGGGACATTCAGCGCCATCGGTTTCTCGGTAAAAACATGCTTGCCGTTTTCCAGCGCCAGCACCGCCGCGGCGGCATGCAGATCGCTCGGCGTCGCAATCACCACCACATCCAACTCCTGGTCCCGACACAACTCGCGGTAATCCTCATAGCTGCGGACGGCGCCGGTCGTGGCCGTCTCCTCGCTGCCGATTCCGAGGTTCAGTCCTTTGGTCCGGAGGTCTTGCCCCGTCCGCCGGCTTGCCACCGGATCCGCCAACGCCTCGACGCGGACCAGATCCGGCAACGCCAACAACGATCTGACGTGCACTTTGCCGAGATTCCCGACACCCGCCACACCGGCGCGCAACATCTCGTTCCTCCTATCTCAGTTCTTCCAGCATCGCAATGCACTTGCGGAGGTCGGCGATTTCGGTCTCCGCCGTGCCGCACTCGCGTTCCAGCGTCAACGGCCCGGTGTATCCCAACTTCTTCAGTCCGTGGATCACCGCCTTGAAATCCACTTTCCCCGTGCCGAGCGGAACCTGTTTGCCCAATTTGTCGCCGGTCGTCGGATAAAAACCATCTTTGAGATGCAGATCCCGGACGTACCGGCCGATCACGTCCAGCGCGTCGACCGGGTTGCCTTTTCCGTACAGAATGAGGTTGGCCGTGTCGAGATTGATTCCGAGATTGTCCAGCCCGATCCGTTCAATCGTCCGCAGCAGCGTGACCGGCGTTTCCTGGCCGGTCTCAAACCAGAACCCAATCCCGAGTCGGTGGCAATGCGCCACGACATCCTTCAACGCTTCCACGGTGCCAAGATACCGCGGGTCGTTCGGGTCCTCCGGTAGGAACCCCACATGCGTCGTGATCGAGGGCAACCCGAACTTCGCCGCCCAACTCGCCGCCCGCTTGAGTTCCTGCACGCGCGTGGCCCGGTATTTCTCCGGCACCAGCCCGATCGTGGCCGGACCTTCGAGAAAGTTCCAGACGGCCGGCCCCGAATAGCCCGCCCAAAACGTGGAGACGCGGACCCCGTGTTGCCGGCAGGCGGCGACCAGTTTCTCCCCGGTGGCGTCCGTGCAGAGATCAATGTTCCACGTGCAGACCTGGCAACTGCGCAAGCCGAGTTTCGCCACCTTCGCAATTTCCGGCTCCGGCGCCGGCCGCAGCCTGACCAGCACCCCAATCTCAAGTTTCGACATGATCTACCTTTCCCCGCCGGCCCATGAACGCCGGCGCATTGCCCACCCTATCACAATCCCCATCCCCCACAAGAGGTCAAACTGCACCGGCCGTCGGGGGCAGACGCCATCCTGTCATCCGCACCCGTGCACCGGCGGCGAGAGCCTGTTCCACGTCCCGCCCATTCATCCGCACTACAAACTTCAGATCGCGCGTGGCCGCAATCGTCACGGCATTCACGACCCCGTCTTGCCAGTCGAAACTCAGTTCCAGTCCCCCGCGGGCCCGCAGCCCGTTGACGGCGCCGGTGCCCCATGGTTTCGGCAAAGCCGGCAACAGATGAATCAGCGGCCGGCCGGCAACCGTCTGGTGGCTCTGCACCAACATCTCTTGGACCGCCGCCGCGTAGCCGAAATTGGCGTCAATCTGAAACGGCGGATGCACCGTCCACAAGTTCGGGTACACGTGTTTCCGAAACAAGCCCGCCAACTCCTGATACGCCGCGTCGCCGTCGCCGAGCCGGGCAAACAGACACGCCTTCCAGACCCGGCTCCAGGCCGGATGCTCCGCCCCATGGTCGCGGCGGGCCAGCAGACTCACCTGGGCGGCCCGCGCCAACGCCGGCGTGCGCGTCGGCGTAATCTGCCGGCCCGGATACACCCCGATCAGGTGACTGAGATGCCGGTGGTCGCACGCAGGATCGTCAATATCCTCCAGCCACTCTTGCAACTGTCCCCACCGGCCGATTTGGGGGCCGCGCAGCCGGTCGCGTTGGCGGATCAGTTCCTGCCGGAACTCTGCGTCCACGCCCAACACCTCGCTCGCGGCGATGGTGTTGTTGAACAGTTCCCAGCACAGTGTTTGGTCGTAGGTCACGCCATCCACCCCGACCGGCCCGTGTTCGGGCGAGCGACCGCCCGGCGCGACCAGCGTGCCATCCGGCAACTCCTTCAGGTGATCCACCCAAAACTCCGCGATCTCCTTCATCACCGGATACGCATACCGGGCCAGATAATCCTTGTCCTGCGTGAAGGCGAAATGATCCCACAAATTCTGACACAACCACGCCGAGTCGCCTTTCTGAATGTGCCACGTCGAACCGCCGAAAATGCCGTTCTCCGACCGCATCAACCACCCGCGTTTCACCCCCAGCACCCGGCGCGTCTCCTCTTTGCGCACCTCGCGGATCGAATCAATCCACCGGTAAAACGGCTCGAAACACTCCGCGAGATTCGCGCCGTCCACGAACCAGTAGTTCATCTGGATATTGATGTCGGTGTGAAAATCGCACCGCCACGCCGGCCGCTTGTTGATCAGCCAGATGCCCTGCAAATTCGCCGGCAACGCCCCGTGACCGGGCCGCGAACTGCTGATCATCAGATACCGGGCATACTGGTACAACAACACTTCGAGTTCGCGATCCACCGGTGGATTACCGGGATACGCCTTCACCCGCTCCGCAGTCGGCAGGGCCGCGATCCCGGCCGGTGTCGTTCCCAAATCGAGTTGCACCCGGCCGAACAAACTCCGGTAATCGGCGATATGCTCGGCGAGCAATGCGTCATACGAACGTTTCTCCGCGCCGGCAATCTGCGCGCAGACGCGCGCGTGCGGATGCTCGCCGCGCCAGCCTTTGCTGCGGTCGGCGAGGTAATTCGTCTCGGCGGCGAGCAGCAAGGTCAGGCTGGTGCAGCCGGTAAACGCGAGCTTGTCGCCGGCGCGCTGCACCGCGCCGCCCTCGTGCAACACCCGCACGCGCGCCTCGAAGTCCAAGACAATGAGTTTGTCCGACGCGTATTGCCGGTTGGCGATCAGGCGTTGGGGGTCGGACTGCACCAGTTGCCAGTACCAGAACTTGCTCGTGTCGCCCCGCATCACGAGCGTGTGGTGGTCTTCGGCGACGATGGGAATCTCGTGGACATTTCCCATCGCGACTTTACCGGAAAGCTGACCGGGCTGGTCGGCGGTGAACCGCAGCACGATCAGTTGCGCCGGGTAGCTGGCGAAATACTCGCGCCGGTAATTCACGCCCCCCGACCGGTACGTGATCGTCTGCACCGCGCGCTCAATGTCGAGTGCGCGCCGGTAATTCTCATACGACGCGTGCGCCGGCAATTCCACATAGACATCGCCGAATGGCTGATAGGCCCCGGTATTGTCCTCGTTGCCGACCCAGAGTGAATCTTGATTGAACTGGATGCGTTCGCGGCGGGGTTCGCCAAACGCGGTGCAGCCGAGCCGGCCATTGCCGATCGGATAAACCGCCGCCTCCCAAATCGCCTCCTCGTCGCGCGGTTTCTCCACACGGCTCTCGTCAATCACCACCGGTTGATCAGTCCAGAGTTGGTATTTCATTGTTGATCTCGATCATTTCGTGAATGGCGACCTGCGGAACACGCACGGTCAGGCAGCCCTGTGCAAAGGCCCACTTCAGGAGGCGACCGCCCGGCTGGAGTCGGACGCGGCGGGGTTTGTGTGGCAGCCGCACTTGCAGTTGCACCGGGCCGACCGGGGGAATCTCGTCAAAGGTATAACAGCCGGCATGGTGCGCCCCGCCGGTATTGACGAGATGCACCAGCAACGCGCCGTTCTTGCGCGTCAACGAAACGGCAATCAGGTGCGCGCCGGTCACTTCGACCAGCGGCTCGGGCAGCAGGCGGCGCACGAGACTCTGCAAAAAATCCCGGGCCACGGTGGTGCGGGCAGCGAGGTAGCGCTCGCCCAGATTCATGGGCACCGCCGCGATTGCGCCCCGTCCCAGTTTGGTGACCACCGCAGCCGGCAGGCGCGCTCCCTGCGCTTCGTTATCCTCGTAGAGCCAGCCCGGCACCTCGACGCCGCGCCGGGGCACGACCCTTTGCATCATCGTGAACACCCCGCCCAACCGGCCGGCGACTTCCACGTAGCGGGCTTGTTGGAGCGGCTGGCCTTGCAGCGCAATCTTCAATTCCTTTTGGAACAGACGGACCGGCTGCACCCCGATCAGCAGCAGTTTGCCGCCCCGCTCCACATACGCCGCCAGCCGGCGCCGGAGCGCGGGACCGATGACCTTCCATTCCGGCAGGACCAGCAGCGGGTAACGATTCGGATTCTGTTCCAGGTGGTGATCCATCACCACATCCACGACGTTCTGACCGTCCAGCAGACAGCACAGAATGCCACGCAGCGCTTCGTAGACTTTTCCCCGCGGACGCATCAGCCCGTCAATCTGCGTGTAGTAACCGGCCCGCGACAGGATCAACCCCACCTGCGGCACGGCCACGGCACGATGACAATACGGCTGACGCGCCCGGCAGAAGGCGGCGGTTTCGGCCATCAGTTTCATCGTCCACGGATAAATCGCGCCGTCGCGCTTCTGCTTGAAGTACACCTGATAACCACCGCCGGCCGCCATGACCACGGCGGCCTCTTGCTGGAGCTGCACCGGTGTTTTGGTGGTTTGGGCCGGCTCGCCCCACTTGCCGTTGAAGGACCACGACATCAAATCCCAGGGCTTGCCCTGTTGCGCGAGAATCCGCGCCTCCAACAGGCAATCGGCCAGCGCGTTCTGCGGCGTGACATCGCCGGAAAGAAAATCCACATTCGTCCGCACCGGCTCCGGCATGTGCCCGCTATACGCCCAGTTGCTGGCAATCTCGAAGCCGGGCGCGTACGCGTGCAGCGCGTCCACATACCGGGCGAGATACCGGCGAAATCCTTCGCGCTGGAACTGCCGGAAGCGTTCAAAGTTTCTGTCCCCGCGCGCCACCGGCAGCTTGTGGAGTCCCGTGGCCGCCTGCCACGCCTGACGCGCGGGCCGGCTGTAGTCCATCTCCACGCCCCAGCAATCCCCGTCCACCCACACGCCATCCACGCCGTACCGGTCCACCAATTCCTTGAGCATCGGAATCATTAACCGGTCCACATACGGTCCGAAAACCGAGGTCGCCTGTCCCCACGGCCGGCCGTCGGGCTGGCGCGCCGCCCACGACGGATGTCGCCGGCAGGCTTCCCGGTCGATGACGCCGGAGTAATGCACGTAGAGACTGACACCGCACTCGGCGGTGACTTCCCGCCAGAGCTGGAGCGGGTCGCGGACAAACCCCGGCACCGGCGTGCCCACCCGCGTCGGATAACTGGCAATGCCGGGATGCCCCTTGCAATCGCACTGCACATAGTCGGGCTTCACCAGCGTCAGCATTTCCCGCAACATTTTGCGGGTCAGCGTCCGCCCCATCTGCCGGCAATCCCGGCCGGCATGAAAATCAAAATGGATTCCCCAAAATGCTTCGGATCGTTTCATAATCGCCGGGCAATGACGGCGGCCAAGTTGGCGCCCATTTCCTGCATGCCCAGGTCGCTGGGATGCACCAAATCGGTGCGAAGACCGGTCGGGTCGGTGAGAATCGTCCGCCCATCCACGTGCACCACCTTGCCGGAGCGGCACTGACCGGCCACCTCGCGGACGATTTCCCGAAACCCGACGCCCTTTGTCGGCTGGTCCTCGAAATCGGCGTCGTTGGTGAACAGGTCAATGCAGAAGAGCCACTTGTCCGGGTGCGCCGCGGCGATGATGCCGACAAAGTTCTCCACGACGGCCCGGAACTTCTCGCGGGGCCACTGGCGGATGTTGATCCCCATTTCCAACGTGGCAAAGTCCCAATCGTGGCGCGAGGCAATGTGCTCCGCCACGGCCCGGTCCATCTGCGCCGAACCGCCAACCCCCAGATTGATCAGGTCGCACCCGAGCCGCCGGGCACACTGCGCAGCATACGTTCCCTCCGGGGGAATCGCGCAAGCCCCATGCGTGATCGAAGAACCGTAACTCAACATCGTCCTGGCCGGCAGCGCCTCGCGGGGCGGATACGTCCAATCACCGGCAATCGCCTCAATCCGCACAGGATGAATATTCGGCAACCGAACCCGCACCAACCGCGGGTCGAATGGAAGTTTGTGGGCCAGACTGATCCGGGACAACACCGGCAACGTGGGCGGCGGTTGGATCACGATTTCCGTCGGCTCTTTTCCGAGGTGGACCGACTGGCCGCAGAAGCACCCGTGATACACCGTGACAATCGGCGGGGTAGTGTTGCGGTCCACGGCCCGGAGCACCACCCGCGCCTGGCCGCCGTCCGCCAGCATCCCGCGAATCTCGCACCCCGCGCCATGCCGCGCCATGTTGCGCGCGCCCGGGTTGATCTCGGCCAGGATGTGGCGCGGCAGCCGCAAAATGCCAAATCCGGAACCGCCGTCGTCTTCGATCAGGTCGCACACATTGTGCAGCTCAACATTCTGGTATCGCATGACCGGTCACCTTGACAGTCCGCGCGCGGCAAGGCCGCTGCCTCAGCGCGCCGTAATTCAGGACGGCAAAACAAAAGTTGCGTGTCCCTCCACCGGATATTCCACTCCGCGCCACCGCAGCCCGCCGCCCACCCCGGGGGGCAACTGAACGACCGCCTTCCATTGTTGTCCGTCGCGCCGCAGGTCCAGGCGCACCGTGCCGGCAGGATGCGGAATCACACTCTGGATCTCCGTCAAGTCGCCCGGCTGCGGCGCAATCACGACGCGGGCAAAACCGGGAGCCGCGGGCCGGATTCCGGCAAGACTCGCGTGCATGTGAAACAGCGGATGGCTCGACCACGCGTGACAATCGCTGCGGGACGGCTCCGGCATCTCCAGCGGCGTCTTCAACCCCAGCGCCACCATCTCCTTCCAGAAACCCAATTTCTTCAGAATCAGGTCGCCGCGGCCAAACTTCGCGAACGTCTCCAGCAGATAAAACGAGAAATAGACCGTCGTGCGGAGCAAGTCCGGCGCGGTGATCAGCGACTCAAAGCATCGTTTCTCCCGTGCCGGGAAGTACCCGCTGAGCAGGGCCAAGCATTGCGAGTGCTCGCTGAATTGCCGATGCGCGACGTCGTCGGCAAACAAACCGCGTTCCTCATCCCAAAATTGTTTCTCGATGGCCGCGGCCAATCTCCCCGCCCACGCCCGGTTGTATTCCGCCAGATGCGGCTCGCCGAAGGCCGTTTCGAGGTCCGCGGCGGCATTCAGGGCGTTCAGAAACAGCAGGTTGACGACCGCCGCCACACTGGCGTTCGGCCCCGGTTTGTTGACAAAACTCAGGCCCTCCACCCAGTCCATAAAACTCCACCCCGGCAGGGCCGGCAACAGCGGGGAATACGTGGCCGGCAAGGCCTTGAACTCCTCGAGCAGACACCGCAGCCCCTTGAGCCGCTGCCGCAGAAACGCCGCGTCGCGCCGCCACCACGCGTAATCCCGCAACATCAGAATCCAAATCATGGCAAACGTGCAGCTCAGTTGTTTGGGATCGCTGGGACAACGCTCAAGCACAAAGCCGGTCTCCTGCCGCGACCAGTCGAAAATCTCCAGCGCCCGCTGGTTGAGCCGGTCCTCGCCGCTCATCACGTAGGAGGTCAACATTTGCAACCGCGTATCGCCGACATACATCATCTGCTCGTAGTACGGGCAGTCCATGTACGTCTCGTGGGCGCACATCTGGATGCCGCGCGTGGCGAGCGCGATGATCCCGGCAAACTCCGCGTCGCTGCAGCGGAACACGCTCTCGTTCTCCAGCGGCAACCGGCTTTCCCACAACCGCAACCGCTCCAGCGTCACCGGCGCGTCCGCGGTCTCAACCACAATCCGCACGTACCGGCCCGCCCGCCACCAGAACGACGGAAACGTCCGCGTCGGCCCATCTGGCAACGCGGTGTCGCCGTTGCCGACAAAATATTTACCGGTCACCTCGTTCCGATTGCCTTTTCGCCGCGCATCGGTGTGGGTCACCAGACACGATTCCGCCCACTCGATCGTCACGCGCGCCCCCGCGCCGCCCGTGGTCGTCAACTCGGGGTACGCCGTGTGATACTGTTCCAAGTCCCACAAAACGACAACCCGGGTGTGTGCGGGAACGGTGACCGGCGCGCGCCCCTCAACAAACGCCTGCCAGTCCGGCGCCGGCGCTTCGGGGGGAAACGGCGCGTCGTCGGGTTGATGCCCCACGCACCGGACCCGGCCGCCGCCTACCGGGCGGCGCAGTTGTTCCGGCAGGCGCGACGGATACAATTTCCAGCCGGGCAGAATCGTCCCGCCCTCAATCTGCCGGCCCGCCTCGCGCACGACCGCGGCGGCCACCGGCGGCGCCGGCGCAAAGTAGGACCGGGCGTCCACGATGTAGTTGGGTCCGACAACAAAAAACCCTTTCACCGCCGGTTTCGCCGTGGTCACACCGGTCAGCAACGTCGCTTGCCACGGCGCGCTGCCGGTATTGAGGTCCACGGGTGAGTTTTCCGCGTAGAGCACAAACCCCGGCTCGAGGTACGTTTGCGCCCACGGCCGGTCGGCTGGATTCAACCCCATGAAATGCACGGCGGCGTCCAGCCGATGCGCGCCCTCTTCCAGCGTCAGCCGGTACGAGTGAAAACTCCAATGCGCGATGTCGCTGCGGTCGGGTCCCATGCCCACATACGCGCCGTCGCAGCGCAACTCAAACCGGTTGTCCGCGCTGACGTGGATGTCAATGGTCGCCGGCGCCGCCAGCACGAAGTCGAGCGAGTAGCGGCAGAAACTGATCTGCCGCGGATCAATGTCCGGGTGGCGCACCCACTTGGCCCGGTGAATCGGGTATTGGTAGCGAATGTTATTGTCGGCCGGCAACGGCGCGGGCGCGACGTGGAATCGTTCGGCGCGAATCATCGGGGGTTCCGTCTCAGGCCAGGGATTGCCAATACGGCCGCATGTCCACGACCTGGCCGGACACGCGGGCCTCCTCCAGCGCGAGGGAAACGAACGCGGCCCGCACGCCGTCCTCGGCGGTCGTCGGCAGCGGCGTGCCGCGCAACATGCACTCGACGACGTCGTGCGCCATCGGTTCTTCCGCGTTGCCGTGATCATTGCCGGCGATGGGCCGCACGACCTCCGTTTGGGGGTCCCAGCCGACTGGCGTGTATTCCAACCGGCCCGTGAGCACATCGCCGCGAATCGTGCCGCGTGTCCCGCACATGTAAAACCGCCGCTCCAACTGGGCGCTGTGCATGCAGTAGTGGAACGACGCCCGGACCTCGTTCTCCATCTCCAGGATGGCCACCTGATTGTCAACCGTGTCCTTGTCGTCGTTGAACGGCGTGATGTTGTGCTCCTCGCCAACGGCAAATCCGGTCGCCAACCCGCGGTCGTAATACCGGTAGCCATTCGGGCCGACCGGATACAAATCGTTGTAATGCGCGTTCTTGGCCTTGAAAAAGTTCAGGCCGCCAAAACTCGCGACGCGCGCCGGCCGGCTGCCGGTCAGCCACAACAGGATGTCCATGTCGTGGCAGCATTTTTCGAGAATCATCGGGCCGCTCCACGCGGTGCGCCGGCGCCAGTTGCCGTGCATGGCCGCCCCGTGATACGGCGCCAGCGTCTCGTTGAACTCCAGGCTGATCAACTCGCCCAGCCGCCCGGCATCAATCCACTGCTTCATCTGCCGGTAAAACGCCGAGTACCGCAACACAAACCCGACCCCGAACGATTGGCGCGGATGCCGGCGGCACGCGGCCAGGATATCCAAACAGTGCGCCCGGGTGGTGGCCACGGGTTTCTCGCAAAACACATGCTTGCCGGCTTCCAGCGCCGCGACAGCGTGGTCCCGGTGCGCCGCATTGAACGAGCCGATAAACACCCAGTCAATCGTGTCCAAGCCGACCAGTTCCGCCACGCTCCGGCACACACGGATCCCCGGATTCGCCGCCGCAATCCGCGCGGCGGTTTTCTCCGAGGTGTCGTAAAACGCCTCCACCCGAACCTGACCGCGCCCGGATTGCACCACATTCCGCAGCACCGTCTCCATTCTGCGGCCGTAGCCCAAGACGCCAATGCGTTTCATGAATCGCTCACGCTCCCTGCGGCGCGCCCGGCCACCGTTGCCACCAGGCCTTGAACAACCGCCATTGGGATTCCAAATGCCCCCGTTGACTGGGCGACAGCGTATCGGTCGGGTTCAGATGATGCACATACTCCGGGTTGCCTTCCAAAACCATCAAATGCTTGTAGTACTGCACCAGATCAACACCCAGATCAAAACCGGACAGCACCCCCATCGCCTCGTTCAACTCCGCCGCCCACTGGCGCGCCTGCGGGTCGCCCTGCGCCGCCCGGCGACACAACTCCACCAACCGCAGCACCGGGACCGGCAACGCATTCCCCACCCCGCTGATGCACCCCGTCGCGCCGCAATTCACAAACCCGTGATACACCTGCGTGTCCAACCCCACCAGCAGCACCAGGTCGGGATTGCCGGACGTGATGTGCTCCGCCGCGTACGTCAACGCCGCCGCCCCGCCAAACTCCTTGAACCCAACCAAATTCGGGTACCGGCGATGCAGCGCGAAAAACAAATCGGCCTTCGTCTCAAACCCGTAATACGGACTGTTGTAAATCACCGCCGGCAGGTCGCCGCCCGCTTCGAGGATACCGGCAAAATGCGCCCACTGAGCCGCCGGCGACGACACCCGCGACAACACCCGCGGAATCACCATCAACCCCGCCGCCCCCACTTTCTTCGCGTGCGCCGCATGCGCCGCCGCCAACTTCGGATTCTGCGCCCCTGTCCCCACCACCACCGGCACCCCGGCCGCCACGAGCCGGGCCACCCCCTCCTGACGTTGTTCGTCCGTCAACGCGGGCCATTCCCCCATCGAACCGCAATACACCACCGCCCGCATCCCGAGTTTGATCATCTCCTTGCCTTTGGCCACGAGCGCGTCATACAAAATCTCGCCCCGCTCATTGCACGGCGTCATCAACGCCGGCAGGACTCCCTGAAAAACTGATTTATCAATTTTCATAATTTCCCCTCTGAATTAAGCCTTCGTCCCGCGCAAAATCGCCGGCAACCGCTGCGGCCGGACATTGTCGTAGCAGGCCAGCCGCGTGAACCGCCGCAGCGCCGCCGGAATGCCCACCGCCGTGAAATGCGGATGCCCCGTCGCCGGGAACGGCCCACCGTGATTCATCGCCGGGCTGACCGCCACGCCGGTCGGCATCTTGTCGTTGAGCAACCGGCCCACGCGCGGCCGCAACACCCGCGCCACCGCGTCGTACACCGCGTCGTCCCGACCGTCTTTCGCCGAGTACACGCAGCCGGTCAGGTTGCCTTCACAACACGCCAGCGCCCGGATCAGCTCCGCTTCATCCGCGACCACCACCACCAGCGTCGCGTTCCCGAACGCCTCCGTCTGCAGCGCCGCCGGCGACTGTAAAAACTGCGCGCCGCTCACCCGCAACAACGTGTTCGCCCACGCGTACCCGGGCCGATTCACCGGCTGATGGCCGGTCACCACCGACGCTCCCGCCGCAATCAACGCCTGAATCCCGGCAAGCAGCCCCTCGCGCGTGCCCCGACCGAGCAACGTCCCGCACGGCGCGCTCGCATACCGCCGCGCCAGCGCCGCGATGAAACTCTCCGTGGCCGCTCCCGCCACCAAAAACACCAGCCCGGGATTCGTGCAGAACTGGCCCGTCCCCATCAACGCGCTCGTCGTCAATTCCGTCGCCACTTCCTCCGCCCGCTCCGCCAGCGCCCCCGGCAAAATCACCACCGGGTTGACGCTCGACATCTCCAAAAAGATCGGCTTGCCAACCGCGTCCGCCGCCGCTTTGAGTTTCATCCCGGCGGCGCGCGACCCGGTAAACGTCGCCGCGCCCAGCCGCGGATCCGCCACCAACCGGGTGCCGTCCTCGCGGCGCAATCCAAACAGCAGTTGCACCGTGCCGGGCGGCATTCCGGTCGCCGTCGCCGCCGCCTGCGCGCACTCCGCCAACAGCCGGCACGTGGTCGGATGACTCGAATGCGCCTTGGCAATCACTGGGTTACCGGCCGCAATCGCTGCCGCAAAATCGCCGCCGCTGACGCCGTTGAACGCCAACGGGAAATTGTTCGGCCCGAACACCGCGACCGGGCCGAGGGGTTCGAGCACGGACCGGATGTTGTTCTTCTCATCAATCACCGGCAACCGCCACGCCGGGTCCACCGCCGCCGCCGCCGCCTGCCGGAGCTGGTTGATGGTGCGCGGCAACTCGACGTCCTTGAGCCGGGGACTGACCGGGTAGCCGGTTTCGAGATTCGCCGCGGCGCAAATGGGGTCGGCATTGGCGGCGAGCCGGTCGGCATACGCCTGCAGAAACTCCGCCCGCCGCTGCGCCGGCAAGTCCAACAGCTTCGCAAACGCCGCCGCCGCCGCGTCGAGCGCCGCGTCCACGTCCGCCCAATCGCTGATCGGATATTTCTCCGGCAAGGTTTCCGCGGTCGCCGGGTTTTCGGCTTGGAACGTGCCGACCGACCGCGCCGGTCGCCACGCGCCGTTGATCAAAACAGTTTCCATAGTTCGCTCCTGCCTTTCACAAATACCGGAATCCGTTCCAACGGCGCGTCGGCATTGACGGTCGTGCCGCCGGCAAATTCACGCTTCGTCCACGCCTCGCGCCAGGTCGTGCCGGCCGGCAGATACACCAGACGCGCGCGCGCGCCGAGTTCGAGAATGGGGGCGACGAGAATCTCCCCACCGAACAGGAATTGGTCTTCGATGTCCCACGCCTTGGCGTCCGCCGGGAAATCCACAAACAACGGCCGCATCGGCGGCAGGCCAGTCGTCTCGGCCAGCTTCATTTGGGCCATGATGTACGGTTTGAGCCGGTCGCGCAGCCGGATCTGGTCGCTGAGAATCGCGCACGTCTCTTCGCCGTAGGACCACACCTCGTTGGGCACATTGGGATGATTCGGGTCGGCCTTGCCGGGATCTTCGGGCGGCCGGGACGACTGCCGCCGCACGCCGTGCAGCCGCATGATCGGACAAAACACGCCGTACTGAAACCACCGGACCAGCAATTCGCGGAAACCGGGATCGTCAATGTCGCCGCCGTGGAACCCGCCAATGTCCGTCGTCCAATACGGAATCCCGCTGAGCGCGATGTTCAAGCCGCCCGCGACCTGCCGGCGCAGCGAATCGAACGTGGACGGAATATCCGCCGACCACACCGCCGCGCCAAACTGTTGACTGCCCACCCACGCCGACCGGCCGAGCGTCAGCGGCGCTTTTTCGCCTTCCGCCTTGAGTCCTTCGTAGAACGCCTGCTGATGGCACCGCGGATACAAACCGGCCACCTCGCGGCCGTTGCCGAGATAGAACCGGGTGTTGTCCAGTTCCAGCGGAATCAATTCCGGCTCCATCGTGTCGAGCCAGAACAACCGGATCCCGTGCGCGACGTAGCCTTTGCGGATTTGCTCCCACAAAAACTTCCGCGCCGCGGGATTCGTCGCGTCATAGAACGTCTGCACCGCCGCGCCGTTTTGCAGCGGCATCCCGCGCTCGTTGCGCAGCAACAGACCGTGTTCCTGCATCTGCTTGAAGTTGGCGCAACTCCAATCCACCGTCGGCCAGACCGACACCATGCACTCCATGCCCATGGATTTGAGTTCCCGGACCATCGCCGCCGGGTCGGGCCAGCAAGCCGGATCAAACGTCCAGTCGCCCATCTTCGACCAGTGATGAAAATCAATCACCATGACCGACACCGGCAACTTGCGCCGGTGATACTCGCGGGCGACTTCGAGCAATTCCTTCTGCGTTTTGTACCGGAGTTTGCACTGCCAGAACCCGGCCGCCCATTCCGGGAACTCCGACGGGAAACCGGTGACCTCGGCATACCGGCGCAGAATCTCAGCCGGTGTGTCTTCGGCCACCACGTAGTAATCGAGTTGATGGGCCGCTTCGGCCACCCAGCGGGTGTCGTTGCGGCCCAGTTCCACCCGGCCCAGGCCGGGATGATTCCACAGGAAACCGTAGCCTTTGTTCGACACCAAGAACGGAATCGAAACTTCCGTGTTGCGGTGCATCAGGTCGAGTACGCAACCTTTCTGGTTCAAGTATCCGTGCTGCCGCTGGCCGAGGCCGTACAACTTTTCGGCGTCATCGGCAAAGAACCGCTGCTCGATTTTCCACGTGCCGCCTTCCGGGATGAAGGTGCGCGCCAGATATTCGGCGGTGGTCTTGTGGCGTTCCTTCAGCAGTTCCTTGCCGTCGCGGGTGCGGCGGAACGTCAGTTGCCCGAATCGCCCGGCCAGATTCACCGTGAGCGCGCCGTTGACGAGCGTGACGTCGTTGTCGGTCAGCGTCACCTGTCCCGTGGCCGGCGGCGGTGTCGGCACCAACCCCTGCGGCAAATCACGGAACGCCGCTTCCTTCGTCACGCGCACGCGGACGCCGTTCGTCCCCCACGGCACCACCCACACCTGCTCGTGGGCCCGCTGCCACAGAAAACCACCATCTTGTTCGGTCACAAACGGATTGCTCATTTTTCCTCGACAAACACGTACACGGTCCGATGCGTCGGCAACACAGGTCCGATGTAGTTCATCAACTCGCCATAAGTCATACCGGGACTTGTGTACACAAGCAAGACCGGCGGCAACGGGGACTGCTCCCGTTGGCGGCGCTCCCGGTTCTCCGCCTCCAGACGCTCCTGCATCGCGGCCGGGCTGGTCACCGCGGCGGCCAGCCGCTGGAATGTGGTCCGACGCTCCGTTTCCTTCGGTTCATACCGGACCAACGCGGCGACCACGGTCTCGTTGCTTTTTGCCAGGTGCAATTCCCAGGGTTGGACCGTCCGTCCTTCGGGCGTCAGCCAATCTCTGCTGGGCACAAACGCGCGCCAATTCAGTTGCCCGGCCGGCGGCGGATTCATCCGCACCGCGCCCAGGCTTTCGAGCATCGCCATCAAAACGCACGTCTTGCCGACATCCCCCGCGCGCACCGCATTGTCGAAGGACAACGTGACGTACGCCACCCCACCGTCCTGTTTCCACGCGATGAGTTTCTCCAAAACCGGCGTGATGTCAGTGTCCTCCCACAACACTTTCCCGGCGTCGGTCAACCGGAATTTCAACCCGGTCGCCCCCGGATCCTGCTGCACCGCCAACTGGATCTGTCGGGCGCGCCGTTTGCCCGCCGCCGCGCCCGGCCGCAACACCACGGTCAGCAACTTGCCGGCTTCGAGCACAAACTCCGGATTGACGACCTGACGACCATAGACCTCGCTTTGGTTGACCTGCCGGGGCACATCCAGCACCACGCCCGGCTCGTTGTAAATCGAAGCAATCGAGCGCGGCTGATACACATCGGCCGCGTATCGGGCGGGTTTGTCCCCCTCCGCCGGCAAGGTCATCGAACCGGCAAACACAAACCCCTCCTCCGGCAAGGTCTTGCCGGTGTCCGTGTTGAGAATCAGTTGCTCGATGGGAACCGGTTTGCCTTGTTCCGGCTGCACCGTGATGGCGACCGGGTCGCCATCCGACCAGAACTGACCGGCCGCGGGGTTGACCGGCGACCCCGGTTTGAGTCCGATGAACTCCAGCGCGCGATGCACGTCGCTCGGCTTGGCATACGACCACAGCAACGCTTCGTAGCCGTGCGCGCTCTGCCGGTCCACGAGCAGAAACTCGATGATCTCATTCGCGCCCAGTCCGGTCGCCTCGGCCAGCACCTCGACCGTCCGCGCCTGCCGATCCGCCACCAATCCCGGCAACACCAGCTTGTCTTTGTTGTCGCGGTACTTGGCCAACTGTTTCTCGTAAATCTTGCGCGCCGCCTCCGCCTGTTTCGGTTGCGGCCCGTACGAATCCAGCTCTTCCTGCGCGAAAACCAACACCGGCCACAGGACCAACAAAAGCAATCTCTTGCCTCCGCCCATTGTCACCCTGAGCGAAGCGAAGGGTCTCGGTCGTTCGGACGGCTGCGGAAAACGGCAGAGATTCTTCGCTGCGCTCAGAATGACATCCTTCAGAAATGAGGTATCCGGACGGGTTCTAATCATGGACCACCTGACTCCCCCACCAATCAGCGTTCGGCTGCCAATCAGCATCGAGATACCGGGCGTGTTGCGCTTCGAGTTTCGGCAGCTCGACGCGTTCGATCCGCTCCCGATACGCCGCCCGTTTGGCCGGATCGTACTGCGGATCGGGCACCGGGAATTTTGCCCCCGTGTCCCGCAACCACCGGTCCAGCCGCGCCCGCAACTCACCGGCAAGCTGGACGTGACCGGCCCGCACATCGCGCTGCTCACCGGGATCGGTCGCGAGGTCATACAGTTCGTCGTGGCCGTCTTCGTGATAGTGGATCAATTTCCAATTTCCGCTCCGAATGATCGAGGACGGATCGCCGCCCTGGTTGCCGTAATGCGGGTAATGCCAGAACAAATCGCGCGCCGCGAACCCCGCGTCGCGTTCCCCGCGCAACAACGGCACCATGCTTCGCCCGTCAATCGCCTGTTCGGCCGGCACCGGCACGCCGGCCAGTTCGAGCAGCGTCGGATAAAAATCCATTCCCAGGACCGGCGTGTCGCAAGTCGTGCCGGCCTTCACCAGTCGCGGATACCGGATGAACAGCGGCTCGCGGATGCCGCCCTCCCATTGCCGGCCCTTGCCGCCGCGCAATGGCAACATCGAGGAGGAAAACGCGTCGCCCGACGAAACACCGCCGTTGTCGGACGTGAACACCACAATCGTGTTTTCCGTCAACCCGTGCCGGTCGAGCGCGTCGAGCACGATGCCCACCGCGACATCCATCGCCTCGATCATCCCGGCATAAATCGGGTTGTCCTGCACCTGCCGCACCGGCAAGTTCCGGTCCATGATGAACCGCGGCCCCGTGTGACCGCGCGCCACAGCTTTTTGCCGGTATTTCTCCCATAGCCCGCGCGTGGTCTGGATCGGACAATGAACCGAGTAGAACGACAGATACACGGCGACCGGCTGGGTTTTGTTCGTGCGGATAAAGTTCGCCGTCTCGCGTGCCAGGCGTTGGCAGAGATGCTCGCCGTTCGGGCCGTCCGGCAATGTCGGATTGTTCCACGGCGCAAAATAACGGCTCGGCCCGCCGCCCTGATGACCGCCGCAGTTGATCTCGAAGCCGAAATTCTCCGGATACGCCCCCGGCGGACCCAGATGCCATTTGCCGGCCGATAACGTCCGGTAGCCCGCCCGCCGCAGCGCCTCGAAAAACGTGATCTCCTGCGCGCGCAACCGCGGTTCATAGGGCGCCGGCAACAGCTTGTCCTGCCGGCCCAATTCCCGCCACGCTTCGCCGGTCTTCGCGCCGAGGTAATCAGTGATGCCGTGCCGGGTCGGATACTTGCCGGTCAGGATGCTCGCGCGCGACGGGCTGCACACCTGGCAATTCGCATACGCCTGCGTGAATTTCATCCCCTCCCGCGCGATCCGGTCAATGTGCGGACTCTCGTAATACGAACTCTCGCAACCGAGGTCGCACCACCCCAGGTCGTCCGCCAGAATAAAAACGATGTGGGGCCGGTTCATCGCGGCGGTTTGTTCCGGTAACGGTTCTCGCAGTCTTGCCACTGCTGCTGCAGTTCCCGGCACTTGTCCGGCATTTCCGCCGCCAAGTCCACCATCTCGCACCGGTCCGTGGCCAGGTTGTAAAGCGCCCACGGATCGTTCGGCGTGCCCCGGTTGACGTTCGATTCGTTGACGATTTTCCAATCGCCGACGCGCAACGCCCGGTTGCCCTCGTGGTGGAAGTAAATGTGGTCGCGCGACACGCTGCCGTCCTGCGCAAAACTCGGCACCAGGCTGCGTCCCGGCAACGGCGGCGCGCCCGGCGGCAATTCCGGCGTCACGCCGGCCAGATCCAAAATGGTCGGCAGGAAGTCAATGCAATGCCCCATGTCGTGCCGGAGTTCGCCCCGCGCCTTGATGCCATTCGGCCAGCACGCCACCAACGGCGTGGCCACCCCGCCCTCGTGCACCCAAATCTTGTGCCGGCGGAACGGCGCGTTGCTGTGCGTGGACCACCCCGGTCCGAGACACAGATGCGTCGTCGCCGATCCCGGCGGCGCTGCCGGGTCGTGGCCGCGGCCGCGAATCATGATTTCCGCGCTCGCGCCGTTGTCGGACAGGAACAGGACGAGCGTGTCGTCCAGCGCGTGCATGGCCCGGAGTTGATCGAGCACCCGGCCGATCTCGCGGTCGGTCCGATCAATCATCGCCGCGTGAATCGCCATTTTCGTGGCTTGAAATTCCTTTTGCTTGGCGGTCAACGAATCCCACGGCACGGCGTATTCAATCTCGCCGGGACCGAATTGCGCGTCCCATTCCGCCTTGTGCGCGAGGTAATGCGGGGCCGGCACCTGCGGTTCGCGTCGGGAAAGCGCGCAGTTGACGATGCCCATGTCCTTGAGCCGGCGCCAACGTCGTTCGCGCATCACGTCCCAGCCCTCGTGATAGCGGTCCCGGTACTTGTCAATGTCCGGCTGTTCCGCCTGCACCGGAAAGTGCGGCGTGGTGTAGCAAATGTAATGAAAAAACGGCTGCCCGGCATGGTGGCGCTGGTGGTCACGAAGCAGTTCCAGCGCGTGATTGGTGATGGCGGTGGCGGAATAGCCGTTCGCGAAAAAGTGATTGAACTGCTCGATTTCGTAGCCCCAGCTCTTGTCGAACCCGCCCTCCCGTTCCGGGTCGCAGGTGTTGAACACATGCCACTTGCCGGAGTGATAACTGCGATAGCCTGCCGGCCGCAGAAAATGGGGAATCATCCGCTGCCACGGCGCCCGGTAGCTTTTGATGGGCGGGTCCATGCACACCTGCGGCGCGTAATAGCCGGTCAGGATGCAGGAACGCGTCGGCCAGCAGCGGCCGGCATTGTAAAACTGCGTGAACCGCAGGCCGTTGGCTGCCAACCGGTCAATGTTCGGCGTCTCAATCTCGCCGCCGAAACAGCCGGGATCCGAAAACCCCATGTCATCCATCACAAACAACACGACATTCGGTTTCTTCATTTGCGCGCCTCCCGCAACAGCCGCTCAATGTCGGCAATCTCAAACGGTGCGTCGCCGGTCAACCGCTCGCAGCCGGTCGCCGTCACCACGAACGTGTCTTCCACGCGAATGTATTCGTGCCGGTCATCGCACCAAACCATCGGGTCAATCACTGCGACAAATCCTTCCCGCAACGGTTGCTCGCGCCATGACTTGTCCACGGCATCATGCACACTCAACCCTACCGCGTGGTTGATGTAGCCCACTTTCTTCTGCAACATGCTCTCAAAAATTGGCATCAGATTGCGCTCCGCCGCAACTTTTGCCATCCGCCGCTCCGACTCCGCGTAAATGTCCGCCACCAGCGCGCCCGGTTTGATGAGGCTGATCAGCGTCTTGTGATAGTCAACGATGAACCCGTACACCTGCCGGTGCCACGGGCTGAACACGCCGTTGACCGGCCAGAGCCGCGCGATGTCGCTGCTGTAATGCCGGAGGTCCGGGCCGCAATCCATCAACACGATCTCGTCCGCGCGCAGCGTCGCGTTGTTGTAATGGTAATGCCCATCCCACGTCCGCTTCCCGCCCGCCGCGATCACGCCGTAGCCGAGTCCGCAATGGCCGTGCCTGCGGAATACATACTCGGCAATCGCCTGCAACTCATTCTCGGTCATGCCGGGCCGCGAGGCTTTCATGCCTTCGATGCACGCCCGCGCTGCGAGCTGGCCGGCCTGGCGCAGCACCGCGATTTCGGCGGGGCTTTTGATCGTCCGCATCTCGTTGATCAACGGCACGGCATCCCGGATTTCAATGCCGGGCACCCGCTCCTGCAACAACCGCGTCAGCCGCGCCACGCGCGGCTCGGCCGCATCCCATGGTTCTGCGGCCCGGCGTTGCGCGCACCCGTTCGCGCTGAAGCGCGTCGCGCCGCCGCCTTCGACTTCAGCGTGCGGGAAATAGAGCACCTTCACCCCGGTCAGCGCGCCGGTCAGCGCGGTCGTGGGACCGACTTCCTCGATTTTCAGCCGGTCGCAAATGAGCGCAGCGTCCTCGAAGCCCAACCGGTTTTGCGGTTCACCGGCCACCGTGTCGCGCGACGGCAAGAACAACCGCGTCCGTCCCGTTCCTCCTTCAATCAGCAGATACGAATGGACGGTCTCCAGTCCGCAGAAATAATAGAACAACGCATCCTGCGTCGGGAAGTCGTTCGGCACCGGCGGCGCACCGGCAATCAACAGATGCGCGTCCGCGCCGATTTGCGCGGCGATCCGCTCGCGCCGGGAACGGAGTTCCTCGGCGCTGAAATCCGGCGTGAAAAAGAGATCGCGGGGGTGCCGGTCGGGAATGAAACTACGCACCGACATTCCGCACCGTGGTTTGCTGCTTCACCGCCATGTATTTCGCGAACGCCTTCTTGAAGCGCAAGTAGTCGGCAGTCTTCTCGAACACTTGGCTGTCGTTCCACAACACGCGCCAGTCGCCTTCAGCTTCCGGCCAGAGGAACACCTGTCCCCAAATGAGTCGGTTGTTCGCGTCAATGGCGTCAATGCGCGCCAGTTGTTCCGCCGACAACAAGTCGGTGGTGGCGGCGGACAGGTTATCGCGCATATGGTCGGAGCGCGTGGCCATGGCGACGAACCCGCCGCTGTGGTTCATGCGTTGGACGGCCCAACTCAGGCACACGCGCGCCGGGGAGACGCCCAACTCGGCCGCGATTTTCAGGATCACCGGGTCCTGCATGTCGGCGCGGTGTTCCTTGAAGGTGTCGCGGGCCGGACGGAACGGCGAGCCCAACGCCATGTACCCGGTGCAGATGATGCCCTCGGACTCGAAATACCGGCGCAGTTCGGTCTGTTGAAACAGCGGGTGCATTTCCATCTGGTTGACCACCGGCCGTTCGTCGCGGCCGACGTCGCGCAGCAACAAGCGCATGGTGAGTTCGGTATGGTTGGAGGTGCCGAGATGCACGATCTTGCCGGCTTTCTTGAGCTTCACCAGCTCGCCCCACGTCTCCATGAATTGTTCATGGATGTAGGGGACGGCGTGCGGGTTGCGTTGGTCGCCCTTGCAGCCGGGCGGATGCACGTTCGGCCACGGCCAGTGGTTGAGATAGAGGTCAATTTTCTCAAGGCCGAGCGCCTTCAACGTGTTGTCCAATGCCGGGGCCACATCCTTCGGTTTCATGTGCCCGTTCCACAGTTTGCCGGTAATGAAGAGTTCGTCCTTCGACTTGATGTAACCTTTGCGGATGGCTTCGCGGATGGCTTCGCCCACCACGTCCTCGTTTTCGTAGGCGCGCGCGGTGTCGAGGTGCCGCCAGCCGATCCGGATGGCCTCGACGGTCGCATCCTTCATGTACGCCTGCGCCCAGTCGGAATGGAACGTGCCAAATGCCGCGACAGGCATCATCCGCCCCGTGGGCAGCTTGAGTTGGCGCACCGTTGCCGGGTCAATGGGTTCGACACTGGGATCAAAATACACACGATCGTTGTTGGGGTTCATTGTTGCTCCTTTACAGGTTAATCATGACTTTCAGTGAACGTTCGCCTTCGTGTTCAATATACTCGTAGGCATCGGGGTATTGTTCAAACGGAAAATGCTTCGAGATCAGCGGCTCGGTCCTCACCGTGCCGGCCTGGATCCACTGCACGGCCTGCTCCCAATCCTCGTGCCGGTACATCATCGAGCCTTTCACATCAAGCTCGTGCTCGCAAATCACCGACATGTCCACGCGCGGTTTTTCGCCGTACACGCCGACGATGAGAATCGTGCCCCCCTTGCCGATGGCCGCCACCAACGCCGCCAAACTCGCCTCCACCCCGGCCACCTCGACGCCGACTTGAAAACCTTCCGCGCCAAAAACGCGTTGGGCTGCGTCGGCGAGCGATTCTTTCTTCACATTGCAGGTGTTGGCGATGCCGACTCGCCGGGCAACCTCCAGCCGGTAATCGCTGATGTCGGTGATCAACACCTTCGCCGCGCCCCGGCACTTGCAGGCTTGCGCCACAAAATTACCAATGGGCCCGGCCCCCGCGACGACGACATTCTTGCCGGTCAAGTCACCGGCGCGGCCGGTCACGTGCGCCGCGACGGAGACCGGCTCGACGAACGCGCCCTGCTCAAACGTGAACGTCGCCGGCAACTTCACGAGTTTGTCCACTTCGGTCACAAACAAATCCTGCGCGCAGCCGGGGGCTTGGAAGCCGCGCACCTTGAGTTTTTCGCAGGCGTTGTATTGCCCGCGCCGGCAGGGCGGACACACGCCGCAGACTTCCTGCGGCGTCGCGGTGACCTTGTCGCCCACGTTCACCCCGGTCACCCCCTCGCCGACCGCCTCGATGACCCCGGCATACTCATGGCCTTGCACGAGCGGATAGGTCACGAACGGGTGTTTGCCATGAAACACATGGATGTCCGAGCCGCAAATGCCGATGCGGTGCACGCGGATGCGGACCTGCCCCCGGCCGGGAACCGGTGGGGGTGCGTCCCGGAAAGCGATTTTCCCGGGGCTGATCATCACGGCTTGTCTCATATTTTTTTTCCTCCAGAGCCGCGTTCGGCAATGCTGCCGACCGCGATATTGAGTTCGGATTTTTTCTTGATGTCGGTGATCCGGCCGTCGGTCAGATACACCACCCGGTCGGAAGCGGCCAACATTTTATGGTCGTGCGTGGCGCTGATGACGGTCTTGCCCATCTCCCGCGTGAACCGGCCGAGCATGCCGATGATCTCCTCGCCGGTTTTCAAGTCGAGGTTGCCGGTGGGTTCGTCGGCCAAAATCAAATCGGGGTCGTTGGCGAGCGCGCGGGCGACGGCGACGCGTTGTTGCTGGCCGCCGGACAACTGCGACGGCCGGTGGTCGTAGCGTTTCCCCAGCCCGACCCGGTCGAGCAATTCGCGCGCGCGCCGGCTGGCCTCCCGGTCGGGCACGCCGGCAAAGGTCATCGGCAACATCACGTTCTGTTCCGCGGTCATGACCTCCACCAGATTGAAGGTCTGAAAAATGAACCCGACCTTGTGGCAGCGGAGATACGCGATCTGGCGGACATCCATCGTGCGCATGTCCTGGCCGTCCATCAACACCTGGCCTTCGGTCGGCCGGTCCAGCCCGCCGATCATGTTAAATAACGTGCTCTTGCCGGAACCGGACGGGCCCATGATGCTCAGGTACTCGCCCCGGTACACGTCCAAATCCACACCGGCCAGCGCCCAGACCTCCTCCTCCCCCATCCGGTAACGCCGTTTCACGCCACGGACTGAGACAATCACATCAGCGCCGGACATCGGTATGGCCCTCCTGAATATCCAGTTCCTCGCGCGCCGCGAACCGGACAATCTGCCCATCCGTCAACCACGCAATCCGGTCGGAGACCGACAACATCTTGTGGTCGTGCGTGGCGCTGATGACGGTGACGCCCTCCGTCTGGTTCAATTCGCGCAGCAATTCAATGATCGCGTGCCCGGTCACGCTGTCAAGGTTGCCCGTCGGCTCGTCGGCCAAAATGATGGACGGATTGTTGGCGAGCGCGCGCGCCACGGCAACGCGTTGCTGCTGGCCGCCGGACATTTGCACCGGCTTGTGCAGGATGCGGTCGCCCAAGCCGACTCTCTTGAGCAGGGCCACCGCGCGATCCTGCGCTTCCATGGACGGCACGTCGGCGAACAACATCGGCAACATCACGTTATCCAGCGCGGTCGCCACCGGGATCAGATTGAAGGTCTGAAAGATGTACCCGATCTTGTGACAGCGCAGCCACGCCAGTTCGATGGTGCTCAACGCCGCGATGTCCACCTCGTCAATGAACACCCGGCCGGCATTCGGCTTGTCCAGCCCGCCGATCATGTTGAAGAGCGTGCTCTTGCCGGAGCCCGACGGCCCCATCAACGCCACGTACTCGCCGCGCTTGACGCAAAAATCCACCCCCTTGAGCGCGTGCACTTCCTCGTCGCCCATGCGAAACACTTTCCGCACGCCAATCGCGCGCACTATTTGCGTCGTGGTCGTTTCCATCAAACCTCGCTCCGCATGGCTTCCACGGGTTCCATTTTCGCCGCCCGCCAGGCCGGGTACAGCGCGCCGGCCACCGTCAGCCCGACCCCGACCGCAAACGTGACCGCCAACAACCCGGCCAGTTCCCGCGGCGGCAACAGCACCCACACCTCGCGGCCAAATCGGCCCAGCCCCTCCAAGTACGCCAGCACGACCCCCAATATCATCCCCAACACGGTGCCGACCATTCCCTGAAACAAGCTCTCAATCAGATACAGCTTCACAATGAACGAATCGAGACCGCCGAGACATTTCATCGTGCCGATTTCGCGGAATCGTTCCGTCACGCTGATCAACATCGCGTTCACGATGCCGACGAAACTGATCAGCAACGCGATGCCGAGCATCCACGCGGTTTGCGACCGATGTTCGGCACTGCGGATCTGCTCCAGCAACCCCGCGCGCGCCAGACGCTGCTGCAACGCGTCCGAAGCCCGGTCCGCCAAATGCGCGCTCATCCCGTTCGAGCACAGGATGTACGTCAGGAACGTCAGCGCCAACATGATGCACGAGGTGACCAGAAACGTTTTCACCAGCCGAATCCGCAGACCGCGCAGGGCGATTTGGATCACCTTGCGATAGGGCAGAATCGCGATTTGTTGCATCTGGCTCATGCCGCCGGCTTCTCCATTTTCATCGCCACCAACCCCTTGGCCAGCAACGTGCGCATGAACTTCGTCACGGCCAGTTCGGATTCCGGCAGGCTCACGCCCGTCTGCTCCGCGAACTGCCGGATGATCTGCCGCACCGGCCGCCGTCCGTCGCAACTTTCATACACCCGCCGCCCATACGCGTCCAAACCAAAGGTCCGCTGACACTCGCGGTCGGCGCCCAACACCCGTTGCCACCGCGGCCGCTCATAAAGAATCGTCACGTACATTTTCCCGTTCTTTTCTTCCTGCCGGACGGCCGGCAACCGAAACGGCACCCCGTCGAGCGCCGCATTGCGTTGCGCCGCCGTGACCGGTGATTTTTGCCGCCGCGCCATCTCAACAGCCCTCTCGTGGTGACCGGTTCATCTTCTCCACCGCGGCCACGGCGACCGCCTCGTCCGGTTCGGCGGCTGACCGGTGTTCCGCGATCAGCAACCGGTTCAACCGCCGGTCGTGCGCCGCGAGCGCGCAGGTCCAGCGCGGCGCGATCCAGCCCAACGGCCACGGCAGCCGTTTCCGGCCCCGGCGCCGCACGCCGGCCAGTTCCGACCGCGTGACGTGCTGCCAGGGTTCAGTGGTCGTGTCGGCCCGCCGCAGCCGGCGGTGTTCCGGAAACGGAACGGCGTCCAGCCAACGTTCGAACGGCCGCCGTTCCAGCGCCAGATCGCCCGGATACACCTGCCGCAGCACCAGCGTCTCGCGCCGGTCGCGGGCGAATTCCAGCGCCACGTCGCCCGAGTACAAATGCCGGCGCATCAACTGGAAACCAGCCGGCGCCGTAAAACTCAGGTCGTACATCGCCCAAATGGATTCGGCGTTGGCCGGGGTTGTGCGCAGCGACGGCAACACCTCGCCGGTCACCCGCGCGCGCACCGCGGCCGGCAACACGCCGTTGACGGTCACCCCCACCAGCAGTTCGGCCGGCGCGGAATAGCCGTACCAATACGTGGTCTGTTTGTCTTCCTCGGTCTGCACGCCGTGCGCCCAGCCGCAAGCGGAAAAATGCCCGGCGGCGGGCGGCGTCCCCTCCGGCAATACGCCGTGCTGTTTGATCCGCTCCGCCACCCAATCGCGCCCGTCCCGGCCCAAGCCGCGTTTGAGTCGTTCCCATTGGATGCTGAACAGGGCGCACGTCGCATCGCCCACCATCATGCGCCCCTTTGCCGGCGTGCCCGACAGCTTCAACGGTTGCCACTCGCGCGGCATCTCCAGCAGCCACCCGGCCCAGGCAAGCAATGAATGCGGAGTGCGGAACGCGGAACGCGGAATCGCGCGATCCGCCACCGCTTGTCCTTGATTGTCCATGCTCATCTTCCGCATTCCTAAAAGGGCAGGACCACGTTCACGCTCTTCATCATGAACACGATCCCGAGCGAGAACATCGCGGCCAACCCCATGCCGGCCCCGAAGCCGGCCGCAAACACGATCCGGTATTGCGGCCACATGTCGCCGAACCATTTCCGACACCCGTACCGGCCAATCAACGCGCCAATGATCGTCGGGATGATCGCGTGCGGCAACGATTGGTCCAACCCGCGCACCATGCCGTACACGAGAAAGACCGGCAGGTTGAAATGGGCCAAAATCGCATACAAGCACAGCCCACCGCCCAGCCCCGCGCCGAGATACTCCCACCGGAACGCCTCCCGGAACGGGCTGACCCCCGCGTCCGGCAGCGTGGCCGTCGCGATCATCCCCGACTGGTAGGCATTCAACTCCCAAAACTCATTGGCATACGGCCACATCTCACTCGGGACCGGGCCCATGGACCAGATGAACTGCGCGAACAACAACGTGCTGATGATCATCAGCGGGTACGTGATGATCTCCGCCTTGATCAGCGAGGTGAACTTGGTGCCGGTCAGTTCCATCGTCCGGAATTCCACCACCTGACCGGCGTAGTTGTGCAACGGGATCGGCGCGTACCAGATCGCCGCGCCCTTGTAGCCGGAAAGGATGAACGTGGACTCCCGCACAAACGGCACCGACAACTGCATGCCGACCAACCCTTCCATGCGGGCGGACATGTAACTGACAAACGGCGTCCAGACGAACCCGTAAAACAGCAACAACCAGAGCGGGAACGGATCGCCCGCCAGCGGCCCCGAAGCGTGGTTCACGAGGTAATACGCGATGCTGATGTAGGTCAGCGTCGAACCGAGGTAGATCACGATGCCGACCCAGATGGGGATGTCGCCGCGCTCCCGTTTCCGTTGCCACAACCGCTTCCAATCAATCCGGGTCGCACCCATTTCATCGGCTTCCCGTTTCCGCTGCTTGAGCTTGGAGGTCATGTGCAGGAAACCGATGACGGCCACCGCGAACATCAATCCCAAGTGAAAACTGAAATAGAAATCGAAATGGTTGGCCCGCACCACCTCCATGGCGCTCAAGCCCGGCTCCCAACTCGACAAGATGCCGGCGGTTTGCAGCAGCGGGTTGATGACCATCGTGAACACCACGCCGAACAAGCTGCCGAGAATCGCCATGAACGGCATCACCATGCCGGTCACCATCATGCCCAGATCAAAGGAGAACATGATCGGCATGGCCGGCAGGAGATGTTCCGTGTACTGCGTCAAATCCACAAACGGGATGGGAATGATCCGAATCGGCTTGCCCAGCATCCCCGCGCTGATGCTCGGCAGACCGACGTAGATCAACCCGAAGAAAATCCCCAGCGCCGCCCCCATCGCAAACACTTTCGTCCGCCACGTTTCCCGTTCGTTGGACGAATCCGCCAGCGCCGTCATGCCCGCCGCGCCGACCGGCGCCATCGGGAACGGCAACTCCTCCACGTCCGCCGTCAGCCGGTACATCACGAACCCCAGCCCGAAATGGTCAATGCGCGTGACCAACATCATCAACGCCCCGATCCCGATCGGCCAGAGCCATTCGATCATGAAGAAATTGCGCTGCGCGAGCACGGCCGGATCCGTCGGCACAAACCACCGCGGCAGATATTCCGTCAACCCCATCTTGCGGACCTCCTCGCTCTGCGCGAAGAATTGCCGCCACAACCAATCCTGCCCGCCGGCCGCCATCGCCGCGCCGCACATGTAAAACAGCACGAAAATCTGCGGCCGCTTCAACTTCACCAATGCCCGCCGGGCGATTTCCACATACAACAACACCGTCACCCACTTCGCCGCGCCGCCCATGCCCAGGCCGGCCACCAAATTGATGTACACGTTCGCCGGGGCCATCACCAGGCCGACAAACAACCCCATCAACACCGTGCCCCAACTGATCCCCTCCTCGAACGTGTCGGGGGGCTTCATCAGGTTCCGAAACTCTTGAAATTCCTTGTCCTCTCTCATGTTCGTAACTCGGATTGCGGAGTGCGGAACGCGGAATTATTCGAACCCATCCGGCAACCTCTTTCCTGAATGATGTCATTCTGAGCGAAGCGAAGAATCTCTGCCGTTCCCGGCGAGAATCGGAACGACAGAGACCCTTCGCTTCGCTCAGGGTGACACTCGGAGGAGGTTTCCGGATGAGTTCTAGCTGGGATCATCATTTTACTTCGCATGGGCCACACTCCGCATTCCGGCTTCCGCGTTCCGCATTCGTTCGATGTAGGCTTGCACGCGCTCCGGCGAGACTTTGCGCCAGCCGAGCAACTGCCGGCGCAGATCATAGAAAAACGGCCGGTTCAACCGCCACCAGACCTTCGGCGTCCCGGTCTCATACCGGATCGCCACCGCGATGGCGCACACCCCATCCACCGGCGCCTCGACCGTCAGCCGCATTTGTTGCCGGACGCCCATGTCGAAGGGCGCCAGCCACAGCCGCGCCTCCACCCCGGTCAAGTAACCGTCGCCGGGCGGCAACAACTGGATCGCATCCACGTCAAACCCGCCCAACACCCCGTCCCGATGCGCTTCCAGATATTCGTGGATGAACGCCACCAGCCCCGGCGCCGCGGCCGGGCTGACCGTGAACGGCAGCGTGTCGCGGATCACGCCATCGACCGGCTGCGGCACCTTCCAATCCATCTCCGTGCTCGGCGCCGCAATCCGCCCGGCCACGATGGCCGGCACGATGGCCGCGAACACCACCACGCCCTGCACGAGCAGCATCGTCTTGATCACCGCCGTGCCCGAATAATTGAGCGTGACGCCCTGCATCCAGCCCAGATGCGTCAGCGCGGTGGCGGTGCCCTGGCCGGCAATGTAGCCAAACACGGCCCCCATCAACCCGTAGGTCAGCGCCTCGGCCACAAACAACGCCCCGATGTGCACCGGCGCCAGTCCGAGACTGGTGTACACGTAGATTTCCTTCTTCCGCTCGCTCACCGAGTTGAGCATCGTGGTAAAAATAATGAGCGCCGCGATCACCAGCGGCACCGCCAGACTCTTCGGCGGAATCGCAATCAAAGGCGTCGCCACGACCACATTCACGCTGCCCTCCGCGGTGGCGTAGTACGCCGGGTACACGATCGTTTCCATCAACGAATGGGCCACCGCGGACGCCTCCGCCGACGACGCGCAGGCCACGCCCACGCTCCGCAGGGTGCCGCCCAGTTTCTGCACCAACTCCGTCGGCAACACAATCACCTCGCGCGCCGGCAGATACCGGTCGCCCTGATCGCCGGCGGGCTGCATCGCGGCCGCCGACTCGGCCTCCTGTTCGACGGCCGCCTGCGTATCGCGATTGACCCAGTCCTGTTCTTGCCGGCTGTAGTCGTACGGGAGGATCCGCTGCCCGTCCAACAACCGGACCTCATCCTCCAACGTGACCGGGTCGAACACCCCGCGCACCACCACGTCAAAACCGCGAACCACCAGCCGGTCGCCGACGCGGACACCAAGCTGCTCGGCCGTTTCCGCCGGCAGGTAACAGCCGCCGTGCGCGGCAAACTCCGTCCAGTTCGACAAGACCGCGTCCACCCCGCTCAACCGGTCCTCGATGGCCGGCAACCCCAACGCCCCGCGCACCGCCATCTGTTTCCCCGTGGCCGGGTTCACCAACCACATCCGCCAATCCACGTCGCCCAACCCGGACACGAGCCACGAGCGCGTGCCGATTGTGTCGTTGGTCCGCCCCAGCAGGTTGCCCAGCGCCTCGGGCGCCAGCGCCGGCAGCGGGCCGAACGACGGACGCCGGATCAACACCGACGGTTGCCGGGCCGTCACGCCCTCGATCCGAAACTCCTTTTTATCCACGTAACTGCTGGCCGACGAGAAACACAGCAGCGCGAAGGTCACCAACACAATCGTCGCGCCAGTCAACGCCGTCCGCACCTTGCGTTTCCGCATGTTGGCGATGCCGAGGAACACCGCGCTGCCGATCAGCCCGCTGCGGCCCATCTGGGCGCCGCTGCCTTCGGCCAGCGCACTCTGGAATTCCCGGACCGACGCCCGGAACCGGACCAGCACCATGTAGATCACCCCGACGCTCATCGCCAGAATCGTGAACGCCATCACAATCACCAGCGGCTGCGCGCTGACCCGGAACGACGGATGGAAACTCCACAACAACGCGGTCATCACCGCGAAAATCCCCAACGCCGCCGCAATCTGACCGCCGATCCGGGCACAGGCAAACAGGAGCCGTTCCATCGCCACGCTGAACGGCACCAACATCAGCATCAGGAAAATCGCCCCGCGCGCGATGTCCTGTCCCGTCTCCGCCACCGCCCGGTAGGCGCGGACCTCCTGGGCCAACGCGCGCACCGCCGACCGCTCCAACTCGCCCCCCTGATCGGCCGCGATGGCCGCTGCGGCCGCGTCGAGCGCTTCCCGCGTCCGCGCGCGAATCTCGTCAATCTTGTCGCTGCGGATGCCGGCCCTGCGGAAATCCGTCAGCCGCCACTCATCGAGCACGTAGAGGTCCCGCGCCGACAGGTAGGCGGGAATCGAGGGCAACCGCTCGCCGACATCGTAGCCGCGTTGAAACGTGGCGCGCAGGCTCAGCCCCCGCTCGCGGCCGTCGGGAACCGCGTTGAGCAACACCATGCGGATGCCGGCGGCGCCCGCCCGCACCGTGACTTGCCAGCGCGTGTTGGGCGGGACCAGGCCCCACATCTGGCCGTTCTTGTCGAGACCAAACGCGGCTTGTTTGGGTCTGCCGCCGCGCACGGCGTCGAGCAGGTTCGCCTGCGTGAGCGGTTCGAGAAACCGCGCGTCAAAGAAGGACGGCCCGTTCAACTCCACACACTCGAAGGTCACCGCGCGCGGGAGTTGCTCGCCCGGCTTGCTCCCCACGCTGAAGGATGTCGCCAGCCGGGTCGTGGTCAACGATTCGGTCGTGGTCAACGCTTCCACGATGGCCCCGGTTTCGTCCAGCCGGTACGCCGCCATGTTGTACGCTTTGAAAAAGCCTTCGCGGTACACCTCCGCGCACATCAACGGCAGCCGGAACGATCCGTCGTGGCCCGTCCACGCGAACTCCTGCCGGCGGATCCCGTCCTGATCCCCGCCATACGCCAGCAACGTCACCAAAAATCCCCGGCGCGGCACCCGCGGCACGGTTTCCCCGGCCGAGATGTCCACCACCCGGCCCATGCCGTTCCGCCAATTCCCCGCCTGGCCATTGCCCGACTTCGTGCGCGGAACGTAGTCCTTGGTCGTGAACAGCCAGCGCAACCACCGGCGCGTGGCCGGCAACTGCGGCGCGATCCGGTCCCAATTCAGTTGGTCAAACCGGTCCAACGGCGAATCCACCCGCAGCCGCGGCGCATCGTCGGTGACCCACGTGACGCCCGGCAATTGGAAACTCCGCGCGGGCGACGTGATCAACGCGCGCTGGCCGAGGTTGCCGGCGCCGCCCACGCGGCCCTCAATGGCGGCGATGTTCACCACCCGCCGCTCCGGTGAATCCGCCGGCCAGATCTCGCCGCGTTTGACGGCCCGTTTCAGCGCCAGCAAGAAATCCCGGTCGGTCGGCTCGATCCGGAGATAGTTGCACATCATGCCCGGACCGACCATCACTCCGCAGTCGGACAGATCCAGGCCGACCACAAACGAGCACGCCGGCTTGTCGGCGCCGGCACTGTTCAGCCCGAAGTAGGCGGCGATTTCCTCGCGCAGACGATCCAGCGGCTGGAAATAGGCCAGCCGTTGTTCCTGTTCCGCGACCTGGCCGCGCACGCGGACGACCATCTTCTCCCAGGTCGCTTTCGCGACCGGCAGGTCTTCGGCGGCCACTTTTTTGCCGCCGTTGAGCACGGCGTCCAATACGCGATTGCGCGCCCGCAACGGTTTGGCGCAAATCGGCAGCAACGCCTCCGCCTGCGCGCGCGCGGCGGCCAGCCCGGTCCATTTTTCGTCCACCGTCAGCGCGCTCTTTTGCGCGCGCACAAAGGCCCGCGCCGATTCCAGGGTCGCGTGCTCGGCGGGCGTCAGCTCAGTCGGACAATGCGTCAGCAGCCACTTGGCGGTTTTCTCCAGCGCGCCGAGCATCTGCTCGCGGGTGGCCGGCGTGTTCTCGGTCTCGGTTCGCAGGGAAGCCAACCGCAACTCGCCCTGCAGTTCCCGGAGCCGCAACAGATCCGTCCCCACCGTGTCCTTGAACAACCGGCGCAGTCGTTGGCAGGCCGACCGGTCCTGCAACCCGGCCAGCCCGGCCGCGACGCTGTCGAATCGGTCCAGTTCCGCCGCCGCCGCCTGGTATTCCTTGAAATCTTCCCGCTCGATTTCCTCGTAGTCGGCACGGGTCCGCTCCGTCGGCGTCTCCGTCAGCATCGCCGCCATCCGGCGCATGCCGTATTGGTTGATGTGGTACGCGTCGAGGAACCCGAACAGCAACGGCCGCGGCGGTTCCCGCGCCGCGTCGCGGAGCACGTTCAACACGAGAGCGCAGTCCAGCGCGCTGTCCGCTCCCGGCGCCAGTCCCATCACCTGGCTCATCGAGTCGTAGGGCGCGACCACGGCGTACGGCGCCGCGCCGTTCGTGCCGGGCGGTTTCACGCCCACGTAGATGTTGCGCGCCATGACGGTGTCCCACCGGGCCCGACAGACAATCCGCCCGGTCGCCGCCGGGCCGGTCCGCAACGCTTCCGCCAGCGGTCCGGCCGGCACGTAGTAGCGCGGTTTGTACAGCGATTGTTTCGACGCGGTCAGTTGGCCCATCTGGGGTGATTCCAGAAAAATGACCGCCGCCGCACCGTAATCAAACACCCGGTTGTAATTGGCGTTGGCCGACATCTCCATCACGGCGATGTTGCCCTGCAACCCGCGCGCGGGCAGCCGGTCAAACGCGGCGTCGCCGACGTAAATCAACCGGCCGCGAATCCCGTCGCCCGCCGTGGTGTTCAACCGCGCCACGTCCGGCCACAGCGGCCACACCGGATGCCGCCCGGCCAGCGGCCCGCCGGTAATCTCCAGGTACGCTTCTTCGTGGATCGGCACGACGACCGGGAATTCATCCGTCCAAACCTGCACGCCCGGCACGGCGCGCAATTTCGCCAACAAATCCTCCTGCGCCCGCGCGTGCGCCGGCGTCCCGATCTGGCGCGTGCCGTAGTCCGCCAGCCATTGCGTGTCGGCCCGCACCCGCGCCAAAAACTCCGCGTCGTCCGCCCACCCGACACTGCACCACAAGCCCACGAACAACGCGACCCAATGCGAAACACGGAACGCGAACCGCGGCACCATCATTCCGCATCCCCCATTCCCTGCTGTTCGTATTTTTCGTTTCCGCATTCCGCGCTCCGCATTCCGCATGCTAAGGATATTGCATCAACGTGTACCGCGGCACGGTGACCGGATCCGCGCCGGTCACCCAGACCATGATCACCGGCACGAGCGCCCAGACGATGACGGCCAGCAACTCGCCGAAGATCAATCCGAGAAACACCGGCCGCGCTTTCCGGTACGCCCCGCCGCCAAACAGGCTGGTCACCCCCGTCTTGATCAGCCAGCCGAGAAAAACGCTGAACCAGATCAGATTCCCAATCGAGAACTGGCAAAACAAGATCCCCACCGGATGAATGGGCCACGACGGGAACAGCGCGCACGCCCACAACAAGCCCGCGCCGATGACAAACCCCGCCGCCTGATGGGCCCGGTCGGCGGTGAAAAATTGATAGTCGGTGCGCCCCGCCCGTTCCCATTGGTCAATCGTATTGGCCCCCATCTTGGCCGACGTGCTAAGGTTGGGATGGCGATAGCCCATGTGCAGGTGCACCGCCCCGCACACCACAAAGCCGATCACCAACAGAATCAACCCGCTGATCAACAACTTCCGGTGCCACGCCGCCGACGCGCCCCGATCCATCCCCAACGCCAGCGTGGTCATCACTGCCGCGCTCACCGCCGTGGTCCGCGTGATCAACACCGAGAACACGCCGTTGAAAAAGACAATCACCGGCGACAACCACGCGAGCGGAAAGAGCGCGGTCAGGCTGCCGACACCAAACCGCATCAGCCACATCACCGGGATGCCGGTCTCGGCAATGAGCCGCGCCATCAACAGGGTCGTCAACGCGCACCCCACCATCGCCAGCACGCTCCACCACAACGAACACCCCGCCCAGTACAACCAGCACACAATCCCGGCGCAGCCCACGGCGCACATCCACCCGGCCACCGCGTCGCGCCGGCTCTCCGGCCCGCCGCTGGCCCGGCCGAGCATCGCCCGGCCCACGTGCGCCCAGTGCGCCCGGCCCAACCAGAGCACCCACAACGCAACCGCCAGCAGCGCCCCGAACGCCTGGTTGCCCACCTGATCCGCCTTGAACGCCGGGATGTAGGTGTTGCCCAGCGTCACGTACCAGGCGTACCCAAACACCCACGCCCAAACCGAGATCGCGTACCGGCTCGGAATGAAGTACGCCACGCCGACCACGGAAAAGAAAATGATCTGCCAGTTCAACGACTGCGGCGCGTTCCGCAAAATGCTGTCGGTGAAATACTCGTTCAGCCGCCACTGCAGCGGGAACGTCGGAAAGGCGCCGGTGAAAACATTCAACCCGCGCAAGGCGTGAATCAGAAACACCACCGTGGCGGCAATCCAGAACCCCTGGTTCGTGAACAGCGCCGGCACCGCCCGGCCCGACGGCTCCTCCGGATCCCCGATCATGGCTTGATACACGTTCAACAGCGGGAACGGCAGCCGCTCGCGGTCCCGCCACTGCGGGAACACCACGCCCCCCAGCCCGACCATCATCGCCCACAACGCCAAAATCAGCATCCCCCACGACGCCAGCGGCACCATCCACGCCGACCACGGAATGGGCGCGCCCTCCTCGTCCAGCCCCTCAAGGAATTGCCGCGACACCGGCGTCTCGCCCGTCTGCACTTTCCCGTCCGCCCCCACGGCCGGCAACGGATCCGGGAACAGTTGCGGCCGCAACTTCGCGGCCGCGACGATTTGCGCGGTCTTCACGCTGTTGTGGAATCCCTGGTTCGTCTCCGCCACGAACCGCGGGAACATGCGCATCAGCCCGTTGCTGGGAATGACGGCGGCAAACAACAGCAGACTGGCAATCAACGCCACCTGTTGCCGGTGCAGCACCCAGCCCGGCCCGAACAGCCGCAACAACGGGTTGACCGCCAGAATCAACAACAACAAAAACGCGATGACGATCTCCGGCAGGAAACTGTCCGACACATACGTGTTCTTGAACAGGAAATTGTTGTACGGCACCGCCACCCACACGATCACGCTGCCCAGCAGCGCAATCGCGACAGCAGCGGCTATCCGCCCGGCCGACAATGAGCGATTCTCTGATTGATCCATTGGCGTTCGCGTATTTTTTCCACCGGCCGCCGTAGTGAATGGCCATGATTACTCGGAACCATGGCGGGACCACCTTGGCGTTGGCTCTAACACCGCTCGCGTTCTTTGGTTACCATGCGAATCATCTTTTTGTAAATAGTTTTCGATTTCCGGGCGGAAGATTTTCCGCTGATCCATCAGCGGCAGAACGCCGGTGCCCCCTCATCACCGGAACCGCGCTTGCCCCCCCGCGACGCTCGCGTCTCAGGGCGCCAACACGCGCACCCGATAGTAACGCGCCGGCGCGACCGTCACCCCATTCGTTTCCACAAAACTCGCGACGGTACCCAGCCCGGTGCCGCCGCTCAGGATGTTTGTCTGACCGGTGCTCACGAAGTGATTCGTGTAACCGCCCTGGGCGGTGCCCGTGGTGTACTCCAGCACGTTGGTCCGGGAGGTCGGCCCGCCCGGATAGGTGCTGTCACCGGACGCGCCGCGATACGTGATCTGCAGGTTGCTGCCGGCCCGGGTGATGCTGATGATGTGCGCGTAGGCCGCGCTGTTGGTCGGGTTGAACCCGGCCAGAAACTCCGCGAGGTTGCTCAGCCCGTCGCCGTCGGGATCGCTGCCATCCGCCGCCACTCCATATGCGTTCTCCCACGATTGCTGCGGGGTGATGACCGTGATGTTGGTTGTGAACGGACTGCTGGCCCCGTGGGCGTTGCTGGCGATCAGGCTGACGGTCCACGTCCCGGCGGCAAAGGTGTGGGACGGGTTCGGACTCGTGGTGGTATAACCATCGCCAAAGTTCCAGTACCAACTCGTGGGCGACCCGGTGGAGGTGTCTGTGAAATCCACGGTCAACGGCGCCACGCCACTCACCTGCGACGCGTTGAAGCTGGCCACGGGGGGCGACCCGCCGCCGGAAACCACGGTCAGCACCGCGTCGTTGTAATCGCCGCCCCAGTACGTGATCGCGAAACTGACGCCGTTGACCGTCTGCGTCGTCCCCTCCCCCCAACCCGCAAACTCCCCGTCAATCAGTTCGCCTCCCGTCAAATTGATAATGGTGTATTGCGCGCCCGCCGGGGGTGTCGTCGTCCACGACAAGACCAGGTTCGCGTTCTGGAGCGTCACCACATCGGTCACCGCCACCTGATCGGAGGGCGGCCCCAGTTCCACCACAAAATTTGCGTTGGAAGACAGGGTCAACGCGTTGCAAATGGTCAACGTTCCCGCGCCGATGCCGGGCGCGAGCGTTCCGCCGCCGGCGACCGTGACCGGCCGCCAAACCGTACCGGTGCCGCCGAGGGTACCGCCGCTGCCGACGAGGACCTGCCCGCTGCCGCCGGTGATGGTGCCGTTGACCAGCACCACGCCGCTGGTGGTCGGCACCACATTGCCGGTAAACACGTGGTCACCGGGGCGCATCTCAAACGTCCCGCCAGCCACCACGAAGTCGGCGCCATTATCGAAGCCCGTGCTGGCCACACTCAACGTGCCGGCATTGAACGTCACCCGGTTGCCGGTCCCGGTGATGATCAGGCTGGCGGCATAGACGGTGCCGCCATTGAGCACGACCTGATTGTTGAGCGCGTTGCTCTGGCCCACCCGCAAGTTGGTGACGTTGGTCACCATGGCGCCGGTGCTGACGACGAGCGCGTTGCCGGTGCCGTTGTTGACCCCGATGTTCAGCCCCACGCCGCCGCCATCCCACGTCGAACTCCCGCCGGGGCCGCCGACAACCTCCGCCAAGTTGTTTGTCGCGCGATCCCCGATGAAACTCTCCGCGGTGCTGAATGCCAGGCTGCCATTGGTAATGACCAGTGAGTTGAATGTTGCCCCGTTGGTGCCGATCATCACACTGTTTGCGTAGAGACTGCCGCCGGCGACCACTGCTTGATTGTTGAGCGCTGCGGCGCCCGCGCCCACCACCAAGTTGACATTGGTCACCACGCCACCCGTGCCCACGGTCAGCGTGTTGTTGGACGACCCGAGGCCTCCCCCGGCGCCCACGATGAGGGATTGGCTGCCCAGATCCCAGAGGGCGTTGCTGCCCGCCACAGTCACACTGTTCGAGATCGCGTAGCCGGGCCAAGAACCCCCATAATTGCCCGCACCAATGTAACTGGCCGCTTTGGTGTACAACTGGCCGCCGTTGGTGACCGTCACACTATTACCTCTTTCGGTGCCGGCCTGATAGCCTATCACACCAACAACCAGTCCTCCGCCCGCCCGGACCACGCCGCCGTTGGCGATCAGCGCGGAGTTACTGACCACAGTGGGGCCGCCATAATCCGTAAACCCGACCATGACGTCGCCCGCCGAAACCAGCAAAGCGCCACTGTCGGTCACCACCAATTGGTTTCCGCTACTGTTTTGGTAGCCAATCCTGACGACCGAAACATTGGTCATGACGCCGCCGGGGCGGATCGTGAGGATATTGAAATTACCGCCGCCAGTCCCAACTGTGAAGGCGGCACTACCACCGCTGAAAGTGGAGTCGGCCGCGCCGCCGACGATGGTCAGGGAATTGTCGCCTCCCGCATTCCCGATCGTGGAAGCGGCAGTCGCAAACATGGAGCCACCGTTAGTCAGGAGGATGCTGTTGGAGACACCACTGATGTTCAAGCTGAGGTTGGTCATCACCGCCCCGCCCGCCACGCCCGCGCCGTCCACCGTGATGATGTTGCCCAGATTGCTGGCTCGATTCGGGATCAGGAGCGCCCCGCCGCCGAGGTTCCACGTCGAGGTCGCCCCCCCGCTGCCGCCACCGATGATCTGGATGAGGTTGGTCACGGCGGTGCCGTAATTTTGATTACCGATTTGGCCGCCGACGCTCCAGACCTGGCCGCCGTTGACGACTTGGAACAGGTTCGAATTCGCCGTGTTGGAGGAGTAGTAATTGTCCGCCACAATGATGGCGCCGCTGACAAAAAGCTTGCCCGTGTTGCTGACCACCAACTGGGAGTTCTGCAAGCCGGTAACGTTGCCCGAGGTGCTTTGTTTCCCGACGCTGACCTGCGACGCATTCGTCACGGTGCCGCCGTAGATGCGGAAGTAATTGTTGGACACGATGCCGTTGGCGCCCCAGTCGCCCTGAGCAAACCCGGCTTGCGTGCCGCCGATGAGCAGTGAACTGTTGACCATGTTCCACATCGTGTCGGCCAGAACCGTAACGGTGTTATTCCCCGACGACGACCGGCCGACGTACACAATGCTGCTGCTTGTGAGGTTGGCGTTGGTAATCGTCAGCGTGTTGCCGCCCGCGCTGCTGCTGCTGCCGCCGCCGACGACGATCATGCCGCTGGCCACCGTGGTCTTCGGCGCGCCCGCGCCGCCGATGTTGACGCTGTTGTTGAAGCCGTTGGTGCCAACAATCAGCGCGCCGCCGGTGGTGAATGTTGCGCCGCCTCGGACGGCAAGAGTGTTGCTGGATGAACCACTGCCGATCATCGCGGCCCCCGTCCACAACTGCCCGTTACTGTCCAGCAGTAGGGAATTGCCGGTGCTTCCGGACGCGTTGCCGACGATGAAGGTGCTGGTGTTGGTGTAGGTCGAGCTACTGCCGGTGATGATCAACGTGCCTTTGCCGGTGTTGCCGGTGCCGAGCCTGGTCTGGTTGGCCATCACCGCGCCGTTGGTCACCCACAACGTCCCCTGGGCGAGGTACCCCAGCGCGAGGGTGGCGCCACCGCCTGAATTGGTCGCCGCCAGCGTGCCGCTGGCCAAATAAACCGTCGCGTTGGTATCCCGGCTGATCTGAATGGCCGCGCCGCTGATGGTGCCGGCGTTGCTATTGGTGCCGGTCCAGGAGTTGCCGGCGCCGATATCGAGAGTGACGGTGCCGCCGTTGAAGACATTGCTGTTGTTCAGCACGCTGCCGGTAAAGGTAATCGCATAAGCGCGATTGTTGGTAAACGCTGTGCTGTCGGCGCCGCTCGGTATGCCGACGGGGCTCCAATTACCCGCGTCAGTCCAATTCGCGCTGGTCGCCGTGGTGTTGGTCCAGATGTAATTGGCCGCCATGGCGGGGCCAGTCGCACCAAAGGTAACGATGGCCACGGCGATGATGAGTGAGAAATTTCTGCGCAGTTTCACGTGGGTTCTCTGTTGACGTTGAGCGGCAAAAGCTACCCCACTCCCCGCCCCGATGCAATCCAGGATTTTCCGAATAAGCCAACGGGTCTGATTCAGCCGGCGAACGCACCTGGCCGGACTTCTTTTGTGTTGAGTCCGGCGCCATTCTGCCGTAAGTCTTCGGGCAGCCGCGCAATCAATTTGCCGCGCCCATAGCTCAATTGGATAGAGCGTTGGTCTACGGAACCAAAGGTTGCAGGTTCAACTCCTGCTGGGCGCGCCAATCTCCCGCGCCACTCAGGCATGTTTCCCTTCCGACCTCAACCAACGCCCGGGACTGGTCATCTGGCTTCCACTCTTTCTGCTTCACCCGCGGACCACTTCCAAGTCCCGCTCCTCGCCGGTGGACAACCAAAATAACGCGCCGAGAACCGTGATGTTCACGATCACTTCTTCCGCCGGAGAATGATCTGCCCCGGCCTCCGCTTGCCGGTCGCCGCCGCCGGTGATCCCGGCTCGAACCGGTCAATTGGATTGCAACGCCTTGTCCTCGTCCGGGAACGGATGAAACAGCGGATGCGCCTTGTAATACTTGCTGTGGGCCATCCCGGTCAGGTTATTGGCGGAGACCGTTCCCGCCGCCGCGACCAGTGCTCATCACTAATTTCAACATGTTCTTCATTTGTTCTCCGTGGTTTGCTTGAGGAGCTGTCCGACCTCCCGGAGCACCGTCACACTGGCCTGGTGGAGTTTTCCTTGTTTGTCCGGCCCGACATTCAGCAGAAAATTGGCGTTCCGACTGTTGGCGATCCGCAGTTGCTTGACGATTTCCTCGGCGCTCTTGGGGCCGGTACCGTCGGAGAACCAACTTTTTTCCAAACACCAACAGGTCTCACCGGGCACCGCATTGGTGGCCGGGAAATGGCGCGTCTCGGTGACGGCAATGTCCAGATACGGCAGCCCCTTCTTCTTCCAATCCCACCAGTTGCCCGAAGCGAGCAGACCGGGACGCAAGCTGCGCACAAAAGCCGCCGCCTGCTCGGCCGGCATGATGTCCGGGTCGAGCCCATCGTTCCAGAGATAGAAGACCTGCGGAAACTTCTCGACCAACTCCGCAATCTGCTTCTTCTGAAACTCGATCTGCTCCGGCAACGAATGCGTGGCCGGATCGCATTCCGGCGGCAGCACTTTGTATGGCCCGGCAAAACCGGGATGCCGCCAGCAGTAATACAATCCGACCTTCAACCCCCGGCTCGTGAATGACTTGACGAACTGCGCTACGAGGTCCTGCTGGTACGGGCACTTAGGATTCATGACGTCATACGCGGTGTACTTACTGTCCCACAAACAGAAGCCCGAGACATGTTTGGCGGTCAGCACGGCGTACTGCATCCCGGCTGCTTTCGCCGCCTCCGCCCACGCGTCGGTGTCAATCGGGCCGCCCGGATTGAAGTCGGCCGGGCTGTGGTAGCCCGCGACCCACTGCACCCCTTTGTAGGTCTCCAAATTGAAGTGGAGGAACATCCCGAACTTCAGCTTCAGGAAATCCTCCCGCAAGCGGACAACGGGAAGGTCGCTCCGGTCGGTGTGGTGCATAATCTGTTGTGTTCCTTTCGTTTCCTTGGGGGTCAGAGGCAAGGTGACGTTGTCCGCCCAAGCCCGGCCGTTGCCCGGTGAGGTCTTGCGCAAGTAAATCGTCGCGCGGGTGGCCTGCGGGCCGGTGGTGAACGCAACGGTTTTGCGCGTCCACTCCGTCCCGGAGTGGGCGGCGGTTTGCTCCGGCATCCCGTGGTCTTTGACGCCGAGCATGATCGTCTCGTCCGCACCGGAAACACGCAGCCAAGCCGACAGTTCGTACGGGGTGTCGGGGCTGAGTCCTTCAATGACCTGTTCGACGCCATCGCGGCCGGGACCGAGTTGCAGCTCGAAACGTGACGTGCCGGTCGGGTGGTTTTCCTTGCTGCCGCCGAACTCGGCGTTGCCCCAGCCGTTGCCTTTGGTCAGTTGCGCCGTCCCCGCGTCGGTCGTGGTCCAACCCTCCAGCGTGCCGAACTCGAAGCAGGCGTTGCGGACGGTGTTCATCCACGCGATGCGCGGCGGCGCGTATTCGGGGAGCGGGTCGGGTGGGTTGCCGGGGTGGCAGCCGGCGCGCCACGGCTCGCCGCCCGACGCGTACGCGCCGATGCCGGGGTTGGCTTGCTGGACCGGCTCGAGCAGCCGGAAGTCCTGCGCGTCAGGGTTGCGATAGACGTTCTCGCGCGTGGAGAAATTCTGATACACCGCGACGTGCGCCGGCAGGAAGCTCTGCCCGTTGTAAACATTGTGGAAATACCGGCAGGCGAACAGATCATTGCGTTTGGAGTGGTCGAAGGTCGCAAAGTTGCCGGTGTTCCAGCAGGAATTGTTGAACACGAGGTTGTTGTAGGCGGGGTTGTTGAAGCGGACGGGGTCGGCGCGCACGTTCCAGATCACGTTGTGATGGACGATGGCGTTGTGGCTGAGATGATCGAAGTAGATGCCCAGCGGCGATTGCCGGGCGCGGTTGTCGTGGACAAAGTTGTAGCGGAACTCGGTGTTGGCGTAGTCCGTATTGTGCCCGTAGAGCATCCCAAGATCATTGGTCAGCCAGCCGGCGTCGGAGAGGTCGTTGTACTGGACAAGACTCTCCATCAGTCCGTGGGTGTTGACCAGATCGCGCCCGGCATGGCGCACGGTGTTGTGGCTGAACACGATCCGCCGGCCCGACAGGACAACCGTTCCCCTCCACAGCCCGGCGTAACCGCCATGGTGCAGGTGGCAGTTGATGACGCGGTTGTCCTCGCCCTGCACGTGGACCGCCGCCGCCGAGCTGTAACCAATATCGCTGTTGAGCAACAACAGGTGCTTGCCGTGGAGCAGCACCGCCCGGTCGCTGGTGTCCTTGTCGTAGCTGTGCGCGACGTAACGCCCGGTGAGGTTCTTCAGCGTGATGTGGTGGGAGCCGGCATCGGTCTTCACGCCACCGGCCTGGAACTCAATGCCGGCGATCTCGATCCACGAGCGGCCGGCGAGATCCATCACATAATCGCGGCGTTTGGCCTCGACCGCGCCCGCGGCCGGCGCGCCCCCGGTCGGCGGGATCAGCAGCAGGCGGTTGCGTTCGGCGTCATAAAGCCACTCGCCGGGCGCATCGAGGGCAAGTCGGCTGCCGCGCAGGACGAACGGATTGCCCTTGCGCGGCCGGTACGATTTCTCGCGTTTGGGTTCAAACGTGAGCGTGTGTGTTTCAGGGTCAAAGCCGGTAACGGTCGAGCTCCAGCAGATCCACCCCGAGCCGCCGGCGCACCACAGCCGGGCCCCCTTCCAGGCGTCCATCGCTCCGGTAAGCTGATCGCAACGCAACGTCGTCTCCGTGCCCGCCGTCGCCGTGGCGCGTTCGGGCTGAAACAGGTGGGCCGGGCCAGGGTTGGGCCAACAGGCCTCGACCCACATCTCGCCGTTGAAGAAAACCTGATTGCCATCCGGCATCGTCCACGGCATCGGGGCGGAGTACACTCCGTCCGCCTCGCGTCGCCAGCCGGCGATGGGGTCGGCCCCGCTGAGGATGACCCGTTCATCCCGGTACTTGGTGAAAATGATGGGCTTGCCGGGTTTGCCGGATCGGGCCGGGCGGAGCACTTCGCGGTACACGCCGCCACGCAAATAACAGGTATCGCCGGGCTGCAGGACGCTGCACGCTTTGCCGAGCGTGGCGAACGGCCGCGGCTCGGTGCCCGGCGCGTTGTCCGCGCCGGTATTGGAAACGTAGTAGTTCATCGCGTCAGCCGGGGTCAAGAGTCCTGTCACAAACAGAACGAATAGTGCCCAAGCCATCATTTTCGGCCGGTCGGTTTTCGTTGTCCGAGTCGTTATTTGGCCTCCAAAAGTTTCACCAGCGCCTGCCCCAGCGCCTCGCCGACTTCGAGGAACGTTTCGGCATGGTTGCCGAGCGTCCGGGGATCACCGCCGCGGAAGAATGGCTGGGTATCCACAACCGTCACATTGCCGGCAAACTCGGGATACCGGGTCGCGTCGCCCACCGCGAGTTGCGCGGCGTACACTTTGTCATCGCCCATTTTCAACGCTGCCACCACCACCGGCAACTTCGGCGCTTTGAGGTCCTGGCGCAGGTCACGGATCAAGTTCGCGAGGTTCTGCTCGTACGCCGCCGCGTGCGCCGGCGAACCGCTGTCCGCAATCCCCTGCACCCACACCAGGCCGGCAAGCTCGCAGCCCCGGTTGGGGTAGCCGGGCAGGAAACGCGGCAGTTGCGCCAGCGAATCGTTCACGCTGTTGACCAGTTCGAGATACTCCTGACCGTTTTGCAGATAACGCTTGAGGTCGAGCCATTCGTCTATCTTCTTCAAGCCGGTCCACGTGCTCTCGGCGTTGCCGGGATTCTTGAACACCGCCGCCTCGCCATCCAGGCTTTTCCTCACGGCCTCCTGATACGAGCCGGTAATCGAATCGCCAATGAGCAACACCCGCGGCAGCGGTTTGGTTTTGTTCGGGCGACTCGCCAGCGCCGCGCGGATGGTCTTGATCACTTGCGGCGCGAGGTTGCCAACGGCGTGAACGTTCGGATCCACCCAACTGCCGGTGCCTTTGGGAACGAGCGCGTTCAGGTCGTCAATGATCACCCCGTTCTCCTTCATCACCTTTTCGGCCACCGCGTTGTACGCGACCACGTCGGCGTTCGGTTTGTCCGGCTCGCCTTTCCATACCGGCGTCACGCTGGCCCAGATCAACGTCGCGCCGGTCTGCTTCATCCGCGCCACCAACGTCCGCAGATTGTTTTCGAAATCGGCCACGGAAGTCGTGTTCCCGTGGCCCTGATAATACTTCGATGACTTGTCTTTCCACCCGGCATCCCACACGCCCCAGTTGAAATGGATCACGTCCCAACTGCCCTGCAGATCCGGATCGCCCCCGCTCGACGGCGGCAAGTAATCGTGTCCCAGCGACCGGCTGCCGCGTTGAAACCAAACCGGGTGCCGCGTCGCAAACCGCAACAGAAATACCGGTTCCTCGAAGTGATTTCCCAAAACATTCCCCAACATCAACTCCGGCCCGACCGCGTTGGTCACCTGCAACGGCCGCCCCGGCGCGCGGGTGTTGTTGTGGATCGGATGGGCATCGTAGAGAATCACGTCGTCGCGTTTCAGGTCCTTCAAAAACGCATACTGCTTTTTCTCGGCCATCACCGTTTCGAGCGTACCGGGAACGTTGACCTGCGGCACGCGGAACTCCGTCCCCGGCCTCTTGAAGTACACCGTCTCAAACGGATACCGCTTCTTCGCCTCCAAGTGCACCGCGGTCACCGTGGCCGGCCCGGCCTCGCGTCGGTAAACCTCCTTGCCTGCGAGCGTCGTGACGTTGAACGCGGCGTCTCCCTCGCCCGGCCACACTTCATACCGGCCCGAACGCGGCACGGCAAGAAAACCGCGCACGACCGTCGTGTAGCCATCCTGAAACGCCAACTCTGGAAACGCCGGCCAGGGCCGCGCCTGCTTTTTCTTCCGCGGCTCGCCCAGACCAACGGTCCCGGTCGCCGCCACCGTCGTGCCCTTGCGCACCTCGCAGTGCACGATGCCGGCCACTTCATCCTTCACCGGCTCGCCTGTCAGGAACAACAGCACGTCCGTTCCGTCCGTGCGCCCGGCCACCGCGGCCTGCTCCAAACAGTTTTCGTCGCCGGCCAGGATGACCACCTTCACCGGCCGTTTCACGTCCGCTCCGGCGACCACGCTGGCCAACAATAGTCCCAGAACGAAGAATACTTTATTCATGATGCCTCACAGCTCATTGCTTTCCCTCTTTTGGCACTACGAACGGCTCGGCGGTTTTGCTCATCTCCGCTTCCCATTGGTCGAGAAGTGTGCTGAGCGCCGTGGTCCGTTCTGGATTGTTCGCCGTCAGGTCGTTCGCGGCGCGCACCCCAAACAACGGGGATGCGCGCCCGACAATCCGGTCACTGCCCAAAGGTTTTAACTGCACCCTCATCTCGACTGATCCTTTGTCTTTGGCCCAAATACATCCTTGATGCACTCCAGCATCATGTACCCGTTGCCCTTTGTCGGGGCCACAATCCCGCCTTCACCAAACTCGTTCCACGCATAGATTGTGAAAGCCGGTTGGACGCCGCCGTTCGGCAGCGGAAAGCCATAGACACCGGTTTCCAAGTCGGTCTTCAGCTCCTTCAACGTGGCCGTCCACTCGGCGCGCGTGGGGAACGCGAAGCATGGACGTTTGTCGTCTTGCCACGGCCGCGGATTCCACCCTGCCGGGATCGTCGGCACGGTGGGGATCGCGTCCTTCCTGTGACCCGCGCGCCACTCTGCGTGGTGGCGGGCGAGCGTCTCGTAGGGATGATCTTCTTCCGTGCGTTCAATGCGCGGCACGGCCATGTACTCGTTGTTGTAGTCCAGTCGTTTGAGCATCCAGTGGTCGTCACGAAACGGGTGCGGGCCGTTGCCGCCGCTCCCGATCATCAACTCGCCCAGCCCGGCCTCACGGACCGCGCTGCGGAGGATACCCAGAAAACGATCCACACCCTCGGCCGTCCCGCCGACCTGTTTGTAAAAGTCACCGGCACCATGAATCTTGAAGACGGGGCGTCCACCAACCCGCAAGTATGAGGGGTGCCGCATGCACGTGACCCAGTACGCCACTGCTTCCCGCCAACGCTCGATCGAGGTAATGCCGAACGGCGGGTGGTTGCAATACTCGATCATGAATTTCATCCGGCCCGCATGGGGCGACTTCATGAACTGTTCCACACCGCGATTGAGGAGAGGTTCGTTCTCGCGTTTCGCATCGGCCCCGTACCAAAGGATCTGGAAGAAGGCGACCCCATGGTCCGCGGCCGCGACGATCTCGCGATCCATCGTCGCCTGCGTGTTGTATTCACCCAACAACGGGCGACGGTCTGGGTACAGCGGGCGCCAGTCCACGTCGCCGTGATGCCACTTGTTCGGCAATTCCTTCCACCAGCCGGCGAAATAGTTGACCCCGACCAAAACATCCTTTTCAGCAGCACCAGCCATCAGCGGCGTGCACAGTAAAATAGCGAGAACAGTGGTGATTGAGTAATTTAAGGTTACCTGCATGAGTTTGGCGTTGCGGAATCTGTGCGGAACGGATGCGCCGGCAAGTTGACACCATTCACCAAGTTCACCGCTGGCTTACCGGCAAAGGCGTACCTCACAAATACCGGCTCGGTCACGCCCGCGGCGGTTAGTTCGACCGTGTTGCCCTTGATCACCGCGTCGGCCGGCAACCATTTCAGGTCCTTGCCGGCCAGTTGAAAACCGGTCGGAGGCGCGCCGTCGGTCGTCTTCAAGCCGGCCGCGTGATCGAACTCAACCACCATGCGATTCCCCTTCACTGTCGCACTCTTGAACACTGGTCCCTGCGCTTCGATCTTTTCGCCATAAACATCCCGGCGCGCGAGCAACGCCAACCGCTCACAGATCGGCGCTTTGTCGGACGGATGGATGTTCTTCTCGTCGCCGAGATCAATCGTGTTGGCCACAGAAGTGTGCGGCGTTTTCAGAATGCCGAGTTGCACCTCGCGGAACTCCGGCCAGAGCTTGCCGTTGTAGCCGGGCAGCATCACGATCAGAAAATGGAAGTCATCCCGGCCCCACTCGGCGCGCAAGCGCTTGATCCACGCCGGCAAGCTCTGGGCGTATTCGGCCGGTTTGTCGGCGTTGGCTTCGCCCTGATACCAGACCAGGCCCCGGCTCGCATACGGGATCACCGGATGCAGCATCGCGTTGTAGAGGAGATTGGGCTGTTTGCGCACGAAGACGTTGCCGTGCTGGATGCCCCGGTCAATTGCCGCTTGAACACGAGCGTGTGTGTTTGTGCTGGCGTCAAACGCCTCCATCATCGCCTTGAAGTGCGGCAACTCGGCGGTCAACTCGCGCGGCATCCAGCCTTCGATGCTCGAACTGCCCCAACACGTCACGATCACCGCCACCGGTACCTTCAGTTGCTGATAAAGATGATAGCTGAACCCGAAGGCGACCGCGCTGCCGGAGACATCCGTGGACCACGAGCCCTTGCAATTCTCCTTCGGCGTGAACGCCGCATCCGGCAACACCGTGAAACTGCGGATCGGTTTCGTCCGCGCGTCGGCGACCAACGCGGCGAGGTTGGTGTCGCCGCCCCAGTTGAACATCGGGTGCGATTCCTTCCCCCAGCCGTACTGCATGTTCGACTGCCCGGAACAAATCCACACCTCGCCAACGAGGATGTCTTTGAAAACGACCCTGTTGCCGGCATCGTTGCGGATGATCATCTCCTGCGGCGTCGCATTGGCCTTCAGTGGATCGAGTTTGACCAGCCACTTGCCGTCCGGACCGGCCGTGGCGGTTTTCTTCTGTCCCGCGAACTCCACGGTCACCTGCGTTCCCGGCTCGCCACGTCCCCACACCGGCACCGGCATCTCCCGTTGGAAAACTGCGTGGTCGCCAAACATCGAACTCATCTCGATCGCTGCGTCCGCCGCGCTCCAAGCAGCGCAGGCGAGCAATGCCATCCACACAATGAATCGTTTCATGGTTATTGCCTCATTTCCCATCCAGCAGCTTGACCATCGCGCGGCCCATTGCCTCGCCCATCAACCAATACGATTCGCCGTTGCCGTGCCAGTGGATGGTTTGGTTGTTGCCGCCGAACTTCTCCTGCGGACGATAGAAATCGCGCGTCTCGACCGTGGCCGCGTTGCCCTTGAACTCCGGCCGCCGCGGGAGCGCCAGTTGCGCTTCCTGGACTTTTTTCAGCCACGTGTTGGTGTTGTTCCAACCGCCGTACCCGGTCACCGCGATCACTGCCTTCATGTCCGGCGCGTGGAACTCCTTCCGCAAATCTTTGATGAGATTCGCCAGATTGGTTTCGTATTCGGGCGCGAACTTTTCGTTCGCATCGTGTTCCCCTTGATTCCAGAAGAAGCCGGCAATCTTGTAGCCCTGTTCCTTGGTGTACCCCGGCACGATTGCCGGCAGGCGCTGGATGGCGTCGCGCAACGCTTCGACCAGGTACAGATATTTGGCGCCCACCTGGCCACCCGAACTCGGTGGCCGAAAATCACCGCCCAAACTGGTCGCGCCAAATGACGCTTTCACCAGCAGGATGGGCTCCTCGTACCGGTCGCCCAACACCCAGCCGATGCCCAATTCAGGTCCGAACCCTTTGCTGCGAAACCCGCCATAGAACGGTCGCAACCCGCTGTGCACGGCATTCGTTCCGGTCCCCACCGTAATGAACACATCGTCGCGGATTGTCCAGCCCTCCCGCGTCTTGTGCGGACCGCTGTAAAGAGACTTGTACGTCTCGATATTTTCCGGCGCCTTGATAAACCGAACCAGAGTGGCCTTCTGATCCTCCGCCGGCTTGTTCAAGTCGCCCAACGCCCCCCGGCCGGTCATGTTGGACTGGCCGGACAGCAAAAAGATCTGGACCGGCTTCTTCTCCGCGTGCGCGACCATGTTGCCAAACACACACATCAATCCAATACTCAGCCATCGCATATTCATGATTCTCTCCTGTCAATACCGGTTTCTCACGGGACGACTATCTCTTCTCCAGCCAAGATTTCTCGGCCGCCGCAATCTTCTCTTCGCTCAGCCCGAAAGCCCGCAACACGCCTTTGGCCATCATGATGTTGCCCAACGTATTCATGTGACAACCGTCGGTGGTCAGCTTGTTTTTGATGTCCCGGTAGTGTCCCTCTCCGAACATATTGGCCGGCCCCTTCTCATCAGGCATCTTCTTCAACGCCTCGTGCATATCCTTGCTCAAGTCAGCGAGCCGGCAATTCTTGGCCTTGGCAATCTCCCGGAGGAAATCGTTGTAGGGGATCAGATTCTTATTCAGTTCTCGTTCCGGATCTTCACCAATCATCGTTGAAGTCAGAATCACCACCTTGATGCCGGCCGCCTGCGCCTGATCAATGATCGCGGTGATGTTCTTCTTGTAATCTTCCAGCGGCACGCCCTCGAATGTTCGTTTGCCCAACCGGAGTTTGAAATGCCACACATCGTTCACGCCGCAACTCAATGTCATCCATTGCGGCTTCTTACTGATCACGTCGGCATCGAGTCGGGCGAGCATGTCCGGCGATCGATTGCCGGATTTCCCCGCCGGCACCGCAGTCACATCCAGCCCCTCGTTTTTCAGGGCTTCCATCACCAATGTTACATAGCCCCCCGGTTTCGCTCCGTTCGCCGTGATGGAATCGCCCAGGAAAGCAATCTTGTCGCCGTTTTTGACTGCCAACGTCACCGTATTCGCGCCTGACGCGATGAACGGCGAAATCCCCACCGCAATTACGAGCACCACAGTCCTTAGATAGGAACTCATTTGTCTCCTTACTTGGTTTGGTTTGTAAACGTGCGCGCCTCGCCCTTCGGAATGGCCAGCGTCGTCGTCACATCTTGGTAACGCACCTCACACTTGCCGGTCAGGCTCGATACATTCCGAATCACCGCCTGCGCCAGCTTCCCGTCCTTCCATTCCATGTCCACCTCGAATCCGCCGCGCACGCGCATGCCGGTCACCTTGCCGGTCGGCCACGCCTTCGGCAACGCCGGCAAGAGATGAATCACGCCAAGATGCGACTGAACCAACATTTCGCCCACGCCGGCCGCGTAACCGAAGTTGCAGTCGATCTGGAACGGCGGATGAAAACCCCACAGGTTCGGATAGACGTTATTCTTGATGAACTCGCTCAACAGCTTGTACGCCCGGTCGCCGTCGTGCAGCCGCGCCCAGATGCAAATCTTCCACGCCTTGCTCCAGCCGGTCGCGCCGTCGCCGCGCGCGTTCATCGAGACTTTGGCGGCCTCCGCGAGTTTCGGCGTGGTCACCGGCGAGATTTGCCGACCGGGATGAACCGCGATCAAATGCGACAGATGCCGGTGTTGGTCTTTCGGATCATCCAAATCCTCCGCCCACTCTTGCAATTGCCCCCATTTCCCGATTTGCGGGCCAAGCAGCCGGTCGCGCATCGCGGCGACTTTCCTCCGATAATCCGCGTCCACGCCCAATGCCTCCGAGGCCTCGATGTAGTTCGTGAACAAATCCCACGCCAACTGTTGCTCGTAGGAATTGCCCTCCGCCCACGGCCCGTGTTCCGGCGACTGGCTTTTCGGGGCGACCAGCTTGCCGGCGGCATTCGTCTTCAACGAGTCCTCCCAATATTCGCACAGTTCCTTCATCACCGGGTACGCCCGCGTCCGCAAATACTCCTTGTCCTGCGTGAACGCGTAGTGATCCCACAAGTTCTGCGCCACCCACGACGCATCGCCGGGCACCCAATGATACGTCGCGCCGCCAAAGATGCCGTTCTCGGAACGCGTCGCCCAGCCGCGCACGCCAAACTCTTTCTTCGTCGCCTCGCGCCGCACCTCGCGGATGGAGTTCACCCATTCCGCGAGCGGCAGAAAACATTCCGACAGGTTCGCCTGATCCACGAACCAGTAATTCATCTGCACATTGACGTCCGTGTGATAGTCCGAACGCCACGGTGGATGGTTGTAGGGATTCCACACGCCCTGCAAGTTGGCCGGCAAGTCGCCCGGCCGGGAACTGCTGATCATCAGATACCGGGCGTGTTGGAACAGCAGCTCCTCCAAATCCGGATCCGGTTTCCCCTGCCGGTACGCCGCCAACCGCTCGCCGGTCGGCAACTGGCGCGTCTCGGCCGGTGACGTGCCGAGTTCGAGTGTCACCCGCTCATACAACTGCCGGTAATCCTTCTCGTGTTCCGCCAGCAAATCCTCGAACGTCCGCTTCGCCGCCGCGGCGAGCCGGGCGCTGATTTTCTCGTGTGGATGCGCCTGCTTCCAACCCTTCGCGCGCTCGTTGAGATAATCCGTGCCGGCATCCACCAACAGGAGCAGACTGTCGCATCCCTGAAACGTCAACCCGCCGTCTGCCGCGGTAACCGAGCCGCCCGTGTTCAACAGCATGATCTGCGACTCATAACTCAGCCCGATCCCGCTGCTGATCTGGCCGGCGCAGGTGATCGTGTTGCCGGCAGAAGTGGGCGACGCCCCGTGCGCATCCCGCAACGTCACCTTGCCGGTGTACGCGCCCTTCTTGTCGGCGGTGAACCGAAACACCATCACGTTGGCCGGGTGACTCGCGAAATACTCGCGCCGGTAACGCACCCCGCCGGCTTCATACGTGATCGTGTGCAACGCCCGCCCGATATTCAATTCCCGCCGGTATTGGCTGGCCGGTTTCCCGTCGAGCGTGATGAAAATGTCCCCGAAATTCTGGTAACGGCCGGTGTCGTTCTCGTCACCGGTCCAGAGCGAGTCTTCGTTGAACTGGATGTGTTCCTCCGCGACGTCGCCGAAAATCGTCGCGCCGAGCCGGCCATTGCCGATGGGATACACGGATGAACCCCACTTTTGCTGAAAATACTTCATCGGCCTCAGCGGATTCGGCTCCAACACGACCGGGGCGGTCGTCCAAATCACGTGGTCGGCAAACGCGGCTTGGCACAACGCCAATCCAAGACAAAGTTTTAGAATTGAATGGCCCATATCATCTCCGTGGTTTGTTCACACTCCAACACCAGAACCCGGTAATCGTTTCCGGCCGGGTGCTCTTCCAACCGTCCCGACGCGCCGACCGGTACCCGTCCATTACCGGCCACCACGATGCGGAGCGGCTCACCGCCGATGACGACGGCTTTGCCCGACAACTTCTTACCGGCCGCGTCCCATTGCACGTCCGCCAATTCCACCCACCCTTGCAATACATGCCGGTTGGTCGAGATCACTTGCGGATGTGGCTGCACTTTCCGCACCGACAACATCGCGCAATGCAACGGTTCGAGTTCCCGTTCGATTACCGCCGTGCCGGGCAGTTTGCCGACGAGCCTGTCGGCCCAGAAATCGTACACGTAATACTCGCCGGCCGGATCCAACCCCATCGCGCCCGTGCTCGCCCGGTCGCCGCTCAACGGCACGGGGATGGGCCGGACGGCCTGCCCGGCATTGAAGAGGGCCACCTGATGCCAGTCGGGCGTCAGTTCCAAATCGTACACCTGCGGGTCGTCCCCCCCGGTAAACGCATCGAGCGGCCGCGCGGAGAATGGCTCGCGGTACATCGGATAAATCCGCGTGAAATCATGCACGATCTCCGGCGTGAACAGCGTGAACGATGTCGCCAGATCGAGCCGGCCGCTCGTCAGGAACATCATCGTGAGCATCGAGCGCCGCACTTCGGGAGTGAGGTCGTGGACGGTCTTCGTATCCGGGAAGTAATTGAAGACGGTCCGGTTCTTGTACCACCGGAGTCCGCCGATGGTTACCATCCGCGCCACGAAGGCGTTGGAGTCGGCCCAGTTCCGTTGCGTGTCCACCAACCCCGCCGTCACGTCCAAACACGGACGCCCGCTCTCGCCGAGATTGCGTTCGTCGAGGAACGCTTCCGCGCCGAGTCCTTCCCGCGCCAACCGGAATACTTCCCGGTAAGCCGACGCGGTCGTCGCGTATTTGTCCTCGAAGCCACCTTCGGGACGCCACCCGGTTTCGGGATAATCGAACTTGATGCCGCGCATTCCATCCCGGCGCAGTCGTTGCCATACCGACAACATGTGCTTCTGAAAATCGGGGTCGGTGTAGTCAAAACTGACCAACGGTTGATGATGGCGATGCCACACGGCCAACTTTGAGATGTCATTGTTCAACATGTGCCCCGGGAAGGCGCGGGCGTAATCGTCCGACGGCATCCCGACCTGAAAATAGGTGTACGGAATCCCGCCGCGTTCGGTGATGGCCCGGCAAAACTTCGCCATCGTTTCGTACGGCGGCACGAGGTGACCATGCTTCGCCCAATGCTCGTCGTCCCACCACCCCTGCTCCGTGTCCTGCAGATATTTGTCCGGCTCCAACCGGATGCCGACCTTGGTGTATTTCGTCAGGCCGCACGCCACCGCGGCGTCCATTTCGGCCACGAGCGCCCGGGAATTGTTGATATTCGGCAGTTTGCTCAACGCGCCGACCGACCACCCGCACAGGACCGGGAAGTCATACACCTTCGGCGCGGCGTGGTTCGCTTCGCGCATCGCGCGCCCGTATTTTTCCAGCGCCGCGAACGGGTCCGCTGTCGTGACATCCAAATAAAAAGTATCCTCGGCCCAATAGGTCTGACCGGGATCCACGAGTCGCCCGACCGGGTCATCGGCTTTCAGACTGAGCACCGTGACGGCGGGTTCCCGGCGCGACTTCGGTCCGATGGCCGCCCATTTGCCGAAATCCCGGTTCGCCAACCCGCCCCAGACCAACGTCCGCCGCTGCTTGGCCACCAAGCCGGTCAACATCAGACTGTTTTCGCACTCCCGTTTGAGTCCCGGTTGGACCAGTGTCTCCGCCGCGCCGGCACCGCCGTTGAGCGTGACCGGTTGCTCGAACGCTAGCTTCAATTGTCCGCCACTCAACACATCGGTATTCATCAACCGCAACCCGATGTCCCGGTGGTTCCGCATCCCGAACCCCATCCGAATCGCGCCGTCGCCGTCGTGCAACACGAAGCGGAACAGATACTCCGGGATCGGCTCATGGTGGTACGCGATGGCAAAGGTCACCTCGATCCCGTCCGGCAACTGTGTCCACTCTGGCCGGCCGGTAGCCGCCACGCGCCGCGCGGCATTCCATCGGTTGCCCTCCAGCGTGGCGTCCGCAATCACGATTTCGCCGGTGGCCGGCAGGAAGACCGAGTAGGTGTAGTTGCTCAAATTAAACCGCAACCCAACGAACTCGTTCATCAACCGCCAGATGTTTCCGTCTTGTTCCAGTCGAACTGCCTGAGTTGCCGGCTTTGTTTCCATAGCTTGTATTCCTGTCGTCATTGTTGTCATCCAAACCACCGCTGAGAGAAACTTGTTCATAAAGATTCCGCGTCGGACACGGTCATGGCGTGACCACCCGGACCCGGTAATAGCGCGACGGACTGAACGCCGCGCCGCCGGGCACGAAGAAGTTGGTCACGATGCCGGTACCCATGCCGCCGCTGAGGATGTTGGTCTGCCCGGCGCTGATGAAGTTGTTGGTGAGCGCGGCGGTGTATTCGAGCAGGTTCGTGCCGACCGCCGGGCCGCCGGGATAACTCGTGTCGCCGTTCGCCCCCAAGTACACAATGTTCAAATCGTCATTCGACCGCGTCACGCTGATCACGTGCAAATAGGCTGCCGGGTTGGTCGGGTTGAACCCGGTCAGGAATTCCGCCTCGTTGCTCAACCCGTCGCCATCGGCATCGTTGGCATCGGCGGCCAGACCGTAGTGATTCTCCCACGATTGTCGGGGGGTGATAACGGTGATGATCGCCGTGGCCGGGCTGCTGGCGCCGGCGGCGTTGCTGGCGATCAAACTCGCCGGCCACGTCCCGGCGGCGTAGGTGTGGGCCGGGTGCTTGTTGGTGGAGGTACCGCCATCGCCGAAGTCCCAGTACCAATGCGTCGGCGCGCCGGTGGAGGTGTCCGTGAAGTTCACGGTCAACGGCGCCACACCGCTCGTGGCCGACGGCGTGAAGCTGGCGACCGGCGGTGAACCACCGCTGGTGACGATGAGCCGGACTTGGCCGGGCGTGTCGGTGTTGATCGTGCCGGTGTAACCGCCGGGCAGCGGGTTATTGACCGTGATGCCGTTGTCAGTGAGTGCCCCGATGTAGGTAAACAGGGTGTTCGTGCCCGGTCCGAACCCACCGGCGTCGGTGACGTTGAGTGTACCGGCCAAGGTCAGGTTGCTACAGGCCACGAGGTCGCTGCTCGTGCCTAATTCAAAGTTCAACACGGCGCCGTTGCTCAAGACCAGATCGCCACCGGTGATTGTCAATGTGCCGACCGAGTTGCCGGGGGCGAGGATGCCCCCGCTGAGAATGGTCGTGCCGGTGACTGTAAGAACCGTGCCAGTTCCACCCAACGTGCTGCCATTGGCGACGCGAAGTCCACCTTGAAAACGATGCGTGCCGCCGTTGAGGAACAGTGTCGCCGCCTGCGTCCCGTCGCCCACCACGAAGTCGGTGCCGTTGCTGTACACCGTGCTGCCGGCCACGCGCAAGGTGCCGGCGTTGAGGGTGATATAGTTGCTGGCCCGGGTGACAGTGACGGTTCCCGCGAAGACGCTGCCGCCGTCCACCAACAGATAGTTGTTGGACGTGATTCCCACTCCCGCGCCGATGGTCAGGCCGGAACTGGTGAGCATCCCGCCGCTGGTGACCGACACGCTATTGTAAGAGCTCGTGTGGTTGGCAACGGTTGCATAGCCAATGTTGATGATACCGGGGACGTTGACCATGCCGCCGTTGGCAATCACCACCGCATCGCCCAACGCATGGGAACCGTTGCCGGATTGGTAACCAACGGTAAGATTACGGCGCGCGAACACTTTGCCGCCATCGGTCACCACCAACCGGTTGCTATAAGTGGTGCCGGTCCCAGTCCCGGTAAAGACATAACCAACCATAAAATCTTTTTCAGGTGTACTGGTGTTAAAGCCCGCGTTGGTCAGCACACCACCGGCGCCGACAATGACTTGATTAAGCCGCGTGTCTGGCCGTTCGCCGTAGCTCACAATGAACGAGTTGTTGGTGCTGCCGTAGAATACCGAGTCCGCCGCCCCACCCACGATCATAAGGGTATTATTGGTGGCGGTCGAAGCATAATACGTATTGCCAATCCGCACCTCGCCATTGACGAACATCCGGGCGCCGTTGGTCAGCAGGATGCTGCTGTCCCGGCTGCTTCTCCCCCAGACGAGGTTGTTCACATTGGTCACGACCGCACTGCCCGCCACACCGGCGCCATCAATCACCAACTTGTTGTTGAACACAGGGCCAACTTGCCAAGTTTGAAGGTCTTGGTTGCCCAGATTCCAGAGCGTGGTCACCCCGCTGCCGCCCACGACCAACATGGTGTTCGTTGACGTGTTGTACCCGATGGAAGACGCCGCTCCGCCGCTGAACACCTTGCCGCCATTGGTGATGATCATGGTGGTGTTGCCCCCCGTGACGCTCACCGCCGCGTTGTTGCTAATCATGCCGCCGTTGACGGTGAGTGTACCGGCACTCACGGTCGTGGCCCCGCCGTAGGTGTTGGTGCCCGTGAGCACCAGCGTGCCGGTGCCGGCCTTGGTCAGGCCGGCTACATTGCTGTTGTCGATGTTACCGGTGAGAGTCACGGTTTGACCGCCGGTATTCAGCGTGATGGCCGAGGCGCTGTTCTTGATGGCGCTGCCCCAGTTCACTGCTGTGCTGTTGGCCGTGAACTGCAAGGTGCCGCCGTTGAAGGTGATGTTGCCGGAGGAACTGATGGCGGTGGCGCTGTCACCAATGATGGTGCCTTGCAGCAGGTGAGTGCCACCGGAATAGGTGTTGTTCCCCGAGAGCGTGAGCGTGCTGGCGCCAATCTTGTAAACTGCGAGGGTCGTGCCCACGTCGGCGATGTCGCCGCTGTAAGTGGTGTTCGCCGCCACGTCGAGCATCAGACCGACGTTGCCGCTGTAACTGACCGTGCTCGCGCCCCGGCCGCCCACACCGGCGAGCAGTCCGCCAAGCGAGCCGACACCGCTGGTGAGGTTGGTCCAGCTGCCGGCGCCGCCGAGCTTGATGCCAAGGATTGCTCCGTCGTTGACTTGGACGTTGCCGGTGGCGGGCATGGCGTTGAGGCTGTCGAAGCGCATTGCGCCCTGGTTGATGGTCGTGCCGCCGTCATAGCTGTTGTTGCCGGTCAAGAGGAGGTTGCCGCCGCCGTTTTTGACCAGTCCGGCTGCGGTGCCGGCGGTGTTGGTTATGCTCCCGCTGATTTTCCCCCAAGAACTATAGAGGGCCGCAGGTCCCGTGGCCTGCGCCACGCTTACTGTCCGACTGCCGCCGTTGAGGTCCAGTCCGTTATCCAGCGTCACCTGGCCGTAAATGCTGGGCCCCATGTTGTCGGCGCCGGGCGCGAGGAATTTCAGCGTGGTCGGGTTGAAGTACGTGCTGCCCCATTGCA
>Ga0078972_1002299_pt1 | contig 64160 bp, 65 predicted proteins | sample YelNatPaOPGAMG01_FD_67568 | JGI IMG/M metagenome (GOLD analysis project Ga0078972, IMG submission 67568) | Hot spring thermophilic microbial communities from Obsidian Pool, Yellowstone National Park, USA - OP-RAMG-01 (SPADES assembly) (version 2) | ecosystem: Environmental > Aquatic > Thermal...
TCCTTTACGAGGTCAATCGCCTCAAACGAACATGCAGCCTGTGACCTGTCTACTCCGAGAAAATCCCTTCTCTCGGAGCTTATCCCGCGCGCGAGCCTACTCATTCATACCATCTCCTTTGCTCTCTCGGCGGTTGCCGGTTCTGGGGTTGAGGCCTCGGCGGGCGCGGGTGCGCCGGGCACCGGAGCCGCGGGCGCAGCCGGCGCGGCGGGCGCGGGCGCGCCCGGGCGGCCCGGGGCCTGCGCGGCGGCCGGAGCGGCAGCGGCGGGCTTGCGCTTCGCGCGCTTCTCACGCTGCTTGCGGCGCTTCTCCAGGCGCTTCAGCTTCTCGTCGATGCGCACCGTGATGAACTTGAGCACCAGGTCCGACACCCGGAAGCGCCGCTCGATTTCCTTCACGGCCTCGGGACCGGAGGTGATTTGCAGGAGCACGTAGTAGCCCTCGTCGCGCTTGGCGATGCGGTAGGCCAGCTTGCGGACGCCCCACTTGTCCACTTTGTCCACGGTTCCGCCGCCGCTGGTGACCACCTGTTTCATCTGCTCGATGAACGGGTCGATCTCCTCTTCCGTGGCGTCGGGCCGGATAATAAAGAGTTCTTCGTAGATCCTCATTTTTCCTCTGTTTGACCAAGGGCGCGACGATTGAATTTCGTCATGGCCATCTCGACGCCCTCGGAAATTATGGATTCGACCGCCTGGGCCGCATAGTCCAGAAAGCCGTCCAATTCCTTCTGTTGCCCCCGCCGGAAAGGCTTGAGCAAAAAATCCGGCTCGGCGCGCTCCACGCCCGGGTTGATGCCCAGGCGGACGCGCGTAAAGCCGGCCGTGCCGATTCTGCGAATAATCGACTCCATGCCGTGGTGCCCGCCGGCGGAGCCTTGCGGCCGGATGCGCAGCGAAAGCCACGGCAGGTCGTGATCGTCGTAAACAACGATCAGGTTCGCTGCCGCCAGCGAATGCTTATCAAGCAGCGGCTTCACCGATTCGCCGCTCAGGTTCATGTACGTCTGCGGCTTGGCCAGCACGACGGAGCGATCCGCGATGCGGCCCGCGCCGACCAGCGCGCGCGAATCCCGGCGCGCGATGCGGATCTGATGGGCCCCGGCCAGCCGGTCCACCACCATGAAACCGATATTGTGGGGCGAGCGGGCATACTCGGGATCGGGATTGCCCAAACCCACAACGAGAAAGTCGGCCATGGAGCGGATGCGCCGCTGCGGGGCGCGCTATTTCTTCTTGCCCTTCTCGGCCTCGCCGGCGCCTTCCTCTTCCTTCTTGCCCTTCTTGACCACCTCGGGCTCGGCGGCCGCAGCCGGCGCCGCGCTCGCTTCCGGAGTCGCGGCGGCCGCAGGCTTCTCTTCCTCGGCGCGCAGCGCAACCACGTGCGCGATGACGTTGTCGCCGGAGGAGACCAAGCGGACGCCGCCCTCCAGCGGGATGTCGGAGGCGCGTATGCTCTGGCCGATCATGAGCTCGGTAACGTCCACGGGGAAGTGCTGCGGGATCTCGTCCGGCAGGCACTCGATCTCGACTTCGCGCGTGACCACTTCGAGCAGGCCGCCCTGGATCTTCACGCCCTTGGGCTCGCCCTGCGTGATGACGGGTACCGAGACGCGCATGCGCTTGCTCAGATCGATGCGCTTCAGGTCCACGTGCAGCAGGGTGTCGCGGACGGGATTGTATTGCCAGTCGACGATCATGGCCGGCGTGGTTTCGCCGCCGTTGATCGCGATGTTGAAGATCGTGTTGTGGCCGGTCCTGCTGTGCAGGATCCTGGTGACCTGGCGCGGATCGACCGAAATCGACAGGGCTTCCTTGTAAGCGCCGTAGACGACCGCGGGGATGAGCCCCCGGGTGCGCAGGCGGCGCGATTCGTTCTTTCCGCGGACGGAGCGAGGCTCGGCGGAAATGGTTTCTCTGGGCATCGTTTCTCCTTGCCGCTCTGGAAGCGGCTTCCGGCGCGCAAGTCCGCCTTGTGGACGTGGGTTGCGTGGGCCGGACCCGAATCAGATAAATAACTTGCTTACGCTCGTCTCCTCGTGAATCGACTGGATGGCCTTCGCCAGCAGCGGGGCCACCGAGAGCGCCCGGATCTTGGTGGACCGGCGCGCCTCCTCCGTAAGAGGAATCGAGTTCGTGAACACTACTTCGCGAATCGCGGACTCTTCGATTCTCTGCACCGCCGGAGGAGACAGGACGGCATGCGTGGCGCATGCGGCCACGCTGCGCGCTCCCCCTCGCGTGAGCAGCGCCTCGGCGCCCTTCACCAGGGTTCCTGCGGTATCGATCAGGTCGTCCACGATCAAACAATCCCTGTTGGCGACGTCGCCGACGATGTGCACCACCTCGGCCACATTAACGTCGTCGCGGCGCTTGTCGATGATGGCCAGGGGCGTGTTCAGCCGCTTGGCGAACGCCCGGGCGCGCTCGACGCCGCCCGCATCCGGAGAAACCACGATCGAACAATCCGTCATGAGGTTCCTCACGTGCTCGATCATGACGGGCGTGGCGAACAGGTGGTCCACCGGGATATCGAAAAAGCCCTGGATCTGCGCCGCATGAAGGTCCAGAGCCAGGATCCGGTCCGCCCCCGCGGTCTCCAGCAGCTTGGCAATCACTTTGGCGGAGATGGGTACGCGGGGTTTGTCTTTCCGGTCCTGCCGGGCGTATCCATAATAGGGTAACACCGCCGTGATGCGGTCCGCAGAGGCGCGCCGGAGCGCGTCGATCATGAGCAGGAGCTCGACCAGGTGCTTGTCGACGGGCTTCGAGGTCGGCTGGACCACGAACACGTCGGCGCCGCGCACGTTCTCCTGGATCTGGATGTAAATCTCGCCGTCTGCGAAGGTCTTCACCGAAGAGGCGGCCAGCGGGAGGTTGAGGAACTCGCAGATTTCCCTGGTGAGGGGCGGGTTGGCGTTACCGGTAAAAATCTTGATGCGATCGTCGCTCATGCGTATCGGCTTAGGGGCGGCCATACCTTTTGCGCAACATGCGCTCCGAGCCTGCGCCACCATAACGCGCGGTAGCGCGCACGGCTCACCACTGCAATCAGGAATGCGCGCTCGTTCCGGAGGGAGCGCAGGGCGCGCTCGGCCTCCGCACGGCCGCGGTATAACCCGAACAGCGCGGAACCGCTGCCGCTCAACATGGCAGGCTGGGCGCCCGATCTTTCCAGCCCTTCTTTCAACTGCTGCAATTCCGGGTGTTTTGCGAAGACAACCGGCTCGAAATCGTTCCGGCCGGCCGCGGGAGCCTCCGGGGAAAACTCGCCTCCATCCCACGCGAAGGACTGGAAACTATTTATCATATCAGCATTCGGCAGTGCAGGCGCTTCCGCCCGCCCTGGCTCGTTCGGTAGGGCAGGCGCTTCCGCCTGCCCAAGCTCGTCTGGCAGTGCAGCCGCTTCCGCCTGCCCAAGCTCGTCTGGCAGTGCAGGCGCCTCAGCCCGTCCAAGCTCGTTTGGTGGGGCAGGCGCTTCCGCCTGCCCAAGCTCGTTGAGGAACGGCCGGTTGAGCATTCGGTACGCCTCGGCGGTCGAGACGTGAATCTCCGGCGCGACGACGAGTCCCCAGGCGGAAGGGCGCTCGGGCAGGGGGTAAAGCTCCGTGCCGCGGCCGAGGCCGACGGCCGTTCCGCCGAGCAGGAAAAAGGGGACGTCGCTGCCGAGGCAGGCGCCGATCGCGAGCAGGGTTTCGAGCGGCACACGGCGGCCCGCCAGCACGGGTAGCGCCAGCAGGACGGCCGCGGCGTCACTTGAGCCCCCGCCCAGGCCCGCGCCCATGGGAATACGCTTCACCAACCGCATTTCGATTCGCCCCGTGGTTTTCATGGCGTCCATCATCAGCCGGGCGGCGCGCGCCACCAGGTTGTCTTCGATGTCGATCGAGGAGCGGAGCGCAATCGAGGTCTCCGGCGCCGGGTTGAACTCGATGTCCAGCGAGTCTGCGAGCGAAACGGTTTGGAAAACGGTGCGGAGGTCGTGGTAGCCGTCGGTGCGGCGGCCGAGCACCCGCAGATCGAGATTGATTTTGGCGAGCGCGCTCAGGCGGGCATGGCGGGAGGCGGTATTCATTTTCCAGACTCACCGTAACATCGCGGGCGGCGCGGGTTCAAGTGAGGACGCCGGATCGGATCGCTGATGCCCCGCGGTTGCCCGCCCACGGCGCGATCTTCAGGAAGAAAAACCGAAGGATCAACATCGCAAGTAATCGAGCGCCGCCATCGGAGTAGAAGACCCTTGACACCGGAATGAGTCGAACTCAGGATGGGGATGTCTGTCCCTTGCGCCGGTTGCGGGACCCCGAGGCGGCAGATCATTCAGAGAGAGAGGAGATGCACAATGCGGAGAGGCTATTGGCGGATCGTTCTGCGGGCGGCACTGGTGATGCTGTTCCTGTCGGGAGCTTTTCTTCTGCTGGCCTGGCACGTACCGGGCCGGATGACCGGCGGCGGCAGCATCTTTTCCGATGGGGTGCGCATCACCCACGGCTTTGAACTCTATTGCCAGGTGGAAACTCCGGAGGGGATCTTCATACCGGGGCCCAACAACCTGGAAGTCAACTGGCCGGGGCACCGGTTCCACCTGGAGGAACTGACAAGCGCGCTTTGCATAAAGGTGGAAGGCTTTAACCCGAATCCACCGCCGGCGCCGTTCACGCATTTTTACGGCACGGGCATCGGAACATTGAATGGCGTGCCCGGCGCGACGATCAACTTTCTATTCGTGGATGACGGGGAGCCGGGGACGCACGATCTGGCCAGGTATAGGATCGACGACGCTAACGGGACGCCGGTGCTTGGCTATACGGAACTCACGCCGCTGACTTTCGGCAACCATCAGGCGCACGCGGCCAATCCGAAGTCGAAGCAGTGAACCGTTCAGGCAGGGGCCGGGCAAACCCGGCCTCGTTGGGACGCGGCCGGCTTACTTCTCGTACTTGAGCAGCGAGAACACGTCGTGGCCGGCGAGCCTGGTGCGGCCGTTGAGGAAAAGCAGCTCGAGCACAAAGCCCACGCCGGCGACGCGGCCGCCGAGTTTCTCTACCAGGCGCGTGACGGCCGCCGCCGTGCCTCCGGTCGCGAGCACGTCATCGACGATGAGCACGTGCTGGCCGTGGTCGATGGCGTCCTTGTGGATCTCCAGGCAGTCGAAACCGTACTCGAGCTGGTATTCGACGGAGACGATCTCGGCCGGCAGTTTCTTCGGCTTGCGGACCGGGACGAAGCCGGTGCCCAGGGCATAGGCGAGCGCGGGGCCGAAGATGAAGCCGCGGGCCTCGATCCCGATCACCACGTCGATGCGGGCGTCGCGGTAGTGCGCGCTGAGCGCATCGATGACGCAGCGCAGGCCGGATTTGTCCTTGAGCAGCGTCGTGATGTCGTAGAACATAACGCCGGGCTTGGGAAAATCCGGCACCTCGCGGATCAGGTTCTTCAGGTCGGCGGGAACAACCGCTTGGCTTGTCACAGAGTCACCGTACCACGCCGGCCGGGACGGTTCAAGCGCGCGGCGGCGGCGTCCGGCGGTTGTGCCTGCAAGCCGGCGTGTTCGGCCGGGGAAAAATCGGCGGCGGCCCTGTTCTCCGGCGGCGGTTCCGCCGATAGAAGAGGCGTGACACCCCGAACGAGACTCGCTGCAGTCCTTTTCGGGCTTTGTGCGATCCGCGCCGCGATGGCGCTGGATCCGAAGAAGCCTATCCCGCAATACATGCAAAGCTTCTGGACGAACGACACCGGCCTGCCGCAGAACTCCGTGTACGTGATCGCGGAGATGCCGGACGGCTACCTGTGGGTGGGCACGCAGGAAGGGCTGGTGCGCTTCGACGGGCTCCGCTTCGTGCCGTCCGGGCGCTCGGAGAATCTGCCGTTCCCGCTGGTTTCGAGCCTGCTGGCGGACCGCGACGGAACGCTGTGGATCGCCACGCAGAGCGGCCTGGTGCAATACAGGGACGGGGTATACACGCAGTATTCGGGAGCCAACGGCCTTTCCTCGGGCAACCTGACGGCGCTCGCGGCGACGCCGGACGGCAGTCTTTGGATCGGGACGGCTGAGCATGGCTTGAACCGCTACCGTGAAGGGAAATTCCAGGCCTACACGGTTCGCGACGGGCTGCCGAGCGACTCGATCAACACGCTGGCGAGCGACTCGGCGGGCAATCTGTGGGTGGGGACGCCCAAAGGGCTGGCGAGGTACGCCGAGGGCAAGTTCACCGTGTTCACGAAGCGGGACGGGCTGCCGGGCAACGGGATTCAGTACGTCAAGGAGACCCGGCCGGGAACGCTTTGGATCGGCACATCGACGGCGGGAGCGGCGCGTTGGGAGAAGGGCAGGTGGCAGGTCTGGTCGCGGCGCCAGGGATTGCCGGGCAACGATGTCCGGGCGATCGTGCGGGATCGCGACGGCAACGTCTGGCTCGGCATTTTCGGCGCCGGGCTGGCGCGCATCGCCGCGGACGGGAAGCTAAGCACTTACACGCCGGCCGAAGGGCTGCCCAGCAACCGTGTGCAGGTCATGTACGAGGACCGGGAAGGCGGGCTGTGGGTCGGCTTCAGCGACGACGGGCTGGTGTGCCTGCGGGACGGGAAATTCACCGTGTTTGGGACGCGGGAGGGGTTGGCGGCCGACCGGATCGAGAGCGTGCTCGAGGCGCGCGACGGCTCCATCTGGGCGGCGACGGACAAGGGGCTGCATCATCTTCTGCGCAGTGGCGGAATCGAGATCTACGGAACCCGCGAGGGCATGCCGGAGGACGGCATCATGGGCATCCGCGAGACGCGGGACGGCACGATCTGGGCCGGAACCGAGAATGGCTGGATCTGCCGCTTGCGGGATGGCCGGGTTGCGGAGACAAGGAAGATTGCCGCCAGCATCATCGGGTGAACGCCGAGGAAAGGCGCGTCGCCGCAGGAATCGTTGCGGAGACAAGGAAGATTGCCGCCAGCATCATCGGGTCGATCGAAGAGGACCGGGCCGGTACGCTATGGGCGGGCAGCCGCACCGACGGCTTGTACAGGTACGGGGAGGATGGCCGGTGGACGCGGCTGGGAAGAGCCGAGGGATTGCCCAGCGAGCACATCGGGCAGGTGCGGGCGGCTCGGGACGGCGGCCTGTGGATCTGTACCCGGGGAGCAGGGCTGATCCATATGCATAACCAGCGGATCGAGCGATACTCCACGCGGGAAGGGCTGCTGTCCAACCAGGTGATTTCGGTGTATGAGGACCAGGAGAATGTGGTCTGGATCAGCACGGCGCTCGGTCTGAACCGTCTGAAGGACGGCAGAATCGCGACTTTCGGCGAGCGGCAGGGGATCCCCGGGACCGTTATGGAAATCGTGGAGGACGACCAGGGGGATCTGTGGCTGACATCGAATAGCGGAATCCTGCGGGTAAGCAAGCAGGAGTTGAACGAGTGCGCGGAGGGGAAGAGAGCCTCGGTAGACAAGTACCGTTTCGGGGTGCGGGATGGGTTGAGGAACGCCGAATGCAACCTGAAGGCAGGGCCGGGAGCCGCGCGGACGTCCGACGGGCGGTTGTGGTTCCCCACCATAAAGGGCCTGGGAGTGATCGATCCGGACCGGATTGCGACGAATACCGTGCCGCCACCGGTTCTGATTACGAATGTGCTTGCGGACAACCGGCCGGTGAATTTCGGCGCCTCGGTGCGGCTGGAGCCGGGCCGGGGCGGGCTGGAGATTCAATACACCGCGATCAGCTTCACGCTGCCGGAGCGGGTTCAGTTCAAATACATGCTGGAGGGCTTCGATACGCAGTGGGTGGATGCCGGCGGGCGGAGGACGGCATACTATACGAACCTGCCGCCCGGGTCATACCGTTTCCGGGTTCTGGCGGCGAACTGCGACGGCGTGTGGAACGAAACGGGGGCGCAGTTATCGCTGCAGTTGGCCCCGCATTACTACCAGACCGCATGGTTTTGGGGTTTGTTGGTGCTGGCGGCGAGCGGCGCGGCCTTCGGACTTTTCCGTTTGCGGATGCGGCGGCTGGTGCGGCGCAATGAGGAACTCCAGCGGGCGGTGGATCTGCGGACAGCAGAGCTGAGGAAAGCGATCGTGGCCGCGGAAGCGGCCAGCCGGGCCAAGAGCGAGTTTCTGGCCAACATGAGCCACGAGATCCGGACGCCCATGAACGGGATCCTCGGGATGACGGAGTTGCTCCTGGAGACGGAACTGACGGCGGAGCAGCAGGAATATCTGGGCATGACCCGCAATTCGGCCGAAGCGCTGCTCACGGTGATCAACGACGTACTCGATTTCTCGAAGATCGAGGCGGGCAAGCTCGATATACAGAGCATCGACTTCGATTTGCGGGAAACCGTGGAGCATGCGCTCAGGACGGTGGCGGTAAGAGCGCACGAGAAAGGCCTGGAACTCGCGTGCGAAATCGGGGAAGACGTGCCAAACCAGTTGCGCGGCGACCCGGGACGGCTGCGGCAGGTGATTCTGAACCTGGTCGGGAACGCCGTCAAGTTTACGGATCAGGGCGAAGTGGTGGTTGAAGCGCACGTCGATCCGGGGGCGGCCGAAGGCGGATGTCGTCTGCATTTTACGGTGCGGGACACGGGAGTCGGCATTCCGCCGGAAAAGCAGAAAAGCGTCTTCGAGGCATTCTCGCAGGGCGACGGGAGCATTTCGCGACGGTACGGCGGAACGGGCCTGGGGCTGACGATATCGGCGAAACTGGTGGCGATGATGGGCGGGCGGATCTGGCTGGAAAGCGAGCCGGGCAAGGGCACGGTCGCGAATTTCACGGCGCGATTCGAAGTACGGCCGCAGGCGGCCGGCGAGCCCGACGCAAACTCGGATCTGCGGGGCGCGAAGGTGCTGATCGTGGATGACAACGCGACGAACCGGCGCATTCTGGAGAAGACGGTGGCGCGGTGGGGCATGGCGCCGGCGCTTGCCGGGAGCGGGCCCGAGGCGCTGGCGATCCTGGAAGCGCCGGACGGAAACCGGTTCGACCTGATTCTGCTGGACGCGAACATGCCGCATATGGACGGCTTTATGCTCGCCGAGCGCATCCAGCAAAAGCGGCTGTGCTCGGGCGCGATCATCGCGATGCTCTCGTCGGCCAACCGCCGCGGTGACGCAGCCCGATGCCAGGCGCTGGGCATCGATGCTTATCTGACGAAGCCGATCCGGGGCAGCGAGCTGTTCGAGAGCATCCGCATGCTGTTCGAACGGAAGAGATCGGGCGGCCTTGCGGCGGTCGCCCGGCAGGTAGCCGGGACAGCGCCTCAGCGCGACCCCGGTTCCGCGATTCGCCCGCTTCGGATTCTGCTGGTGGAGGACAACAAGGTCAACCAGACGCTGGCCGAAAAGCTACTGGCCAGGGATGGCCACAGGGTAAAGATCGCCTCGACCGGCATCGAAGCGGTGGAGATCTCCGCCGCGGAAAGCTTCGACGTGATTCTCATGGACGTGCAGATGCCGGAGATGGATGGATTCGAAGCCACCCGGTTGATCCGGAAGCGGGAATCCGAGGGCAAGGCAACGCGAATTCCGATCATTGCGATGACGGCGCACGCGATGACGGGCGATCGCGACCGGTGTCTGGAAGCCGGAATGGACGCGTATCTGCCCAAGCCGATCCAATGGCGCGAGCTTCGGGCGGCACTTGCCGCCATTGCGCCCGCTCAGCCCAGCCCGGCGCCGGCCTAAAACATGCCGCTGAGCCCGAAAAGAGGCGTGAACTGGTGGAAAATGCCGCGGGGAGTCGCGCCCCTGGCCGGCATGATCAGGTCCTTTGGGAACGGCGTGATGTAGTCGATGAAATCGAAGCGCGCCAACAGGTGCTTCTGCAATTTGAACTTCACGCCGGCGCCGGCCGCGCCCGTGAAGATGAACTGGTCGCGGGTGGTGAGCACGGCAATCCCGGCGAGCGGCTGCGAAGCGGGGGCGGGCCCGCTGACGACGAACTGCTTGGCGCCGACGCCGCCGATGAAGTAGGGCCGCACGGTGTCGCCGCGGGGGCGCATATACATGAGCAGATCGTACGTGTACGCGTTCGAGTGGCCGTCGATCAGGGTTTTCACCCCGTCGGATTTCAGGAACATGTCGCCGTCCTGAAGAGTGTAGCGGAATTCGCCGCCGAGCCAACGGAACATATCGTTGCCCAGGATGGCGCTGAGCGCAAACCTGTTGTTGACCCCGGCGGTGGCCGTACCCGCGGGCGCAAGGACGGTCGCGTTGTGGTAGAAACCGTAGCCGCCCGAAAATCCGAGTTCCCACTGCTGTTCCTGAGCGAAACAGCCGGCAGCGCAGACGAAGAGAAGCAGAAGTTTGGGACCCACTTGGATTTACCCCTCTAAGGTAAGTAGACACCCAAGCGACACGTCCCCGCAATGGCTCGCACGGTTCAGCCGGCACCCAATCTTAATACCTGAGTATTCGCTCCGCCTCGCGCGCGATGGTTTCGACCTGCGGAAGGATCTCGGCCTCGACCTGCGGATTATAGGCGACCCACGTATCGAGGGCTCCGACGCGGCCGATCGGCGCGTCGAGGCGGTCGAAAAGTTCGTTTGCAATGCGCGCGGCGAGTTCGGCTCCATAGCCCCAGGACAGGCAGTCTTCGTGCGCGATGAGCACGCGGCTGGTCTTCCCGACGCTGGCGCGAATTGCTTCCCAGTCATAGGGCGCGAGGCTGCGGAGATCGATGATTTCAATGCTCGCGTCCGGCTGGGCGCGTTCGATCTGGATGGCGGCCTGGAGCGACTTCTGGACCAGGGCGCCGTAGGTGACGATGGTCAGGTCGCGGCCGGGCTTCACGATGTTAGCCCTGCCGAACGGGATCATGAAGCCCGGGCCGGGGTGCGGCGAGCGGTTGTAGGGCTCGCGGTAGAGGCGCTTGTGCTCGAGGAAGAGCACGGGATCGTCGGCGCGCAGCGCGGTGCGGAGCAGGCCGCAGGCGTCCAGGGCATTCGAGGGCATGACGACGCGCAGCCCGGGAATGTGCGTGAATTCGACCTCGCCGGACTGGCTATGGTAGACGGCGCCGCCGTTCAGATAGCCCCCGATCGCCACCCGGATCACGGCAGGGCAGGAAAAGCCGCCATTGGAGCGCCAGCGCATGGTGGCCAGCTCGTCGCGAAGCTGCATCATGGCAGGCCAGATGTAATCGAAGAACTGAATCTCGGCGACGGGCTTGAGGCCGCGCAGGGCCATGCCGATGGCGCGGCCGACGATAGAGGCTTCGGCCAGCGGCGTGTTGAACGCGCGCTCGGAGCCGAACTCGCGCTGCAGGCCGGCGGTGGCCTTGAACACGCCGCCTTTGCCTTTCACCTTCGAGAGGTTCTCTTCGCGGCTGCAGTCGGCCACGTCCTCGCCGAAGACGACGATGCGCGAATCGCGGCGCATCTCCTCGGCCAGGGTGAGGCTGATCTCGTCCACCATGGTGCGCGCGTCGCCCTGAAAAACCGGCTCGGTCGAGAAGGCGCCGGAGGTGGGATCGACGGTATCCGAGTACAGATGCCGCAGGGCCGTGCCGCGCTCGGGAGGCTGCGCGCGCAAAGCGGCATCGGCCGCCTTCTGGATCTCGAGATCCACCTCGCCCGTGATCAGTTCGGCGGCGTAGGTGTCGAGCACGCCCTCGGCGATGAGCCGCTCCGGGAAGCGGACGATCGGGTCGCGCGCGGCTTCGGCGGCGCGCTCGTCCTCGGTCTTGTATAGCCTTTCGTCGTCGGAGAGGGAGTGGGAGTAAGGCCGGATGACTTCGGCGCGGACCAGGGCGGGGCCGTTTCCGGCGCGGCACCAGTCGAGGGCGCGCGTGATGGTCTGGTAGGAAGCGATGAAATCCGTGCCGTCCACTTCCTCGACGAGCAGCCCCGGGAACGCGCTGACCAGCCTGGCGATATTGCCGCCGGCGGTCTGGCATTCGATGGGCACCGAAATGGCGTAGCCGTTGTCCTCGATGAGGAACAGGACGGGGAGGCGTTCCAGGCAGGCTGCGTTCAGCGCCTCCCAGAATTCGCCTTCGGAGGTGGCGCCGTCGCCGCTCGAGACCAGCGTGACCGCATCGGAGGCCGGATCCAGCCGGCGATTGGCTTCGGCGCAGCCGGCGGCCTGCACGAACTGCGTGCCGGTGGGCGAGGACGAGCTGACGATGTTCAGCCGGGGCGCGCTCCAGTGCGAGGGCATCTGGCGGCCGCCGGAGGCGGGGTCGGCCGCCGCGCCGACCGCGGCGAGCAACATTTCGGCGGGAGTCACGCCGAGAGCGAGGCAGAGCGCGCGGTCGCGGTAATAGGGAAAGACCCAGTCGTGTCCGGGCCGCAACGCCATGCCGGCGGCGGCGGTGACGGCTTCGTGGCCGGCGCCGCTGATCTGAAAAAAGATACGGTTCTGCCGTTTCAGCAGGATCTCACGATCGTCCAGGCGGCGCGACGTGTACATGATCCGGAATGCCCGCGTGAGGGCATCCGGTTCGAGCCCGCCGAAGCGGGCTGCAAGGTCGGTTGCAAGCTGAGCTCGGGTACGGGTGGCCATTCTAGCGAATCGGGAAACTGCGCCCCTCCAGTCCAAGTGTAATCCGATAAAGAGGTTTTCTGGAAGATGGGAGAGCGGAAAAGATTCGCCGCGGAGCGGGCGGGCGCAGAGAAGGGTCCGAATCGGGCGCGGCGTTAAAATAGTGGCTGAGCGAGGGGCTAAACAACATGGGTACGATGACACGGCCCGCGGGCCTGGAAGGAGTGATCGCCGCCGATTCGGAAATCTGCTACATCGACGGCGAGCGCGGAATCCTGAGTTACCGCGGATATAACATCCACACTCTGGCAGATCAGGCGACGTTCGAGGAAGTGATTTATCTCCTCTGGCATGGGCGCCTGCCGAAGCGGGAAGAACTCGATCAGCTTCGAAAGGCGCTGGCCGAAAACCGGCCGATTCCCGAGCAGGTGGCGGATTTCCTGGGGAAGGCGGCGAAGGCCAATCCGATGGACGCGCTGCGCACGGCAGTGTCGATGCTGGGGGTTTACGATCCGCTGGCGGGCGACAATTCCGCCGAGGCGAACGTCCGCAAGGCCACGGCGCTGATGGCGCAGACGGCCACCATCGTGACGACGTTCGACCGGCTGCGGAACAACAAGCCGGTGGTGGCCGGCGATCCGGCACTCGGCTTTGCGGCGAACTTCCTGTACACGCTGACGGGCAAGCGCCCGGACGAGGTGATGGAGCGCGCCTTCGATGTGGCGCTCATACTGCATGCGGACCATGAATTCAACGCCTCGACGTTTGCCGCGCGCGTGACCGCGGCGACGCTGTCGGATATGTACTCGGCGGCGACTTCGGCGATCGGCGCGCTGAAGGGGCCGCTGCACGGCGGCGCGAACCAGGACGTGATCCGGCTGCTGCTGGAGGCGGGCGGCACGAGCCAGGCGCTGCGGCTGGTGCGGGACCGGCTCGGGTTGAAGACCAAAATTCCGGGCTTCGGTCATCGCGTTTATCACACGGAAGATCCGCGGGCGACGCACCTGAGGGCGCTGTCGGAGGAGTTGGGCCGGCGCACGGGGCACACGGAGCTGTTCGAGACATCGAAGGCGATCGAGCAGACGGTGAAGGAAACCAAGGGGCTGAACGCGAACGTCGATTTCTATTCGGCCTCCACTTACTATTCGCTCGGCATCCCAATCGATCTGTTCACGCCGATCTTCGCCGTGAGCCGCATGTCGGGCTGGACGGCGCACATCATGGAGCAATACCGGAACAACCGGCTGATCCGGCCGCGGGCGGAATACAAAGGCCCGGCTGACGGGCAACCCTGGGTTCCGATCGAGAAGCGGTGAGTTGAGCGGCGGCGCCAGGCACGCCGCCGCACGCATTCCTACCGCGAATAGAATTCCACCACCAGGTCTTCACGGATGTCGGCCGGTGCGTCCTCGCGCCGCGGCAGACCGGTGATGCGGGCGCTTCCGGTGTCGCGCTCGAGCCACGATGCGGTTACGCCGCGCGTTTGCATCTCCTCCTGAACGAGCGGCATTTTGAGCGCCGAGGGCCGGAGCTCGACGACGTCACCGGGCTTCACTTCGTAAGAGGGAATGGTGACGCGGCGGCCGTTGACGTTCACGTGGCCGTGGGAAACGAGTTGCCGAGCGAGGGGACGCGTGCGGGCGTAGCCCAGCCGGTAGATGACGTTATCGAGGCGGCGTTCAAGCAACTGCAGGAGATTCGCGCCGGTGGGGCCGGCCATCTTGCGCGCGCGCTCGAAAGTCTTCCGGAACTGGGACTCGAGCAGGCCGTATTCGTTGCGAACCCGCTGCTTGGCGCGAAGCCGGACGGAGTAGTCGCCGCCTTTGCGTCTTCGCCGCCGGCCGCCGCGGGCACCCTCGCCCGGCGGCTGTTGCAGGACCTTTTCCAAACGCGGTGATGTGGTGCCGGTGATGTTCACGCCCTCGCGGCGGGAGAGCTTGAACTTCGGGCCCCGGTATCTTGCCATAGCGCAGCCCCTCTACTCAAAGGTGACGCCCGCGGCGAAGGGCGAGTTGCGCTTCAGCCGTGAGAGATCGCCGTTCAGCCGCCGGCGCGCCTGCCGCGCGGGCCCGCATCAACTCGCGGCTGGTCGGCGGAGAGCTGGTTGGCAGAGAGCTGATGCGGAGAGCTGATGGCGGAGAGCTTGCGGCTCATCCATGTGAGATCATTGAATTTCAACCATGAGAAACCGAAGTGTTTTGTTGGCGCGCGCAGGCGTGGTGGTGTTTGCTGCGGTGCTGGCCGCAGGCACGCTGCCCGCGCAGTTTACGCTCACGCCGGATATGAAGGCCGCGCTGGACCGGATTTCGGCGAATTCGCTGAGCGGGCATGTGTCGTTCCTGGCTTCCGATACTCTCGCCGGGCGGGACACGCCATCAATCGGTCTGGATGTCGCGGCCGAGTACATCGCATCGCAGTTCCGGCGCGCGGGCCTGGAGCCGGCGGGCGACGACGGGTACTTCGAGACGGCCAACTACGTCAGCGTCAAGCCGAATTATGACGGTTTCGAGTTCAGTGTTACCGTGGGCGGGCAGACGCTGCGCATCCCGAAAGAGCACGTGGCGCTTCCAGCCACGGCCGTGGCGCTGGACGTGCCGAACGCCGGGGTGGTGAAGTTGCCGTGGGCGGAGATCCCGCAAGCGACGGCCGAGCAGGTGAATGGCAAGGTGCTGCTCAGCGAGATGCCGGGCATGAGTTCGCTGGACGAAGAAGGGCGGCGGAAGTTCAGCGAGTCGGCGAGGGCGGTGAGCGAGACGCTCGCGAGGCTGAAACCGGCGCTCGCGGTCCTGCTCGTGCCGCGGGTTCGCAGCGGCGGGGGTGGAATGTTGCGCGAGGCGTCCGCGCCCGGCGCCGGCCCGGCTGCGCCGGCCAGTCCGTGGGGGATCCAGGTAGCCGACGCCGATCTCGCGAAGGCGTACGCGGAAATGAAATCCGGCGCCGCGGATGGGACGGCAACGTTTCGATGCGCGGCGCCGGTGACCGAGCCGGTGAAGCTGAAGAACGTGATCGGCGTGTTGCGCGGTTCCGATCCCGTGCTGAAGGACACGTACGTGCTGGTGACGGCGCACTACGATCACCTGGGCGTGCGCCCGCAGGGGCAGGGCGACCGCATTTACAACGGCGCGAACGACGATGCGAGCGGCACGGCGACGGTGGTCGAGCTCGCGCTGGCGCTCGGTCACCTGCAGCAGCATCCGAAGCGCAGCATCGTCTTCATGACGTATTTCGGCGAGGAGAAGGGCGGGCTCGGCTCGCAATACTATGGGCGGCATCCGGTCTTTCCGATCGCGAAAACGGTGGCGGACATGAACCTGGAACAGCTCGGGCGGACCGACGACTCGTCGGGGCCCGAGATCGGGCGCGCTTCGATCACCGGCTTCGATTTCAGCGATGTCGGCGCGACGTTTGAAAAGGCGGGCGAGCTGACCGGCGTGACCGTGTTCAAGGATCCCCAAAGGAGCGACGCGTTCTTCGCGCGCAGCGACAACATATATCTGGCGAACCTGGGAATTCCGGCGCACACGCTGTGCGTGGCGTACGTGTTCCCGGACTATCATCAGCCCGGCGACGAGTGGCAGAAGCTGGATTACCCGAACATGGCGAAGATCGATCGGATGATCGGGACCGGCCTGCTCATGATTGCGGATAATCCGGTGGCGCCGAAGTGGAACGCGGCGAACCCGAAGACGGAGGCTTATCGGAAGGCCGCGGAGGAAAGGCAGTAACATGCACGATCTGACTTACTTCAGGACGAACCTGGATGCGATTGCGGAGAGGCTCGCGACGCGCGGCTTTCGGTTGAACGTGGAGGAGTTTCGGGCGTTGGATGCCCGGCGGCGCGCGGCGGTGACCGAATCCGAGCAGCTCAAGGCGCAGCGGAACGCGGAGACGAGCGAGATCGGAAAGCTGCGGCGAGAAGGCGCGGACACGACGGAGCGGCAGCAGAAGGTGCGCGAGATCGGCGAACGGATCAGCGCGCTCGACGAGCAGGTGCAGGCGCTCGACGAGGAGTTCCGGCAGGCGCTGGCGAGCATACCGAACGTGCCGCACGAGTCGGTGCCGGTGGGGAAGGGCTCGGAAGAGAACGTCGAGATCCACCGCTGGGGCGAGCCGCGGAAATTCGCGTTCCAGCCGAAGGCGCATTGGGACCTGGGGCCGGAACTCGGCATCCTGGACATGGAGCGCGCGGCAAAGATCACCGGCGCGCGGTTCGCGGTGTATTGGGACCAGGGGGCGAAGCTGGAGCGCGCGCTGATGAACTTCATGCTCGACACGCACACGCGCGAGCACGGCTACACGGAAGTGCTGCCGCCGTTCCTGATCAACTCGGCGAGCCTGTTCGGCACAGGGCAGTTGCCGAAATTCGCCGAGGACCTGTTCAAAGTCGAAAGATTCGATTTCTGGCTGGCGCCGACGGCGGAGGTGCCGGTGACGAACCTGTTCCGGAGCGAAACGCTGGAAGCGGAGAAGCTGCCGATCAGCCTGTGCGCGTACACGCCGTGCTTCCGGAGCGAGGCGGGATCGTACGGGCGCGACGTGCGCGGCATTATCCGGCAGCACCAGTTCCAGAAAGTCGAGTTGGTGAAGTTCACGCGGCCCGAGCAGAGTTACGATGAGCTGGAAAAGCTGACGGACAACGCGGAGGACATCCTGCGCCGGCTGTGCCTGCCGTTCCGCCGCGTGGTGCTTTCGACCGGCGACATGGGATTCTCTTCGGCGAAGACCTACGACCTGGAAGTGTGGCTGCCGGGGCTGGGGGAGTACAAGGAGATTTCGTCGTGCTCGAACTTCGAGGCGTTCCAGGCGCGGCGCGCGTCGATTCGCGCGAAGTCCGGGAAGGGCAAGGCGGAGTTCGTGCATACGCTGAACGGCAGCGGCCTGGCGATCGGGCGGACGTGGGTGGCGATCGTCGAAAACTACCAGGAAGCGGACGGCAGCGTGGTGGTTCCGGAGGCTTTGCGGCCGTACCTGAATGCGGAGCGGATTACGAAGCGCGGGGAGTTCAAGTAAGTCCTTTAAAGCTCCGGTCACAGGCCGGATCAATAAATAAATACTTTAGTATCTTGTTGAATTAGCTTCCACTTATAGAAGTTAGGCGATTCCGTGGAGGGCCGGAGTCGCAGTGCGCGCGCGTAAACTCGGGGCGTTGGTAGTGCTCGCATTTTACTGGAGGCTGATTTCATGAGTTGGAGAGCCCGCGTTCTGGCTTTGTTGATCTGGTCCTTTGCGGAGGTTTGGGCGGGGCCGCCGCTGACGACTATTCAGGATGTGCTGTACAAGGCGGACGGCACGACGTTCAACGGCAGCTTGCACATCGAGTGGAAGAGTTTCGAGGCGACCGACTCTTCGTATATCGCGACGCATAGCCTCACGGTTCCGGTCGTAAACGGCGTGCTCCGGGTGCAACTGGTGCCGACGACGAATGCGGCGACGGCGGCCAGTTACCTGGTGCGGTACAACAGCGACGGGAAGATTCAGTACGAGGAAACGTGGGCGGTGCCCCCGAGCACGGCTGCGCTGCGGCTGAAGGATGTGCGGGTGGCGGCGGGCGCGGTCGCACCGGGGCCGGTGCAGCCGCCGGCTGAGGTTACGACGACGGTGCAGGAGTCGGATGTTGTCGGGCTGCTGGCGGACCTGGCGATACGGCCGGTGAAAGGCGCCGGGTACGCGCCTTCGCGCGCGCTGTTCGCGAACGCGGCGGGCGAGATCGAGGCCGTGGTGGGGAACCTGACGGACTGCGTGCGCGTGGACGGGTCGGCGGGGCCGTGCGGCGTGTCGGGCGGGAGCGCGGGCCCGGGGTTCGTGGACGGCGAGACGCCGGTCGGGTTGATCAACGGTTCGAACACGGTGTTCACGGTGGCGAACGCGCCAAGTCCGGCGGCGAGCCTGGCGCTGTACCGCAACGGGCTGATGCAGAAAGCGGGCGTCGATTACACGGTGAGCGGCAACGTGATCACGTTCGCGGCGGGATCGGCTCCGCAGCCGGGCGATGTGCTGGCAGCGAACTACAGGCTCGCGGATGCGGCGAATCCGACGGGCGAGGCCGGCGGCGCGCTGTCGGGGACGTTCCCGAATCCGTCGCTGGCGCTGGGCGTGGTGTCGGACGCGAACGTGGCGGACCTGGCGGGCATCCGGGAGTCGAAGCTGGCGCTGAATTATCCGACGCATAGCAACGCGGCCGATCCGACGGCGGATCAGAAGGCGGCGCTGGCGGGGACGGCGGGCGCCCCGTCGGCTTCGAACAAGTTCGTGACGGACCAGGATGTGCGGCTGTCGGACGCGCGCACGCCCGTGGGCCACGCGCTGCTGAGCGCAAGCCACGCGGATACGGCTGCCGCGGCGGTAGTGCGGGGCGACCTGATCGTGGCGCAGGGCACGTCGCCGGCGCAGTGGACGCGGCTGCCGATCGGGCAGGCGAACCGGTGCCTGATGTCGAACGGCTTCGACGCCGTGTGGAACACGTGCCTGTACACGGGGTTCGCGGCGGGCGCGATTCCGTTCGTCGATTCGACGGGCAACCTGGCGCAGAACGCGGCGCGGTTGGCGTGGGACAACACGAACCGGAAATTCTCGCTGGGCAACTCGATCGGCAGCGCGACGTTGTATGTGTACGATGCGCAGCCGGGCACGGGGACGACGCAGCTTGTGCTGCGCGCGGGGCAAGGGCAGGGGGCAGAGGCGCTTCAGAGCTGGATGGACGCAGGCGGCGTGGAGCGGGCGCGCGTGGATGCGAGCGGGCGGTTCACGGGCGTATCGTTCAGCGCGGCCTCATCGGCGGCGCGGGCGGCGTGGCAGGATTCGGGCACGGCGAGCGATCCGTTGGCGCGGGCCGATGGCGACCTCTGGTATCAGAGCGCCGAGCAATCGCGCAAGACGGTGGAGGCCGGGCAGACGCATACGCTCCCGCAGGTGCTTTGCGGCGGGACGGGCGCGAGCACGAGCGCGACGGGGCTGACGCGCGTCGGGAGCTGCACGATTCCGGCGAACCTGCTGCGGGCGGGAGACCGCGTCGAGATCCGGTTCGATTACTCGCACGAGGGCGGCACGGCGGCGGCGTTCCTTGTGGAAGTGCACTGGGGCGGCACGGTGCTCGAATCACGCTCGGCGGCATCGACGGAGACGCTGGTGAGCGGGCGCGGCGATGCGGGCGTCTATGCGGGCGGGGCGCAGTTGAGCGCGCAGAGCTGGGGCGGAACGCTGGCGTTCAGCGCGAGCGTGAAGAACTCGGCGGAATCGCTGAGCGCTCCGCTGGTGGTGGATTTCCTGGGGCGGATGATGGCGGCGACGAGCGAGACGGTCACGCTGCGGAACTTCACGGTGGTGAGGTATCCGGGGCAGGCGAACCCTTAGAAATTGGGGAATGAGTATACTGTCACCGGTTTTTTGGGGAAAATTTTTCCGCTAGGCCCGGCGGGCAATTTCCATCGTGCGAAGCTGGCTGAGCGCGGCCTGCACGGCCTGGAAGTGCCTTTGGACGATCATGCGCACGTCGGCCGGAAGGTCCTCGTTCAGAGCGTGCTGATAGTGCCTGAGGGAGTCGTCGGCGACCTTCTGGCATTCGGCGAGAATTGCCGGATCGTCCTTTTCCTTGAACCTGGATCCGATTTCGCCCAAGCCGCGCTCGAGAAGCGAACCGAGATGCCCGCGTTTGGCGGGTTCGCCCCCGAGACTGCGGACCTGGTCCTCCAATTCCCCTGCGAAAATCGCTTGCTGATGCGATAGCTCGTTCAGCGGGGTTTTCAGGTCGACGCGATGGACGTTGTCCGCCGCGCGTTCGAAAGCCTCGTGACTGTCGCGGCAGGTCTGGATCAGGTCGTTCAGGATCGAGACGACCTCTTCTTTGCTGGCCATTTAAGCTCCTCCTTTCCAAAAAACAAGGTGGCAATTATTCTTCCAAACAAGCATGGAATCATCGGCCACCGAATATCTGAAATCGTGCTTTTGGCACGCTGCGTGCAAAAGAAACATAGAGCTATTGCGCGGTAGTGTGGGAACGCGATGATTGCAGTCTGGGCGTGGGTCATTTTTCTGGGAATATTCCTGATAATTGTTGTAATTGCGGTTTTGCGTTCCGGCGCGCGTGGGAATAGCTGGCCGAATATCGGGAACGAAGGGTGGAGTCCACCGCCCGCGCCGCCTCAGGCGGCCCCGGCCCAGCCCCGGCCGGCCCCGGAGGGGCGAGCGCTGGAGACCCAGCCGCGGCTGTTGAGTTCGCTGGTGATGACGGCAGACCGGGTGTCGGCGCAGGTGATGCTGGCCAGAGGTTATCCGTTGGCTGAGATCGAACGGCCCGAATACGTGCTGCCGGACGGCCTCGCGGAACATCACGCGAGAGTGGTGGTGAGTTACCGGGACGCGCACCGGATTGTATGCGAATACAGCCGGGGGCGGGGCGGCGTCGAGGAACTGAGGCGGGCGCGGCGGAATTTTCGTTTTCTGTTCGCGGAACTGCTGCAGGACGGGTCGAAGTGGCCGCGGCCTGCACAGGACGAAGTTACGCGCCGCGCGAGCGGTTAAGCGCGCGGGCAATTCGCGGAGGAGGCGGACGGGTATGGACGACGGCGGCGGCTGGGGCTATTGGGGTTGGGGCTGGTGGTTCTGGGTGTTCTGGGCGGTTATCGTTTTCCTGATTATCTGGGGGATCGGCTGGGGCGGCGGATGGACCGGGAGGCGGCGCCGCGGCGGCGCCCCGCCCGATGACGAGATCATCGGCGAGGTTCCGCGCGAGGAGCAGATCCTCCGGGAGCGTTACGCCCGCGGCGAGATCACGCGGGAAGAATTCGAGCAAAAACTGCAAGACCTGCGCCGGGCGGCTTAGGGGCGTTTACTCCGGGATTCCGTTGGCGTCGGAGAGCAAACCTTCGGCCGAGAGCGCCTTTTGCAGCGCGGCGAGGCCGTCGACCCAGCGGAATGTGAAGACGTAGGTGAGCCGGTCGCCGGGCGAGGACTTGGGCGCCAGCGTGACACTGCTGCTGAACTTGCCGGGCATCGCGAAGGCCGAGTGCAGGAAGAGGCCGGCGGCGTTGAAGGATTCGAAGCGGGCCGGCGCGAAACCACGCTCGGCTCCGGCGGGCTCGAAGGGCGGGCAATGGGTAACGGGCATCATGAGCAGGTAAGGGGCGGAGGCGCCGGCTTGCCGCCAATAGGGATACCATTCGTGCCCGACCATGAATCGCTCCATCACGTGAGCGATCGCGCCGGGCAGCAAGACGTCTCCGAGTTCGAGCGGCTTGGACGTCAAATTCCGTAAATCCACGGTCCAGTACAGGGCGTCGCCTTCGAGGCGGAATCTCTCGGCGAGTTCGAGATCGGCATCGCTCCGGGGTGATTCGTTGTAGACGATGACGCGCTCGCGCGAATTGCCGGACTCGCTGCGCTGGTTTGCCGGGTCGGCGGTCGAGAACCGGCGCACTTCTCCCGATCCCAAGCGATAGCGGATGAGCAGGCTGCCGAGGGCGCGCCCGGGCGAGATGTACTCGACTCCGGCGCGATCGCCGGCGCGGGTGAGGCTGGCGATGCCGGCGCCGTCGAAGACGAGGCGGAATTGTTCGCTTTCGGCGATTCGCCCGGCTGGGAAGGCGGGCCAGACGAGGGCGTTGCAGCAAAGCGCGATGACAAGCGGGCGCGAGGTCAACGAAGAACTCCTTCGAGGCAGGTATTCTGGCGCAGGTGGAAGGTCCCGCGCGGGTTTGTCGTGCACGCACCAGGCGCGCGCGGGCGGTCCGGCTCGGTGGAGATCCTAGCGCATGCCTGCGCCGTGGGCACCCGTCTCCCGCTCTTTATCTTCGACCATCATCTTCAGCCGGTCCAACTCCCGCTTGGTCTTGCGGTCGCGCGCCGCCAGCGAGACGACGTAAACGCACAGCACCGTCCACGCAGCCAGCAGGCCGTAAAAAAGATAGGTGAAATTCCTTGTTGTCTCTTCCATTAAATCCTCACCAGACTAAAACGCGTGCACATAACGGCGCAGCGCGTCGAGTTCCCGCTGGTTCTGCTCCTGCCGCATGCGAATCATGAGAAAGATCCCGGCCAGCAGCAGCAGCGGGACCCAATTCGTGAACAGCATGTTGAACATCGAGGGGTCCATGCTGCCGCCGCCCCAGACCACGGGCTGCGGGTGTTGCGTGCGCCACCACTTGATCGAGAAGAAAATGATGGGCACGTCGGCGAACGCGAAAACGGAAAGCACGGCGGAGAGCCGGGCGCGCTCGGTCGGGTCCTCGATCGCGCGGCGCAGCATCATGTAGCCGGCGTAGATCAGCCAGCCCACCAGCATCGAGGTGAGCCGCGGGTCCCACGTCCACCAGATGCCCCAGATGATGCGGCCCCAGATCATCCCGGTAATCAGGTTCGCCGCCCCGAACGCCAGGCCCACTTCCGTTACCGCCGCCGCGAACGCATCGTACTTCAGGTTCCTGCCCTTCAGATAAAGGATGCTCGCGATCATCGCCGCGAAGAAGCACAGGAACGCGGTCCAGGCCGCCGGCACGTGGAAGAAGATGATCCGGTAGATGGCGCCCTGCAGCGCCTCGTCCGGCAGCTTCAGCAGCATCACATAGAGGTCGCGAGCCAGCAGAACGGCCGCAACCGCCGCCATCCCAATCATGACTTTTTGCCGCATGCGAAAAACTCCCTATCTCACCAAGACGGTTTCGACCAGCGCCAGCGCGAGCGCGGTGAAGATGACGTCGTAGGCCACCAGCAGGCGCAGCCAGATCATCGAATCGGCGCCGAGCGGCTGCCCCATCACGAGCGGCGTGGTGAGCTGCACCGCCGCCAGCAGGCCCGGAATCATGATCGGATACACCAGCATCGGCAGCATCAGCTCGCGCAGCCGCATGTTCACGGTCATGGCGCTGAAGACGGTTCCGATCACCGTGATGCCCCAGGTCCCCAGGAGCACGATCCCGACCAGCGGCCAGAACTGCTGCATCCAGGGCACGTTATAAAAGATGCCGAAAACGGGCAACGAGACCAGCTCGACCGCAAAAAGCAGCGCCACGTTGGCCAGCGCCTTGCCGAAGAACAGCGCGGCGCCCGACACCGGAGCGGCGATGAGCGCGTCCAGGCAATCGTTGGGCAGCTCGCGCGCGAAGCTGCGGTTCAGGATCAGCGCGCCCGCGAACGCGAATACGAGCCAGAGCAGGCCGCCGGACATCTCGCGCGTCTGCTGCTGGGTGGGCTCGAACGCGAAGCTGAACAGCAGCAGGATGACGATCGCGAACGCGAACGAGGCGTTGATGGCCTCCTTGGTGCGCAGTTCCGAGCGCAGGTCCTTGGAGGCGATCGTGAGGCTCTGGCGGATGAAGCTCAGCCGCGGAGGCTTTACGCCCGCGCGGGCTGGGGCTCCCCGTAATGCCGGTACAGCCATCCCGTATCCTCCAACATTTGTTCCGTGCGCTCGCCGGTGTAGGCCAGGCGCCCGCGCACAAGCAGGGCCACGTGGGTGGCCAGCTCGAGCGCTTCGCGCAACTGGTGCGTCGAAATCAGAATCGTGCGGCCTTCGCCGATTGCGTCGCGCAGCAGCGATTGCAGCAGCGCGATCGCGCGGTCGTCGAGCGCGGTGAAAGGCTCGTCCAGAAGCAGCACCGAGGGGTCGTGCAGGAAGGCGCGCGCCACGGCGAGCCGCTGCCGCATGCCGCGCGAAAACTCGCGCACGCGGCCGTCCTTCACGCGGTCCAAAGCCGTGCGCTCCAGCCACTCCATCGCACGCTTCGAGGGGTCGCTGAGGCCGTAAAGCCGCGCGAACAGCGCCAGGTTCTCGTACGCGGTCAGCTCGTCGTAAAGCGAAATGCCGTGGCCGAGGACGCCGATGCTCAGCCGCGCCCGGGTGTCGCGCGCGCCGGCGCCGCAGATCCTCACCTCGCCTCGCGTTGCATGAGCAAGCCCGGCGACGATGCGCAGCAGCGTGGTCTTGCCTGCGCCGTTGCGGCCCAAGAGCGCCATGCACGCGCCGGACTCCACGCCGAAGCTGATGTCGCGGAGGGCAGGGAAGTCCCCGTAATACTTCCAGACTCCCGCGGCCTCGATCGGGTTCATCCGCGCGCCTGGCTTCCTTTCCTGTACAGCAGCACGAAGCCCATGGCGAGGACGACGAGCGTCAGCCCAAGGATGAGGAACCGGCGGTCTTCGTACTGCGGCGGCAGAATTTCCTGGATCTGCGGGCCGTTCTGCTGGTCGCTCGAGTCCGCCGCCTGCTGCGAATGCAGCGAACCCGTGCCCTGAACCGCCACCTTGAACGGCGCGCCGCCCGCGACTTCGTAAATCATCGCGCCCGTCGAAGGCTCCTGGCCGAGCGACTTCAATCCATCGCCCTGGAGCGTCACGCCCTGCGGCGCGATCAGCCGCGTGGGCGTGCCCTTGTAGAACGAGGCGCCGGCGAAGGTGCCGGGGTCGGTGTACGGCAGCGTATAGGTGATATCGATACGGCTCTCGCCGGGCTTGATCGGGAAAGCGAGCTTGTACGCGCCCTTTTGCTTCAAAGCGTCGGGCGGAGTCTCGAGCGGCAGCCCCTGCGGTTCGGTGGCGTTCACGTGCAGGCTGTCGTTGGCGCCTTCCGGAACGAAAAACTTGAGCGTGCCGGCGGCGGGGTCGTTGTACGTCGTCGTGCCGGTGTTCTCCAGGATGAAAGCCTCGCTGACGTTCATCTGGCCGCCGGCGCCGGGTTCGAGCAACACCATGTGCTGCGCGATCTGCATCGCGCCGGCCTTCGCCGAAGAGTCGTAAACATCGAGCGCGACGCCGCTGGCGGGCGCTCCGGGCTGCAGCATGTGGTTGTATGTGACGCCCTGCCAGGCGGCCTGCAGGAGATACGGCTGTTGCGCGAGCGCCTGGTCGATCGAGAACCGGCCCTGGGCGTCCGTCTTCGCCGTGCCGACCGCTTCCGGTCCGGCCTGGCTGAGCTTGGAAAGCGTCACGGTGACGCCGGCCTGCGGCTTGCCCGTCGTGCGGTTGGTTACCGTGCCGTCCACGGCCGCGTACGCGGTGGCGAGTGAAAGCAAAATGGCAAGGTACTTCATCGCGTTTCCACCAGCATCGCCTTTCCGCACTCGCCGCAGAACTTCATGGGGCTGGCGAATTTCGCGCCGCAGTGCGGGCACACGGTTCCGGGAAAAACGGTGGCCGGCTCCTCTGCCCGGGGCGTCTTTTTCGCGCCGGCAGAGGCGCCTGTCGCCGTTTTTTGAGGCGCGGCCTGCTTTGCCGGCGCCTTCTGGGGCACAGCCGCGACGGTTCCCGCGCCGAGCTTCTGCCGCAGCGCGTCGATCTCGGCCATCACTCCGGCCAGCTCCTTCTGCAGGTCCTTTTTCGTCTGCTCGTAATCCTGCTCCGACAACTTTCCGAGCCGATACTCGAATTGCAGGTCGCGAAGATTCTCGTAGATGGCGTCCTTGCGCTCGTCCAGGTGCTTGAAGGGGGAGACGGGCTCGGGCTCGGGCAGGTCCTTCGCGCGGACGGCGAGCGTGAAGGCCAGCACGCCGAGGATAAGCACGATAGCGGTGACGATGATCATTAGTCCAACTCTTCCAGGTCTTTCTCGATCCGCTCCTGGTAGCGGGCCAGCGTCGCGGGATCCACTTCCGGGCCCGCCGCGGCCAGCGGCCTGCGGAAGCGCTTCATGAACCACCACAGGAACGCGAGGCCCGCGGCGATGCCGATGAACGGCATCACGTATCCGAGCACGTTAAAACCCTCGGCCGGCGGCTTCTCCAGAACCTGCGTGCCGTACTGTTTGACGAAGGAGTCCAGGATATCCTTGTCCGACATGCCGGCGTTCACCATCACGAGCAGCTTCTGGCGCGCCGGTTCGGAGAACTCGCAGTGCAGCATGTTGCACGAGGTGACGGAACTGCCGCAGCCGCACAGGCAGCGCAACTGCTCGCCCAGCCGGCGCACGCGCGCGTTCTCGAGCGGCGTGCCGGCGTCGGCGTAGCAGAACGCCGCCAGCAGCAGAATCAGAATGCTACTTTTCCAGAGGCGCATACTTCTCGCTTACTCCGATCACCTGCGTCCGCGCGTACTGCAGCTTCACCTTGCTGGGCACCAGGCAGATCAGCGTGCCCGCCAGCAGCACCCAGTATCCGATCCACACCCACGATACCAGCGGATTGATGTAGGCCTGGATGATGGCGCGCTGGCCGTCCTCGGACATCCCCGCGAAATTCAGGTAGACATCTTCGTTGAGGCGGCGGCGGATGGCCACCTCGGACGTGCCCTGGTTGCTGGCCGGAAAGAATCTCCGCTCCGGCGTCAGCGATCCGAGCAACGCGCCGTCTTTTGAAACCTCGACGGTGGCGCGGTCCCACGTGTAATTCGCTTCCTCGCCGTGATTCACTGCGGCCACCCGCAGGTCGTAATGGCCGAGATGGATGTGGTCGCCGAGCTTCACTTCCTGCGTCGTGTCCTGGTTGAACGCCTGGCCCGTGAAGCCGATGAACATGAGCACGATGGCGACATGCACGATGTAGCCGCCGTAGCGCCGCGTGTTGCGGTGCGTCAGCTCGACGGCCGAGGCGAGCAGGTTGCGCCCGGTGCGCTTGGAGATCGACCGCGCGCCCTTCCAGAACTCGACCACGATCAGCCACAGCACGAACAGGCACAGGCTGAACGACATCAGCGCGTAGAAATTGCGGATGCCGGCGGCGAACAGTCCCGCGCCCAGCAGGGCGGAGGCGATGACGGGCCACTCGAAGTTGCGCCGCAGGCTTTCGAGCGAGGTGCGGCGCCACGCGAACAGCGGGCCCACGCCCGTCAGGAACAGCAGGAACAACCCGATCGGGACGTTGATCTTGTTGAAGAACGGCGGGCCGACGCTGATCTTCTCCCCCGTGAACGCTTCCGAGATCACCGGGAAGAGCGTGCCCCAGAGAATCGCGAAACAGGAAGCCACCAGGATCAGGTTGTTGAACATGAAGCTCGACTCGCGCGAGATCACGCTCTCCAGGCGCGCTTCGGGCTTCAGGTAATCCAGGCGGTCGAAGATCAGGTAGATGGTGGCCGCGATGCCCACGGCGAGGAACACGACGAAATAGCGGCCGATCGAGGACTGCGCGAAGGCGTGCACCGAACTGACCACTCCCGAGCGCGTGAGAAAGGTCCCGAAGATGCACAGGAAGAACGTGGCCGAGATCAAGACCATGTTCCAGACCTTCATCATGCCCTTCTTCTCCTGCATCATCACCGAGTGCAGGAAGGCGGTCGCGGTGAGCCACGGAAGGAACGAGGCGTTCTCCACCGGGTCCCATCCCCAGTAGCCGCCCCAGCCGAGCACGGCGTACGCCCAGCCGGCGCCGAGAATGATTCCGGTGCTCTGGAACAGCCAGGTCACGATGCTCCAGCGGCGGGTCGTAAAAATCCAGTCGTCCCCGGGCTGGCGGGTGATCAGCGAGCCGATCGCGAAGGCGAACGGCACCGCGAAACCGACGTAGCCGAGGTAAAGCATCGGCGGGTGGATCGCCATGGCGGGATACTGCAGCAGCGGGTTCAGGCCGTTTCCATCGGGTACCGAAGTGACGCCGCGCCCGACCGCCAGCACCTTGAACGGCGAGGCCGCGAAGTTGTTCATGATCAGGAAGAACGTCTCCGTGATCATGAGCGTCGCGGTGACGTACGGCATGATGCGGCGATGCTTGCGCCGGTTCGTGAAGACCACCACCGAGGCGTAACAGGAAAGCAGCCAGCTCCACAAAAGCAATGAGCCGCCCTGCCCGCCCCACCACGCGGCGAACTTGTAGAGCACGGGCAACGTCTGGTTGGTGTTCTCGGCCACGTAGCCCAGCCGGAAGTCGCTGGTGAGCAGCGCGACCACCAGCGCGCCCGACGCCACCGTCACCAGCACGCACACGGAGTACACAGCGCGTTCGGCGCTATGGATCAGGAAGGAGTTGCGCTTGATTCCGCCCACGATGGACGCGGCCACCGCGAAAGCAGAAATACACAGCGCGATCAGTACCGCCAGCGATCCCAGGTTTTCCATAAAGAACTGTCGCTTACATGCCGGCCCGGTTCACGTCCTCCGGCTTTCCGGCCGGTTTGGCTTGATACTTCGAGGCGCACTTGGCCTGAATCTGGCTGGCCTGAAAAACGTTGTCCGGACCCATCTTGCCGTCGGCCAGCGCCTGCGCGCCGTCGCGGAAGGTGTCGGGAAGCGGATCATTACCGGAGTAAACCACGCGGAGCTTCAGGTTATCCTGCTGAAGAACGAACGACACGTTGCGGCCGTTGCGCACGATCGAGCCGGGCGCCACGTCGCCGGCGATGCGCAACCGCTTGCCGAGCGCGCTGCCGCCCATCTGGTTCAGTTCGGCGACGGTCTTGTAATAGGTCTTGGTTTCGTTGATGCCGCCGGCCGCCAGCCAAACGAGCGTACCGACAATCACCACAACGAGGACGGCGAACTTCCAGTAGGTTTTCATACCAGGCCTATAAATAAGAGTATACGCCAGGGCGGGCGGATGCTTGGATTTTGCGCGCCGGCGATGTTGTGAAAACTATTAATGTTCTTCAACGGGCGTTGCCAATTTCCACCACCTGGCGGCGCCCCGCTCCGTCAAAATCATAGCAGCAGGCACGCTGCGATGAACCGCTGTCGAAAGTGCCGCCTGGCTGTCCTGCTCTGCCTCTGGAGCGCCCCCGCGCTTCGTGCGCAGATGCAGCCGATGAACCCGTATTTCACCGCGATCTGCTATCCGCTGCCCCGCGACATGCTGATGCTGATGCCGCTCGTCGATTTTCAGGTCGCTCAGTTCACCCGGAATTACTTCACCGGAATGGCGATGGTCCAGTATGGCCTTACGTCCCGGCTGACCCTCGGTTTCATGGCGGAGGGCGAAAAGATCCTGGGCTTGCCGGTCACCTACGGGGGGCTGCGGTTCAGCGCTTACGCCCGCGTGTTTCCGCGGGACCGGCTTCTGAACTTCACGCTGTACGGCGAGTACGAGGGCCTCAACGAGGCGGCGCTCTACAAGATGGAGATCTCGGGATTCGGCGGCGGGGACCTGGCTTCGCCGCTCGAAGTGGCGCGGCGCACGCCGGCGCACACGTTCGAGCAGCGCGCGATCGTTTATCACGACTGGGGCCGCACCAACGTGACGTTCAATTTCATCAACGAGACGGAACTGTCCGGCTCGGGGAACAATTTCGGGTATGCGCTGGGCGCGTTCCGGCAATCGCCCTGGATGCCCATGCCGGGAATGCCCGGCATGTCCAGGCCCCCGGCCTGGTCGCTCCAGCGGCTGGGCTTCGGCCTCGAAATGTACGGTGGGCTGGGCGACGACAGCCGCTTCGGCTTCGATTGGCCGCGCCAGCAGCAGTACCTGGGACCTGTTTTCAGTTACGCGCTCTCGCCTGCCTGGACTCTTCGCGCCGAGACCGCCTTCGGCCTCAGCGGCGCCAGCGATCCGTTCCTGCTGCGTCTGGGCGTGACGTACTCCGTCGATCAGTTCGCGCGGAGGCTGGGTGGGCTCTTCTGAACCCTGATCCCGCCGGGAGTTTTGTGGCCGATGAGAGCGAGCGTGTGTTTTGGCGGCTCATCCGGCTGATCGCAGCGGAGCCGAACGGGAGAATCTTCTCGGGCTCAGCCAATTCAGGATAGAATTGTTCGGCTGCCGCCGGAAAGAGGCGGCGCAGCCGAAAGGAGTCGATTACGCAAGTGTCGAACAGAGCAGTACGCATTCTATCCGTCGCAACCGTTCTGGGATTGACGGCGATGTACGCGCAGCCGCAGCAGCGCCAGCGCGGATTCGAGCAGCAACCGGGCATGGAGCAGCAGCAGCCGGCGCAGCCGCAGCCGGCAAACAGGCAGCCGCCGCCCGTCGTCAATGATCACATCGTCGAGACGCACCACAGCGCGAAGATCGGCGGGCAGGAACTGAAATATACGGCCACGGCCGGCACCATGGTCATGCGGGCCGAGGACGGCGCGCCGCGCGCCACCGTTTTCTTCGTGGCGTACACGAAAGACGATGTCGCCGACCGCGGCAAGCGCCCCATCACGTTCGCCTTCAACGGCGGTCCCGGCTCGGCCTCGGTCTGGCTGCACCTGGGCGCGCTCGGACCCAAGCGCGTCGCCACCGCCGACGAGATGGGCAACCCGCTTCCGCCGCCCTACAGCCTCGTCGATAACGAATATTCCATCCTCGACGTCAGCGACGTGGTCCTGATCGACGCCATCAGCACGGGCTTCAGCCGCCCGGTGCAGGGGCAGAATCCCGCCCAGTTCTACGGCGTGGACAACGACGCCGCCGCGTTCGGCGATTTCATGCGGCTTTATGTGACCCGCTACGGTCGCTGGCTGTCGCCCAAGTACATCATCGGCGAGAGCTATGGCACCACGCGCGCGGCCGCGCTTTCCGGCTACCTGCAGAACACCGTCAAGATGTACCTGAACGGCATCGTGCTGCTCTCATCGATGCCTTTGCAGACGCTCGGCAGCGACCTGAACTCGGCGCTCACGCTTCCCACCTACACCGCCATCGCCTGGTATCACAAGAAGCTGCCCAAGGACCTGATGGGCGACCTCAAAAAGGCCGTGGCCGAATCCGAGCAGTTCGCCATGGGCGAGTACTCGACGGCGCTCATGAAGGGCGACGCGCTGCCGGCCGCCGAGAAAGCGCAGATCGTGAAGAAGCTCGCGCGCTTCACCGGGCTCTCGCCCGAATTCATCGAGGAGTGCAACCTGCGCGTCTCGGCCAGCCGCTTCCGCAAGGAACTGCTTCGCAGCGAGCGCCGCATCGTGGGCCGCCTCGACGCGCGCTTCGTGGGCATCGATCGCGACGCGGCGGGCGAGAACCCCGAGTACGATCCGAGCGACGCCATCAACGCAGGCGCCTACACGGCCACCATCAACAACTACTTGCGCAACGAGCTGAAGTTCGAGAGCGACCTGCCGTACCAGATCTCGGCGCGCGTGCAGTGGGGCTCGATGTCGCCCGCCCGCGGCGGCGTGATGGAAACCCTGCGCGCCGCGATGACCCAGAACCCGTTCCTGCGCGTGTTCGTCATCAAGGGCTACTACGACATGGCCTGCTTCTATTTCCCTGTGAATTACATGGAAACCCACATGTACCTGGATCCTTCGCTCCGCGATCACATCCAGAGCGACTACTTCGAGACCGGGCACATGGTGTACATCGACAAGCGCGCCCTCAAGCAGTTCAAAGAGGACATGGTGAAGTTCATAAAGTAGTCCGCATCTGACGGGGCAGGCGCTTTCGCCTGCCCCGGATCGTTCCAGTCGAAGGGGCAGGCGAAAGCGCCTGCCCGGCCTCATTCGCTAAACTCAAATCGGATGACATCCTCGGGGATCATACCGTCGGCTCCGGCAGCAATCGGCGAGCTCGCGCAGAGCCGCGGAGTACGCGAGTGTCTTCAGTGGTTTGCGCGCGAGAAGCAGTGGATTAACGAACAGCACATCCAGCTCTGCCGCATTCCCGCCCCCACTTTCCTCGAGCAGCGCCGGGCCGAGTGGATGCGCGACCAGTTTCACCTCATCGGCTGCGAGGCCGAGATCGACCGCGCGGGAAACGTCATCGCGCGTCTGGACAGCGACGTCTCGAAGCCCTTCATCGCCCTCACGGCGCACCTGGACACGGTGCTCGCCCCGCGAAACCGCGACGAGGTGATCGTCGATCCCGACGGCACGATCCATGCCCCGGGCGCTTCGGACAACGGCGCCGGCCTCGCCGCGCTGCTCGCCGTCGCGCACGCGATGAAATCGAGCCCGCCCATCGAGGGCGCGCGCAACGCGGCGCTGTTCGTGGCGAACGTCGGCGAGGAGGGCGAGGGCAACCTGAGCGGCATGAGGTACCTGGCGCGGCAATCCGCGCTGGCCTCGGGCGTCTCGGCCTACCTGGTGCTTGACGGCCCGTGTCTCGAGCGCATCACCGCCCAGGCGCTCGCCAGCCGCCGTTTCGAGATCTCCTTCAACGGCCCGGGCGGCCACAGTTGGAGCGACTACGGCAACGCCAATCCGGTGCACGCGCTCAGCCGCGCCATCGTCTGGTTCACCGAGCGGTGCGAGAACGCCATGATTCCCTCGGCGGACGCCTGCGGGCCGCGCTCGTCCTTCAACTTCGGCATGATCGAGGGCGGCATGAGCATCAACTCGATCCCGGCCGTGGCGCGCGCGAAGGTGGATCTGCGCTCGGAAAACAACGCGAAAATCGATGAACTGGTGGATGCGCTGGCCGACGCCGTCGAGCGCGCGCGGGACGCCGAGAACCAGCACGCCACCGGCGCCAGACTCACGGCGAAGCTCAAGGAGATCGGCTCGCGGCCGGGCGGGCAACTGGCGCCGGACGCGCCGCTGCTCGCCGCCATCCGCGCCGTGGACAACCATTTGAACATCCGTTCGCGCCTCGATTGCGCTTCCACGGACGCCAACATCCCGCTCTCCCTCGGCGTGCCCGCGATTTCGATCGGCGCCGGCGGCCAGGGCGGCGGGGCGCACACGCCCTCGGAGTGGTACCGTCCGGAAGGCCGCGATCTCGGGCTCAAGCGCATCCTTCTTACGCTGGCCCTGCTGATGCGCGAGGGCGGGGCATAATGGCGGCCGGGTCCGGCGGAGCGGGAACGTCCCGCTCGATCCGCTGGAGCGCCGATCTGGCGCTGGTGGCGGTGACGCTGGTCTGGGGCACTACCTTCGTCGTCGTCAAGCAGGCGCTGGCCGACGTTTCGACGTTCCTGTTCCTGGCGCTGCGCTTTACGCTGGGCGCCGCGATCCTCGGCCTGCTGTTCCGCCCCGGCAAAGCGCGCAATCCGCGCACGCTCGTGACGGGAGGCGTTCTGGCGGGCGTCTTCCTGTTCGCCGGCTTTCTGTTCCAGACCGTCGGGCTGCGCTACACCACGCCGTCGAAATCCGCATTCATCACCGGTCTGTCGATGGTCATCGTGCCGGTGCTTGCCGCGGTCATCGAGCGAAAGAAGCCCACGGCGTCCGAAGCGCTGGGGATCGGGATCGCGACCGCGGGGATGGCGCTGATGACGCTCGAAGGCGCCACGCTCTCGATCGGCAAGGGCGACCTTTTGACGCTGGCCGGCGCCGTCGTCTTCGCCGGGCAGATCATCGCGATCGGCCACTGCGCGCCGCGGCTGGGCTTCGGCGATCTGTCGTTCGTCCAGATCGGCACGGTGGCGCTGCTGAGCATGGCGGGAGGCTGGTTCTTCGAAACGCCCGAGGTGCGATGGACGCCGGGCTTGATCGGGGCGCTGCTGATCACGGGCGTGCTCGCCACCGCCGTGGCTTTCGCCGTTCAGGCCTGGGCCCAGCGGTACACCAGCCCGACGCGCGCCGCGCTCATCTTCGCGCTCGAGCCCGTATTCGCCTGGCTCACATCCTTCCTGCTGACCGGCGAGCTGCTCTCGAGGCGCGCTACGGCCGGCGCTTGCCTGATCCTGGCAGGCATCCTGCTGGTGGAGCTGAAGCCGCTCAGCCCGCGGGCGCGAGCTTTCAGCCTCGGAAAGCCGTCGGGCCGGGAATCGGAAGCCGGGCCGCCTGGTCCATCCGCCGCGGTCGACGGCTGATCCCCTTCCGCCGCGGTCGACGGCTGATCCCCTTCCGCCGCGGTCGACGGCTGATCCCCCTTCGGACGCGGTTATAATGGGGGGAAGCTGAGTACCTGCCCACGGAGCGAAATCGTCATGAGCCTTTTGGTCTGGGTGCGAAGGCAGAAGCTGCTTTCCGCTACTCTCGTGCTGTTCACGCTGTCGATCGGCATTCTCATCGGGACGCTGCTCGACTCCGGCGTTCACGCTCAAAGAGAACAGACTGCGGCGCCCGATGCGGCCCTGCTCACGATTCCTGCGGCGACGCGCCTTTCCTCGGCGTTCACCCGCATGGCGCGGCAGCTCGAACCGTCCGTGGTCAACATCACCTCGGTTTACGGCCCGCAACCGGATCAGATGCAGGGCCGGATGCGCCGCCGCCAGCCGCAGTCCCCGGACGACGAGGGCGGCGATCTGTTCCGCCGCTTCTTCGGGCAGGATCCCTACGGCGACGATCCCGGCGGGCGGGGCGGCCGGAGCACCGGTTCGGGCGTCATCGTGGACCGGAACGGCTACATCCTGACGAACTGGCACGTGGTTGAAGACGCCGCGCGGATTCAGGTGAAGTTCAACGGCGATCCGAACCAGTACAATGCCCGCGTCGTCGGCGCGGACCCGGAAACGGACCTGGCCGTCCTGCACCTCGACAACGGCAGGCAACTCACGCCGGCGAAAATCGGCAACTCGGATGCAGTCGAGGTGGGTGACTGGGCGGTGGCGATCGGCTCGCCCTTCGGTTTGGAAGCGACCGTGACGGCGGGCATCATCAGCGCGAAGGGGCGCGAGATCGGCGGCTCCGACCATCAGTTGCAGCGCTTTCTCCAGACCGACGCGGCCATCAACCCGGGCAACAGCGGCGGCCCGCTGCTCAACATCATGGGCGAGGTGATCGGCATCAACACGGCGATCGAAACCGAAACCGGCGGCTCGCAGGGCGTGGGTTTCGCGCTGCCCATCAACCTGGCCGTGAACGTCTACAACCAGATCGTCCGGACCGGCCACGTTTCGCGCGGAAGCATCGGCGTGAGCTTCCCGGTGGAACAGAAGCCCGAGTTGCTGCGGGCCTGGGGCGCGCCGGCCGGCGGCGTGTTCGTCACTGAGGTGGAGCCGGACGGCCCGGCGGGCAAAGCCGGCCTCAAGCCCGAGGACATCATCACGCATTTCAACGGGCGGCCGGTGAAGGACGGCGACGATCTGGTGACGCGCGTGTCGGCGACCCCGGCGGGCTCGCAGGCGACGCTGAGGGTGCTGCGCGGCAATAAGAACCTGACGTTCGCGTTGAAGGTGGGCGAGCGCGCGGACGTGTGGGCCAAGAGCCTGCGGATTCCGCGCTACACCCCGCAGCAGCCCGCGCAGCGGCCGCAGCCGGCCTCGCAGGGCCGCTTCGGCATCGACGTGCGCAACCTGACCCAGGGCGACCGCGAGCGCATCTCGTACACGGACCGCGACGGCGTGCTGGTGACCAATGTCGAGCCGGCTTCCTTCGCCGACGATATCGGGCTGCTCTCCCGCGACATCATCGTGTCGATCAACCGGCAGCCGGTGAAATCGGTGGACGACATCCAGCGCATCGAGCGCGGCTTCAAGCCCGGCGACGCCGTTGCCTTCCACGTCGTGCGCCCGCTGCGGCGCGTGAGGCCCGGTTCCGGCGTCCGCCGCGTGGATATCGAATGGCAGTCCGCGTTCCTGGCGGGGTCGCTGCCAACGCCGTAAACGAATTAGCGGACCCTCCTTTGTAGCGCGGAAAATCCAGCGCCGCCGCTCAGGGCGGGCGCCTGTCTGCCGCCCTTCCACGCCCGCGCGCTGCCACGCCGGCCGCCAATCCGTGATAGCATAACTCGGGTAGCCTAGCGCGGGGCGCTCGTGGGAGCGCCTTGATTGGTGCCTCAGCGTGAGACTCTGTCGTTTGCGTAAATTTGCCGCACTTATAAGCATTCTGTGCTGGATCCTGCCCGCTGCCATGGGTGCTCAGAAAGCCCGGCGGGCGGGTTCTTCGAAAGCCGCCCGCGCCTCGAAGAAAACCGCCGCGAAGCAAATCTCCTCCAGGAAAAAGGCCGCTTCGACGAAGAAAACCGCTTCCACGAAGAACAGGACCTCGACGAAGAAAACGGCCGGCAAGAAGAAGTCAAAGAAGAGCACGAAGGCTGCGGCAAGCTGGCGAAGGGGCCAGATGGCGCCGACGCCCGAGCGGTATATTGAGATACAACAGGCTTTAATTGATAAGGGCTATCTCGAGGGTCCCGCCACCGGCGTATGGGGCGCGGAATCTGTCGCGGCTTTGAAGAAGTTCCAGCAGGACCAGAATCTCGAACCTAGCGGCAAATTGGATTCGCTGTCGCTGATCACCTTAGGACTGGGACCCCGGCGCGATCCTGCCGGATCGCCCGGAATTGTTGGTAGTCCGTCTTCGAAAAATACCATTTTGAGAGAACCGCAATGATTATTGGCGTCCCGAAAGAAGTCAAAGACCACGAAACGAGAGTTGGCCTGGTTCCGAGCGGCGTAATCGCGCTGCGCGAGGCCGGCCATCAGGTGCTCGTCCAAACGAGCGCCGGCGAAGGCAGTTCCATCCCCGATCAGGATTACGCGGAAGCCGGAGCTACGATGCTGCCGACCGCGAAGGAAGTCTGGGAAAAGTCCGACATCGTCGTGAAGGTGAAAGAACCCCAGCCCTCCGAGTACGAATATTTCCGCCCCGGCCTGCTGCTCTACACGTACCTGCACCTGGCGCCGCTGCCGGACCTGACCGAACGGCTCTTGAAGGACAAGGTCACCGCGATCGCCTACGAGACGGTTCGCGAGTCCGACGGCTCGCTGCCGCTGCTCACCCCGATGAGCGAGGTGGCCGGAAGGCTGGCCGTGCAGATCGGCGCGGTGTACCTGGAAGCGCCGAACGGCGGGCGCGGCGTGCTGCTCGGCGGCGTGCCGGGCGTGGCGCCGGCGAACGTCGTCATCCTCGGCGGCGGCGTGGTGGGCACGAACGCGGCGAAGATGGCCGCCGGCCTCGGCGCGCGCGTCACCATCATCGACAAGAACCTGAACCGGCTGCGCGAGCTCGACGACATCTTCGGCAGCAAGGTCACGACGCTGGCCTCGAACGTGTGGACGATCCGCACGTCGCTCGAGCAGGCGGACCTGGTGATCGGCGGCGTGCTGATCCCGGGCGCCGCGGCGCCGAAGCTGGTGCGGCGCGACATGATCAAGGGCATGAAGAAGGGCGCCGTGATCGTGGACGTCGCCATCGACCAGGGCGGCTGCTTCGAGACCTCCCACGCCACCACGCACACCGACCCGATCTATTTCGTGGACGGCGTGCTGCACTACTGCGTGTCGAACATGCCGGCGGCGGTGCCCCACACCTCGACCTTTGCGCTCACTAACGCGACGCTGCCCTACCTGCTGACCATCGTGAAGCACGGCTTCGAGAAGGCCTGCGAAATCAGCCCCGCCATCCGCGAAGGCGTGAACACGCACAAGGGCGTGATCACCTACGGCGCGGTGGCCGAGTCCCAGGGCCGCGCCTGGAAAGCGGTCGGCAACATCCGTTAAGAATTGACAGGCTGAAACCTGTCCCACCAATGCTGTGAGGCAAAGGTGGGGCAGGCGCTTCCGCCTGCCGCAGTTCACAACAGCCGGGGCGAGGCGAGCCTTTTGGCCAGCCTCGCCTCGCGCTTCTGCAACTCCTCTGAATCCCCCAGCGCGCGCGCCGCGCGAATCATTTCGAGAGCCATCGGGTAATTGCGCTCGCGCCGTTCGTAGTGTTTCGCCAGCGCCTCGAGCGCCGCGCCGCGGTACGGGTTGCGGCTCCGCGCGAGATCGGTGAGGATCGCGATGCACGCCTCCTCGCGGCCCAACTTCTTTTCGAGCGCGGCCGTGTCCCACAGCGTGCGGAACAGCAGGTCGTCGGGCAGCCCGAGTTCCACCGCGCGCCGCATCAGCTCCACGGCCTGCTCCTGCCGCTTCGCTTTCAGACACCACCGCGCCAGCCCGATGAGGTCCGCGCCGTGCCGCACCGGGGCCGCGCTGGGATCGTGGAACGCGAACGGCACGATGCCTGCCAGGCACGCCGTGCTGAGGATATCGACCGCGTTGTGGTGAAAGATCGGCACGATGCGGAACGCCTGCTTCGTGCGCAGGAACTCGAAGTAGACGTACGGGATCATTTCGCCCGGCAGATCGCCTTCGCGCTCTACGCCGAGGATCTGGTTCTCGAGTTCCACCAGGCGGCAGCTTTCCAGGCGCAGCTTCCACAGCCGCCGCGCGCCGTGCAGCAGGTCCAGGTGCGCCAGCCGCGAGAACGGCGGCCGCGCGCGCGACATGCGATAGCGCGTTTCGAGCAGCGGCTGGTCGTAGGTCTTGCCGTTGTAGGTCACCAACACATCGAACTGCTCCAGGTGCGCGGCGAGCGCCGAGAGCAGGCTGGCCTCCTCGCCGTAATCGCGCATGAAGAACTGCCGCACGCGGAAGCCGTCCGCGCAGATGCGGCCGACCCCGATGAGGAACGCGTACGTGCCCGAGCCGCCGGCGAGGCCGGTTGTCTCGGTGTCGAGGAAGGCCCAGCGCGACGGCGAACACGGCGGCGCCTCGCCGCCCGAGAGCGCGCCGAGCAGATCCTCCGGCAGCTCGAACAGGCTCGAGACGTCCATGCTGCCGTGGCGCCGGTAGCGCTCGTACAGGCGCTCGGTCTCGAAGTGCGCGCCGTAGGCGGTCTCGACCACCTCGCCGGAGAGGAACTCTTCGATAAAATACCGTGCCGGGCGCGTATCGACGGCCTCGGCCGCGGCAGGCGGCGGCCCGCCGGCGTACTTCTTGTCGATCCGCTGAATTTTGCGCCGGAGCAGGGCGAGTTGATGTTGGAGGTCGTCCAAGTGCTTCGCCTTTTCTTTGCTGATGGTAGCGCGCTCTGCGGCGGGACTTCAAGCGGAACCGCATTCTTCCTTATCGTCCGCTTATCTCCGGCGGATTACTGGTTGGCTTCGATCAGCGTCGATACCTCTTCCCACTCACGCATCGCTGCGTCGAGTTCGCCGCGGCGGGTGTCTAAGAGCGCGCTGAGGCGGATGGTTTCCTCCGCGCTCCTGAAGTTCGCGAGCGAGGCTTCGTAGCCGGCGATTTCGGCTTCCAGGCGCGCGATCTCCTCTTCGAGCGCTTCGGCGCGGTCCTTGAGCTGGCGCAGGCGCATAGGGTTCATGCGCTTCGCGGGCGCCGGGTTGGGGCTCGCGGCGGCCGCCGCGGCGGTTTCCGGGGCGGAAGGGGCGGAAACCGGTTCCGGTTCGGGCGCAGGCGCGGCCGACTTCCGCCACACGTAATCCTCATAATTGCCGGAATACACGTTCACGCGGCCGTCCGCAATTTCAATGATGCGCGTGGCGAGCTTGTCGATGAAGTAGCGGTCGTGCGAGACGAACACCACCGTGCCCGTGTAGCCCTCGAGCGCTTCGAGCAGCACGTCCTTGGCGCGCATGTCGAGGTGGTTCGTCGGCTCGTCGAGCAGCAGCAGGTTCGAGGGCTTCAGCAGCAGCCGGGCCAGCGCGAAGCGGTTGCGCTCGCCGCCCGAGAGCACGCCGATCTTCTTGAACGCATCCTCTTCGGAGAACAGAAAGCAGCCCAGCAGGTTGCGCAGCTCGACCAGCGGCGTCGAGGGCGCCACCGAGGACAGCTCGTCGAGCAGGCTTGCATCCGGGTCGAGCTCCTTATACTGGTCCTGCGCGAAGTAATCCGCCTGCACGTTGTGGCCGAGCTCGAATTCGCCGGACGTGACCGGCTCGGCGCCCGCCAGGATCCTGATCAATGTCGATTTGCCCGCGCCGTTGACGCCCACCAGCGCCACGCGGTCGCCGCGCTCGATGACGAAGGTCGCGCCCGAAAACACCTGGAGGTCGCCGTAGCTTTTCGCGACGTCCTTGAACTGCGCCACGATGCGCCCGCTCGCTTTCGGCTGCGGGAAGGAGAGGTGGATGGCCTTCTCCTCGACCGGGATCTCGATCCGCTCCATCTTCTCGAGCTCCTTGATGCGGCTCTGCACCTGCTTCGCTTTTGTGGCCTGATAGCGGAAGCGGGTGATGAAGGCTTCGAGCTGCCGGATGCGGTCCTGCTGGTTCTTGTACGCGGCTTCGAGCTGCGTGCGCCGCTCGGTGCGCTGCGCGAGATAGCGCTCGTAGTTGCCGGAATAAAAATGCAGCCCGCGGTTCCACAGCTCGACGATCCGGCGCACGGTGACGTCCAGGAAATAGCGGTCGTGCGAGACGAGCACGAAGGCATACGGGTACGCGCACAGGTACTCTTCGAGCCAGTTGCGCGTTTCAAGATCCAGGTGGTTGGTGGGCTCGTCGAGCAGCAGCAGGTTCGGACGTTCGAGCAGCAGCTTGGCGAGCGCGATACGCATCTGCCAGCCGCCCGAAAACTCCTCGGTGCGCCGCGTCCAGTCCCGCTTCGAAAAGCCGAGGCCGGTGAGCACCGCGCCCACCTGCGCCTCGATCGCATAGCCGTCGCGCGAGCGGAACTCGCCGTCGAGCCGCTGGTAGCGCTCGGCGACGGCGTGGTATTCGGCGCTCGCCGGATCGAGTTCCGCCATGCTGTGCGCGAGCGTCTCGATCTCCCGCTCCATCGAGCGCAGGTCGGAGAACACCGACAGGCACTCGGCGAACACCGTGCGCCCCGAAAGCGAAAGGCCGTCCTGCGGCAGGTATCCGGCCGTGATGCCGCGCGTGGACGTGAACGCGCCCGAGTCCGGCGAATCCAGGCCGGCGAGCACCTTCAGCAGCGTGGTCTTACCCGCGCCGTTCGCGCCGACCAGCCCGACGCGGTCTTCGGCCGTCACCAGCCAATCGACATTTTCGAAAATTACTCTGGAACCGTAGCGCTTGCCCGCGCCGGAAAGTTGAATCATGGGAACGAACGGTGCGGCGATGCGGACCGAACCTCCAGTTTAGCGCGGCCGGCCGGACGCCTGCCGCGTCCGCCGCCGGATATAGCCCCGGCTCAGGCAGAGCGCGGGCGGGCCGCCCTGCACGTTTGTTTGCGTGAACCTTTTTCGATAGAGTGAAGCAGTCCATGAAAGCTGCCAAAGCGTATGCGTGGGCTGTGCTGCTCATGGCCGCGGCGCTGCTTCTGACATTCCGCACCCCGATTCATGAGCAGTCGCCGTTCCTTCTTCTCGTGCTCGCCGTGATGATCAGCGCGGCCACGGGCTTCTGGCCCGGCGTTTTCGCCACTGTGCTGGGCGTGGTGTCGGCGCTGTATTTCACGATCCCGCCTTCCGGTTCTTTTGTCCCTGCGCACCCGCGAGACGTGGCCGCGTTATTTCTTTTCGGCGCGGTAGGCCTTGCCGTCACCTGGATCACCGACGGCTTGCGGCGTTCCGGAGAGCAGGTCCGCGCCGCAGCCGCGGTCATCGATTCCTCGGCGGACGCCGTAATCCGGACCAGTCCGGCCGGGATCATACTGAGCTGGAACAGAGCCGCCGGGCGCGTCCTCGGCTACACGGTCACAGCCTCCAGCCGTAATGGCCCGCGATGCGCGAGCCGAACTCACCCTTCCCGGGTTCGCAGGCGCGCAGCGGGAAGAGCGATGTCATCGGGGCCGGGAAGTCACGCCGGTTCCTCGACGGGCGCTGCCCATTGAGCGAGGCCGTTCAATCCGACCCGCCGGCCGCCGGTTCCCCCACCGGCCCGCAAAAGAACTCGAGCGACTTCGCGATGTAGTCTTTCATCTCCGGCCGCGTCACCACCGCGTCCAGCATGCCGTTCTTCACCAGGAACTCGCTGCGCTGGAAGCCTTCGGGCAGCTTCTGCCGGATCGTCTGCTCGATCACGCGCGGGCCGGCGAAGCCGATCAGCGCCCCCGGCTCGGCGATGTTCAGATCGCCCAGCATCGCGAAGCTTGCGGTGACGCCGCCGGTGGTCGGGTCCGTCAGCACGCTGATAAACGGGATGCCGGACTCGTCCAGATACATGAGCGCCGCCGAGATTTTCGCGAGCTGCATGAGGCTGATCGCGCCTTCCTGCATGCGCGCGCCGCCCGAGGCCGAGACGATGATCAGCGGCATCCGGCTCGCGATCGAGCGCTCGATCGCCCGCGTGATCACCTCGCCCACCACCGCGCCCATGCTTCCGCCGATGAACTTCAGCTCCAGCGCGCAGATGTTCACCGGCCTTCCCGCGAGCTTTCCGGAACCCGAGAGGATCGCGTCCTTCATCGCCAGCGTCTTCTGCATGCCGGCCAGGCGCTCGCGGTATGGCTTGGAATCCACGAAGCCCAGCGGATCGCTCGACGCCAGGCCCGCGTCGTGCGCTTCCCATACGCCGTCGTCGAACAGCAGCTTCATCCGCGCTTGCGCGTCGATCCGGAAGTGATAGCCGCATTTCGGGCAGACGTTCAGGTTTCCCTCGAGCGTCTTTTTCCAGATGATCTGGCGGCAGCCATCGCACTTGGTCCACAGTCCCTCGGTGCGGACTTTCCGCTCGCCTTCCTCGGACTTCTCTTTACCGGACTTCTGTCGGCTGAACCACGGCATTAGTAATCGATTCCTCGTTGAGCCAGGATTCCCTTATGGAACGGGTGCTTGATCTCCTTGATCTCGCTGACCAGGTCCGCGGCCTCGATCAGTTTCGCGTGCGCGTTGCGCCCGGTGCAGATGACGTGCAGGCGCGCCGGCCGCGCCGCCAGATCCTCCACCACGCGCTCCACCGGCAGCATGCCGTAATTCACCGCGTAGTTGATCTCGTCGAGGATCACCAGGTCCCACTTGCCCGAGTGCATCTCGGCGACGGCGCTCTTCCAGGCTTCCTCCACCAGGCGCACGTCCTCGGGGTCGGGCTTTTCCGTGCCGACCTTGACGAAGCCGCGCCCCATCGGCCGGATCTCGAACGCATCGCCGAACACCCTGGCGCTATCGAGCTCCCCGTAGTGCCAGGAGCCTTTCAGGAACTGTATCATGAGGACCTTGAAGCCCTGGCCGATCCCGCGCAAAGCGACGCCCATGGCGGCCGAAGTCTTGCCCTTGCCGTTGCCCGTGAACACCATCAGCAGCCCGCGCTCGGAATCCATCCGCTCTAGGATAGCAGGGTCGCAACGAATGATCGTGGCGCATGCTTCAGCGCGCCGCGCCGCCGCTCGTGCCGGCGCCCGGCCTGGAACAGGCGCAAGCGCCCGTCCGGCCGAATGTCTTCGCCCGCGTCGGTAGGACAGGCTTCAGCCTGTCACTTTCTGGAACTTTTCGGCAGGTCGCCGATCCACGAACCGGCGCCACAACCGAGCGGCTGCAAGACAGCAGCAATAGCTTTCACCGCGGATACGGATGGCCGCGCAGGGTCGTCGCCGCGCGATAGATCTGCTCGGCCAGCATCGCGCGCGCCAGTTCGTGCGGGAACGTCATCGGCGAGAGCGACAGCAGCAAATCGGCGCGGGGCTTCCACTCCTCGGGAAGCCCCTCCGCGCCGCCGACGACGAACACCAGGTCGCGCGCTTCGAGCTCCGCCTTCTCCACCAGCCGCGTGAAGCCGCCCGAGTCCATCGCGCGCCCCTCCGGATCGAGCAGCACTTTCCGCCCGGTTGCATGCTTCGCCCACAAGTCGAACCGTTCGGGCTTGATCTCGCGCATCTCGCACTGGATATACCGCGAGGTGCGCTTCAGGAACTCTTCGGCGATTTTGTTGGCGGCCGCATCGCGCTGCTTGCCGATGTAGTAGACGTAGATCTTCAACGACCTGAGCGTAGCACGCGGCCGTGCTCTCAGGCGCTCGCCCGCAGCGGGCTTTCTCCCAGCATGCCCCTGACTTCGCCAATCAGCTCGTGCACCCGGAACGGCTTCGGAAGAAAGCGGTGGCGCGTGTCCGTGATGTGCTTGCGCAGCGCCGCGACATCGCACTTTCCGGACATGAACAGCACCCGCACGCCGGGAAAAATGCGCTCCACGTTTTCGGCCAGGAGCAGCCCGTCCATGCCGGGCATGACGATGTCCGTGATCAGCAGGTCGAGCGGCGCTTTGAGGCCGTTGCAGAGGTCCAGCGCGTCCTCGCCGCTGCCGGCCGTGCGGACCCGATGACCGCCGCCCTCGAGGATGCGGGAGATCAATGTGAGTATCGGCCGCTCATCGTCGACGACGAGAATGCTCAAACTGCTCATCCCGGTAGAGAGTACGCCACCTCATCCGGAGTTTCAAGAATTAATATCCGCTTGTTTTCTATCGTCTGGGCGCCGATCTCAGCCACCATCCGCTTTGACCACTCGGTGAACGTTTGCGCTGCGGTCTCGAAGTAGTGCCGGCCGACGGTAATCAGATCATCGAGCAGCGAAGGCCCCGCGCTCGCAGGCTTCAGCGAGATCGAACCGCGTTCGTCGCGCAGCCGGGCGATGACCCGCGTCTTGGCCGCATTGACTTCGATTGCCCGCGTCTCGGCGGGGGAGGCGGCATCCAGCGCTTCGGCGGATGATACCGCGGTCGGGGCTGATGTTGCACTTGCCTTCGGAGCTAATTCGGCTTCCGGTTTGACCGGGGCTGTCTCTTTTCGAGTTCCTTCCTCCAGAACTCGATCGACCGCTGGTCTTCCGCGTCGTAGGGATCGTAAGGACGCGAATCCGGCGCCTTCGATGAAGCGGGGAGGTTCTCCGCGGGGGACGTCGTTTGAGAATTGGACATAGGATTTAAGACCCCCTTCTTTCTTCAAGATATCATAGTTCAACTTCGGCGATTCGCCGACTTTCCGAATATAATCCGGATCGACAAACCGGCCGGTCTCGCGGAAGCGTGTGCTCTACGGGTTCGAAGCCGGCAGGAGGTGCGGGAATCGGTCCCATGTCGTTATCGCACCTTGACCCACTGCTGCCCGTTCCACTCCACCTCGCCCGTCTGCGGGTCGCGCGCCAAAACCGATCTCAGTGCGCCACCACGGGCCCCGCGGCCTCGGCGAGCGCCGATAGCACTTTCTCCTTGCGCGCCTCGGCGACGCGCGAGGCCGAGGCGAGCGAAGCGCGGTAAAGCAGCGCGCCGAGTGCGGCCGCGAGCGCGAGCCCCCCCGCGAAAGCGGTTCCGCTCTGGAGCCAGTAGCGCGCCGCGTACGCCAGCGCGACCGGCAGCGCCAGCAGCGGGAACAGGAAGAGCAGGATGAGCTGGAATCGCCCGCGCGACGCCCGGCCCCAGGAGTGGTCCGGGTTCACCGCGCGCGGATAGTACAGCGAGCTCAGGTTGCCCGCCGCCAGCAGGTACTCCGAGAGGACCAGCGCGACCACGTACGTCTCCAGCACCACCGCCGGCGACAGCGGGATGCCCGTCAAGGCCGACATCGCCAGCACCATGCCGATCTCGACGAAAACGAACATGGCCGCCGCCAGGCTTTTTGCCGCCAGCACCATCCACACCCGGATCGGCGCGTAAAAATAAAGCTGCGCCGAGGAGCGGTCGAACCCGAACATGTTCCAAAACACGACCTCCGCCATCAGCAGCAGCGCGTAACAGCTCACGATCACCGGGAACAGCGCCAGGCTGCTCCCGTGCGAGCGGAACAGCGGCAGCCAGATCACGAAGCCGAACGTAAAGCCCATCAGGAACACCAGCCGGAAGCGTGGCGAGCGGCTCAGCGACCGCAGTTCTTTTTCGATGAGCGCGGCCAGCGGATCGGCGAAAAGCAGGCGCGGCAGGCGGTAAAACAGCGCGGTCCAGCGCCGGCCCCCCCGGGCGCGTCCGGCCGATTCCGCGGCCGCGGCGTCGAACCGCATGCCCCGGGCGAATTGCCGCCTCCCGAACAGGTAAGCCGCCGCCACCCAGCCGGCGAGCAGCGGCGCCGACATCGCCGGCCCGTCGCCGAGCGCCACCGCCGCCGCGGCCGGCCACGGCCAGGCCGCCGGCAGGCCCCCGCCGAACGCCGACCTCAGCCACGGCGGAACCCCGGTGTAAGCCAGCAGTTGCGGAACCGCCGCGGCCAGCACCAGCGCCAGCACGAGCAGCTCTCGCAACACGCGGTACGCCAGCAGGCGTTCGAGCAGGCTCCGCAGCCCGGCTGCCAGGAACAGGTTGAACACGATGAAGGCCAGCACGGCCACGGGCGGTCCCCACGCCGGCACGAGAGGATTCCGCAGCAACCCGATCAGGATGCCGGTGAGCACCAGCAGCATCTCGAACGCCGTCGTCAGCCGCAGCGCCACTTCGATCGTGAAGAACTGCCGCTCCGGCACCGGATAGACCGCCAGCTTCTTGAAATCGAGCGACGCGCCCAGGCTGGCGGTCAGCACCGGCGCGAGCTGCCAGTACACGAACACCGCCGTCAGCACCCACGGCAGGGCGGCGGCGAGCATCTCGCGCGTCGCATGGGCCAGCGAGATCGAGGCGGCCGCGCCCAGCGCCGCCCAGATGCCGTACCAGACCAGCGCCACCAGCCCGCCGAAAACATCGCCCGCCCGGGCGCCGCCCGGCATCGCGTTCCGGAAGCTGCGCCATTGCGCCCAGAGGATTGCGCGGATCTGCGTGGGCATCGCTTACAGCCAGTCCAGTCTGTCGAGCACGCGTTCGGCCCCCACCAGCCGCACGAACGCGTCTTCGAGCGTCTCCGAGCCGCTGTGCAGCTCGGCCATCGAGCCTTCCACCACCAGCTTGCCCTCGTGGATGATCGCGACGCGGTCGCAGAGCCGCTCCACGACCTCGAGCACGTGCGAGGTCAGAAAGATGGTGGCGCCGCGCCGGACCTGTTCGACGAGCAGGTCCTTCATCAGCCGCGCTCCCACGGCGTCCACGCCCTCGAACGGCTCGTCCATCAGAAACAGCTCGGGGCGGTGGATCAGCGCGGCGGCCATGGCCAGGCGCTTCCGCATGCCCTTCGAATACTGCGCGATCAGCCGGCCGCCCGCGTTGTCCAGCTCGAACAGCTCGAGCAGTTCGCTGCCGCGCTCGGCGGCCGTCGCGCGTTCGATACCGTACATCCGGCCGGCGAACTCCAGGAACTCGGCGCCGGTCAGCCGGTCGAAGAGCACGGATTCGTCCGGCACCAGGCCGATCCGGCGCTTGATCTCGAGGGCGTGCGCGGGCATCGCGAGGCCGAGCATCTCAATCGAGCCCGAGGTCGGCGGGGCGAGCCCCATCAGCATCCGGATTGTGGTCGTCTTCCCGGCGCCGTTGGGGCCCAGAAAGCCGAAGAAGCAGCCGCGGGGCACGGTGAGGGTCAGCCCGTCCACGGCAGCTTTGCTGCCATAGAGCTTCCGCAAATCGCGGACGGCGATGGCCGGGGCGCCCTCGGGCATATTTTCATCGTAACCCGCGTGCGGCCGGCGAAGGCGCGGCGGGTTTCGTGCATTTTGCCCTAAGTGATTCAGCGTATCTGCCGATATGAGGGTTGTGACGACCGCTCGAGGACGCACCATACGTGAAAGAGCAGTGCAGAGCCTGGAACGGCTCCCGCCATTTTCACCAATCCTCAACCGGCTGCTGGCGACGGTGGCGAAGGGCGAGGTGTCGTTTGCGGAATTATCCGAGTTGATCGAAAAGGATACCGTGGTCGCCGGCAACGTCCTGCGGCTGGTGAATTCGCCGCTGTACAGCTTTCGGGGCACGGTCAATTCGGTGCGGCACGCGGTGGCGATTCTGGGCCTGAGCAGGCTGCGCAATTTTGCGCTGAGCCTGTCGATCTCGCGGATGTGGACGCGGACGGGGACGCCGCAGGGATGGTCGGCGGCTAATTTCAATCTGCATTCGGTAGCCGTCGGCGTGTTGGCGGACCTGCTCGCCGAGCAGACCCAGGTGCCGTATCCGGAAGGCGGGTTCGTCGCAGGATTGTTGCACGATGTGGGCAAGCTGCTCATCGCGACCTCTTTGCCGGAGGAGTACGAGGCGATCCATCGCCTGCTCTCCGCGCCGGAGCGCTCCGCCCGCGATTGCGAGCGCGAGGTCATCGGAATTACGCACGCCGAGCTTTCCGGTCTCGCCCTGGCGCGCTGGAATCTTCCGATTCCGATTCAACTGGCCGCGACGTTCCACCATAACCCGGACGGCGCAGACCTGGGCCGCCGCCATCTGGCGCACATCATCAACGCCGCCGATGCACTCGCAAATTCGATAGGGAATTCGGTGCACTCCCATCCCGAAGCCAGTCCGCAATCTGATCCGGCCGCCGCTCTCGGCCTCTCGGACCGCCTTCCCGCCATCCTCGAAAAATTCGAGATTGAGTTCCAAAACATGAAATCGTTCTTCTAGCCAGTCCGCGGCAGACGCGCGCAGGAGTGCGCACGCCCAAGCTGCGTGCCGCGGCAGGCGCGCGCAGGAGTGCGCACGCCCCAAGCCGCGGGGCAGCCTCGGCGAAGGCTTCCGACCCCGAGCGTGCCGCGGCAGGCGCATGCAGGAGTGCGCACGCCCCAAGCTGCATGCCGCGGCAGACGGACGCAGGAGTGCGCACGCCCCAAGCCGCGGGGCCGCCGCGGCGAAGGCTTCCAGGGCGATGAATGTCCTACATGAAAAAATCTTGACGTTTATGACGCACTGCGTTATAAATTGGTCGTGGCTCGCCTCATCAAGCGTTACGAAAACCGCAAACTTTACGACACCGCCGCCAAGCGGTACATCTCCCTCGAAGAGATTGCCGAACTGGTGCGGGCGGGCGAGGAAGTTACGGTAATCGATAACGCGAGCGGGGCGGACCTGACCGCGCCCACGCTGGCCAAAATCATTCTGGAGGAGCAATCCGGCAGCCGGGGGCCGATTCCGCCGCAGTTTTTTCACGAACTGCTGCGTTCCGGCGGGCAGCTCGTCGATTCGGGGGTGGCCCGGCTGCAGCGCAACCTGGACCGGCTGATGGAGGCTTCTTTAGGCCGGCTGGCGCGTGTGCGGGAAACGCAAGAGGAAGTCGAGCGCTTGCGCAAGCGCTTGAAAAGATTGGAAGAAATCATCGATCAAATGAATCGGGAGGGACACGATGGGGACGAATCCAAGTGATCGGCCCGGTGAAGGCAAGGGATCCGAGAGCGATCGGGTAACGGAAACGATAGCCGGCGCGATGCACCAGACCTGGCTGGCGGGCCTGGGCCTGGTAGCCGTGGTTGCCGAAGAAACCGGGCACCTGCTCGGATCGCTGGTAGCCAAGGGGAAAGAGATCGAGCCGAACGTGCTCGAGCAGGGCAAGAAACTGAGCCAGGAGGTCTCCCAGGCGGTCGGGGACATGGGCGCCAGACTGAAAGGGATCGTGCGTATGCCCGAAGGCGCCGAGGCCGCCCTGGACGAGAAGGTGGCCGCCACCCTGGATCGCATGGGATTCCCGAGGAAAGAAGAGCTCCAGGCCCTGTCTGCGAAGATCGACGCGCTGACGGCGCGTCTGGAACAACTACGCGGCGGAGGCCAATAGCAGGCCGTCAGAGCAGAGCTGCGACGAGGGCTACAACCGAGCGTTCGACGGCGGTTTCGATGGCGTACGCCGCCACTTTCTTCGCGACCATTCCGCCGATCTCGCCGCCGAACGCCGGCAGTGTGAACGCACGCTCCGGCGCGCCGGTCAGGACAGAGGAGGCCAGATAGCCGCGGTCCCGCAGCATGTCCACGAGAGCCTGGCCGCTGGTAATCTCCGAGTTGTAGCGGATCACGACGCTCCCGGTCAGCGTATTGACCTCGGCCGAGGTCACGCCGGCGGTGCCTTCAAGCAGCCGCTTCAGGGCTTCGGCCCTGATCTCGTTCCTCTTGATCGCCGCGGAGCGGACCCGGAGCCGGCCGGGAATGTGATGAACATAGTGGCTCACAACAGCTAATCTCCTTGTTCGAATGTCCTCAAGCCCATTCCAACAAGGAGTTGTTACGCCACCGTTACAAAGGAAAAAAACTTCGGTTTCGGCGCCCTATATTACTCAAAATTAACGCGACGAACGCGCGCTGGGCCAGATGAGCGCGAGTCCATACCAGAGCAGATTGAATGCCGGCGGCAGGACGTTCTTCCGCCATAGCTGGATGCCGGCGCCCACCGTGAGCAGCACCAGCATCACGCTCCGCAAGTCAAGATTTCCCCGCGTGGCCTCAACCACGTTGTCGTCCACGCTCTCCAGTTTTCGCGACAACTTGTCGGCCAGCATGACGACGGCCTCGGCAGCCGCCGCCATCGTGAACAGACCGTGTTCGATGCCGAATCCGCGAATCGCCGCCATGTCGCGGCGGTGCAGGACGAGCACGCTTCCGGTGCGGGCGTTCGTACGGACCAGATCGACGCCTTCGAACTCGGCCAGCTCCCGGCCCAGTTTCTCGAAGTATTGGCGATCATTCTTCTTCGAAGGCACCTGGAACCGGATGCGCCCAGGCATTGTGTGCAAGACGTGTGCGCGCGGCATACCCGGTTCCTCACTGAATGGACTCGGACTGGTCCGGCGCACTTTCCGGCGCAGCGCGCCCCGTTCGGGCTTCTTCCTCGAGTTCGGCCCTGGCCTCGGCCACCAGGTCCTCGAACACCTCGCCGAACTGCGCGAGTTTCTCCCGCCCCTTGTCGAACAGCGTGATACTCGACTTGATCGTGGCCTTTGCCAGCGGCCGGCCGACGCCCTTGAAGGTGGGCGCCGCGCTGCGGATCAGGCCGGCGGCGGCCAGACCGATGCCTACGCCGATCAGCAGATTTCGTTCCTTGTCATCGAATAGGGCCATATTAAGCTTCCTTTAGCTATTTTGCGCCAGACTGAGCGGGGCGCAAGCTGGAAAATTCCGCACCCCGAAGGTCAGGAAGAGCGATCCCCTGAACCGCGCTGAAGCCCGCTTTTGCCGTGCGCGCCCTCAAGCTGTCCGGGGAGCGGGGAGCAGGGCAGGAGCCGCCGGCACGGGCCGCGCGACTATATCGGGGGCGCGTCCGATCCACGCGTTCACCAGAAAGCTGGCCAGCGACGCCAAGGCGCATACGAAGACGTCGGGCAAGCCGATGCGCGCGGTCCCCAACAGTCCGGCGAAGCCGAATTGCGAAAGCGCGAGCGCGCCGAAGCCGGCCAGCACCGACATCGAGAGATACTTGTCCGGCGCGGCGGCCCGGGGCGGCAACGCGTGCAGAAGCTGCGCCGCGGTCAGAGTCAGGAACGCCATCGCGCTCGCGCGCGGGCCCCCGCCGTAGCGGGCCAGGCCATACACGTATCCGCCGAGCGCCGCCGAGGTCATCACCGCGGACTGCATCCAGAGCCGGCGCATCTCCGGCGCGCCGATCACCGCCGCCCGCGGATCGGCCGGACCGCGCTCCATCAGACCGGGCTCGGCGGGCGCCAGCGCCAGGGCGAGTTCGGGAAACACGTCCGTGATCAGGTTGATCCAAAGAAGCTGGCGCGCGTTGAGCGGCTGCCCGAGTCCGGCGGCGAGCGAGCCGAGCACCAGCAGGACCTCGCCCATGTTGGTCGCCGCGATGTAATGAATCGACTTGCGAAGGTTGGCGTGAACCCGCCGGCCTTCCGCGATGGCGGGCACCAGGGCATGGATGTTGTCCTCGGTCAGCAGGACGTCGGCCACCTCGCGGGCTACGCGCGCGCCGCTCTGGCCGAGGGCGACGCCGACATCGGCGGCCTTGAGCGCGGGCCCGTCGTTGATGCCGTCGCCGGTCATCGCGACCACGCGATGGCCCTGCTGGAACGCGCGCACGATCTGCAGCTTCTCGGCGGGGCTGACGCGCGCGAAGATATGGGCGCGCGAGACGCGCTCGGCGATCACGGCGGGGCTTTCGCCCTCGACGTCGTTCCAATCGAGCACTTCGAGCCGGTCGCCGTTGTTGAGCGCGACGGCGCGGCCGATGGCGCGCGCGGTGGCGCGCTGATCGCCGGTGACCATGACGGGCCGGATGCCGGCGCGGTGGAAGTCGCTGAGCAACTCGCGCAGCCCCTGCCGCGGCGGATCGGCGATGCCGGCCAGGCCGAGCCAGACCAGGCCGGAATCCTCGGGCGTCTGCATGGCGACGCCGAGCACGCGCAGCGCCGTGCCCGCCATGCGGTCGTTCTCGGCCTGGATCTGCCGGCGCTCGGAATCCGCCAGCGGCAAGATCTGGCCGCCCTTAGCGTAGGAACGCGAGAGCGCCAGCACTTCGATGGGGCTGCCCTTCACGGCGACGAGCTCGCGGCCCGGCCCGGCCTGATGCACGGTGGTCATGTAATTCTGCGTCTCCGTGCGGTAGCTCATCCTGAGCAGCGGATAGCGCGCGCGCAGCGCGGCGACATCGATTCCGGAATTCAGCGCCATGCGGACGAGCGCCGCTTCGGTGGCGCTGCCGTTGACGGCGGTGGATCCGTTCGCGGTTTCCAGCTCCGCCTCGCTGCACAGCGAGCACGCCTCGAGCAGCTTGAGGATCTCCGGATTCTGCGAGAGGTGCACGGGCCGGCGGTCGGAAGAGAACGTTCCGCCGCTGACTTCGTAATGCTTCATGCCGGCGTATGCCGCGACCACCGACATCTGGTTCAAGGTGAGCGTGCCGGTTTTGTCGAAACACAGCACCTCGACGGTTCCGAGCGTCTCGACGGCCTCCAGGCGGCGCACGAGCACGCCGTGCCGCGCCAGAGCGCCGACGCCGCCCGCGAGCGCGACCGTGGCAACGACCGGCAGACCTTCGGGGACCGCGGCCACAGCCAGCGCGATCGCGTTGCGGACCATCTCGGCGAGCGAGTATCCGCGCAGCAGGCCGATGCCGAGGGCCGCGGCCGCGATTCCGGCCGTAAGCCACACGAGCTGGCCGCCGAGCGCGCGCACCTGCGCTTCGAGCGGCGTCCGCGGCTGTTCGGAGGACGCGATCAGCGCCTGGATGCGGCCGATCTGGGTCCGCCCGCCGGTCGCGACGACCACAGCGAGGCCGCTGCCGCCCGTGATCACGGTGCCGCGGTAGATCATGTTGAAACGCTCGGCGAGCGGCGCTTCCTCGCGCGGCAGCAGTGCGGCCGTCTTTTCGACGGCCATGCTCTCGCCGGTCAGCGCGGACTCGTCGACCGTGAGGTCCTCGGCTTCGAGAACGCGGGCGTCGGCGGGAACGTTGACGCCGCGGCGGAGGACCAGGATGTCGCCGGGCACAAGCTCCTCGCCCGCGACCTCGCGCACTTCCCCGTCGCGGACCACGGTGGCGATCGGCTCGCCGAGGTTCATCAACGAGCTGATCGTCTTCTCGGCCTGGAACTCAGTCGCCGCGCCGATGGCCGCATTCAGAATTACGACGGCGGAAATCACGATGGCGTCGGCGATTCCGCCGGTGGCGGCGGAGATCGCGGCCGAGCCGGCCAGCATGAGCACGGGCAGACTGTTGAACTGACCCAGCAGAATGGCAGCCGCGGAACGCATCGGGGTGCGCGCGATGGCGTTCGCGCCGTAGATGGCGAGCCGTCCGGCGGCGTCGGCGGATCGCAGTCCTTCGGCTCTCGAGCTGCGCCAGAAGCGTACCACCGCGTTCGCGTCCGTGCGGTGCCAGGGCACATCCGGTTCCGCGGGCGGCGGCGCTTGCGCGGGCACCGGCGGCGACGAATCCGGCGCGGGCGTTCTGCGCCACAGCGCCTTGAAGAATTCGAGGATCGACGGGCGCCCGGAGGCGGCCGGGGCAGGCGCGGGCAGCGGGCCGGGCGGAGGCGCTTCGGCCGGACCGGCGTCTGTCATCACGATCTCAATCAAGCCGATGACTTCCGGCAGCGTGCGCGCGCCGTCGTAGAACACGAGTACGTTTCCGGTGAGGACGTTCGCCGAGGCGCCGTGGATGCCCGGCTTGCCGGCCAGTCCGGATTCGAGCGCGGTCTTGATCTCCGGATGACCGCGCAGCGCCGCAACGCGGAGCCTGGCCCGGCCCGGAACAGAAGTGTGGATGGCGGAAATAGCGGAATTGCGAGGCATCGCCCGTCTGGCGCCGCGGGGCGCTCCCCTCCTGAATCTGCTGTAAAGATAACACGACCCGAAGGGCGATGATCGGGGATTTGAAAGCGGGAGGGAGCGGCCGCAACCGGCCGCTCCGCAAAATCAGCTACACGACTCTGACTTCTTCGGCCTGGAGGCCCTTAGGGCCTTTCTTGACGGAAAACTCGACCTGGGAGCCTTCGTCCAGGGTGCGATAGCCGGTTGCCTGGATCGCCGAGAAGTGCACGAATACGTCCTCGCCATTCTCTCGTTGAATGAAGCCGTAACCCTTGGCCGCATTAAACCACTTGACAACACCTTTTTCCTTCATTCTTCCATTCCTTTTTGCGCTATTTGAGCCCTTGTGCCGCGCCGGTGACGCGGGCCAAACCTCAGCCCTTGCGCCTGCCGGGAGCACCAAGACAACCGCGTGCCGCCTTCTGCGGTCCCGCTGATCCGTAACAAGAGAACAGCAAGAGCATCAAATGCTCCTCAAAGTTATATCACAATGCGGCCATATAGCAAGAAAAAACGTAACCGAAATTCGCGGGATGCGTCTGGGCCCGGCCGCGCTTGAATCCCGATTGCGGCGGCGTTTCGAATGCGCCCGGGCGTCGACCGGCCGGCGCGGATGGCCCCGAAGCCCTGCCGGACGGGCGCTCGCCGCGTTTCCGGCGCCGTCGGGATCGCAGATTAAACCGAACGCTTCGTGGAACCACGAACGCCGTCGGGCGCGTATACATAGGTGACCGGGGATCAGACTGGGGCGAGTAGGGAGGAGGGGCGAAACCGGGAGGGGCGAACGCGGCCCATCGGGACCGCGTTAAAGCTTTCCCTGCGGACGGCCGATAGGTAACCAGGCGGCGCAGTGGCCAGTGCAGTGAGGCCGCCAGGAATCGGAGGTCGGGCATGACCGCTGTTTACTGGGGACTCGTGAGCGTCGTGATGCACGAGTGTGGTCACCTGTTTGTCGCCTGGGCTTTGGGCAGCCGGATCAAAGGGATCGTGTTCGATCGGCACGGAATCGGCGTTCGCAGGGAGGGCGGAAGTCCTCTGTGCATGTTCCTTTCCGCATTGGCCGGACCAATGGTGAACATCGTCCTTGCGGTGCTGTTCTGGAATATCCCGCCGGCAGTGGCATCCAACGGCGTCATGGCCATCCTCAATCTGCTTCCGATGCCGTACAGCGACGGCCAGCGTGCCCTCGATGCGATGCGGATCATGTCGGCGTAGACTTCCCGGCCGGCAAGATGGCCGGAAGTCTCCGTGAACCCGCAGCCGCAGCCGTTATCAGCGAATCAATGATCGCGACGAAGCGGCCCCGCGCCGAGTTGATCCGTTCGACGCCGCCTTGGCTTCCTCGAGCGCCCGTGCAATGAGATGACGCGGCATAATGAGGCGCTACAGGCGAAAGAAGAAGAATAACTTCGGCGCCCCGCCCCAAAACCGCTCCCGCTCTGTCATAATCAGCACATGGAGGCATTTTAATGGAGCGTAAGGGAGCTGTTACTCTCAAGGGTAATCCTTTGACCCTGGTAGGGCCGGAACTGAAGGTGGGCGATAAGGCGCCGGATTTCGAGTGCGTCGATAAGACCCTGAAGCCGGTCAACTTAGCGCAGACCGGCAACCGGGTGCGCATCTTCAGCGTGGTCCCGTCGCTGGACACGCCGGTGTGCGATGCGCAGACCAAGCGGTTTAATGACGAAGCCGCGAAGATGTCCGGCGTCGACATCTATACGGTCAGCGTGGACCTGCCGTTCGCGCAGAGCCGCTGGTGCGGAGCCTTCGGCATCGACAACGTGAAGATGCTCTCGGATCATAAAGAGGCCTCGTTCGGGGCGAACTACGGCACGCTGGTGAAAGAGCTGCGCATCGAGAGCCGGGCGATCTTCGTGGTGGACCGGGATAACATCATCCGGCACGTCGAGTACGTGAAGGAGATCGGCGAACATCCGCAGTACGAGCCGGCGCTCAAAATAGCGCGAGGGTTGGCGGGAGAAGCCAAGGGCGCGTAAGCTGAAATGCCGAAAAAGTCCTGGGGACACGCCTGCGATTCGTGGAGCCGCACGAGTGGCCAGAGCGGCCCGGAGTGTCCCCGGATTTTTTCGCGGCGCCTGTGGAAAAGCCCGGAATCTCCCCAGTTGACAACGATGTAAGCCTAATCCTATCATGAGGTTTGCCGTGGCGCGGCGGTTCTATTGCCCGGCGCCCGCTGTCGCGACGAAGGAGGCAGGTTTGATCAAGCTGGATATCATCAACGAGGTCGTCAACCGGACCGGCATCACGAAGACGAAGGCCGAGATGGCGGTTGAAACGGTCTTCGAGAGTATGAAGAAAGCGTTGGCGCAGGGCGAGCGGATCGAACTCAGAGGCTTCGGCATCTTCAACGTCCGGCCGCGGAAAACCGGCATCGGCCGCAATCCGCGCACCGGCGCCGAGGTGTCCATTCCGCCCGGCAAGGCCGTCCGATTCAAGCCCGGCAAGGAACTCCAATCGCTTCAATAGTCTGAATTTGTGTCGTCTCAGGGTTATCCTGCGGGCCCGGACTTCCCCGCTCCGGACGGGACAGCCCGCTTTGCGGCGGACCACCGGCGCAAGCCGGTGAGCCGCTTTCACTGGCTGAATCTGCTCCTGCTGGTGGTGACACTCCTGACGACAAGCGCCATGGGCGCCCGCATGCTCGATAATTTCGAGCACGCGCGCCCGATCTTCGATGTGGAGCGGGACTGGTCCGCCGTCGCCGCGATCTGGGAGGCGCCCTCAACCCTGCTGCACGGGTTGCCGTTCTCGCTCACGCTGATGATGATCCTGCTTGCGCACGAGCTCGGACATTATCTGGCCTGCCGTTACTATCGCGTCGATGCGAGCCTGCCGTACTTCCTGCCCGTGCCCTTCTTCATCGGCACCTTCGGCGCGTTCATCCGGATCCGCTCGCCGATCTACTCGAAGCAAGTGCTCTATGACATCGGCATCGCGGGGCCGCTGGCGGGCTTCGTGTTCGTGCTGCCCGCGCTGTCGATCGGCCTGGCGTATTCGAAGATCGTGCCGGGCATCGCGCATCGCGGCGACCTCTCTTTCGGCGTGCCGCTGCTGCTCACGCTGATGGAGCGCGTGATCTTCCCGGGCGTCCCGGCGGCGGATATCTACCTGCACCCGGTGGCGCGCGCGGCGTGGGTGGGGATTTTCGCCACGGCGCTGAACCTGCTGCCCATCGGGCAACTCGACGGAGGGCATATACTGTATTCTTTCATCGGCGAGAAGCACACGCTCCTGTCGAGACTGTTCGTGGTCGTGCTCGTGCCCATGGGACTCTTCTTCTGGACATCGTGGCTGGTGTGGGCTGTCGTGCTGCTCATCCTCGGGCTGCGACATCCGGCCATCTTCGATGCGAGCCCGCTGAGTCCCGGCCGCAGGCGCCTGGGCTGGATCGCGCTCGCCATGTTTCTGCTCTGCTTCATGCCGGCGCCGATCGCCGAGCTGAGCCTGTTGGGGCGGTGATGAAGATCTCGGCCACCATCATCGCGTGCAACGAGGAGCGCAACATCGCGCGCGCCATCGAGAGCCTGCGCTGCTGCGACGAAATCCTCGTGGTGGACAGCGGTTCGACCGACCGCACGATCGAGATCGCGGAAAAACTCGGCGCGCGGGTGATCGAAAGCCCCTGGCCGGGTTACGCGAAGCAGAAGAATCTGGCGGCGGAACGGGCCTGCCACGACTGGATCTTCTCGCTCGATGCCGACGAGGCGCTGAGCGAAGCGCTCGAGGCCGAGATCTGGCAGCTCAAGAAGAACGGCCCGAGGTTCGACGCGTACACCATGCCGCGGATGGCGCAGTACCTGGGCCGCTGGATTTTGCACTCGGGCTGGTATCCGGATCGCAAGGTGCGGCTCTACAACCGCTCGAAAGCGCGCTGGGTCGGCGAGTTCGTGCATGAGAGCGTGGCGGTGGACGGGACGGTGGGCCATCTGCAGTCGAACCTGCTGCACCACACCTGCGAGTCGATGGCCGAGCACGTGAAATCGATGGACCGCTACACGACGCTGGCCGCGCAGGAACTGGCGGCGCGCCGCCAGCGGGTCGGCTACGCAAACCTGATGTTCGAGCCGGCGTGGACCTTCCTGCGCACGTATTTCCTTCAGGCCGGCTTCCTCGACGGCTTCGAAGGGCTCACCATCGCCTACATGGCCGCGATGTACACCTTTCTGAAATACGCCAAAGCGCGGAACATGTCGTGATGGGAGTGCCGCGGTAAGGGAGCGGGCCGGCCATGCGGATCCTTCATATCGACACCGGGCGCGAGATGCGCGGGGGGCAGTGGCAGGCGCTCTTTCTGATGGAAGGTCTGGCGCGCGCCGGTCATGAGATCGCGCTGCTGGTCCCGCCGGACTCGCCGCTATCGGCCGCGGCGAAAGCAAAAGGTTTCGAAGTGCAGCCGGCGGGGGCGGCAGCGGTTGCGCGCGCCTCGCGCACGGCGGACCTGGTCCACGCGCACGACGCGCGCGCGCACACGCTGGCCGCGCTCTTCTCGCGGAGGCCGGTGGTGGTCGCGCGGCGCGTGGCCTTCCCGCTCCGGCGCGGCCCGCTCTCGCGCTGGAAATACCGCCGCGGCGCGCATTTCATCGCCGTCTCCGATTTCGTGCGCAGGCAGCTTCTGTCGGGGGGCGTGGACGGCTCCAGAATTTCGGTCGTGTTCGATGGCGTGCCCCCGGCCGAACCCGCGCGCGGCGGCGGGCGCATCGTCGCGCCCGCGAGCGACGATCCGGGAAAAGGCGGCGCGCTGATCGCGGCGGCGGCGGCGCTGGGCGGCTTTGAAGTCCACTTTTCGCGCGACCTGCCCGGGGATCTCAAAAGCGCCGCCCTGCTCGTCTACGTAAGCGATGCCGAGGGCCTGGGCTCCGGGGCGCTGCTGGCGGCGGCGGCGGGCGTGCCGGTCGTCGCAAGCCGCACCGGCGGCCTCGCCGAAGCCGTGCTCGACGGCTCGACCGGCGTGCTGGTCGAAAACACGCCCGAGTCGATCGCCGCGGGCGTGCGCCGGCTCCTCGAGGACCCTGCCGAAGCGCGCCGCCTCGGCGCCGCCGCGCGAGCGCGCGCCGGGCGCGAGTTCACCATCGCGGCGATGGTTGAAGGCACCCTCCGGGTGTACCATCGGGTATTGTCATGCTAGAAGCTGTGCTTGCATTCGTGGCCGGGCTGCTGATCGGGAGCTTCCTGAACGTCTGCATTTACCGCATGCCGCGCGATCTGTCGATCGTGGCGCCGCGGTCGTTCTGCCCCGCCTGCGAGCACATGGTGGCCTGGTACGACAACGTTCCGGTGCTCAGCTACGCCCTGCTCGGCGGCCGCTGCCGCCATTGCAGGAAGCCGATTCCGGTGCGCTACCCCGTGGTCGAGGTCCTCACCGCCGCGCTCTTCTTCGCCGCCGTTTACCTGAACGGCCCGACGCTTCTGTCGCTGAAGCTCTGCACGTTCGCGGCGCTGATCGTCGGGCTCGTGTTCACGGATCTCGAGGAGCGCATTCTGCCCGACGAGATGACGCTCGGCGGCGTCCTGCTCGGCCTGGTGTTTGCCGCGTTCGTTCCGCTGAAGAACGGCATTGCCGGGCTTTTCCTGCCGGCGGGCATGAGCGCGCGGTGGGTCTCGGTCTGCGAGGCGGCGTTCGGCGCGCTCGTCCTGAGCGGGCTGCTGTGGGCCGTCGGCGCGATCTACCTGCGCGTCCGCGGCCGCGAGGGCCTGGGGTTCGGCGACGTGAAGATGGTGGCGATGATCGGCGCGTTCCTCGGCCTGCACGGCGCGCTGCTCGTCGTGGTGGCCGGTTCCATGCTCGGCTCCGTGCTCGGGCTGCTTTACATCGTCGTCATGCGCAAGCAGGCATCTTCCTACGAGCTGCCGTTCGGAACTTTCCTGGGCGCGGCGGCAATCGCGGTTGCGCTGCTGAGTTAGGTAGTTTCCCGCCCGACCACTCGTGTAGGATAAAAGTACATCTCGATGAATCGACTGCTTGAGGTCCTCGATCCGGGCGATGCCGACCGGCCGCTCGCGGAGGCTCTCGATCCCGACCGTTTGCCGCAGCACATCGCCATTATCATGGACGGCAACGGGCGCTGGGCGAGAAAGCGCAACCTGCCGCGCGCGGCGGGCCACAAGGCCGGCGTCGAGCCGGTGCGCGCCTCCGTGGAGACCTGCGCGCAGCTCGGCATTCGCGCGCTCACGCTGTATGCGTTCTCGACCGAGAACTGGAAGCGGCCGCGCGCCGAGGTGGACACGCTCTGGCGCCTGCTGCGCGTGTATCTCCGCCGCGAGCTCGGCACGCTGATCCGCAACGACGTGCGCCTGCGCGCCATCGGCCGCCTGGAAGCGCTGCCTGAGGCCGCGCGCACCGAGCTGCTCGAAACCGTCGCCGCGACAGCTTCGAACCGCGGCCTCGTCCTGAACCTCGCGATCAATTACAGCGGCCGCGCGGAGCTGGTGGATGCCGTCAACCGCATCATCACGGAGGGGCGCTCGAACGGCGCGCCCGTCACCGAGGACACCATCGCCCAGCACCTCTATACGGCGGGGCTTCCGGATCCGGACCTGCTCATCCGGACCTCGGGCGAGATGCGCATCAGCAATTTCCTGCTTTGGCAGATCGCCTATTCCGAACTCTACGTCACCAGCACGCTCTGGCCGGACTTCACTCGCGCCGACCTGCTTCGCGCCGTGCTCGAATACCAGCGCCGCGACCGCCGCTTCGGAGGCCTGAACGCTTCCCGGCTCGCCGCCTCCGATGAACGGCTGAACGCCGGTGTGAGCGCGCCCCCACAATGAAACGAATCGTGACGGCCCTGATCGTGGGGCCTGCAGTGATAGCCACGGTGCTTTGGGCGCCGGAGTGGCTGTTCCTGATCGTGCTCGCCGCGGTCGCCGTGCTCTGCTTTTACGAGTACGGCGGGATCGCCGCCGCGTACGGCATCGAAAAGCCGGGCATTGCGGGCTATGTTGCCGGCCTGATCCTGCTGTTCTCGGTTTACGAACCGGCGCTGCTGATCGTGCTGTTCGCGCTTCTGGCGCTCGGACTCGCAATGACCAGCGCCGACCTGCGCCACAGCCTGCCGCGCGCCGGCGCGTTTCTGCTCGGCATCGTCTACATCTTCGGCGCGTGGCACTGGGCCATTCCGCTGCGGCTGCGCAGCCCGTACTGGCTGCTGTTCGCGCTCGCGCTGATGTGGATCGGCGACACCGCCGCCTATTACGGCGGCCGCGCATTGGGGAAGCACAAGATGGCGCCGCGCGTCAGCCCGGGCAAGACCTGGGAAGGCGGCGCGGCGTCGATGGTCGGCTCGGTGGTGTTCGGAATTCTCTTCCTCCACTACCTGCTGCCCGATGTGGCGGTTGGCTGGGCGGCTACGCTCTCGGTGGCCGGCAACATCGCGGGCCAGATCGGCGACCTCGCCGAATCGGCCCTCAAGCGCGGCGCGGGAGTGAAGGACAGCGGCGCCATGCTTCCCGGCCACGGCGGCTGGCTCGACCGCGTGGATTCCGCGCTCTTCACGCTGCCGGTGATTTACTGGATGCTCGCCGTTGCAGGGGCCCGGATCCCCTGACGCGTGCGAGTTGTTCACGGCCGGGGCCGGCCGGAAGCCGGCGCTCCCCGGCTTGGGCTATCCGGGATTGAACCGCACCACCACCGAAACCCGGCGGTTCCTGGTGTCGTTCGGATCGCGTGCGTTGAGCGGCATCTGGTTCGCGTAGCCGCGAATCTCGACCACCTGGTTGTCGCGCACTCCGTAGGCATTAAGCAGCCGCCGCGCGGCGTTGGCCCGGTCGGCCGAGAGTTCCCAATTGCTGTACCCGCTGGTAGGCGCGGCATTTCGGAACGGCCGCGCGTCGGTATGGCCTTCGATCACGACGGCGTTCGGCATCTTGCCGATCTCGCCGCCCAGCATTCCGAGCAGCTTTTCGCCCGCGCCGGTCGGATTCGGGCTGCCCGTCTCGAAGAACATGCCCTGATCGGTTTCCAGGAGGTCGATCCGCAGACCTTCTCCAGTCACGCTCATCCGCACGTTGTTCTTGAGTTTCTGAAATTCCGGCGCCTGCTGGAGCGCTGCCTCGATCTCCTTTTGGATGTCCGCCACGTTCTTGTGCGTGACTTTCAGGCCCTCGGCCGAGGAAGCCGGGCCCGCGCCGATTCTGCGGGTGTAGCCGCGGGGATCGTGGAAATAGCCGCTGATGGAGGCCTTCACCTTCGCGCTGCTGTTCATCATCCATAACACGATGAACAGGGCCAGCAGGGCGGTAACGAAGTCCGCGTACGCCACCTTCCACGCTCCGCCGTGCCGGCGCGGCGGCACGCGCTTGGTGACGACGATGATCGGCGCCGGCGCGGGGTCAGACGGAAGCCGCAACTCGCGCCTCCTGCCCCGAGGGCTTGTTCACCGCCGGGATCTTCGCATCGCGGCGGATCGTGGTTTCCATCTCCAGGAATCCGGGCCGCAGGTCGATCGGAATCGAGCGGCGCGCGTACTCCACGGCGAGGATCGGCGAGGCCCCGCGCGCAAACGCCACGATCGCCGTGCGCATCACCTGCAGGAACTGCGCCTGCTGCTCGCCTGCATTCTCCATCCGCGCGGCGACCGGGCCCACCACGCCGTAGCACAGCAGGATGCCGAGAAACGTGCCCACCAGCGCCGCCGCGACCTTCTGCCCTACCGTCTCCGGCGACGCGCCGATCGACTCCATGGTGATGACGACACCCAGTACCGCCGCCACGATGCCCAATCCCGGCAGCGAGTCCGCCAGGGCGCTCAAGGCTCCCGCCGGCTCGTGCCGCCCGCGCCGCTGCACGTCGATGTCCAGGTCCATGAGCTGGTCCAGTTCCTGCGGGCTGGTCACTCCGATCACCAGCATGCGCAGCGAATCGCAGATGAAATCGCGCACGGCTGTATTCCGCAGGAATTCCGGATATTGCGAGAAGATCCGGCTGTTCGCGGGGTCTTCCACGTCCTGCTCCAGTTCCATCACCCCCGCCCGCTGCGCAAATCCGAACGCTTCGTACAGCATGCAAAGATACGTAAGAAAATACTGATGGCTGTGAAGCGCCGGCCGGAAAATCTGGCCGATTCCCTCGATCATTTTGCGGATTACGGCCGGAGGATTGGCCACCAGCGTGATGCCCGCCGCCGCGCCTCCCACGATCAGCAGTTCCGCCGGCTGCAACAAAAGGTAAGGGTTTCCGCGTTCCAGGAGGAACCCTCCCAGCACGGCCGTAAACACGACCGCTATTCCGATAATCGTGAACACGTTGGCCTACATATCGGCGCGGCCGGGAGGAGTTTTAACCGCTGCGGCGCGTTACCCTGACCTTGGCGGGGCGAAGTCGCTGGAGTTGCACACAATTGTCGGGCTTGCCGCCGTCTACTGCCCCCGCACCCGCCCTTCGCGCGCTTCGGAAATCGAGATGCCGTTGGCCTCGAGCGTGCTGCCGAGGGCCTGATCCAATGCGACCCTGGCGGTGCTGTAGGCCACCAGCGCGGCGAGCTCGGCCGACTGGGCCGTCGCGAGGTCGCGCTGCGCCTGGATGACGTTGTACGGGGTGGAAGAGCCGAGTTGGAACTTCTTCTGCTCGCCGTCCAGCAACGCCTCCTGCAAGGCGCGGTTCTTGGCCGCGGCTTCGTAGCGCGCCCGGGCCTGCTGCAAGCCCACGACCCAGTTCCGCACCACGACTTCCGCCTGGTTCAGGTCCTTTTGCGTGGTCAGTTCGGTCTGCCTGAGCTGGAGCTGATCGATGAGAAAGTCCGCCTGCGCCTGCGTGTTATGGATCGGCGACGCATAGTAAGCGCCGATCCGCTCGGTCGGGAAGTTGCGGCGGAAGATCTGGCCGAGACCGGTGCCGACGCCGCCGGCGAAATAGGCATCGGGAGTGCGGGCGGAGGAGTCCGGCGATACGGCGCTCCGGGGCGTGCCGGCAAGTCCGGCATTGCTGGTTCCGGCGAAAACCATCAGGTTGGGAAGAATGCCGTTTGTGGTGCCCAATGCCGAGACCCGCGACGCCTCCAGGTTGGCCTTCTCGGCGGCGAGGTCGGGGCGGTTCGCGAGGGCTTGCTTGACCATGTCCTCGAACGGCGGCAGGTTCTCCTCTTCCGGGATCGCGATGCGATCGATGGGCACGATCCGGGCCGAGGACAGCGCCGGATCGGCGGTTCCCGTGCGGCTGAGCAGGTTTTTCAGTTGCACCTCTTGCTGCTCGAGGCTTGCCTCCGAATCGGCGAGCGCCTGCTGGCTCGAGGCCAACTGGGTCTGGGCGGGCACGAGGTCGATCTCGGCCGCGGAGCCGATCGCGACCTCCTGCTTCAGGTTGTTAAGGAACGTCTGCGCCACATCGACGGCGT